>OCZU010002168.1_pt1 | contig 12636 bp, 10 predicted proteins | sample 1539001 | NCBI WGS metagenome assembly OCZU01 (sample SAMEA3539306, study PRJEB22396) | soil metagenome | biome: tundra; feature: field; material: soil | place: USA | collected 2010-05 | depth 0.15 m
ACTCATGCAAAATCCGATCATCGCAGCCCTCGACCTGCCAACGGTGGAACAGGCTTTGAAGCTCAGCCATGAAATCGCGCCTGCCGTCGGCGCATTCAAAATCGGCGGCGAACTTTTCACCAGCGCCGGGCCGGACATCGTCCGCCGCGTGCGCGACACGGGCGCGGCCATTTTTCTGGACCTCAAATTTCACGACATCCCGAACACCGTCGCCAGAGCCGTCGCCTCGGCCACGCGACTCGACGTGCAAATGCTCACGATTCATACCAGCGGCGGGCTTGAAATGATGCGCGCGGCGGAAAAATCAGCGCAGGAAACCGCCCGGCAATCCGGCCGCAACGCGCCGCTCGTTCTCGGCGTCACTGTGCTGACCAGTTCCGACAAGTCCACGTTGAGCGAAATCGGTTGTGAACCCAACGTTGCCAAACAGGTCGAACGCCTTGCGGTCCTCGCCGCGAAAGCCGGCCTGCGCGGACTCGTCTGCTCACCTCTCGAAATCGCCGCGCTGCGGCAACTGCTCCCGGAAAAAATCCAACTCGTCACGCCTGGCATCCGCACCGGCACGGAAAAGGCCGACGACCAAAAGCGCACGCTCACCCCGCGTGAGGCGCTCGCCGCCGGCGCAAACTGGCTGGTGATTGGCCGCCCGATTTACGCGGCGGAAAATCCGCGCGCGGCGGCGGAGAAGATTTTGGAATCGCTTTTTAACCACGGATGAACACGGACGAACACGGATAAGGATGATCCGATTTCGGTTGCCTTAAGCTGGGCGGATCCGTGCATTGCCCCCGTTTATTCCCTCTCCTCCCCCAAGGGAGCCGCAGGCGAAGCCTCGGTGGAAAATAAATTACAACTGGGTTGGGGTAAGGAGGCGCAATTGTTTCCGGCTCAAATCCCCTCACCCCGTGGAATTGCAGCCAGTATTCCACAAGGCGAACCCCGGCCCTCTCGCCGCTCGGGCGGGGGAGAAGGCGACGGGGCAATGTCAGGATGTGGTCCCCGTGCAGACATACTCGTGCAGAAGATTGCCTCGCACTGCCGCATGAAGTAACCTCAGCGCCTTTGATGAAAGAGAATTCCGCAGAACGCCCGTTGCGCGTCGGTTTGATTTCGCTGGGTTGCGCCAAAAATCTGGTGGACGCCGAAATCATGCTCGGCTCGCTGATGAAAAGCGGCGTCGAGATCACCAGCGACGCCACGCAAGCCGACGCCGTCATCGTCAACACCTGCTCGTTCATTGACTCCGCGCAGGAGGAGAGCGTGGACACGATTCTGGAATCCGTCGAGTTGCGCGAGGCGAACCATCGCGGCCAGGCCGTGATCGTTTCCGGCTGTCTCTCGCAGCGTTTTCGCGACGAGTTGCCGAAACTCATGCCGGAAGTGGACGCCTTCATGGGCATTGATCAGGTCGCGCAAGTGGGCGACATCGTGGGCAGAGCCGTTACCAATCGGGCGGGGAAAATCAAAAACGAACATTCAACATTCAACATTCAACGCCCAACATCGAAAGGGAAAGTGGTCGGGCGCTTAAACGAACTCGAGAAAGACCGCGACGTTACCGGCCACGAAAAAGAAGAATCCATTCGCGGCTCGGAGAAATTTGGCAAAACCAAAACCATCGTGGCTCGGCAATCGGCAATCGGCAATCGGCAATCGGCAATTCTGGACGTCACCGCGCGCCCGACCTTCATCCCCGATTTTGAAACACCGCGATTTCGCCTGACCCCAAAACACTTCGCTTACGTGAAAATCGCCGAGGGCTGCAATCACCCCTGCAGTTTCTGCATCATCCCGCGAATGCGCGGCACGCATCGCAGCCGCACGCAAAAAGATATTGTGACCGAAGCGAGGGCGCTGATTGCTGACGGCGTGAAAGAGTTGAATCTTATCTCACAGGACTCAACTTATTACGGACTCGATTTGCGGCCGAACCACAGCCGCGCGATTTCGTCGCCTGAAAAATTTTCCGCCGCCGCGAAATCGCTGCCCGCCGATGCCACGACGATTTGCACGTTGCTTCGCGAGTTGAACGCGCTCAAGGGTGATTTCTGGATTCGCCTGCTCTACACGCATCCCGCGCACTGGACGGACGAACTGATTCGGACTATTGCCGAGTGCCCGAAAGTCGCGCGCTACGTGGATATCCCGCTTCAGCACATTCACGAAAACATGCTCGAACGGATGCGCCGCGAAACCTCGCAGCAATACATCGTGGACCTGATGCGCAAAATCCGCGCGGGCGTGCCGGGCATCGCGCTGCGCACGACGTTCATTGTGGGCTTCCCCGGCGAAACCGAAGAATATTTTCAATCGCTGCTCGATTTCATCCGCGAGACAAAATTCGAGCGTCTCGGCGTGTTCACTTATTCAAAAGAAGACGGCACGCGCGCCGGGCAAATGGCCGGGCAACTTTCCGACAAGGTGAAACAAAAACGCCGCGACCTCGCGATGGCCGAGCAGCACGAGGTCGCGAAGCGGGTTTCCGAATCGTTCGTTGGCCGCACGATCAAAGTGCTTGTCGAAGGCGAAGCGAACGCGAAGCAGTTGCAAAGCGCCAACGTGAGTTCCTGGGAGCACGGTCTGATCCGCGAAAAGGAAACTCTCAACTCCGTAAAGGAGCGTGGCTCCTACGGAGCTTTACGCTCTCAACTCTCAACTCTCAACTACCTCATCGCTCGCGGTGAGGCGGACGCGCCGGACATTGATGGACGCGTTTACGTGCGCGGGAAACTGCCGATTGGCGAATTTGCTAACGTCCAAATCATCGGGCACACGGACTACGATTTGATCGCCGAGTTGGTGCGACTCTGAATTTCAAATTGCAAATGCAATTTACTTGCGGCGCGTTTTGCCGTTAATTCATTGTTCGAAATTCACGATTCGAAATTTGCATGAATCTGCCGAACAAACTGACCGCCTCGCGCTTCGTCCTCACGGTGGCGTTCCTGATCGTGATGTTTTCGCGGGTGCGGTTTCATGAAACCATTGCGCTGGTTTTGTTTTGCGCGGCGGGCGTCACCGATTTTCTGGACGGCGAAATCGCCCGGCGCCGCAAACTCATCACCAACTTCGGCATTCTGATGGACCCGCTCGCGGACAAAATCATGGTCTGCTCCGCGTTCATCGCGTTCGTCGGCGTCAACTGGCTGGCGGCGTGGATGGCGGTGATCGTCGTGGCGCGCGAACTTGCCATCACCGGCCTGCGCATGCTGGCCGCCTCCAAAAATGTGGTGCTCTCCGCGGAAGGCTATGGCAAACACAAAACCGTTTCGCAGATCGTGGCCATCATCGCGATCCTTGTCCTGCACGCTTATGGAGATTGGGGCGCATTCGGCCAAGCCATCTTCGGCTGGCACATCGGCGATAAGCCGTGGGTGGTGCCGTTCTCGGAAATCGCGAAATGGCTGGCCATCGTGCTGACGTTCACGTCCGGCTGGCTTTATCTCTGGCGAAACCGCACGTTGTATCTCGACGACATGTGAACAATTTCCTTCTCTGGCTCGCTCAAGGCTTCGGCATTGGACGAATTCCCTTCGCACCGGGAACGTTCGGTTCGGTCGTCGGGATGGGCTGGTTCGCCTTGCTTTTGCTTACGGGCAATTTCTGGATGTTTCTCGGCGGAACCATCCTCGGCCTGGCACTCTCGGTCTGGCTCTGCGGAGTTGGTGAAAAAATCCTCAGGCAAACTGATCCCGGCTCGATTGTGCTTGATGAAATCGCCGCCATACCGGTTTGTTTCCTCGGACTGATTGTGCATGCGTTTTGGAGAAGCGGCGCGTTACTTCCGCAGGCTGCTTTTTTCTCCAAACAACATCTGTGGCTGCCGCTCGTCGCTTTTGCTGCGTTCCGTTTTTTCGACATCCTCAAACCCTGGCCCGTGCGTCAGAGCCAGTGGCTCGTTGGCGGCTGGGGCGTGACGATTGATGACGCGCTGGCGGCGGTTTATGTGAACGTAGTGGTGCTGGCGGTTTACGCCGCGCAGTTCATGTTCAGATGATTCGGAACGCCGATCTCCTGATCGGCACGAAACGGTTGGATGCGAGGTTCGACTGGCCGATCGGGAGATCGGCGCTCCAACTATTTTTTCGGCGGAGGCAAGGGCAGCGTTTCACCGGAGTTGCCTTGCGCGGGCTGATACACGGCCGGTTTCAAATCCGCGAGCGGATCGGAAGTTTTGGCGTGCCGCCGGACGAGGGCAACCGTGGCGGCAATTGCGACTCCCGCCACGACCACCATCGCAACCACACCCTTGTTCCAATTCACTTTCGAAAGCTGGAACATTAAAAAATCCAGCGCGGTGCGCGGCTGGTCCGATAGCGGCGGCGGTTCGCTGAATTTTTCCGTCCCCTTCAGTTCCGCGTCGAGCGCCGCCATGATCTGCGGCACGTCCAACTTGAGCAGCGACGCGCAAGAGCGGACGAAACCACGGATGTAAACCGGCGCGGAGAACACGTCGAAGTTGCCCTCCTCCAAAGCCCGGAGGTGGTCGGTCCGGATTTTGGTGACCTCGGCGACCTGATAGACGGTCAGGTGTTGCGCCTCGCGCGCCTGACGGAGTTGTTGGGCAACGGTGGACATGCAGCCTTTCTTTTGCGGCTTTGCGCGGGAATTTGCAACAACGGAAATTTGCGGAGGGACCGCCGACTGCCACCCTGATTAGCCGCAAAAAACCGCAAAGATCACAAGGGCAATTCTCCCTCTCCGCTCCCGCCGAGGGAGGGGAGAGGGCCGGGGTGAGGTGAGGGAAAGACGCACGAAAATGCAGACAGAATAATTGATGACAGAATGATTTTCGACCGAAACTCGGAAACATCATTCTGCCAACCATCATTCTGTCAATGAACCAAAACCAACACCGCCGCCTGCTTCGCCCTCTTCACGACCTCCTCAAACTCATTCACCTGCCGATTCCGGGGTGGGCAAGGGAATGATTGGCAGAGGAATGAAATGCACGGTTCCAAAGCGGCGCTAAAGTCACCGCAGTCCAAACGCTGGCGCGACTGCCTGGCGTCCTCGAATCTCGCGCAGCGTCTGGACTGCGGGGCATTCGCCTCCGTTTTTCGCTCTTCAAACAGCCTGTTGATCGCCGCCATCCGCCCCGCCGCCGTCCAGATCAATCAGAATATCCCGCGGCTCCGCGCCCTTGCTCGGACCGACAATGCCGCGATTTTCCAGTTCGTCCATGATGCGCGCCGCGCGCGTGTAGCCAAGCCGCAGACGGCGTTGCATCAGCGAGACGCTCGCCTTCTGTTCGCTGCGAATCACTTCGATGCACTGCTGGATCAAATCTTCGTCTTCATCAATGCCGCTCTCATTCCCAAAGCTCGCCGCCGGTTTGGAAAGTTGCTTGTGAATCTCCAATTCGTAACTGGGTTTGCCCTGTCGCGCGATGAAGTCCACCACGCTTTGAATTTCCTGGTCGGTGATGAGCGCGCCTTGCGCGCGAATCAACCTCGCCGAGCCGGGTGGCAGGTAAAGCATGTCGCCTTTGCCGAGCAATTTGTCCGCGCCCATCGCGTCGAGAATCGTGCGCGAGTCCACCTTGGCCGCGACTTGAAACGCGATGCGCGCCGGGATGTTCGCTTTGATGACGCCGGTAATGACATCCACGCTCGGCCGCTGCGTCGCCACGATGCAATGAATGCCCGCCGCGCGCGCCATCTGCGTGATGCGCGCGATGGCCATTTCCACGTCCGCCGGCGCGACCAACATCAAGTCCGCCAGTTCGTCAATGATGACGACGATGTAGCTGAGCTTTTCGGGGATGACGATGTCCTCTTCGCGCGGCACGACGATTTCCTCGTCCACCTCGACGGCAAAACCTTCCGCGCCCGGCTCGACTTTTTCTTTTTTCACCGTCAGCGGCAATTCCAATTCCGCCTGGGGCAGCGGCTTGTTCTTCGGGCGTTCGTTGAACGATTTGATGTTGCGCACACCGACCTTCGCAAAAATCTGGTAGCGCTTTTCCATTTCGTTGACGACCCAGCGCAGCGCGAGAATGACCTTTTTTGGGTCGGTCACGACCGGCACGACGAGATGCGGCAGTGCGTTGTATTGCTGCAACTCGACGACCTTGGGATCAATCATCACGAAGCGGAGCTGGTCGGGCGAAAATTTGTAGAGCAGCGACGCAATGATCGCGTTGATGCAAACAGATTTCCCGGAACCGGTGCTGCCGGCGATGAGGCAGTGCGGCATCTCCGCGAGGTCGGCGATGATCGGATGGCCGTAAACGTCCTTGCCGAGCGCGAGCGGAATGCGCGCCTTGGTGTTGCGCCACTCGTCGGATTCGAGCAGGTCGCGCATGATGACCTTGGTCTTGATGAGGTTGGGCACCTCGACGCCCACCGAGCTTTTGCCCGGCACCGGCGCGAGAATGTGAATGCGCTCGGCCTTAAGCACGGCGGCGATATTGTTGGAGAGCGCGGTAATTTTTTCCAGCTTCACGCCCGGCGCGGGATGCAATTCGTAGCGTGTGATGGTCGGGCCTTTGGTGATGTCGCCCAGCGAAACATCAATATCAAACTGCGCGAGCGTCTGCTGCATGAGCCGCGCGTTGGCCATCAGTTCCTCCTTCGACTCGGTTGGCTTCACGGTCATGTCCGGGTGCTGAAGAAAATCCATCGAGGGCAACTGGTAATTGCCGATCATGGGCACGGACGCCACGGTCATCGGCTTTTTCCGCGGCGCGACCCTGGGTTTGGTCGGGGTCACTGGCGCTGAACCGTCGGCGAAGATGATTACCGGTTCGGACGCGTTTGGAGTTCCGCCTTTAGGCGGTTCCTTCCCGTCTGCCGCCTGAAGGCGGGACTCCGACCCGGATCCTTCGTCTGTCTTGGCGTCCGCAGATTTCTTCCCGAGAATCTCCGCGGTTGTGGCCGCGATGATCTCTCGGGCGGGAATCACTTCGACTTCCTCGGCAGGCAGGATTTCTTTGGGCGGTTCCGTCGCGGCCGGTTTTTTTCCTCGCTGCAGTTTTGCCTGCGGCACGCTGAGGTCGCGCACCGTGGGTTCTGGCACGGGCCGCATATCCGCGCCGAGGCCGCTGCTGCGTTCGACTTCCTCTTCGAGTTTCTTCGCCTGTTTTTGCAGCTCGCGCGCCTTGCGTTCCAGTGCCTGTTCTTCCGGAGCAACTTTGACCGCGCCGGCAGCTTCGCGGTTCCATATGCGCTGCAGCCAGTCGCCGAGCCGGAAATCCGTCAGGAAAAGCAAGCTGACGAGCGAGAGGGCCGCGTAAACAATCGTGGCGCCGATGTTGCCGAGCATCCAGAAGGCGTATTCGTAAGTTGCAGATCCGAGCCAGCCGCCCGCGCTTTGCGCGCCGATTTTTTCGTGCCAGTGCCCCAGCCAGCCGATGCTGTCCGCGAGATGCAGCAGGCCGGTCAATGAAATGAGCAGCGCGACCGACCAGATCAGCGACCAGCGCAAGCGCTCGATCAGATAATGCAGAAACCCCATGAGGTAAGCCGCTCCGAAGGCGGCCAGCAGCACTGGTAAAAAATATCCGACCAGGCCAAAGAACAAAAAGACCCACCATGCGAAGTAAGCTCCGAGAGTTCCAATCCAATTGTGCGTTGGCTTGCTCGCCGGTTTGGCCAGAAAACCAATGTCATGCCAGTCAAAGGACAACTGCGCGACCACCAACAGCAGTGCGGCAGCGAGCAACACCACGCCGATGATGTCATCAAATCCGCGCGATGATTTAGAGTCTGCCGTTGTGTTACGAGCCATGAGACGAGATTAACAGTTCAAAGTTTCGAGTTCCAAGTTAAATGAAGTGACGAGTCACCGGTGACGGGAAAGACGGCCAACTCGACGGCCGGGTCCGCGGTGGTTTCACCCAGAGAAAACGATGCCCGACCCGCTTGCTTCGTCGCACCGTTGTTCTGTCTCGCGTCCGACGAAGGCCGCAAAAAACAGCGACAACAGAACCATGTTCTGCCAGAAAAAAAAGTTCATAAAGAGGAAGATCATCGTGTGAAAAACCAGCAGGCTCAGCACGATTGGAATCGTCAACTTGCGAATGAAGACCGCCAATGGGGCTGCGATCTCCAGCAAAGTCGCCAGCGGGAATGACACGGAAAGCAAAATTTGCAGCCATTTCTGGTCCAGCAAATGCCTCGCCAGGCTGACATCCCAATAGCCCCATCTCAGGCTTTGTTGTAGCGCGTAGAAATTTATTGTGTTTGTAAAATAACCCTTCGCGCCAGAACTCGATATTCTCGCCAACCCAACAAAAAAATAAGTCAGCGTGATCCAAAAACATAACGCCCGCAGCGCCAGGCGATAGGCTGCCAGTTGCTGGGTCGTGGCCGTGTTCCGATCTTTGCGCCGGATCAGATGATTCACCGAAAGACCATCATAACACGGAAAAAGAACGAGCAGGATCGCACAATGCGTTACGATCAACTCTTGATGGTTGATGTGCCCGCCGAAGCCTTTTGCCAGACCATCATAAAATACTGTGCCGCAAATCGCGGTCAGCATCACAGGGCAACGCGGGCCGGCACCGACGAGACACAAGAGGAGCACTCCAGCGTAAATCCACTTGAAAGCGAACAGATGGCCGGCCGCAAGCAGGGAATTCATCCAGGCATCCGGAATGAACTGGAGCGGCCCATGAGGCAAAAATGCGCCGAAAGGAAAGTTGGCCAGTTGCTCAAGTGGATCCAGGAGCAAGCGAACCAGCAACACTCCGAAAACCACAATTCGGGCGAATCCCAGATGCCGGGCACTGGCGTTCTCGTAAATCATCACTGTGTATAGGTTGCCTTGAAAATAGCAATGGATTCAGGCTCCTTGAAAGGTTCAGGAATTATTGCGCCATCCTTCATGGGCATGGTCCGGCGCCAGAGCACGATTTCCTTCAACTTCTCGCCGGAATTCCCTGATTCATAGCGCCGCTTCAATCCATCCATATAAAATTGCAACTGTCGAACGGCCTGCATTTTGCGTTCAAGCGGTCCATTCAGAATGGCGTCGCCCAGATTCTGGGCCTTCGTGTAGAGAGCAATCGCATTCGGTGTAAAAAACAGTTTTGCCGGATTTAGATGCACTTCCTTGGCTGAAGCCGTGATGCCCTGAAACTCATAAACAGTAACCTCGGGAATACTTTCGCGTGAACCGGTAAACATCGCCCAGCGAATGAAGGGGAAGGGCTCGTTCTTTTGCGGATAATCATACTGGTGAAAGGTGAAACACTGGACCACCGAGGACAGGGTGAAGTAGCCGATGACCGCGGCAATAACCCATTTCGATTTCCTGCCCATCGAGAATCGGTCTTTTCGCAAATCTGGATGCCTCCAGGCCAGATAGTAAAGTCCCCAGATCGCGGCAAATTCAAAAAACCGGCCGGGCAACTCTGCAATTCTTATTCCCATACTTTATTGGAAAACGGGAAAATGGATCCCGGCGCAGAATGGCGCGCGCGCGCCGGGAACTCAACCAGGAAAAAATTGTTGACAGCGCCGACAAGTGTATTACAGTATGCATACACAATGCAATTGCATATTTCAATTGGCGACGGGGTTCCCATCTATTTGCAGATTGCCAATCAGGTAAAGTATCTGGCTGCGTCGGGCCGGCTCGCGTCCGGGGACGAAATCCCGCCCATTCGCGTTCTGGCCCACCAGCTCCTGGTCAATCCCAATACCGTGGCCCGCGCTTATTTGGAACTGGAGCGGGCCGGAGTTGTCACCAAACGTCACGGCGCTGGAACTTATATTTCCGATGCCGGCTCCCCGCTGGCCCGGAAGGAACGGCTGAAGATTCTTTCGCAACGAGTGGATGCTCTCCTGGCCGAAGCCAGGCACATGGAAGTTGCGCCGGAAGATTTGATCAAGCTCATCAAGGAACGCCACCAAACCATGCAACCTCAGGAAAACAAATGAATACCTCCGCCACCGCCCACATCATCGAAGTTTCCGGGTTGACCCGAAAATTCGACAGCAAACTCGCTCTGAATAATGTTTCCCTCCAGGTCCACCACGGACGCGTCTTCGGTCTGGTCGGCGGGAATGGCGCCGGCAAAACGACTTTGATCAAGCATATCCTCGGCCTGTTGAAAGCCGAGAGTGGTTCCGTCCGCGTGTTTGGTTTCGATCCGGTGGCGGATCCGGTCGCGGTTCTGGGCCGGATTGGTTTTCTGTCGGAAAATCGCGACCTGCCGCCCTGGATGCGGGTGGACGAATTGCTGCGTTATACCCAGGCGTTTTATCCGAAGTGGGATATGACTTATGCGGAAGAATTACGCAAACAATTCGGTCTTGATCCTTCGGCCAGGATTAAAAATCTCTCGCGTGGAGAAAACGCGAAGGCGGGGCTTTTGATTGCGCTGGCTTATCGTCCCGAGCTTCTCCTGCTGGATGAACCCAGCTCGGGACTGGATCCGGTGGTTCGGCGGGATATTTTGGAAGCCATCATCCGGACGGTCGCGGACGAGGGAAGAACCGTTCTCTTCTCGTCCCATTTGCTGGAAGAAGTGGAACGGGTGGCGGACGACGTCGCCATGATGTTCGATGGCAAGGTGGTATTGGGCGGGACACTCGATGAGATAAAAGAAAACCATCATCGCCTGATCCTGCGGTTCGAATCGCCACAGCCCAGCCCTCCGAAAGTTCCCGGCGTCCTCAGCATCACGGGTTCCGCACGGGAATGGACGGTCATCTGCAATGGCAGTCGTCCGGAAACCATTGCCGCTGCCACGCAAATGGGCGGCCGGGTGGTCGCACAAGACACGCCGTCCCTGGACGAAATCTTCGTGGCCCGGGCGGGTGCGAAAACTGTCTGAAAGGATCACATGAACTCTCCCGCCGCAGCATTGACCTGGGAAATCTGGCGCCGACACCGGAAGCGGCTGTTTACCATCGTCTCCCTCATTTTGTTCTTTGTGCTGTTTTACCCAAAGCTGTGCGCGCTCGCGGGTCTTAATCTGGATGCTCCCGATGCCTTGGATGACGTCGCGACAAAAATTCCGCAAGAGATGAAAGAGGGGCCGTCTTTGTTTCTGATTTTTCGCGCATTATGCATGTTATCTCTGGCCTGTGGCCCTGTGGTCTGCATGGTCATGTCACTGCTCTACGTGGTTTGGATATTTACCTTCACCAATTTCGATCCCCGGAAGCCGTTTGCATTTCCCGCTCGGCTCTTCACGCTTCCGGTTTCGACGACCTTCCTTGCTTCCTGGCTTGTGTCGGTCGGGACTGCGGCCGTGTTGGTGGTTTACTTGGGTTGGACGCGTCTGGTTCACCTTCCGCACCTCGGCATTTTCGGAAGCTACCACAATTGCCTTGCCTGGGTCACACTGCTGGTGTTGTCACAGGCGATCGTCTGGTCGCTCGACGCTTTTCCATTCACTCGCGTTTTGCTCTTGAGCGCAGTTTGTTTCGGTTTCCTCGGTCAACCCGGTCTTCACGATTATCATTTTCTTGAACGAAACTGGACGCTCATTTTGATGTCGCTCCTTCCGCTCAGTTGCGGTCTGGCCTATACTGGACTGGGCAAAATTCGTCATGGCAATTGGCAGCGCTGGACTTGGAAGTGGCGAACCATGGCCCGGACGAATCTGACGGGACCCAGGCAGTTTCGTTCTCCGGCGCAGGCCCAGCTCTGGTTTGAATGGCGCAGCAAGGCCCGCTGGTTGCTGCTCCTTGTCGTCGCGCTGGCGGCAGTTCCGCTGCTGATTGTGTCGGTCGGCGTGGCAATCTTTGGCCCCCTGACCGAGGAAGGCCCGTTCTTTATGTGCGCTTATCTCCTATGTGTTCCGATCTTCATCCACTTTTGTCACGGAATGTCACCGGAGTTGACGTTGCTCCCGTTCACCGCGATTCGTCCAATGACCAACGGCGAGATTGTGATGGCCAAATTGAAAGCCGTCGCGCGGAGCACGGTTTTTTCGTGGGTGGCGATTTTGATAATGCTGGCGGTGGTGCCGTTGCTCGGCGACATCGTCGCTGCGGCCAGGCAAGCCAAATTCCTTTCTTCCGCGGAAACCTTCTTCCGGCCCATGACGCCGATTCTGCTGCTGGGACTCATTTTTTTGACCTGGCGATTTGCCGCGGCCAATCTGTGTTTCGGAGTGACCGGCCGGAAATGGCTCGCGCATATACCCGCGCTGGCCACTTACGGGTTCATCGTGGTGCTGATGGTGTACTTCTTTCTGGGAAACAACCCTGATTACAAAAAAAGGATGCTCCAGATTCTTCCCGGTTTGCTTGGCTTGTTGGTGGTTTTGAAAATCATTCTGGCGCAGTGGGCCTTCCGGATTGCGCTCCAAAGACGACTGTTGAGCCAGGCGGCAATGATCAAATATCTCCTCGTCTGGATCGCTTTCGCCGTAGTTTTCCTCGTCCCGACCTTGATTTCGCTTTATCACGAGAAAGGGTTTGCTGCTGCCGACCTGCTCGTCTTGTCTCTGGGAATTATTTTATGCCTGCCGCTCGCCCGGATTGGTTTTGCGCCGATTGCGTTAAGTCTGGGAAGACATCGTTGATGCCAACTTGCTGGACGACCGGCGAGCGACGAATCACACGAAATATCCGTGACGGTTTCATGCCGCTCACAACTCATCACCGTTCGCTGGCCAATCCCATGCAATTGACTTGGCTCGTTGCTTTGTTAGCGTGGCGGCAACGGCAT
>OCZU010002171.1_pt1 | contig 12627 bp, 10 predicted proteins | sample 1539001 | NCBI WGS metagenome assembly OCZU01 (sample SAMEA3539306, study PRJEB22396) | soil metagenome | biome: tundra; feature: field; material: soil | place: USA | collected 2010-05 | depth 0.15 m
AGATGCTCGGCAAATCCATTTTGGAAAAACACGGCAAGAGCGACGCCAACGAAGCGGTGCTGCACGAACTCCGCGTCCGCCACGCGCTGCTGCACCAGGAAAATTATCATCACAGCTATCCCCATTGTTGGCGAAGCAAGACGCCCGTCATCTTCCGCGCGATGGACCAGTGGTTCATTAAAGTGGATCACAAAAGTGAAATTTTCGAATCGGCAATACGGAACACTTGGGAAAAAGTCTGGAAAAAGTTTGTAGGCGCTCAAAGTCCAGTTCCTCGTGAATTTTTCAATGTCGTCGCGGAGGCTTGTGTCAAAGGCGGTTCATCGTCTCCCTCGGATGTGAAGGATATTCCCGCAACGCTCCGACTTGGAGCGCTCGCATCAACTGACGATTCGAATATGCGCTGGATTCCGGATTGGGGGAGCAATCGGATTCGAGGCGCAATCGCATCTCGCCCCGACTGGTGCATCTCACGCCAGCGCACTTGGGGCGTGCCGATTCCGTTTTTTTACGACGTGCAAGGTCGTCCATTGCCTGATCCGACCAACGATCCTCAATTGGCAGCAGAAGTCGTCCGCAATGCCGCATGCCTTATCGAAAAGCATGGCTCAAACGTTTGGTTCGAGAAATCCGCGGCCGAACTCTGGTCGCTCATCAAGCCGAAGGATTGGATAGGCGCGGAAGCCGTTGCCAAGTCCAATGACACGCTCGACGTGTGGATTGATTCCGGCAGTTCCTCGCGCGCTGTGCTAATGCAGAGGTCGGAATTGCAGCACAGGTTTGGAGTTCCGCCTTTAGGCGGTTCGGATGAAGCCAGTGCCGCGAAGCCGCCTGAAGGCGGAACTCCGAACGCCTGGCAGGCCGACATGTATCTCGAAGGCAGCGACCAGCATCGCGGCTGGTTTCAGTCGTCACTGCTGCTCTCGCTCGCGGGCAATGGCGCGGCGCCGTTCAAGACCGTGCTTACGCATGGTTTCATGGTGGACGCCGACCGCGAAAAAATTTCCAAGAGCAAACAGGACGCTTACGAAAAGCCGCAGACCGCCGAAGCCTACGTCAAAAAATACGGCGCGGACGTCGTGCGGCTGTGGGTCGCGTCGCAGGATTTTCGCAGCGACATCATTGTGAGCGAGGAACGCGTCAACAAGGTCAGCGAAACCTATCGTGCCGTCCGCAACGCGCTGCGCTACCAACTTTCGAACCTCTACGACTTCGATCCTGCAAAACACACCGTTGCCGATGACAAGCTCACCGGGCTCGACCGCTGGATTCTTGGCGAATTCTCGAAGCTCGAAACCGAAGTCATCGCCGCCTACGACAATTACGAATTCCATGTCGTCTATCAAAAAGTGAGCCAGTTCATCGCTGTTGAGTTGTCCTCTATTTTCCACGACGTCATCAAAGACCGGCTTTACACCGATCCGGCGGATTCGCATCGCCGCCGCTCGACCCAGACCGCGCTGCATCGCCTCGTGACCGGCCTGTGCCAGATGCTAGCGCCGATTCTGGTGTTCACGGCGGATGAGGCTTGGGAGTTTGTGCCGGGCAAGAAAACGAGTTCGGTTCATGAAAGCGAGCTCAAGCAAAGCACATTCACATTAGACCCTGCTGAAATTGGGAGGTGGGACTGGCTTAAACTGTGGCGTGAAATTCTTTTGCCTGAATTGGAAAAAGCACGCCAAACTAAAACTATTGGCAAAGCTTTGGATGCAAAAATTGAAATCGTCATTCCGCAGGTTCAAAACCAGTTTTCTGATCCAGAATTATTGCGTGAGCTTTTGAATGTTTCGGCGTTGAAAATGAAAGTTGCCGAACCAATTTCTCATTCAGTTTCCAAAGCTGACGGCCAGAAATGCGAGCGCTGCTGGCATTGGGAAACGGATGTGGGCTCAAATTCAGAGCACCCGACGATTTGTGGTCGCTGCGTGGCCGCAGTGAAGCAACATGGCGTGTCGTAATTTTCTGGTGGCACAGGCCTCCGGCCTGTTGTTTCCGGCGTCGCGCCGGAAACCTTCCGCGATCAACAATTGCCCCGTGATCAAATCGCCGCCGCGCGCGGGCCTCCTGACGAAATTTGGCGCGACGCCAAATTTGACCCGCGCGACGCGGGTGCTACCCGGATGAAACCAAACCATTTTCGCAACGCCCTCGTGGCATACATCCGCGAACAGGCCAGGCCTGTGGACAAGTTCAGCCACCAACTGCGGCTTTACGAATTGACCCGCGAGATCGGCGCGGGCCAAAGCTATGACGATGACATGGTCTTCGCCGCCGTGTGGCTGCATGATCTCGGTGTGTTCGTCGGCCATCGCCCGGAAGGTCCCGCTGAGCTTGCAGCTTGGGATTGTGTTGCCTATGCGATGACGCGGACACCCGAGGTTTTGAAGCGACTGGGTTTTCCGGCAGAGAAAATTCCCGCCGTGGTCGAAGCCATCCGCACACATCAACCGCAAGAAAACCCGGCCGCCATCGAGGGCATCATCCTTCGTGACGCGGACATTCTGGAGCAATTGGGCGCGACCACTATTCTGCGAACGGTTTGCAAGATCGGGCGCGACACGCGATTTCAAACGTTTCCGGATGCGCTGCGTGTGCTGCGGAAGAACGCGGAGACTTTGCCTGGTCAGTTGAAGCTTCCTCGCGCGCGTGAGCTGGCCGGGGCGCGACTGCAAGCGCTTCGCGCATTTCTGGTCGCGGCTGAGAACGAAGGTTGCGCGACGGACGAATAGTTCCAAATCACCGCAAGCCGGCGAGCAGCCAAATTCCCCACGCGGCGAGAAAAAGGCCCGCGACTTTGCCGACGAACAAACCGCGCGGCGCAACTTTCTCCAGCAGCACAAACACGGCGATAACCGCGATCCACCACATGTTCATCACACCCGCGACGAACAGTAGCGCCATGAGAAACCAGCAGCAGCCGGTGCAAAACGCGCCGTGTTTCATGCCCATGATGAACGCGCCCCATTTCCCTTCGCGCCAGCCAGCCATCAGAAAACCCAGCGGCGAGCGGCAATGCGTGAGGCAAGCGTTCTTGAGCGGCGTCCATTGAAAAACTCCCGCGACGATGAGCAACGCGCCGCCGAGCAGCGGACTCGTGCTGACCATCATCGGTGACAGAAGAGTTTTCGCGTGCAGAATCCATTGCGCGATTGCCGCCAGCGCGCTGAAGCCAGCCCAGACGACGAGGTAGCCCAGCAGAAACAGTCCCGTCGGCACGTAAGGGCGCTCCAGTTCGTGGCGTTTTCGTTGAACCAGCGCGAATGTAAGAATCATTGGTGCGGCCGAGGGAATCATCATGGCCACCATCATTTCCGCCCACATCAGGAATAGCGGGACGAGCGTCGCGGCGGACCACGGGTTCGCGTCCGGCCCGGACATTTCCATTCCGGCGCAACAGCAGACGCCGGTGAGATTCATGCCGCGCGCTTCGTGAATCATGTAGCCCCAGGCGAGCAGCGTGACGCCGGTCAGTGCGGCAACAATAATCAGGCGGTCGCGTTTAAAAATGGATTCCATTTTTGTAGCGGCGGTCTATGACCGCCGCGTTCGAAGAATGAATCCGGCGGTCACAGACCGCCGCTACAACCGATTCAGTTTCCGTATTTGATCTGCGTGACAAACGCAGCCTTGTTCGGCCAGGAGAATTTCAATTCGCCCGCGTTGACATTCATCTTCGCCGCCGACACGCACTCGGCTTCCTTGAAAATGAATCCGGTTGCGTGTTGGATGCGGACGGACTCCGGCTCGCCGGTGACGGGATTTTTGATTGGCTCGACCGTGACGTTGATGGCATTGCCAACCTCGACGCTGCTGTTGCGTCCGTTGAAGTTGAATTTGAACGGCACGTATTGTGGATCGAGAATTTTCGAGAAGGTCGTAACGAGGATTTCAAACGGCATTCCGCCCGCCTGGCCGCTGCAAATGTTCAACAGCGCCTCGCGTTGCTGCGGGTTCGCGCGTTCGTCGAAGAAAAGGCAGACGGTGCCGCCGCCCTCATGAATCGCCTTGGGCCAGTACGCGGCAAAGCCAACACCGAGGCCATCCAGTTTCACGTCGCCGTATTTTCCCTGGCTGATGCGCCACGCGCCCATGCCTTCGCAAAAGCCTTTGGTCGGCGGCGCGGAGAATTCGCAGGGACAGCCGTAGTCGCAATTGCAGGCCTGGAGAAAATCCGCCTCGATGTTCCACTTGGTTTTTGTCGCGCTCATATTTTTTTGGGGGGGCTCATAGCCGCCGGATTTCGGATTGCTGCCACTTTTGCCGGCTTAAAGTAAACCTTTCCGGTGTGGCTGACAACAAATTCGCGCGAGGTCGATTCCGGTGGCACCGGCCTCCGGCCGGTTGCTTCCGGCGTCGCGCCGGAAAGCGTTTGCGGCGCGCGCGCGGCCAGTGATTGTCGAAGGACTATGATCGAGTCGCGGACGAAATTCGGCGCGACGCCGAATTTGACCGGCGCGACGCCGGTGGCACCCCTGCCAATTCCGAGGTTCGGATCAATCAGAAACCTGTAAACACAACACACACGTTCGCGCCAAACCGTTCGTTTGGCTCTTGCCGCCGCCGGGGAATTGCGGTTAAACCTCGTCCGCGCGGCGTAACGCGTCGCAGAAACCTAATGCCAGACTCAAAACCGACTTCCCGAAATCCCTGGGCGTGGATTCCCACGCTGTATTTCGCGGAAGGGCTGCCTTACGTGACCGTGATGACGGTGGCAGTCATCATGTACAAGGGGCTGGGCATCTCCAACACGGACATCGCGCTTTACACGAGCTGGCTGTATCTGCCGTGGGTCATCAAACCGCTCTGGAGTCCGCTCGTGGACATTCTCAAGACGCGGCGGATGTGGATCTGGGTGACGCAGCTTTTGATCGGCGGCGCGCTGGCGGGCGTGGCGCTGACCATTCCCGCGCCTAATTTTTTCCAATGGACGCTTGCGTTTTTCTGGCTGCTCGCCTTCAGTTCGGCGACGCACGACATCGCGGCGGACGGTTACTATCTGCTGGCGACGACGGAAAAGGAGCAGGCGTTTTTCGTCGGCATCCGCAGCACGTTTTATCGCATCGCGATGGTCAGCGGGCAGGGATTGCTGGTGATTCTGGCGGGCTATGTTCAAAGCCACACGGGTTTGCCGAAAGTGGAATTGCACGTCATCGCGAAGCCCGGTGTGGCATTGATCGAATCGCTGAAACCGGACTCATTCACAGTTCAAGCGGCGAGCGAAGGCGAACTGCGCGTGATCGCTCAACCAGCGGCACTGGAAATCAGCCCGCAACCGCGCAACAAAGCTGAAGTGAATGCGTTGATCGCGACGGCGAAGGAATGGAATACCGCGAACCATTTCATCCGCGCGCAACAGCGGGCCAAGGCGGCGGACAAACAGGACGCAGGACCGTCCTGGTGGAAGCGTAACATCTCCGGACCGCTGGGCGATTTTCTCCGCAACCATTTTGGGCCGGACACTCAACGCAAGAGCGACATCGCGGGCAACGTCGGGGTCGTATCACTGCATCTCTCCAAACCGCCGGGCAGGGAAGTGGTGGTGACGCCCGCGTTCAAGTCCGGTGACAAAAGCGTTTCGCTGGTCGAGGGTTCGCGGCTGGTGTTCGACGATAGGAATTGGAACCGGCCCGCGCTGGCGATGATTCAACTCGATCCCAAACTCAAGACTGAGACGACCGCTCTCTTCGAAGTGCGCTCCGGGAACATTTCGTGGTCTTGGACGGTCACGTTCTTTGTGCTCGTCGCGCTGTTTTTGTTCTTCGGTGTTTATCATCGTTTCATTTTGCCGCGTCCCGCGAGCGATCAGCCGGGTGATGCGAGTTCGATTATTCATTTCCTGAAAGAGTTCTTCGCCACGTTTGGCTCGTTTTTCAGCAAACCAAAGATTCCCGTGCTGCTGTTGTTCCTGTTGCTCTACCGGTTCGGCGAGGCGCAACTCGTGAAGATGGTCACGCCATTCCTGCTCGACGCGCGCGAGGTTGGCGGGCTGGGGTTGACGACCGGGCAACTGGGCTTGGTCTATGGCACCATCGGCATCATCGCACTGACAGTCGGCGGATTGCTCGGCGGTTTCGTTGCGTCAAGGCGCGGACTAAAATTCTGGCTGTGGCCGATGGTGTTGATCATTCACCTGCCCGATGCGGTGTTCATCTACCTCGCCTACACGCAGCCGGACAACCTCGCGATCACCAGCTTGTGCGTGGCAGTGGAGCAATTCGGCTACGGCTTTGGTTTCACGGCCTACATGCTCTACATGATTTACATCGCGCGCGGCCGGCATGCGACGGCGCATTACGCCATCTGCACGGGCTTCATGGCGTTGAGCATGATGCTGCCCGGCATGTGGAGCGGCTGGTTGCAGGAAATCATCGGCTACCAGCACTTCTTTGCGTGGGTGATTCTAGCGACGATTCCGAGCTTCCTCGTCGTGCTGCTGATTCCTCTGGACCGGGAGTTTGGGAAGAAGACGGATGCATGAGCACGAACGCGCAACCCGCCATCTCAATTCGTGGCCTGACCAAGCGGTACGGAAATCTTACCGCGCTGAACGAACTCAACCTGGACGTCGCTCAAGGGGAGATTCTCGGCTTCCTTGGCCTGAATGGCGCGGGCAAGACCACCACGATCCGTCTGCTGCTTGATTTGCTGCGGCCCACCAGCGGCAGAGCATTCATTTTCGGTCACGACTGTTGGGAGGAGGGTCTTGCCGCTCGCGCGCAGATTGGATACTTGCCCTGTGAATTGGGCCTTTATCCTGATTTGACGGGCCTCGAAATCCTGGACTTTCTCGCGGGCCTCAACCGCCGGCCAATGGATCAACAGCGCCGGCAGGAACTTTTTGACAGATTGGAACTGCCGCGCAGCGACCTGGGGCGGCGTGTGCGCGAATACAGCACCGGCATGAAGCGTAAATTGGGGCTTATCCAGGCTTTGCAGGCCGACCCGCCGCTGCTGATTTTGGATGAGCCTACCGAGGGTCTTGACCCGCTCATGCAGGAATCGTTTTACACGCTGCTCGCGGACGTGAAACGCAAGGGCACGACAATTTTCATGTCGTCTCATGTGCTTTCAGAAGTCGAGCGGGTTTGCGACCGGATCGCGCTGTTACGAAAAGGCGAGCTCGTCCTGCTTTCGAGCGTGCAGGAAAGCCGCCGCCTGGCCGAACGGCGCGTGCGCGTTTTTTTTCGCGAGGATGTGAGTGACAATCTGGAACTGCCTCCGGGCCACGAACGCGTTGAAATCACTCCCCGGATGTGGCGGCTTAAGGTCGCCGGCCCGCTCGGCCCACTTCTGGCTCAAGTCGCGCGGCTGCCCGTGAAGGACCTGCAGGTGGAAGAGCCACGGCTCGAAGATGTGGTTCTGAAGTTCTATCGGGAGGGCAAGCCATGACCGGCCCGTTTCGATTGTTTGTGCTCGCACTCAAACGCGCCCGAACGCTGCTCGTGGCAACGGGGTTGTTGCTCGGCGCGTTTCAGGTACTTGTGGCCTTCATCGCGAGTTCAATTAAGCCCCGTGACTTCGACCAACTCGCTTCCCTGTTGCCGCCTTTCGTGCGCAGTATTCTCGGACCTGCGGTCGCCAGCGTCATGTCGTTCGCCGGGATTGTTTGTATCGGCTACTTTGATCTCGTGATTGTCATTGCCCTGCTTGCGCTGATTATCGCGCTGGCGACGCTGCCCGCCTCCGATATTGAAACCGGTGTCGTGGATTTGATTCTCGCGCGCCCGCTCCCGCGACATTGGCTCATCACGCGAACCATCGGGCTGGTGGTTTTTTCGATCACCCTTATGTTGGCGCTCATGATGGCGGGCACCTGGATCGGGCTGGCAATATTCGCGCAGGAAATTGCCGCGTGGCCCTCCGCCTACATGATCGGCTCACTGGCCCTCAATCTCGGCCTGCTGACATTGTGCTGGGGCGGCATCGCCATGGCATTTGGCGCCGCCTGCCGGCGCAGTGTGGCCGGCGCCACCACGGGCCTGCTCGCCCTGTTCACTTTGCTCCTCGATATTGTCCGCAGCATGTGGCCGCCCGCCGAACGCATCGCATGGCTGTCACCGTTTCACTATTTTGTTCCATTCGACCTGGTCATGGGTCGTCCATTGCCAATGGAAAATCTGGTGGTGCTTTGGGCGATTGCCATGACCGGCTTTACCGTCGCCTACCTGTTATTCTCGCAAAGGGATATTTCGCGCTGATGACGGCGCATTACGCGATCTGCAAGGGCTTCATGGCGTTGAGCATGATGCTGCCCGGCATGTGGAGCGGTTGGTTGCAGGAAATCATCGGCTACAGCATTTCTTTGCGTGGGTGATCCTCGCGACGGTGCCGAGTTTCCTCGTGGTGCTATTGATCCCGTTGGATTCAGAGTTTGGGGGAAAAACTTAAAGCTTCAATAACCACAAACTGATCACCAACAACACTCCTGCAATTAAGATCCTCGCGATCAATACAATCGGCCAATTTTTGATGCGAACTCGTGAGGCGGTGACATGTACATCATCAATCCGAAGTTGGTATGGAAACGAGAACGACAAGCCGCTTGTGCCCCAGCTCAACTCTGCCGTATGTGTGGAACCGGAATGAGTGAACGTCGTTGGATGCGAGCCTGTAAATTTCATCTGACCACCTGTGCGAAGGATGCGATGTCCATCCAAGAACACATCGATGGATGCCGTGCTCCAAAGAAGGCGAGGAATAAGCCGAGCCTGAACATCAACAGTGCTGCCTTGCCATTTGATAGCCTCACTCATATCAGTCAGTCGAACTTAACGAGCCTAACTCTTCTTCACAAACAACGCCAGCGAAGCCGTGAAGCCGTGCAGGAAATTTTTCTCGCCGATCGGACCGATTTCGCCGTTGCAAAAAAATCCCGCCAGGCCGACCGGGCCAAAACGTTGTTGCACTTTTTGCGCGTCGTGATTGGGCTGACCGAAGAGTCCGCGCCCGCGCCCATTACAACTGCACAGGCAGCCGCCGTAAATCTGCGCGCCTGCAAGTTGGCCTTTCGCGCGGTCGAGCAGTTCGTTCATGTCCTCCTCCGCGGCCGCCGCGTCGCGTCGCTGGAATTGAATCGTCTGCCCCAGCCGCGGCAGTGCGCCCACGGCGATGGAGCCGGAACGCGGATCCGCGCCGAGCAGATTGCGGATGAGAAAATCGCCGCGATGAAAATCGTCATGATATTCATTCACGACCAGGCCGATGAACAGATTGCCGCGCGACTTGCGCTGTTCGTCCGGGGTCAGCGTGTTGAACGTTTCGGCGAGCACTTCGTACGCGGGGCGGTTGCCGATCTGTTGAATGATGTTCTGGTCCACTTTCGTGAGCGTCCAGGTCTCGCCAATCGGCGTGCAACCCTGCGAAATGACGCCGGCGAGCTTCACGTCGCCGCCGACGGAAATCGCCACGCCGCCTTCCTCGAACACGTCGCCGTTGAGATAAACCTGCGTGCGTTGCTCGGTGGAATCACCGCTGGCCAGCCCGCCGAGGACGGGCAGCAGCGCATAGGCTTCGTTCCACGAACGCAGCCAGGATTCGCTGTCGAGGTGGAACGGATCAATGAACGCGAGCCAGCCATTGGTTTGATTCAATTCCACACCGGTTTCGAGCCGCCAATAGCCGGGCCCGTTGGCTTCCTCGACCTGTTCCTGCGTGAAATGAAGCGCCTGCAACTCCGCGCCGGGCAAAGCGTAAAGACCCAGCATGAGGCCGGCATTTTCTTCAATCTCCTCCTGGCCGATGATCAAGCCGAGACTGGAACAGCCCGCGAGCAGGGGGATTTGCGCGTGAACGCGGAGAATTTCCAGCACCTGTTTCGCGTGCGGAAAAAATTTCGGCGACATAAACACCAGTCCAAGCGCCACGCGCGGCGCGGTTAGCTGCTTGCGCAAATTCTCGGCCCACAGTTGCAGGCCGGATTCGTCAAAATCTCCAGCCCAATGTGCGGCGACTGAAAACTCGTCATTCATCACGGCAATTTAACGGGCTGGCGGCCAATTGCAAAGCGCAACTCAACGCCTCCGGCCCGCCCGAATTTTTCACGCTGACTTTCGCGCCGGAATTTCATATCATGAATGCATGGCAAAAATCAGCGCGGGCTTGCTTATGTATCGGGTGCGGAATGGTGAACTGGAATTTTTGCTCGCGCATCCCGGCGGTTCCTTTTGGAAAAACAAAGACACGGCCGCCTGGACGATTCCCAAAGGCGAGATTCGAGCAGACGAAGAACCGCTGGCCGCCGCGCGTCGCGAATTTGAGGAGGAGACCGGCTTGAAACCCGAGGGGGATTTCATCGCGCTGACACCCATCAAACAGCGCAGCGGCAAGGTAGTTCACGCTTGGGCGTTCGAAGGGGATTGCGACCCCGCGCGCGTTAGGAGCAACACCTTCAAAATCGAATGGCCGCCCAGGTCCGGACGTTTCGAAACCTGTCCGGAAATAGATCGCGCCGGATTTTTCACATTGGCGCAGGCCAAAAAGAAAATCATGCCCGCGCAGTTTCCGTTGCTGGAGGAGCTTAAACTGCACATGCAGCCGAAGCCGTAGTCACTTCAACCACGCCGCGATTTTTTCACCGGACCAAAGTTCTTTCACGGGCTGGCGCTCGCGCACAACCGCAGCCTTCCTGCCATTCACTAAAACCTCCACGGCCATCGGGCGTGTGTTGTAGTTAGACGCCATCACGAAACCGTACGCGCCCGCGCTCAACAGCGCGAGATAATCCCCTTCGCCCAGTTTCGGCAGCGGGCGATCCTTGCAGAAATAATCGCCGGACTCGCAAATCGGGCCGACCACGTCGGATTTAATCTGCGTCCCGCCTTTGCGCACCAGCGGCACGATTTCGTGATAGGCATCGTAAAACGCCGGACGGATCAAATCGTTCATGGCCGCGTCCACGATGAGAAAATTCTTTTTGCCGGTGCGTTTCACATACTCGACCCGCGTTACAAGTATGCCCGCGTTGCCGGAAATAAACCGTCCCGGCTCCATCAGAATCCGCAGGCCCAGCGGCTTCAGCAATGGCAGGAGCCGGTCCGCGTATTTCTGCGGCGTCAAAATATTTTTTGCGGCGGCGGTCTTCCACCAGCCCGCCGAGCCACTGGCCAGCGCCGGCTGGTAAACGATTCCCAACCCGCCGCCGATGCTCAGAAATTCGAGCGCGTATTTCTCCTTCAGCCGTTGGACCAGCGGCAGCACTTTGCGGACGGCTTCTTCAAACGGTTTGACCGCCGTGAGTTGCGAGCCGATGTGCATCTGTAATCCGCGCAGCCGCAGGTTCTTCAGTCTGGACGCGCGGGCATAGACGCCTTCGATTTTCTCCAGCGCGATGCCGAATTTGTTTTCGTAAGTGCCGGTGGTAATTTTCGCGTGCGTGTGGGCATCCACATTGGGATTCACGCGCACGGCCACCGGCGCGGTTTTTTTCAGCCGGGCGGCGATCCGGTTGATGCGCTCCAGTTCCGGTTCGCTTTCTGCGTTGAAGGAATAAACGCCCTGTTTCAGCGCAAATTCAATTTCACCTTCCGTCTTGCCGACGCCGGCAAAAACGCAATGGCGCGGATCGCCGCCCGCAGCGAGGACGCGCTGTAACTCGCCGGCGCTCACGATGTCGAACCCGCCGCCCAGATTCGCCAGCACGCGTAGCACGGCGAGATTGGAATTGGACTTCATCGCGAAACAAATCAAGTGGTCCAACGGCGCGAGGGCGCGGTCGAGTTTTTGAAAATGATCCGTCAGCGTGCCTTGTGAATAAACGTACAGCGGCGTGCCGAATTTCCGGGCGAGCGATTCGACCGCCACGCCTTCGCAGTAAAGCTTGTTTCCAACGTAACGAAAACTATGCATGAGTTTGGAGTTTGGGGTTCAAAGTTTGGAATTCAAGATTGGCAAATAAAAAGCCCGCCGGATGCAAACACCTGGCGGGCGGATGAAAACGTCCGGTCAGGGTTCGGCGATGATCTTGGCCCGCTGATCGTGATATTCCTCGGCGGTAAGTTTGTCGGCCTTGTATTGATCCAACAACGTCTGCAGGCGCTGTTCCTTCGAGCCCGTGAGGTTTGAAGCCGGGGCTGGCAGCGGCGTGAAAGGTGCGGGAGCTGCGGGCTTTGCTTTGGGGGCGGTGTTGGCCGTTTTCGCTGCTGCTTTTTCCCGTTCCGCTGCAATTTTGGCTTGTTGGGCCGCCGCTCGATCTGCGGCGGCTTTTTCCGCGGCCGCTTTTTTGGCCGCGGCCTTTTCCATTTCAGCCTGCTCACGCGCCGCCTTCATTTCCGCAGCTTCACGTTCCTTGGCAGCCCGGATTTCATCTTTTGACGGTTTGACTTCGGTGACGACCGGCTGCATTGCTTTTGTTGTCGGTGCGGCAGTTTCCGCCGCCGGCTGAAAAGCCGGTTGTGGCGCGGCTGGCGGTTCCACGGGCGCGGTATTGCTTCCCTGACCCTCCAACTCCGACAATTTCGCGCGCGTGGCCTGGCGGGCTTGTTCGATCAATTCAGGACTGGACGTTTCCGGCGCTACCATTATTGCGGGCAGGCTGGCTTCTGGAGCGGCCGGCGGTTTGGCTGAATCCATCGGGGCCGGCGCGTAAGCGGGCGGCGTGACCGGCGGTTGCCCGGGCGATGACCGGCGCGG
>OCZU010002172.1_pt1 | contig 12618 bp, 12 predicted proteins | sample 1539001 | NCBI WGS metagenome assembly OCZU01 (sample SAMEA3539306, study PRJEB22396) | soil metagenome | biome: tundra; feature: field; material: soil | place: USA | collected 2010-05 | depth 0.15 m
ACAGCGTTTCTCATCATATAAGCGTATATCCTTCTATCAGTATAGATGATTGAGCGGTTTCCGACAAGTGGCGTCTTCCGGCTGCTCCGGCCTGCCCGCCACCATGAGAACCAAATGCTTGTGAGCTTCCGTTGCGCTCTACTCGCGCGGGCAGTCGAACCCGCCGCAGTCGAACTCGATGTGCAGGGCGAGATCTCCGGCGTTAGTGTCCGGGGCCGCGTGGATGTGCCGGACATGGAAGGACGGCTGATCGATTTCAAAACGGCATCCCCGCCGGCCTTCCTGTGTCTCGCCCGACTACGGCCTTTCAACTCGCCACCTACCGGCAAATCACTCCCGGCGCCAGCGGTGAAGTGCGCATCGACAGTCTGGTGAAGACCCAGACTGTCCAGATCGTACAGCAGGCCTACACCGTGGAAGAGCCTGATATCCGGGCCACCCAGGTCCTGTATCCGATGGCGCAGAAGGCCATGGGAACCGGGATGTACTGTCCGAACCGGCAGTCCATGCTGTGCAGCCAGAAGCACTGCAGCTTCTGGAAGCACTGCGAAGAGGAGTTCGGCGGCCGGATTCGGTCGTCCTGAGCTTCGTCCCTACGCCATAAACGCAAAACGCCCGGCTCAGGATGCCATTGCTCCTGGGCCGGGCGCTTTTCCTCCAACTGAAAACCGAGGTGATTGTGGTTAGGAGACGTGTGCCATTACGCCGGAGTGTGCCGTTACAGCGGGGTTTGCCTCCGAAACGGAGAGTGCCGGTTCGCAAGAAGCGGTTCCAACCGCGGCGAGGTCCAGATAGGAGCCAGGAGTATCTGGCATGGATTCGGATGCTTCCATGCGCAGTCTGTTCCCGAGTGAGCGGCCGGGTGACCGTCATCGAAGCGGCCCGCACGAACGCCTTGGGCCCCAGGGGAATGGGGCAGAAGACCGCGGACTTCTCGGCGATCCGGCTGTGCCCGGGGCATCATCGGGAGAATCTGGATTCGTACCACGTTCTCGGCGAGAGGGAGTTCTCGCATAGACATGGGATTGACGTGAAGGATCTCGTGCTTCGATTGCAGAGTCGATTCTGGCAAGACGTGTCCGCCTCCCCTTCTGCGGCGGCGTCCTTCAGAACGCCCGCCTGAACAGCGCCGACTTGGAAGGCGCAGACCTTACCGGCGCCCGTTTCAACGATGCCGCCACTATGGGCGCAGATTTCCGCGGGGCCAATCTACGGGCCGCCCAAGGGCTCACGCAGCTCCCAACTCAGCCACTGATCGACCCGGCGGCCGCCCCTCCGGAAATCCATCCGGCGAGGTCCGTCCGTTGGCAGTAAATCCGCGCGCCGATAACCGGAACGATTGAACATCACCCCAATCGTCCCGACTGTGAGCGCACGTCCGCGCCGCACTAGAAACGCTGTAAGATTGGGAGAGCAATGCCGCCTATACCGGATGCGCTCAGTATCTGCATAGTTGTCAAGAACGAAGAGCGCAATCTCTCACGGTGTCTCGATTCAGTGCGAGATCTCACCGGCGAGTTGATTGTCGTCGACACCGGTTCGACGGATGCTACGCCATTAATCGCAGCGCGCTACGGAGCGGCAGTGATCCCGTTCGATTTCACAGTTGTCGATTTTGCGGCCGCCCGCAATCAGGCCATCGCGCGCGCGAGTGGCCGGTGGATTCTGATGATCGACGCGGACGAGACCCTGGATCGGGCGGGCGCGCCCCTGATCGAAACGCTCGTCGCCGGCGACGAAAACGCGGGATATTTCCTGGAGCGGCACAATCGTTGGTCGGATTCTTCAGGTCCCACCACGGATTACGTTGTGCGGCTGTTTGCCAACCGGCCGAACCATCGGTACCGCGGCCGCGTGCATGAAACAATCGACGCCTCGATTCTGTCGGGAGGCGGCCGGCTGCATAAAACCGGCATCTGCCTCGATCACAGTTTTTCTTCGGACCCGGAAGCGCGGCGCCGCAAGAACCGCTGGTACATCGAGATCCTGAAGGAAGAGATCGCCGCCGACCCGGGCGACGACTCGCGGCTCGATTTTCTCGCCGCGGAATATCACCAGCTCGAAATGTTCCATGAAGCCACTGAAATCGCGGAACGCATCGCGCGTGTGAGGCCGTTGGACCCCAGGGCTCATTTGTTCGCGGGCGTTTATCATCTGCTGTACAAGCCCGATCTGGCGCGGGCGCGAGCCGACTTTGATCAGGCACTGAAGCTCCGCCCGGGCTACGCCGAAGCCGAGTCCTTCCTGCAACTCGTCGACGAGCGGGAGCGCGGACCAGGCCGGCCTTAGCCAAGGTCTGAGCGCGCTCCCTTTCTGGTCGACGATGCCGATGTGCCCGCCTCGCGTCAGACGGTTTCCGGCATTGGCCGCGCGGGACAATGGCGAAGCCGCGGCCCCAAACCGAGAATATGCCGACAGATACCAGCATTGCACCTGCCTGCTTACTTCTTATGGCCTCTCCGCGATCGCAATCAATGTATCCGTTTGATTTAGATTCTGAAGAACTCCAGCATACGCCTCCTCCAGCCGCCTATCGCGAAACTGAGGCAGCCTGGCGTGACCTCCTGGCTGTCCGCGCATTAACCAAAACAAATGATTGGCCAACGGATACCGCTGGAACCCCCGCACAGTGATTCCGGCGAATCCGGCCGCTTCCAGATAGGTATGAAGGCTTTGGCGCGTATGAAGCACCAGATGTTCGCTCCAAAATGTGAATTTCTTGAACGCGTCGAGGTTGAAACTCGTTATCAAGGCATCGCCGGCGTGCGGCACTTCAATCCATATCTTCGCGCCCGGCGCGAGCACCCGATGGAGTGACCTGAGCGACTCTAAAGGTTCAGCCAGGTGCTCGAACACGTGAAACATCGAACAGAACTCGAACGCATTCGACAACGAGCCGCCTAAGCTCCCGATAGACGGATAGACGTTATAGTGCAACCCAATGAGGAGCTCGCGCATGTCACGCTGCGGCTCAATCGCGTGAACTTCCTTTGCAACGGGCCGCAGCAGGTCTAGAATGCCGCCCAGGCCGGAACCGACATCCAGCCACCGTTTGTTGGCTACAAGGTAACGGATCTGTTCGGCGCGCCGGTGATCGTCTTCCCAAGCTGCTGCCAATGCTGCGTTACGATTTTCACTGCTCCAATACGACGCACCCGGTTTCCGCTCATAGTATGAAAGGCTCACATGCTCCGCTGTGCTCAGAAAAATCACGCCAGATTGTTCACAGCGAAACACGGAAATGCCGGAACGATCCCGGACAGTTGGCCAGTAGGAAACAACTGACTTGCGGTCAACTATCCCCAGCGATACAAGCTCGTCGTAAATCGGGCTGTCTGGCTCGGTAGGAGGGAGCGTAGTCATGTCATTAAAATGTCAGCGGCTTATGAAATGCCGCCGGGGCGATTCATTCGCCGTACGCCGGCGCCTTGTGAGCTTTAGCGGCCCGATGGCAGTAAGGGCCATAACGTCGGCGCCGTATCGGGCACGGCGGCTTCGCGCGAAGCCAGGTCTGCCAGATCCTGGGAGAGGCGCTTGAGAACGGGTTCCCACGGCTCGTTCCACGTGCGCTCATACAGGCGCATGGAAGGAAACCAGGGAACGTAGTGCTGACCCATGGTGAACCCGTGGCCTGCGCTGGTGAGCATGAGTACCCAGACCGGTCTCCCGAGTGCTCCCGCCATATCGGCGACGGCGGTGGTGGTTGAAACGACCAGATCGAGCGCCGTGGTCAGGGCGGCCACATCGTCGAGGTCTTGTCTCAAGTCGATGCCGGAGAACTCGTGAATTCGAACGCCGAAGTGGGCGCGGGCCTGGTCGAGTTCCGCACGGCACTCGTCGTATTGCAGGTTGATGAAGTGGACGCCCGGGACGGACAGGACGGAACCCCATTGCTGCAGGTTCGTGCAGGAAAGATTGCGCAGACCGGCGGTTACCCCGCTGCGCCAGCAGATGCCGATGGCCAGACCTGGGCCGAGGGTGTCCAGCCGCTGCCGCCAATGGGCGACGCGTTCCGGATCGGCGCGCAAGTAGCCGTGGTGGCGTGGAAACCGGTCAAGCGATGCGCGCAGCCAGCGGCCGGCGCTGGCGGCAGGAATCTGGAGATCGGCCAGGGCCGTCGTGGGGTGCGGCGGAATCTCGCGCGGGATCACTTCGACTCCCGGGAACGAGCGCGCGAACAGGGGAACCAGCCTCGGCTCGCATTCCACAATGTGCCGGTCGCCGAGTTCCGGAATCATCCCGGCCCAGATGATTTCGTCGCCCACGCCCTGCTCGCCCCAGAAAAGCAGCCGCGTGCCGATGAGCGGGCTGCCGTCCCAACGCGGCTGGCCGAACGGGCGCGGCTGGGTGCGCTGCCCGTCCGCCCAGCCCCATTCGTATTCTATCCAGCCCCGTTCAATCTCTCCCGTCATGAACAGCACCAGGGAGCGGTGCCATCGAGCGCGGAGGAAGCCGGGCTGCAGTTCTATAGCCCTGTCGTAGCCAGAAAGGGCCTCGGCAAAACGCTGCGCTTCCATGAGACAATTGCCCAGATTGCTCCACGCCGCCGCGTCATTGGGCTCGAGCGCCAACGCCTGTTGCAGAGAAAGGATGGCTTCGTCAACCTTGCCCTGTTCGTGCAGCATGACGCCCAAGTTGCTGTAGGCGGCCGCAAATCCTGGCTGGAGGGCAAGCGCCTTTTGGACGCAAACGATGGCCTCGGCAACCCGGCCTCGCGCACGCCGCATGTTGCCCAGGTTGTTCCAGGCGTCGGCGTTTCGCGGATCGAGCTGGAGCGCTCTTTCGAAGCATGCCATCGCCTCGCCGGCCATCTGCGGGTCTCCGCCACGCGCGCCCTGTTCCTGCAGCATGACACCCAGGTTGTTGTGGGCCGCCGCCAGTGCCGGCTGCAGGGCCAGCGCCCTTCTGAAACAAGCGATGGCCTCCGCCAACCGGCCTTGCCGGTGCAGCGTGTTGCCCAGGTTGTTCCAGGCGTCGGCGTTTCGCGGATCGAGCTGGACCGCCTTTTCGAAGCACGCCATGGCTTCGGCGGCCATCTTCCGATGCGCAAAAACGCTGCCCATGTCATGGTGCGCCGTGGCATCGCCAGGACGCAGATGCAGCGCTTTTTCGAAGTGGGGCGCCGCCTCCTCCATGCGACCCAGGGCGGCCAGTGTCCGGCCCAGGTTTTGGTGAGCTTCGGGATAATCCTGCTTCAGAGCAACGGCCTCCTGGTAGCACCGGACAGCCTCACCGGGCTTGCCTTGGGCGGCGAGCACGGCGCCCAAGGTGTTGCAGAACTCGGCGACAGGCCGGCCACAGGCGGAGATGGCTTGGCGGGCCCACTGTTCGGCCTCCTCCTGACAGCCCCGTTGGTGCGCGATCACGCCGAGCAGACGCAGGGTTTCAGCCTCGTTCGGCTGGCCGGCAATTATCCTGCGATAAAGCGCCTCGGCCTGAGACAGGCGGCCGGCCTGGTGGTGCGCCACCGCCGCCCGGAAGGTTTTTTGGAGGCCACGGCTCATGATGAAGCTAGTGGGACAAACCCCGGATGGCTCTCAAAAAAGGCCGCGCCACGCCTTGCCATGGCTTCCGCGCGCGCTTGATTTGATGAGCCCCGCCGGTAATCGCCGGCCAGCCGGAGAATAATCCGGCCCAAAGGGCACTACATTGCCTAGTTGAGACAACAAGCCGGTCTATTTCCGTAGGCGGGAAATACGTTCCTCCTGGTCGACAGAGGTCGAAATGCCGGAGCTTGCCATTGCCGGACGCAGGATCGGCCATCCACCGCTGGTCATCGCTGAGATTGGCATCAACACAGAGCGTAGTGGCTGTTTTCCGGCGTAAGAACGCCAGCGGAATCGTGATCATGAATAATAAATCGCTATCTTTATGCTATGAGGATCTTTCGGATCGGTTAGATTCGTACACACTACCCGTCAATTTGACGATCCCGAAGTTCGTCGCGGAGATAGGATGCAATCATGGGGGAAAACTCGGTGTCGCTAAACAAATGATTGTGGTAGCCAAGACTTGCGGCGCCGATGTCGCGAAGTTCCAAAAACGCTCCCCGCGGGAGCTCCTAACTTCCGAGCAGTACCATGCCCCCTACGACAATCCGCATAGCTTCGGCAGGACGTATGGTGAGCATCGCGAGGCGTTGGAATTCGACGCGTCTACGCACAGGCTTCTCAAGGCTTGCTGTGAAGAGCATGGCATCGAGTATTCAACGTCGGTCTGGGACGTAACGAGCGCCTGTGAAATCATCTCCCTGAAACCAAACTCCATCAAGGTACCCTCTGCGTGCAACAACAACATCGAAATGCTCGAGCTTCTGCGCGACGAATACGATGGTGACGTGCACATATCGACCGGTATGACGACGCGAGAAGAGATCGACCGCGCCATAGCCGTTTTCCACGCCTGCCCCGAGCGGATCGTGCTCTATGCCTGCACGTCGGCATATCCGGCAGGCTCCAAAGACGTGTGTCTGCTTGAAATCGTACGGCTAGTCCGCCACTATAAACAAACTGACCTCGTCCGCGAGATCGGATTCTCAGGCCATCATAATGGCATCGCGCTGGATGCTATCGCCCCGCTGCTGGGGGCGACCATCATCGAGCGGCACTTCACGCTGGATCGAACGTCGAAGGGGTCGGATCACGCGGCGTCGCTGGAACCTGCGGGCTTCGCCAGGATCACGCGTAATGCGCGCCAAATCGCGGAAGCATGGACTCTGAAGAGCACCGATATCCTTCCTGTCGAAGTGCCCCAACGCAACAAGCTGAAATACCGCTCCCGGTTTCCCCTTGTCAAGGAAGCATGAAGACCGGCGGAGTGTTGGCTATTGTTCCTGCTCGGGGCGGCTCCAAAGGGCTGTCAAGGAAAAACCTGCGGCTGCTCGGCGGACATCCGTTGACGGGGTGGGCGGTGCAGGCAGGCGTTCAAGCGGCAGCAGTCGAGCGGACTATCTGTACGACCGATGATCCCGAGATCGCCGCTGTTGCCAAGGCATATGGGGCGGAGGTGCCCTTTTTGAGGCCACCTGAACTGGCGCAAGACACGACCCTTGACCTGCCGGTGTTCATCCACACGCTCGATTGGCTGGCTGACCGGGAAAACTGGCAACCGGAGTTCGTGATTCATCTGCGGCCCACATCGCCGTTCCGCGGACGCGACTATGTGGACCATGCCGTGCGCCTCTTGCGCGGCGATCCGCAATGCACTTCGGTTCGTTCCGTTTGCCGGCCGGCCGCGACGCCGTTCAAGATGTGGCGTCTGAGCAAGGGCGGGAGACAGGCGCCCTATATGCTTCCACTACTCGACATTCCTGGCAATCCGGAACCGTTCAATTCACCTCGCCAGGCGCTGCCGGCCGTGTATTGGCATAATGGAATTGTCGACGCAATGCGAGTTTCGACGCTATATGCCGGTTCCATGACGGGCCCTCGGATCTTGCCCCTACTCGTCGACGAACGACTTGCGGTGGACATAGATACCGAACTCGATCTCCACGTGGCGGAGGTGTTGGCGCAGGAGATCGACTGCGTGCGGCCCGCGAAGCCACTGCCATGGAAGTCGGTCAGACTGCTGGCCCTCGATTGTGACGGAACATTGACGCCCGGGTCGATGTACTACGACGGCACCGGCGAAGTGCTGAAGCGTTTCCACACACACGATGGCCATGGCATCAGCGCCGTTCAGGCCCTCGGCGTCGAGGTCGCATTGATCACACGCGAACGCAGCGACATCCCCGAGGCGCGCGCGCGCAAACTGGGCTTTTCCCGCGTCCACACGGGCATCCTCGACAAAGTGCAGACCCTGCGCGCCATCTGCGAACAGGAAGGGATCGGGTTCAGTGAAGTCGCTTATATCGGCGATGATCAGCCTGATATCGAAGTGATGGCCGCCGTTGCACAGGCGGGAGGCATTTCTTGCGCCCCGTCGGACGCCCGGCGGGAAGCGCGGGCCGCGGCCCGATTCCTGTGTGGCTCTCCCGGGGGACGCGGTGCCGTACGAGACGTGTGTGACTTGATCGCCGCCGCGAAGCGATGAGTCGCAAATCTGAACGGATTCTCGTGTGCCGAGCCGGATCCATTGACCGCGCTTTCCGATGGGCGCCTAACTAACCGTTTTGGGGATTCCAAGGGTGCGTTTGCGCCCGGCGAACCGGAACTGTCCCGGCATCAGCAATCCGGAGCGCACACAGTACTCGTCAAACAGGCGCAGAAAAGCGGCCATCTCGAGGGCATCGGCTTCCGTGCCCCGCACGCCTCCGATCATGCGCGGCAGGAAGGCGTGTCCATTTTGGAACGCCGTTTGGTCGAAGCGTTCCCGTAGGGCGGCAAGCATGCCATCGGCATAACTCGAGTTATCCTGTGGCGACTGCGCGGGCGCATCCCGATCCCGCTGCTCGCGATATTCCGCAAGACAGTCGTCCACCAGGGATCCCAACTGCGCGGTATCGCCGGGCAGGCGCAGCGTTTCATGCCAGCGGCCAGACCGCGAAAGCAGGAGGCGGATCAGCAGCGCGACCGCGGCGTTCAGAGGCGAAAACCAGTCGCGGGCCGGTTCGACGGCAATAATGGCTCCCTCCGGTTCGAGCAGGCCCAGCACCCGGTCCAGGACGGCGCCCGGATTATCGAAGTGATGCAGTACCCCAAAAAAGCAGATCGCCTGGTATCGCTCCCCGCACTCCCAAGTAAAGATATCTCCGACAGCATACGAGAGGCTGCCGAAGCTCTCCCGGTAGGGGTTCTCGGCTGCCATGCGCCGCGCCACCCGGACACATTCGGGCGACAGTTCCACTCCCGTGACCCGATGCCCGTTCCTAGCCAGTTCCAGCGCCATATGGCCGGGGCCGGAACCGACTTCGAGTATGCGGGACCCCGGGGGGATTTGGGCGAGCGCGAAACGAAAGTCCTCGCCGAAGATGGAGTCGATGTACTCCGGCCGCCGCCAGGGGTTGTTGTAGAACCAATCGCACGGCTGCGCGCGTCTGAGGTCCGGGACGTGGCCATGGGCGATGCGCTCACGGATCTGCAGGTCGAAAGCCGCCGCTTCGTCTTTCAAGCGATTGGTTTTCATCGAAACATTACTGCTCACCCTATTGTACGCGAGGTTGCCTCGGGTTTACCGGAGGGGGTGGGCAGATCGCCGGGCGCACAAACACAGGGGCTCCCCGGCGTGGGTCCCAGCGCGTGCAGGGATCAGGCTTGGCCGATGCAAGCGCGCTCGGCACGCCCGTCGCGCGGGGCTAGCGCCGCCGCCCAAAGGCCGCGGATTTCCCGGGAATTCCGACGGGTGGCGAAACTGCTCCTCGGCCGGTTCTTTATCAGGCGCTGGACCCGGGGTCGCCGTACTACCCCAGATAGTTAAACAAGCTTTGGGGCTTGAGCATGGCCTGCGAGGCCATGGCGGCCTGCAAATCGGTGTTGGCGGTGGTCAAATCCAGGGAGGCTTGGGCCGCGTCCGCATCCTGCTCGTTGCTGAGCTGCTGTTGCACTTCGATGAGCGTCTGGCTGGCCGAGTTGCCGGCGGCGGTGAGGTTGTTCTGGGCCGCGCCGTAGAAACTGCTTTCATCGTTCAGATGCGCCGAGGCGGTCTGTATGTTCGTCACGGCCGTCAGGATGCCGGGGCCGTTATTGCTCTGCAGCGCGGTCAGCAGGCCGCTAACCGCCCCGAAGACGTTAGCCGCCGTGGGGTTGCCGTTGGCGTCCTGGTCGTCGAAGATCTGCTGGGCAGTCAATCCGACGGAGATCTTCAAGCCGTTGGCATCCTCGATTTGTCCGGGAGGGCCGGGCTGAGTCATCTGCAGGACAGAGTCGCCGTTGGCTGCCATGGTGTACTGCGGTTGCCCGCTCAGGTCGCCGCTGAAGATGTACTGGCCGTTTACAGAGGTCTGGCTCAGGCTGACCAACTGTTGCAGGATGCCTTGCACCTGGGGGACTAAATCCAGCCGCTGGCTGGCACTCGAAGTGCTGCCCGCGGCCTGTGTGGCCAGCGAAGTGGCTGTATCCAGCACCTGTATGGCCTGCTGGATGGCGTTCTCGCCGCTCTCCACCTGAGGGGTCACGTTGGACAAGTTTTGCTGCGTCTGTTGCACGCCCGCGATTTGGGCGCGCAGTTGCAAAATGCTGGAGATCTGGTCCGGAGCGTCGGAGGCCACGGAGACCCGCAACCCGGAGGAGAGCTGCCGTTCCGCCGTGCCGATGCGGTTTTGGATCTGCTGCAAGTTGCTCAGGAAGATTTCGGAGTTGGGATTGATGCTGGGGGTCATAGGGTGCTCGGTTTCAGCCTGGAATCATGTCGATCACCGATTGGGCCAGAGTGGCGAGGGTGTTCACCATTTTGGCGACGGCCTGGTAGCCCGCCTGGAATTGCAGAACGTTGATGGCCTCGGCGTCGAGCGACACGCCCGACTCGCTCTGGCGCATGCTTTGCGCCTGGGCCAGGGTCTGCGCGGTCATGGTCTGGTTGCTCTGGGCCTGGTTCAATTGGGAGCCCACCTGCGCGGCGGCATCTCCATAGAAGGTGGTGTAGCTGACCGAACCGAGAGCAACTGCTGCCGAATTGGCCAGAGCCCCTAGCGCCAGGGGCACGCCGTTGGGGACGCCATTCTGGTCGATGGCCGGCAATTGACTGGCGGTCATGGTTGGATCGACCGCCAAGGTGGATGCGGCCGCCGTGGGGTGGGCTGGATCTAAAGGCGTGAACAGGCCGCTGGGCGCCGGCACCGGCGGCGGACCCGCCGAGACGACGCCGTTACCGACGATCTGATTCACTGTGCCGGCCAGACTGGTGGCGAGCTGATTGAGGGCGCCGGGCTGGCTGGCATCACCGATCAAACCGGGTATGGTAACGTTGCGGACCTGCAGCAAGCCGGCCAAAGAGCCGGACGTAATCTGGCCGTTCACTACGGAGCCGTCCGCCGCCTGGATGACCACGTCGGGCGGGGCCAGCGGATCGATCGACTGGTTGGTGGCGGCCGCGCTCCCGGGGGTCAGCGCGTATTGGTTGCTCCCCATCACCAGTGCGGCGCCGCTCGAAAGAGTGACGTTGACGCTGCCGCCCGGCTGCTGGAGGACGTTGATGTTGACTAGTCCGGAAAGGGTCTCGAGCGAGCTGTACAACTGCGCTTGCATCCCTTCGTCGTGCGCGCCGCCGTTTTGGATGTCCGCGTTCAGGGTGGCGACCTGGTTAGTCAATCGATTGATCTGGCCCACCGTGTTGTCTATGTCCTGGCTGACGGATGTGGACGCGCTGGACACGGCGGCGGCCGTGGTCTGGAAACTCTGGGCCAGGGAACTGGCTGCCAAAATCACGTTCTGCCGCGTGCTGCCGTCGGCGGGCGCGGCGCTCCAAGCCGATACATTACTAAAGAAGGTATTCAGCGCGGCCGGGATACCGCCTCCGTCCGATACCGGTATGGCATTCTGGACGGCGGTCAGGGCGCTCGACTGGGCACTGGCGTCGCCCTGCGCGCCAGCCTGCTGCCACACGTCGCTCTCGGCCAGCAGATCGCGGCTATCGACCATGGGCCCCGGGGAAACACCGCCGCCAAGGCCCACGGCGGGGTCGAAAGGATCGGCCTGGAGCGCCACCGTTTGTTTGGCGTATCCCGGCGTGGAAGCGTTGTCGATGTTGTTCTGCGTGGCGTTCAAGGCGTATTGGAACGCCTGCAGGGCGCTGGACGCTCCGAGTATTGTGGAACTCAAGGAACTCATGGCATTTATCCTAAAAACGAGATGCGCCCGCGGATGCGGACCGGCACGGCGCTACCGGAGGCCGTATATTCGGGGGCCATCGAGCGCAGGGCTGCGAGCCAGCGGCGTCCGAGACGCGCGGCCTGCTCGAGCAGGACACCAGCCTGGCGAATCTCGCCAGCCAAGCCGGTTGCCTGGCGCCGCAAATCCCGACCGGCCGGCCCGGCCTGGGGGAGGCTGTCGCGCAGCCACTCCAGATAACCCTGCGCCTCGCGAAACAGCGTGACGCACTCGTCCGGATTGCAGGCACGCGGCCGCGCCAGCAGGGCGCGCGCGCCGCGCACGCGCGACTGCGCCGCCGCCAGCAATCCCTGCAGATCGTGCTCCCGCATGTTTTTACGACCTCACCATGGCGCTGGCGATCTGCTGGGCGTCCGGCTGGTAGCGGCCCGCCTGGAAGTCCTTCCGCAACTGCCCGACACGTTGCGCCGACTGGCTCGAGAGGGCCTGCATGGTTTGCGAAATCCGTCCGGCGAGCCCGGAAAGATCCACGCGATCCCCGGCCGCGGCGCCGGCGGCGCCCGAGGTTGCGGCGGTGTCTACCTGGATGCGCTGCGATTCCGCCGCGCGGCTGGCGGTGGAGGAAACCTGATCGGTGAGGCTGTGTTCGTCGACTCGCATATACCGGAACCTTTGTTGCTCCTCGTTACCTTATCGGCGCAGTGACCGGTAACTTTAGGAGCGGGCGCGCCATCCGGAAAGCCGTCTCGGCGCGAATGTCTCTAAGTACAAATCTTTCCGCAACCTTCCGCCATTCCGCTCGATATGAAAATCGTAGGCAGCGCAAGCCGCTACCCCGGCAGAAGCCGGGAAATTTCAAATAAGGATTATCCAATGATTTCCATTCAAACGAATATCGATTCTTTAATCGCGC
>OCZU010002174.1_pt1 | contig 12611 bp, 12 predicted proteins | sample 1539001 | NCBI WGS metagenome assembly OCZU01 (sample SAMEA3539306, study PRJEB22396) | soil metagenome | biome: tundra; feature: field; material: soil | place: USA | collected 2010-05 | depth 0.15 m
ACTGGAACGGGTAATCGCGCATCCGCTGCGCAGGAGCTGGGATGCCGACCCGGCTCAGCAGGCTCACGGCCCGGTCGTGCGCCGCGCGGCGCGGCAGCCTGGCGTGCGCCGTGACCGCCTCGGTCAGCTGGTCGCCGATACTGCGGACCGGGTTGAGCGCGGTCATCGGGTCCTGGAAGATCATCGCCAGCTGGGCGCCGCGCAGGTGCTGCAGTTCGCGCTCGGGCAGGTCCAGGATGCTGCCGTCGCCGCGCGGATGGTAGATGACCGCGCCGCTGGTGTGGGTGCTCGCGCGCGGCATCAGTCCCATGATCGTGCGGCAGGTCACGGTCTTGCCGCAGCCGCTCTCGCCGACGACGCCGAGCACCTCGGCCTGGCCCAGGGTGAACGACACGCCGTCGACGGCACGGACGACGCCCTGCCCGGTGGCCAGGTAGCTGCGCAGGTCGCGAACGGTCAGCAGCGGCTCCGCGCCGGCGCTCACCGGTCACCAGGCCTGAGCACGTCGGCCAGGCCGTCGCCGATCAGGCTGAACGCCACGCCGACGAACACGATGGCCAGGCCAGGCAGCGTCGCGATCCACCACGACGAGAGGATGTAGTTCTGGCCGTCGGAGATCATCGTTCCCCATTCCGGCGTGGGCGGCTGGGCGCCGAGTCCGAGAAATCCCAGGGAGGCGGCCAGGATGATGTTGCCGATGGCATCGACCATGGAGAAGATGATCACCGCCGAGGCAGTGTTAGGCAGGATGTGCCTGAGCATGACCCGGAGCCTGCCGTAGCCCAGGGCGCGGGCGGCCAGCACGTACTGCTGCTTCTTGGCGACCACCGTCTGGGCCCGCATGATCCGGGCGTAGCTCACCCAGCTGGTGATCCAGATCGCGACGAACATGTTGAAGATGCTCGGCCCGAGCATGGCGATGATCGCGATGATCAGGACCAGGAACGGGAAGGCGAAGAACAGGTCGACGATCCGCATCAGCAGGTTGTCGACCCAGCCCCCGAAGTAGCCTGCCACCAGCCCGACGACCGTGCCGAACACCAGGGTGACGCTAGTCGCGCCGAACGCGATCGCCAGGTCGATCCGGCCGCCGTACAGAATGCGGGCCAGGTTGTCCCGCCCGTACTGGTCGGTGCCGAGCAGGTGACCAGGCGACAGCGGCGGCACCAGCGGATGCAGCACGTCGAGCGCCGTGGGCGACGCGCTGACCAGCAACGGCGCCCCGACGATCGCGATGATCGCGATCCCGAGCATGGTCAGGCCGGCCAGCAGGACCAGCCGTCGCCTGCTGGACCTGCGGGTCCGTCGCGCGGCCCGCTCGGCGGCCTTCAGCAGCAGCTCGGACGGGCTCAGTGCCCAGGTCTGGCTCATTCGCCGATCTCCTGGCCGACCCGCGGGTCGAGGCTGGCCTGGGTGATGTCGGTCAGCAGGTTGATCACGACGATCAGGACCGCGAACAGCAGCGTCACGCCCTGCACCACCGGGTAGTCGCGGTCGGAGACGGAGTTGACCAGCAGCTGGCCGAGGCCGGGCAGCGAGAACACGTTCTCGACCAGCACCGTCCCGCTGATCAGGTAGGCCAGGTTCACGCCGTAGACGGCGACCACTGCGAGGACCGCGTTGCGGAACACGTGCCGCCAGAGCACGCGAGCCCGTGAGATGCCCTTCATCCGGGCGGTATCGACGAACTCGGCCTGCAAGGTGGCGATCGTGGCCGCGCGAAGGCTCCGCACCAGGACGGTGGAGAAGCCGAGTGCGATGGTCAGCGCGGGCAGGAAGAGGTAGTACAGGTGCCCGCCGAAACCAGAGCCGAAGCCGCTGATCGGAAATGCCTGGATATGGACGCTGAAAATTAGCAGCAAGATGATGCCGAGCCAGAAGGCGGGCATGGCGAAGCTGACGGTGAAGAACACCCGTGCGGACTGGTCGACGATGCCGCCCCGGCGCAGCCCGGAGATGAACCCGAGCGGCAGCGAGATGACCCCGGCGAGCACCGCGCTGTAGATCACCAGGAACAGCGTCGGCGGTACGTGCTGCAAGATCACCGTCGTGGCCGGGGCGTTGTAGAAGAACGAGTAGCCGAGGCTGCCGCGGAACAGCCGGCCCATGAAGAGGGCGTACTGGGTCCAGATCGGCTTGTTGAGGCCAAGCGAGAGGTCAATCGCGGTCGCGCGGGCGTGGGTGTAGCTGCTGCCCAAAATGGCGAGCGCGGGATCGCCAGGAATCAGCCTGAGCAGGAAGAACGTCACCAGCGTAATCCCGAACAGCAGCACGACCAGATGCGCGAGCCGCCGCGGGAGGTTGCCGAACCGGCTCAACGGGGCACCTCCTGCGGCGGCTGCATGGTCGGGTTGGCGGTTGCGCGGGCTTTGGGCCGGCCGGTGCGGGGCTTGGGCCCGCGTGCTAGTGCTAGCTAGTCCTAGCTAGCGCTGACTCGTTGCTGGCTAGTGCTGGCCGACGGTGAGGGTCTCCAGCGACAGGTCGTAGTTGCCGAGCGGCGTGACGTGGAATCCCTTGACCCAGCTGCCGACGCCGTACCGGTACGGGCTGTAGTCGGTCACGATGAATGGCGACTGGGCGTACACGATCTGCTGGATCTGGTCGTACAGCGTCTGCCTGGTGGCGCTGTCCAGCTCCAGCCGGGCCTGCGTGACTGCCTTGTTCGCCTGGGCGCTGCACCAGTAGCTGTTGAACGCGTTGGCGCCGCCCTGGCAGTCGGCACCGAACGTCGCGACCTCGTCCGGGTCGATGATGTCGTTGGTCCAGTACCGCTCGCCCATCTCCGAGTGCCCGCCGTCTTCCTTGGCATAGGCGGTGAGAAGTTCGTACGACTGGATGGCGACGGTGATCCCGACCTGCGCGAGCTCGGACTTGACCACGACGGCCTCGGCCTGGCCGGCTACGTCACCACTGACCGTGATCAGGAAGGTGCTGAAGCCATGCGGGTAGCCGGCCTGCGCCAGCAGTCTCTTGGCCTTGGCCGGATCGTAGGGATACGGCTGGATCGAGGAGTCGAAGAACTGCATGTGGTACGGCATGAACGATGCTCCGGCGACGGCGTCGCCCTGGTATGCGAGCTTGACGATGGCGCTCCGGTCGATGGCGTAGTTCAGTGCCTCCCGGACGGCGAGCTTCTTGAACGGGGCGAAGTGCTCGTCCAGCTGGATGAAGTCCACCCTGGTGGACGGGAACAGGTCGACATGCAGCCCGGAGGTGCTGTCGATCTGGCTGGTCAGGTTGCCCGGCGGATTCTCGATCACGTCGGCCTTCTTGCTTTCCAGCATCAGCACCCTGGTGTTGTCATCCGGCACGATCAGGTACCTGACCTTGGCGATCTTGGGCTTGGGGCCGTAGAAGAACGGGTTGCGCGCGAGGTCGACCTCGCTATCCGGCTTGTAGGACGTCACGGCGAACGGCCCGCTGCCGACCGGGTGGTTGAAGAAAGCCTTGCCCTGGGACTTCACCAGGCTCTCCGGCACGATCGAGTACGCGTACATGGCGAGATCGGCGAGCAGCGGCGCGTGCTTCTGGGACAGCGTGATGACCACGGTGCTGGAGTTAGGTGCGGTGATCGTCTTGACCGGCGTGAGCAGGAAGCCCCAGCCACCGGCGAACTTGCGCGAGCGATCGATCGAGAACACGACGTCGCTCGCCATCACCGGGGAGCCGTTGGAGAATTTCGCGGCACGCAGGTGGAAGGTGTAGGTCAGGCCGTTCGGCGCGATGTTCCACGAGGTCGCCAGATCGGGCAGCAGCGCGGTACCGGTCGCGTTCGGCTGGAGCAGGCGGCTGTACAGGTTCTGATCCAGCCAGATGGACTCGTTCACCGAGTTGGCCTCGGGGTCGAGGGTGTCGACCCGGACGGCATTGGCGATCACCAGGGTGTTGCTGCCGGCCGCCGTGCCTGACTGGGTGCTCGGACCCGCGCTCGAGCAGCCGGCGGCGCCCAGGGCGATGGTGATCAGGCCGAGGCTCAGTGTGCGTAGCCGGTGAGCTCGAAGCATGGCGCACCACATTTCGTCGATTGTCGACAGCGTGTCTCAACTGTAGGAAGGCAACGGGCGAGCGTCAATACGCCGTCAGCATCAAGATATCCGTGCGTGACGTGGTGATTCGGGGCCGCGTCAGTGATTGCGGCGCGGCTCTTGACTCCATGCTGGTCCTTGAGATAGTCGTTGACTGTCGACAATGAAGGGGACGTGAGGCCGGATGACGCCCGACGTGGTCCGTGTGCTCATCGCGTCGCCGCTTGAGGCCGAGTACGCGGAGCGGATCGCGGCGGCCGATCGCAGAGTCCGCCTGCTGTACGCGCCCGACCTGCTGCCGGTCCCGCGCTACCAGTGCGATCACGGCGGGATCGCGCGCGAGCTGGACGAGGGCCAGCTCGCGCGCTGGTCGCGGCTGCGGGCACAGGCGGACGTCAGCTTCGACTTCGACTGGCAGGCGCCCGGCCAGATCCCGGAGAACAGCCCGCAGCTGCGCTGGATCCAGGGCACGAGCGCCGGCATCGGCGGGCTGCTTGAGCGCACCGGCCTGGTGAATACGTCCATCGTCTGCACGACGGCGGCCGGCGTGCACGGAGTGCCGCTGGCCGAATTCGCGCTGTTCGGGCTGCTCTACTTCGCCAAGTCAGTACCGCAGCTCGCCCAGTGGCAGGCGGCCAGGCACTGGCAGCGGCATACCGTCAGGCAGCTGGCTGGCTCGCGGGCTCTGCTGGTCGGGCTGGGCGGTACCGGCCGCGAGGTGGCTCGCCTGCTGGCGGCGTGCGGGGCGGAAGTCTGCGGCGCTGGCCGGCCCGGGCGCAGCTATGACGTGCCAGGCGCGGCGTCCTATGTCTGTGACACCGAGATCGGCTCCGTGCTGCCGGAGACCGACGCGCTGATCCTGGCCTGCCCGCTGACCGAGCGCACCCGTCATCTGATCGGAGCCCGCGAGCTGGGACTGATCCGGCCCGGCGCCATCGTGGTGAACATCTCCCGCGGTCAGGTCGTCGACGAGACCGCGCTGACCGACAGCCTTGAATCGGGGCATCTGGGCGGCGCCTGCCTGGACGTCTTCGAGACCGAGCCGTTGCCCGCCGGATCGCCGCTGTGGAGCATGAGCAACGTGCTGATCTCACCGCATTCGGCGTCCACGGTCGGCGCCGAGAACGGGTTGCTGACCGACCTGTTCATCGACAACCTGCGGCGCTGGCTGTCCGGTCAGCCGCTGCGCAACGTCTTCGACCGGGTGGCCGGGTACTGACGACTAGCGAAAGCTGGGGAGTATCGGATGGCAGCAGGCGAGATCCGGGTGGCCGTGGTCGGCGCGGGGAGCTGGGCACGGCGTGCCCACATCCCCGGCTGGCAGCGAGATCCCAGGGCGCAGGTCGTGGCGATTGCTGACACCAACGACGCCGCGCTGGCGGCAGCGGCCAGCGAGTTCGCAGTGCCACGGGCGGTCGCGGATTACCGGGAACTGCTCGATGACCCCGGGATCGACGTGGTGGACGTGGTCACCGGGAATCAGCCGCACTTCCAGATCTCCTGGGACGCGCTGTCCGCAGGCAAGCACGTGCTCTGCGAGAAACCCGTACATCCTGACTACCTGCAGACCAGGGCAGCCGCCGACCTGGCCCGATCCCAGGGCCTGAAGACGAAGGTGGGCTTCACCTTCCGCTACGCCCCGGCGATCCAGTACGCCAAGGAGCTGATCGATACCGGCTTCGTCGGCGAGCCGTACATCTTCAACGGCTACGAGCAGAACAGTCAGTGGATCGACCCGGCGACGCCGCTCCGGCAGGTCAGCGCGGACGCCGATCCGGCCGTGATCGCAGTGTCCAGCATCGAGGGATACGGAGCGCCGATCATCGACATCATGCACTGGTGGCTGGGCGCTCCGCTGCAGGCGGTCGTCGGCACGATGCGCAACTTCGTGCCGGTCCGGATGATCCGCGATACCGGCACCATGACCAGGGCCAATATCGACGACGGGGATATGTGGATCGCCGAGTTCGGGTCGGGCGCGCTGGCCTCCATTCAGTCGTCCTATGTGACCGTCGGGAACTACCCGGGCATCGAGGCGCGGATCTACGGCTCTGAGGGCGCCGTCGTGGCGCGGCTCGTGGACGAATTCGGCAGCTGCCAGAGCATCAGAACGGCGCGCAAGGATGCCGTGGAATTCACCGAGGCGCAGATTCCGGCCAGGTTCTTCCCCGCCGGCGGCCACTCGGGCGAACCGTGGGAGTACCTGTTCTACTCGAACCTGATCGCCGACTTCATCTCCGAGATCGTCGGCGACCGCCCGGACAGCCAGGGAGATTTCAGCCAGGCCGCGCTGGTGCAGGAGACGATCAACGCGTTCGAGGCGTCTTACCGGAGCCGGGCGTGGGTGGACTTCCCGCTGGAAAGGGCCGGGCGGACGGATCCGCAGGCAGCCGGGCATGCGGTAGCCGAGGCGGCGGGCCAGGCGGCGACATGAAGGCAGCGACGAACGCTGCGCTGCTGATCAGCCAGGTGCTGACCGGCGAGGTGTGGCCCCCGCTGGCCGACCGGCACGGATACCGGATCGACGCAGACGGGCAGCCGTTCGCGCTGCCGGGTATGGGCGGCATGACGCTCGGCGTGCACTGCGGTGACCGGGCCACCGGCTACGCCGCCGACCACCTGGAACCAGGTGCGTCCGTCCGGCATCGAGATCCAGGCGCGAACATGGCCGTGCAGTTCCTCTCCTGCGTCGGAAACCCGGTCCGGGTCGAGTCGGGGCCGGCCACCGGCCAGGTCGGCCACATCATCGGCCAGCACGCCTACGTACTCGTCGACTTCCCCGAGCCGGTCGCAGCCCAGATCGCCACCGGCGATGCCGTCACCATCACGGCAACCGGCCAGGGCCTGCGGCTGGCGGACCATCCGGCGATCGCGGTCAAGAACTGCTCGCCTGACCTGCTGGCCGCGATGCCAGGCGGCACCAGGCCGGATGGCCGCCTAGTGGTCCATGTCGCGGCCCGCGTGCCCGCGAGCGCCATCGGCGCCGGAGTGGGAATGATCTCGGAGTACGCCAATACCGACCTGATGGGCGCGTATGCGGGCCTGAGCGGTGAGCTGTCGCTGGGCCTGGAGGATCTGCGCATCGGCGACATCGTCGCACTCGCCGGCCAGGACCACCGGTACGGCCGCGGCTACCGGCACGGCTACCTGACGATCGGGGTGATCTCCACCGGCCAGTGCATGCTCTTCGGCCATGGTCCCGGGCCGAGCACGCTGCTCAGCGGTCCGGCTGATGCCTTCCACCTAGTGGATGACGACAAGGCCAACCTGGCGAACTGGTTTCACCAGGACCAGGGAGCGGGCTGGTGAGCGGGCCGGTCTCTGCCGCCGTGGCCAGCTGGTTCCGCCAGAGCACGGGAGCGGGCTGGTGAGCGGGCCGGCTTCGGCCGCGGTCTCCGGCGGCGCCTTCCCGGCCGGACGGCCAGTGACCGTCAACCTGCTCGGGGTCGTCGAGCATCCGGAACTCGGCGACAGCCCGTACCGGATCGCCGCCGACGGCATGCCCTACGTACCGGTCGGCGATGGCGGGATCGTGCTCGGTCTGCAGCTCGGCGACCCGGTGTTCGGCCGTACGGGCGACCACGCCGCACCGGGTGCCTGCCTGGTACATCCTGACCAGGCGGCGCGGCATGCCCTGACGCTGTACTCCTGCATCGGGAACGAGGTTCGGGTGCGGACCGGATCGGCCGCCGGGGCGCGCGGCGCCGTGATCGGCAAGCGCGGTGAGAATGGCCGGGTCATCGCCTGCTTCGCACCGGGCGACCTTATCCGGATGCGGCCAGGTGACCAGGCGGTCGTGCACAGCCGCGGCCAGGGCGTCCGGCCGGCATGGCTGCCGGGCGGGGTCACGCTGATGAACATCGATCCCGATCTGGTCCTCGCGCTGCCGGTCAGCGTGGATGGCGATCGGGACGACGGCTGCCTGCAGGCGGCGGTGCGGCTGAGCGTTCCGGCGAAGCTGGCAGGCAATGGTCTCGGCCGTCCCGCCGCTGGCTGGGATCTTGATCTGCAGCTTCCCGCACCGGAACTTGACGGCGCCGATGACCACCTGCTCCTCGGCGACCTCGTGGCAGTGGCTGACATCGATGCGAGGTACAACATGGGATACCGGCGGGGCTGGCTTACCATCGGAATCGTGGTGCACGGGCCAAGCCCGCTACCTGGCCACGGACCGGGAATCACGCCGATTCTCACAGGGCCGGCGCGGGCACTGCGAGCGACGCAGGACAGCACTGGCCAGGCCGGCTTGACCTTCTCGCTGCTACAGCTACAGTGACGGCGGACGACGCCTGCGCGCGAAGCTAAAGGAGGCTGGCGCCATTCTCGAGCACGTCTCCCTGCCGGAAGCGGTGGGCCGCGCGCTGCGGCACCGCATACTGAACAACGAGCTGCCCGCCGAGACCAGGCTGGTGGAGGCCAATCTGGCGGCGGAGTTCGGCGTCAGCCGCGGCACCATCCGCGACGCGATGCGCAGCCTGCAGGCAGAAGGCCTGATCGAGATCGTGCCACGGCGGTACAGCATCGTGACCCGGATGTCGAGCGAGGACGCCGAGGACGTCTGCTACGCCCGGTACGCCCTGGAGGACGCCAGTGTCGCGGCAGGCCTCGGCCAGCAGCGCAAGGAGCTGGCCAGGTCACTGCGGCTAGCAATTGGGCACATGTCGGCGGCGGCCAGGACCGACGACATGGACGCGCTGGTGGAGAGCGACACCAGGTTTCACGAGCTGCTGATCGACGTGTCAGGACGGCAGCGGCTAAAGGACCTGTGGTCCATGCTCAACAGCCAGATGGGTGCGCTGATGCGGTCCGAGATCGAGCGGCAGGGCATTGGCCTGAACGACGCGGTGGAACGGCACCGTGACCTGCTCGCCGCCGTTGACAGCGGCGACTCCGACCAGCTCAGGCGCGCGATCAGGGACCACTACCTGGCGGGCTTCCCCGAGCGCAAGCCCGACCCGGCTCGCCGGGTCGGGGCCAGATCCTGACGGTTCGGCCCGGGGCGAAGGTGTCCCGCTGAAACCCCACGTCAGGGTTCGGGCGCTCAGGTGCGCTCAGGACTGGACGGTCGGCTTGACGGTCAGCTTGCCTGGCAAGAACGCCACGAGCACGGACTTCGGTGCCTGGTAGGAGGCCTGGACGACCTTGTTCGGAGCGATATCGAACTGGATCGAGGCTTTCCCGGCTCGGGACAGGCGAGTGTACTGATATGACACCTGCAACTGGTGATTCCCAGGTTCCAGCGGGAAGAAGTGCTCTCCCCAGGGCAGCTTGCGCGGCGGGCCGTCGATGGTCACGGTCGTGCGCGTGAAATTGAGTGTCCAGTCGAGAACGAAGAACCTAGTCTGCAGGACTATCCCTTGACCGGTGCCGCCCGGCTGGGGCGCAGGCGGTGCCGGAACTGGCGGCCGGGTGGCCGCCGCGTCTCTCGCTGATACGTCCAGCGGCTGCGGCTGATCTTCGCCGCGGATGACGCTCATTGGCTCACTATCATCTGCGGTCTCCTTTCCTCTATTGCTTAGCCAGCGGTGACCGATCGGGATCGTGCAGGTGACAGGCCACAGACTTGCTGTCGGACAGCCGGAGCAGTTGCGGCTCAACTTCCCGGCAGATCGGCATGACCAGCGGGCAGCGCGGGTGGAAGTGGCAGCCTGGCGGGCGCTCGATCGCATTCGGAATGTCACCGGTAAGAGCTGGCTTGATCGCCTTGCGCTGGGCGGTCAGCCGGGGTGCGGCTTCGACCAGCGCGCGGGTATACGGATGCAGCGGCTCGGCGAAGATCTCCGAGGTCGGCGCGTACTCCACCACCCGCCCGAGGTACAGCACGGCGGTGCGCTGGCTGATGTGCTTGGCCACGTCCAGATCGTGAGTCACGAACAGGTAGGTGAGCCCGCGCTGCTCTTGCAGCGCGATCAGCAGGTTCAGCACCTGCGCCTGGATCGACACGTCGAGTGCCGAGAGCGGCTCGTCGGCGATCACGACATCCGGCCGGGCGGCAAGGGCGCGGGCGATGCCGATCCGCTGGCGCTCGCCGCCGCTGAAGGCCCGCGGCCGCCGGGCCGCCTGGGCGGGGGAGAGCCCGACAGTCTCCAGCAGCTCCGCTACCAGCTTGGGACGTTCTGACCGGTCGGCGATCTGGTGCACCTTGAGCACCTCGCCGATGGCCTGTCCTACGGTCATCGCCGGGTTCAGCGAGGAGTAGGGGTCCTGGAAGACACCCTGGATGTTCCGGCGGACCGCGCGGGCGGCCGCGCTGCGCGAGTCAAGCACGCTGCTGCCCTGATAGAGAATGTCGCCGCTGGTCGGCTTGTACAGGCCGAGCAGCAACCGCCCGAAGGTGGTCTTTCCCGAGCCGGTTTCGCCGACCAGGGCCAGCGTCTCGCCCCGGCGGATGGCGAGCGACACGCCGTCGACCGCTTTCAGGGTCGCCCGGCCGCGACCTGGTGACCCGCGGCCGGTGGAGAAGTAGCGGCTGACTGCGCGAGTCTCGATGATCGGGATGTCAGGGCTAGCCACGGGAGCTTCCCTGCGCCGCGGTGACGTGAGCGCTCAGCCCATACCGGCCCGCTCCCGAGCCGCCGTCGACAGCCAGGATCGCGCCGGAGACGTGCGAGGCCGCAGCCGAGGCCAGGAACAGCACCGCGTTCGCGACTTCGCGCGGGTCACCTGCCGCACCGAGCGGGATGTCGCGCGCGAGCGCTGCCCTGAGCTGATCCGGAGCCCGGTCGGGGTACGCCTGGCTCCAGTCGCGCACGTCGATGTAACCAGGTGACACCACGTTGACTCGGATGCCGTGCTCGCCGAGTTCCATCGCGAACACCCTGCTCATGGTCTCCAGCGCGGCCTTCGACGCGCTGTAGGCCGCGCCACCGGGCCGCGGACTCCGGGCTGAGCCGCTGGAGATGTTGACCACGGCGCCGCCGGTCGCGCGGGAGACGCAGTGCCGGGCGAATGCCTGCATCATCATGAATGAGCCAGTGACATTCACCCGGAATACCCGATCCCATGCGGCCGGTGTCATGTCGAGCAGCGTGCCATCGGGGTACGAGGCGGCGTCATTGACCAGAATGTCGACCCGGCCGAACCTTGCTGCCGCGGTGGCGACCGCCTGTTCGGCCAGCCCGGCGGAGGCCACGTCGCCCACGATCGTGGTCACCGCCGGCTGGCCGGCGAAATACCCCGAGTCGACCAGATCGCAGATCACCACCGACGCGCCGGCATCCACTAGTGCTTCGGTGACGGCCCGGCCGATGCCATTCGACCCGCCTGTCACGATGGCGACCTGCTCACCAAACCGGTGCCCGACCACGGGCATTCCTCCTGCCAGCGGAACCTGCCGAACGAAGCTGCCGGGAACCGCGGTCCGCAGCGAGCCAGGCACCATCAGCCCGATCCGCGTGCACCGGCACTACAAATATTGTCGATTGTCGACTAAGTTAGTATAGGCGGAGATCCCGCAGCTGACCAGGGCAGAGGCACGAGCACAGGTCGGCAGCACACAGAGACGGAGGCTTGAGGGTGTCCTTGTTCAGTGGTGTTGGCGTGGCGCTGGTGACGCTCTTCGATGGATCGGGCGCGGTGGACGAGCACGCGACGGCTGGGTACGCGGCTGATCTCGCCGGCCGCGGTATGCGCGCCATCCTGGTGTGCGGCACGACCGGGGAGGCCGGAGCCCTGACCGGCGCCGAGCGCGTCGCACTGATCCGCGCGGTCCGGGCCGCAGTTCCGCCGGCGGTGCCGGTGCTGGCCGGTACCGGCGCGCCCTCGGCGGACCTGGCCATCGAGCTCACCAGCGCCGCGGTGGCGGCGGGCGCCGACGCCGTCCTCGCCTATCCGCCGCCAGGTTCGGCTGACCTGGCCCAGTTCTACGCGGCAGTGGCAGCGGCGGCCGACGAGCATCCGGTGCTCGCCTATCACATTCCGTGGGTCTCCGCTCCCGGCGTGCCGGTGCCGGAACTCGACGAACTCCCGGTGATCGGGATCAAGGACTCCTCCGGCAGCGCGGACCGGCTGCTCGACGAGCTAGCGCACTACTCGGGTGCCACCTACGTAGGGTCATCCGCCCTGCTCGCGCTCGCCGGGCCGATGGGCGGCGCAGGTGCGATCCTGGCACTCGCGAACATCGAGCCCGAGGAATGCTGCCGGGCCTTTGCCGGCGACGCGGCAGCGCAGCGCCGGCTCGCCGAGTCCCATCTGGCAGTGCGGGCCGGCGGCCCGGCGGCGCTGAAGCGCATCCTGGCGAGCCGGCGCGGTTCGTGCGACGTGAGCCGGATCGGCTGAGGCAGCAACCGCCGGCACGAGATAGCGACCGTAGGCACGAGGCATCGACCCTTGGCGTCAGGCAGCAACCGCTGGCGTGAGAAACAGAGCGAGAGAAGAAGGTAGGCGATGACCATGCTGCGGCGCGGAATTGCTGTGCCGAACTTCGGGGAAGACCCGGCCGCGCTGGTCAACCTCGGCGCCGCGGCTGAGCAGGCCGGTTTCGACGGCTTCTTCCTGTGGGATCACATCGTGTTCTCCAACAGCGGCGACGGGCCGCCGATCGTCGACCCATGGGTCGTCCTGTCGGTCGTGGCCGCCAGGACGAGC
>OCZU010002176.1_pt1 | contig 12601 bp, 10 predicted proteins | sample 1539001 | NCBI WGS metagenome assembly OCZU01 (sample SAMEA3539306, study PRJEB22396) | soil metagenome | biome: tundra; feature: field; material: soil | place: USA | collected 2010-05 | depth 0.15 m
ACCAATCGCTGCGACGCTTCGCGTCTTGCTCTTGGACGGATGCGTCACTTGACGACGACCCACTTGAGCGAATTGGTGTTGTCGGCAAGCTGGACGAGCTCGATATTCTTTCTCATCGCCCAGGCCAGCGCCTGCTGGTGAAGCGGGATGTGACCGATTTCGTCGCTGTGGATCTTGAAAGCCTCGGCGATCATGGCGTTGCGCTTGGTCTGGTCGAGCTCGCTCGCGATCATCTTGCCGAGCTCGTCGAAACGCTTGTTGGAATACGTGCCGAGATTGAAAAGCCCCTGCCCCGAAGGAGACGGAGTCATCATCAACGCGTACATCGCGTTCTGCGCATCGTATGAGTCCGGGGTCCATCCGAGCATGTAAAACGAGGTGTTGCGCGACAGGATCTTGGGGAAATACGTGACCTTGGTCTCGGCCATCAGGTTCACCTTGACACCGATTTGCGCCAGCATCGCCGCAATCGCCTGACAAATCTGCGAGTCGTTGACATAGCGGTCGTTGGGACAATTCATTCCCACTTCGAATCCATCCGGATAGCCGGCTTCGACCATCAGCTTTTTCGCGGCCGCGGCGTCATGCGGCAACCGCTTGTTCAGGTCCGGAACGAACCCCTTTACTGCCGGCGCGATCATCAGATTCGTCGGTGTTGCCGCGCCGCGCATGATGCGGGTCTTGATCGCCTCGATGTCGATCGCCTGATAGAACGCCTGGCGCACGCGCTTGTCCTTGAACGGATTCTTGCCCTTCACATTCGAGAGCAGAAGCTCGTCACGCGATTGATCCATGCCGAGAAAGATGGTTCGCAGCTCCGGGCCTTGCAGAACCGTCAGGTTGGTGTCGGTTTTCAGTTTATCGATGTCCTGCAGCGGCACGGGCTCCATCATGTCGATGTCGCCCGAGACGAGCGCCGCGACGCGCGTCGCGTCATTCTTGATCGGGGTGAATACGGCCTCGGTGATGTTGCTCTCGACCTTGTCCCAGTAGCCGGGAAACGGCACGAACACGGTTCGTACTCCGGGCTCGCGGGATTTCACCATGAATGGCCCCGTCCCATTGGCGCGCAAGGTTGCTGCGTTCTCCTTGCCTTTGCGCACATCCACCGGCGCCGCGGCGTTGTTCTTTTCACACCACACCTTGCTCATGATGAACCAGGTGTTGAGGGTGTCGGGCAGAATGGGAAACGGATCGTTGGTGACGAAGTCGACGGTGTAGTCGTCGATCCTCACGACCTCCTTGACGGGGCCGATCTTGGTCTTCATGTCCGACCCCTCGCCCTTGGAGCGCTCATACGAGAAGATGACGTCGTCGGCGTTAAAAGGCGTACCGTCGTGGAATTTGACGTTGTGACGCAAGTTGAAGCGCCACACCGTCGGCGCGGTCTGCTTCCAGGAAGTCGCGAGCAGGGGAATGAGCTCCAGCTTCTTGCCTCGGCCAACCAGCGGCTCGAAGACGTTACCGGTGAGGGTGAGCTGCAGCGACTCGTTGAGCGCGTGCGGATCCATCGACACGGCGTCGCCCTGATCGGCAAAGCGGAAGATCGCCGCCGATGCGCTGAACGCCGTCAGCGCGACCGCGAAGAGGACGAGCGACGCCCGCGCCCGCAAGTGTTGAATACGAATCATGGATGCACTCCCAGGGTTGCGATGAAGGTTAGGCGTAGGTTCGTGTCTCGCCCAGATGCCCGATCGCCCGCATGCAGCCTTCAACCGCCTGCGCGTGGACCATCTGCTTCCAATCGTCGGCATCGACGTAGAACATGTCGCGAAAAGTACGTTTGATTTCGTCCCGCTGCGCTTTGGGCGCCTTGGGATTATTGTGGACCCAGCTTTCGGCCCGAAACGCCTGGAGTATCTGCTCGACCGGGTAAGTGCCGTACTCGAGCGCGATGCCGGCGAACGCCGCGTTGGGGCATTCGTCGTGCGCCGCGGCACCGTTGATGCCCGTGAGCGGCGCGGAGGTGGATGTACCGTCCAGGAATGACGTGACGTCGTCGCCCCACCAGGCCTTGGTGCGCGCGACGTCCGCCGAGTAGTCGAGTCCGGCGTAGATCTTTTCTCCGTGACCCCGGGGGCCCAGGCCGGTGTGGAAATCGATCCATCCCAGGAAAGCACGCTGCGATGCGTATTGGTGGAGCATTCCGCGCAAGACCTCGTTGCTCCAGGCTCGCTTGCCGCCGCCGTAGAACAACCCGTCGGGATATTGGTACTGGCCCCCGCTTACCGCTGCCTGATACGCCTTCGGACCATGCGCAGCGATCCACTTGCCGAGCTTCGCTTCACTGTCCGGCGATGGCGGCCAGGTCGCGGGCAGAAGCATCGAATGGATCTCGGCGTACGCATGATTGACGGGCAGAGGGCCGGCGAAGTCGACAAAATTGCGATTGAGATCCGCGTTGTCCTCGTTGACGCGCCGCAGATGCGAGAAACCATAGGGATTGAGCGCATGCAACATCAACACTGCCACGCCCGCGCGTTCGACCTCGGCCATGAACGTCTCATCGTGCAGCAGCGCGACCTGACATCCCGATCCGCAAAAGCCCTCGACGCCGTGCGTTCCTGAAATCAGAAGCAGCAAGCCCGGAGCATCCTCGGTGCCGATCAGGGCAAAATCCATCGACAGCGCTTCGCCGGCGGCGCCTCGCTCGGTCGGATGAACGTGCTGCATGAGCTTCGCATCACGCATCCGCGCCGCGTCGAGGAACTTCTCGCGCGCCTCGACGTAGGTCTGTGAAAAATGTGGAACCGCATTCATCGGGAAATCGGCATTGCCCGCTCCGCCAACGCGGCGAGAAAGCCTGCGCCCAGCGGAATCACGTCGTCGTTGAAGTCGTACTTCGCGTTATGCAGGAAACAGCCGCCTTCCGCGCCGCCCTGCCCCAGCCTTGCGTAGGCGCCGGGGCGCTGCTGGAGCATGAACGAGAAGTCCTCCGATCCCATCGACGGTTCCAGATCCCGGACCACGTTCTCGGGGCCAATCAGCGTGTCGGCGACATCCGCGGCGAATTTGGCCTCGCGGTCGCTGTTCACCGTCGCCGGGTAGACGCGGTCGTACTTCAACGTGGCGGTTGCGCCGAAAGCCGCGGCGATGGAATGCACGAGCTCGGTCAATCGCTTTTCGATTGCAACCTGCGTGCTCAGCCGGAACGTGCGCACGGTGCCGACCAGGCGTGCTTCGCGCGGAATCACGCTCATCGCCGCCAGGTTGCCGGCGTGCATCGCGCAAAGGCTCACTACCGCGGTGTCGATCGGGCTCACGTTGCGCGACACGATCGACTGCGCGGCGGTGATGATGTGACCCGCGACCAGCACCGGATCGATCGTCAGATACGGGTGCGCGCCGTGACCGCCGCGGCCTTCAATGTGAATTTCGATGCGGTCGGCGGCCGCCATCGCCGGTCCCGGCCGGACGCCGATTTTTCCCGGCGGCAGCGACGGCCAGTTATGCAATGCGTAGATCTCATCGGCGGGAAAGCGTTCGAACAAGCCATCGTCGATCATCGCCTTGCCGCCCGCGAAGCCTTCTTCGCCGGGCTGGAAGATCAGATAGGCGGTGCCGTCGAAGCGCCGTGTACGGGCGAGGTACCGCGCCGTGCCGAGCAGCATGGCGGTGTGGCCGTCGTGACCACAGGCGTGCATCCGCCCCTTGAATCGCGACACGTAGTCGAAGCCGTTCTCCTCGTGCATCGGCAGCGCATCCATATCGGCGCGCAGTCCCACCGCCCGGCCGCTGGAGTGACTCTCGCCTCGTATCACGCCGACGACGCCGGTCTTGCCGATGCCGGCGTGATGCTCCACACCGAGGGCGGTCAGTTCCCGCACGACGACTTCCGCCGTGCGATGCTCCTCGAAACCCAGTTCCGGATGCGCATGCAGGTCGCGGCGCAACGCAATCAGCTCGGCGTGATCGGCGCGCAGGTACTCGACAGGGGTCATGAAATCGCTCGACAAATTACGCATTGATTCCGCCTGGCCATCCGCGTTGACCTCATGAGGCGGTTGCCAGTCGCTCGATGCGCAAACGCGGATCGACGGCATAGTACAGCAGGTCGACAATGAGATTGATCAGTACAAATACCAAGCCGATAAAGCACAGATATGCGGCCATCACCGGCACGTCGGCAAATCCAACCGCTTGAATGAAGAGGAGGCCCATGCCGGGCCATTGAAACACGGTTTCGGTGATGATGGCGAAAGCGATGATCGCGCCGAGCTGCAGTCCGGTAATCGTGATCACCGGTACGAGCGTGTTCTTGAGCGCATGGCCAAAATGAATCGCTCTGTCAGTAAGGCCCCGGGCACGCGCGAACTTGATGTAGTCGGTGCGCAGCACTTCCAGCATCTCGGCGCGCACCAGCCGCATGATCAGCGTCATCTGGAAAAGCATGAGCGTAATGGAGGGCAGGATCAGCGCTTTCAGCCCACTCTTGGTCAGGAACCCCGTCGTCCACCAGCCGAGCGCGATGGTGTCGCCGCGCCCGAACGAGGGCAGCCATCCGAGTATTACCGCGAAGACGAGGATGAGGAGGATGCCGATGAGAAATGTCGGCAGCGACACACCGATGAGCGATACGGCGAGAAGAATATGCGACAGCCACGAGTCTCGCCTGAGCGCGGTGTAGACGCCGGCCGGGATGCCAAGCACGAGCGCAAGCAGTGCCGCGGTGAAAGCGAGCTCGAGCGTTGCAGGCAGGCGCTCCTTGAGCAGCGTCGATACCGCCCGCCCCTGCCGCAACGAGAGCCCGAAGTCGCCCTGGACCGCACGGCCGATGAAGCGCCCGAATTGAATGTAGAACGGCTGGTCGAGGCCAAGTTCCGAGCGCAGCTTCGCGCGGTCTTCCTGGGTTGCGTCCTGGCCGACCATGAACGTCACCGGATCGCCCGTGTAAGTGAACAAGGCGAAGGCGATAAAAGCCACCGCGACCATGACGGCGACCGATTGAAGAATTCGGCGGAGGATGAAGGCAAGCACTGGGTGACGGTACGGGTGCCACGCCAGCCGTTCGTGACAGTCGCGTGACGTCGCCGATCATGCCCAAAGCGCCCTCTAGCGTCAATGTGGCGGGCGCGAACGGTCGCCCCCAAGCTCAGGCTCCGAAAAACGCTCGTCATGCCCGTTATGAGCCGTCATCCCCGCGAAGGCGGGGATCCATTTTGCGGCGGATCAAAAGCCGATGGATTCCCGCTCAGTTACCAAAATGAGCGGGAATGACGCCATAGGGACTTTACGCGTCACGCATTGATCTCCGCGACACGATGGCACGCGACCAGTGCGCCGTCGAAGGGCTCGAGTAAGGGCACCTCGACATGGCATCTCTCGATGGCGTACGGACAGCGGCCGTGAAACGTGCAACCGGACGGAGGATTCAACGGAGACGGCGGCTCACCCTCGAGCACGGTACTGGTGCGGAGTGCTCCATTTTCGCCATGCGGCCCTTCGCTGGTGCGCAGAGAGACGGATCGTGCCGCCGTGCGCCGGTCGGGGGCCCGAAGCGACGGAGTGCTGGCGAGGAGTGCCCGCGTGTACGGATGCGCCGGACGCCTGAACAGGAGCGCCTTCGGCCCCGACTCGACGATCTTCCCCAAATAGAGGACCGCAACCGACTCGGCAATGTGGCGCACCACTTGCAGGTTGTGCGATATGAACAAATACGCGATCCCCATGTCCTGCTGCAGGTCCATCAGCAGGTTGAGCACCTGCGCCTGAATGGACACATCGAGGGCGGACACAGGCTCGTCGGCAACGAGAAGGCGCGGTCGCAACATCAGCGCGCGGGCCACCGCGATGCGCTGGCGTTGCCCTCCCGAAAACATGTGCGGATAGCGACGCTCGTGCTCGGGACGAAGCCCGACGCGCGACATCATGGCCCGCGCCGCGTCGCGCCGTGCGGACTTGCTCAGGTCGGTGTTGATCGCCAGCGGCTCGTCGAGGAGGGTCACGACCTGCTTCCGCGGATTGAGCGATGCGTACGGATTCTGGAACACCATCTGCACCTGGGGCCGCAAGCGCTTGAGCGTTTCGCGGTCGGCGTGCGCGACATCGTCCCCGCACAGCCGAAGCTCTCCTGACGTGGGACGCTCGATCATCGTCACCTGCCGCGCCAGCGTGGATTTGCCGCACCCCGATTCCCCGACGATTGCCAGCGTTTCACCCTCGCGCACGCTGAAGGACACGCCGTCGAGGGCGCGGACGATACCTTTGGCCCGGAACGGACCGCGCGAAACGGCGTAGTGGCGCGCCAGCGCGCGCGCTTCCAGGAGCGGCTGCTCTGTTGTCAAACGGAGCTCGCCGAACTTTCGCTGGGCAACTGGGCCTGCGCCTCGGCCTGCCAGCCGGCCGTTGGATGTCCGCCGCCATCGAGGGGGAAATGGCAGCGCACCTTGCGCCCCTCGGGCCCTTCCAGCAAAGGCCGATCGCGATGGCAGCGCTCGAGCGCGTAATCGCAGCGCGGCGAGAGCAGGCAGCCGCGAGGACGATCGAACTGACCCGGCACGATACCCGGAATCGCCTTCAGCCTCGAGCGCTCGAGGTTGTGCTCGGGCAGCGCCGCCAGAAGCGCCTGCGTGTACGGATGCTCCGGTGAATCGAAGATTGCCGGCACCGGTCCGGTCTCGACCTGCTGCCCGGCGTACATGACCATCACGCGTTGCACCGTCTCGGCGACGACCGCGAGATCATGCGTGATGAGGAGCAATGCCATGCCGCGCTCGTGTTGCAAGCGAACGAGCAGATCGAGAACCTGCGCTTGCACGGTCACGTCCAGCGCGGTGGTGGGCTCGTCGGCGATCAGCAGCCGCGGATTGCAGGCGATCGCCATCGCGATCATCACCCGTTGCGCCATGCCTCCCGAAAGCTGATGCGGGAATGCGTTGAGCCTCGCTTCGGCGTCCGGTATCTCCACTTGCCGCAAGAGCGTTAGCGCACGATTGCGCCGAAGCTTCGCGCTGCGTCGCTCAGCGTCGGTTCCGTGGATCCGCATGGTCTCGGTCAGCTGGAACGCGACCGTGAAGCACGGATTCAGGCTCGCAAGCGGATCCTGGAAGATCATCGCGATGTCCTTGCCCACCAACGCGCGGCGCCCAGCGTCGGAGAGGCCGAGCAAATCCTGCCCGTCGAAGCTCATGCGTCGCGCATGCACCCGTCCCGGAAAATCCACGAGTCCCATCACCGCCAGCGCGGTGACGCTTTTGCCGGAGCCGGACTCTCCGACACAGCCGACGATCTCGCCGGCATCGATCTTCAGATCGACATTGTCGACCGCGATAAGCGGTGCGGCGACGCTGCCGAATTCCACCGTGAGTCCCTCAATTTCGAGCAGCGCCATGGGCAGCTCTAGCGTTTCAACTTGGGATCGAGCGCATCGCGCAAGCCGTCGCCCATCAGATTGAACGCGAGCACCGTGATGAGGATGGCGAGACCCGGGAAGGTGACTACCCACGACGCGCGCTGGATGAATTCGAGCGCGCCCGCCAGCATCGAACCCCATTCCGGCGTCGGCGGCTGCGCGCCCAGGCCGAGAAATCCGAGCGCCGCGGCGTCGAGAATCGCGTTCGAGAATCCCAGCGTCGCCTGCACGATCAGCGGCGCCAGACAGTTCGGAAGTATGGTCGCGAACATGAGCCGGATCGCGCCGGCGCCGGCGATCCGCGACGAGGCGACATACTCCTTGCCCACTTCCGCCAGCACCGCGGCCCGCGTCAGGCGCACGTAGTGCGGCAGCAGCACGATGGCGATAGCGTACATCGCGTTGATCAGTCCCGGGCCGAGAATCGCAACGACGGCGATGGCGAGCAACAGGCTCGGCAACGCGAGCATGACGTCCATCACGCGCATGATGGTGGTCTCCACCAGGCCGCGAAAATAGCCCGCGATCAGTCCGAGCGCGATGCCGAGCGATAGCGAGATTGCCACCGAGATCAGCCCGATGAGCAGCGACAGGCGGGTACCGTGGATCAGGCGGGACAGGATGTCGCGGCCGACCGGGTCGGTGCCGAGCAGAAAAGTCGCCGTTCCGCCGTCATGCCACGCCGGAGGCACCAGCGTGAAGTCGCGATACTGCTCGTTGGGAGGATGCGGCGACACGACGTCGGCGAAGATCGCCAGCAGAATAAGCGCGATCACCAGCGCGAGTCCGATCATTGCGCCACGACTTTGCGAGTACGACTGCCAGAATTCGCGCCAGGCGCTTGCGTCCCGCGCCGGTATCCCCTCCTCCGCGATCACGGCGTCATGCATGGCGGATTCTCGGGTTGATGACGCCGTAGAGCAGATCGACGATCAGGTTGACGCTGATCACGATCGCCGCCACCAGCAGGATGCCGCCCTGCACGACCGGATAATCGCGCGACTGGACGCCGTGGATCAGCCAGTTGCCGACACCCGGCCAGGAAAAGATGGTCTCGGTCAGGATGGCCCCCGACAAAAGCAGTCCAACTTGCAGACCGATCACGGTAATGACCGGGATCAGCGCATTTCGCAGCGCGTGCACCAGGACCACGCGCCAATAAGGCAGACCCTTGGCGCGAGCGGTGCGAACGTAATCCTCGCGCAGCACTTCGAGCATTGACGAGCGCGTCATCCTGGCGATGACCGCGAGCGGGATCGTACCGAGCGCGATGGCAGGAAGAATCAGGTGCGACAGCGCCGAGCGAAATGCGCCGGGTTCGCCGCTGCGCAAGGTGTCGATCAGCATCAGTCCGGTCGATGCCGGGACGTCGAATTCGACCGCGATTCGTCCCGACACCGGCGTCCAGCCGAGATGCACCGAGAAAAAGAGAATGAGCAGCAATGCCCACCAGAAGATCGGCATCGAGTAGCCGGTCAGTGAAACGCCCATGACCGCATAGTCGGCGACCGTGTTGCGCTTGAGGGCCGCAATGATGCCTGCGGGGAGCCCGACGCAGACTGCCAGCAGCATGGCGAAAAACGCGAGCTCGACCGTCGCCGGAAACAGTGTCAGAAATTCGTCGAGTACCGGCTCGTGGGTGGTCAGCGACGAGCCAAGATCGCCCTTGAGGACCTGACGGACGTACACCGCGTATTGCGTCGTCAGCGGACGGTCAAGTCCGTATTCGTGCAGGAGACGCTCGCGCCGTTCGGGCGCCATGCCGCGCTCGCCCGATAGATTTTCCACGGGATCGCCGGGAATGAGGTGAATCAGCGCGAACGCAAGCAGGGTCACGCCGAAAAAAGTCGGAACGATCAGCGCGGCGCGACGGAGTATGTAGGTCAGCATGGAGCAGAATGTCTGAATGTGCTATCGCAGGCGCATCTCCCGCCGGCGACGCATACGAATGAGATCGAGCCCACGGAACACGTCATCCCCGCGAAAGCGACGATCCATTTTGCGGCCGTGCAAAAAGCCAATGGATTCCCGCCTTCGCGGGAATGACGGCATAGGGAGCGTCCTCCCCGCGACGCGCAAAAAGCGAATGGATTCCCGCCTTCGCGGAATGACGGCATGGGGAGTGTCCTCCCCGCGAAGCAGCGATCCATTTCGCGGCCGTGCAAAAAGCCAATGGATTCCCGCCTTCGCGGGAATGACGGCATGGGGAGCGTCCCCCCCGCGAAGCAGCGATCCATTTCGCGGCCGTGCAAAAAGCCAATGGATTCCCGCCTTCGCGGAATGACGGCATGGGGAGCGTCCTCCCCGCGAAGCAGCGATCCATTTTGCGGCCGCGCAAAAAGCCAACGGATTCCCGCCTTCGCGAGAATGACGGCAAAAGGAATGTCATCCCCGCGAAGGCGGGGATCCATTTTGCAAGCGTCAAGAGCCAATGGATTCCCGCTTGGCCGTTCCTTCAAACTTCGCCCTTCGGGCTCGTTTTTTCGCGGGAATGGCGAATTCAATGGTGTCGGCGTCACCCAGTCCGGTGACGCGCGACAGGTTTCAATGTTTGCGAACCGACGATCAGGGCGCCGGTGGCGTCACGACATCGACGGCGTCGAAGTAATGATGCGCGGTCGCATCCATCTTGTAGCCTTTGACTTCCTTGCGCATCGGCTCGAAGCGGATCGAGTGCGCCACCGTGATCCAGGGCGCCTCTTCCTTCACGATGACCTGCGCCTGCTCATACAGCTTGGCGCGATCGGCCTGCTTCGGCGTTTGGGCGGCCTTGACGACCAGATCCTCGAACGCCTTGTTGCACCAGCGCGCGTTGTTGCCGCCGCCCTTGACCGCTTCGCATCCGAGAAGCGGAACGAAAAAATTGTCGGGGTCGCCATTGTCACCGGACCAGCCGAACATCACGATCTGGTGCTCGCCGCCCTTGGCGCGCTTGCGATACTCGGCCCATTCGAACGTGGTCAACGTCGCCTTGACGCCGACCTTGGCCCAGTCGGCCTGAATCATTTCCGCCATGCGCTTCCCATCAGGGTTGTAGGGACGGGTAACCGGCAGATACCACAGGTCGACCTCGAAGCCGTTGGGGAATCCCGCTTGCGCGAGTAGCTGCTTGGCCTTCGCCGGATCGTACGGGTAATCCTGCACGGCGTTGTTGTAGCTCCAGAGAATCGGCGGGATGGGATTCTTCGCCGCCTGGCCGTTGCCGAGGTACACCGCCTTGAGGATCGCGTCCTTGTTGGTAGCGAGGTTGAGCGCCTGCCGCACGAGCTTGTTGTCGAAGGGCTTCTTTTCGGTGTTGAAGGCGATGTATCCGATGTTGAGCCCTTCGGTTTGCAGCACCGTGAGCTGCGGGTCTTTTTTCATTTCATCCAGATCCGCGGGCTTCGGAAACGCCATCACCTGACACTCGCCGGTCTTGAGCTTGGCGTAGCGCGCAGTCGCATCGCGAGTGATCGAATAGATCAGATTGTCGATCTTGGGACGGCCATTCCAATAACGGTCGAAGGCCTTGTAGCGGATCACCGCGTCCTTCTGGTAGGAGACGAATTCGAACGGCCCTGTCCCGATCGGATAGACGTCCGCGGCGTTGGGCGTGCCCTTCTTCTGCATCGTCTCGAAATATTCCTTCGAAAGGATCGACGCGAAGTCCATCGCCATGTCGGCGAGAAACGGCGCCTCGGGCCGCTTGAGGCTGAAGCGCACCGTCGAGTCGTCGATTCTCTGAACGTTGTCGACGATGTTCTTCATGCCCATGTCGTCGTAGTACGAGAAGGTCTGGCCGGCGGTCATCTTGTGGAAAGGATGGTTTTCGTCGGCCATGCGGTTCCACGAGAACAGCACGTCGTCGGCGTTGAAGTCGCGGCTGGGCGTGAAATTGGCGTTGCTGTGGAATTTGACGCCCTTGCGCAACTTGAAGGTGTAGGTCTTGCCGTCGGCCGAAACGGTCCACGATTCGGCAAGACCAGGGATGATGTTCGTGGAGCCGAGCTGGAATTGCACCAGGCGATTGAACATGGGCACGGACGACGCGTCGAAAGTCGTTCCGGTCGTGAAGAACTGCGGCTGGAATCCCTCGGGGCTGCCTTCGGAGCAAAAAACCAGCGTCCCTTTCGCCGCTGCGCCGAGCGGTAGCAGGAGGGCAAACGCCAATCCGAGCACGATGCTGGACACGCGAGAATGGGCGGTAGACGATTTATGGACCATTGGGAATCCTCGAATAACGTCGGGCGCCACGCGGCACCGCAACGCGCCCATGCTAGCCGCGCGCCGCCGAGTAGGCAAATCCGGTCGGCCGCTCGGTCCGGCTCTACCTGCTGCCGAGGCTACGTTGCCGACGTGTCGCATACAGGCAGATGCCGGCGGCAACGGAGACGTTGAGCGACGAGACGGATCCCGTCAGAGGAATGCTCACGGTTCTGTCGCACAACTCCCGCGTCAGGCGCCGCAATCCGGCGCCCTCCCCGCCAAGCACCCAGGCAATCGGCCCGGAAAGGTCCGCGTCGAACAGGCTTTCGGTGCCTTCGGCATCCGCGGCGATCAACCATACGCCGCGCTCCTTCAAGTCGCGCATCGTGCGCGCAAAATTCGTGACGGTGATGACGGGCACTGTCTCAGCAGCCCCGGACGCCGCCTTGGCGACCGTCGCATTCACGCCGACCGCGCGATCCTTGGGAATGACCACGGCGTCGACGCCGAATGCATCGGCGCTGCGCAGGCACGCGCCAAGGTTGTGCGGGTCGGTCACGCCGTCGAGCAGCAACAATAGCGGAGGAGTCGTCAGCGTATCGAGGACCTCGGGAATCGATTGGCGAAGCACCTCGCCGCGAATCTGCGCCACCACACCTTGATGGACCTCGCCATCCGCGAGCTTGGCGAGATGCGCGTCGTCGACGCCATGGACCTCGATACCGAGCGATTGCGCGAGCTCGACGACCTCCCGCGCGCGACGATCCTGGCGGGCGGAAGCGACATAGATGGCCTGCACGCCGTCGGCGCGTTGACGCAGCCTCGCCGCAACAGCATGAAATCCGATCAAATACCGAGAAGTCGTCACTGGAAGCCCGTCGAAGGCGCTATTGTGCACGCGGCTCGCAGCCTTGGTCCGGCTTCGGTATAATTCACCGCTCCTCGATTTGCGGACGCTGAACGTTGCGACCGCCGTCATCAGGGCTGTTGTAGCTCAGTTGGTAGAGCAACTGATTCGTAATCAGTAGGTCGGTGGTTCGACTCCACTCAACAGCACCATCTAGC
>OCZU010002177.1_pt1 | contig 12599 bp, 13 predicted proteins | sample 1539001 | NCBI WGS metagenome assembly OCZU01 (sample SAMEA3539306, study PRJEB22396) | soil metagenome | biome: tundra; feature: field; material: soil | place: USA | collected 2010-05 | depth 0.15 m
CCCGAGAAGTTTCTTGACTACACCAATGCGGTCGAGCACTGAGCACTGATATCAAGCCTCCCGAAAAGGAAGGGGCACAATCCATGGCGGACAAGGATATTCGCGAGGCGTCGCTCGAATACCACCGGCAGTTTCCTCCTGGCAAGATTTCCCTGCTGCCCACCAAGCAGCTCACCAATCAGCGCGATCTTGCGCTCGCCTATACGCCCGGCGTTGCCGCGGCCTGCGACGAAATCGTCCGCGATCCCGCCGAAGCGCGCAATCTCACCGCGCGCGGCAATCTGATCGGCGTCATCACCAACGGCACTGCGGTGCTGGGACTGGGCGCGATCGGCCCGCTCGCCAGCAAGCCGGTCATGGAAGGCAAGGCGGTGCTGTTCAAGAAATTCGCCGGCATCGATTGCTTCGATATCGAAGTCGACGAGCGCGACCCGGAGAAGCTGGTCGATATCATCTGCGCGCTGGAACCGACGTTCGGCGGCATCAACCTCGAGGACATCAAGGCGCCCGAATGCTTCTACGTCGAGCGCAAATGCCGCGAGCGGATGAAGATCCCCGTGTTCCACGACGATCAGCACGGCACCGCGATCATCGTCGGTGCGGCGGTGGTCAACGGACTGCGCGTGGTGGAAAAGGATCTCTCGGCGGTGAAGCTCGTTTGCTCGGGCGCGGGCGCCGCGGCGCTTGCCTGTCTCGATTTGCTCGTCAGCCTCGGGATCAAGCGCGAGAACATCTGGGTCTCCGACATCGCCGGCGTCGTATGGCAGGGACGCAAAGAGGAGATGGACGACAACAAGGCCCGGTACGCACAGAAGACCGACGCGCGCACATTACGCGACATCATCGCCGGCGCGGACATTTTCCTGGGATTGTCGGCTGCGCGGGTGCTGAAGCCGGAGCTGCTCAAGCAGATGGCGAAGCAGCCGCTGATCCTCGCGCTCGCCAATCCCGAGCCCGAGATCATGCCCGATGTGGCGAAGGCGGCGCGGCCCGATGCGGTCATCGCCACCGGCCGCTCGGACTTTCCGAACCAGGTCAACAACGTGCTGTGCTTTCCGTTCATCTTTCGCGGCGCGCTCGACGTTGGCGCCACCACGATCAACGAGGCGATGAAGCTTGCCACAGTGCGCGCGATCGCGGATCTTGCGATGGCCGAGCAGTCCGACATCGTCGCCGCGGCCTATGGCGGCAGCCAGGACCTGAAATTCGGGCCCGAATACCTGATACCCAAGCCGTTCGACCCGCGGCTCATCGTCATGATCGCTCCCGCCGTGGCAAAGGCTGCGATGGATTCGGGCGTCGCGACCCGGCCCATCACCGATTTCGATGCGTACCACGAGCGCCTGCTGCAGCGTGTCTATCACTCCGGCCTGCTGATGAAGCCCATCTTCCAGGCCGCGAAAAAATCGCCGAAGCGGATCGTCTACGCCGAGGGCGAGGAGGAGCGTGTGCTTCGCGCGGTGCAGGTGGTGGTCGACGAAGGCCTGGCCAAGCCGATACTCGTCGGACGGCCCGCCGTGGTGGAGCGCCGGCTGGCGCAGTTCGGCTTGCGGCTCAAGGCCGGTGTCGATTTCGAGATCATCAACCCGGAGTCCGATCCGCGATATCGCGACTACTGGACCGAGTACTACCGGTTGGCCCAGCGCCGCGGCGTCTCGCAGCAGTTTGCCAAGGTCGAGATGCGTCGGCGGCTGACGCTGATCGGCGCGATGATGATCCACATGGGCGACGCCGACGGCATGTTGTGCGGCACCTTCGGAACGCACGATGCACACCGCCACTACATCGATCAGGTCATCGGCTTGCGTGCCGGCGTCAGGACCTGGGCTGCCATGAACGCAGTGCTCCTCCCGGACCGCACCGTGTTCATCGCCGATACCTACGTCAATCGCGATCCCACCGCGGAGCAGATCGCCGAAATCGCGCGCCTCGCCGCGGACGAAGTGCGGAGGTTCGGCATTGTCCCCAAGGTCGCGCTGGTGTCGCATTCCAGCTTCGGCTCGAGTACCGATCCGCAGGCGAGAAAAATGCAGTACGCGCTGGCGCTCATCAACGTTCAGGAGCCCGAGCTCGAGGTCGAAGGCGAAATGCAGGGAGACGCGGCCTTGTCCGACGAAGTGCGGCGTGCGGTGTTTCCGAACTCACGGCTCAAGGGAGACGCGAACCTGCTGATCATGCCGACGCTCGATGCGGCGAACATTTCGTTCAACCTGCTCAAGGTCGCGGCCGGAAGCGGACTCACGCTCGGGCCGATGCTGCTCGGCGTCGCCAAGCCGGTGCACATACTCACCGCCTCGGCGACGGTGCGACGCATCGTCAATATGAGCGCGCTCGCCGTGGTCGACGCGGCGGTCGACCGCCAAAAGCCGTTGCTCTAGTTGAGACTCGGCGCTAGTAGCTCTCGACGCCGGGCATTCGTTTCGGATTGAACGCGGCGGGCGCGGGCGCCAGCGGAACTGCGGGCGCGTCGGTCGTCCTGGTGAGTTCGGGCGCGACTTCCAAAGCGGGTGACGACCACCAGCCGACGCCGGCGGTGTCGTGCGCCTCGATTAACGCGCGTTGGCCCACGCTCGGCGCGGGCGGTTCGGCTGGCATGGACGCCGCCGGCAACGCCACCACCGATGCAAAAAGTGCCAAAAACTGCAACCGCCGAAGGTGGCCCTTCGTCCGCTCCATCCCCTGGTTCATGGCGTCCCCCAACGTCTCGTAGCGCCGCGCGACCGCGGCACGGATTCGAATGAGCACGTAGCGTACCAGCGCCACATCAGCGTCGCGCCGACTCGGGGCGTATTCCGCAACTCATGCCCCAGCCCGGCACGACGCGTGCTCACTGCGCTGACTGCCCTTGCCGGCGTCCAAAGGACATCGACAATTCGCGCGCGCCTTCGGCAAGAATTGCAGCACCGCGGTAAGGCTTACCGGCATGTTCTTCCGCGGGACGGATTCCGAATGCTTGGCGGAACACTACCCGAGCCGCCGCTTCCGATCGCACGATCGAAGACCGCGCCCGATCCCGGCGCGCGAGGCTCTCGTCGCAAGGAGGACCGGCAGCAGCGATGACAAGAGCGTGCGCGGTGGCACGCGGATTGCAAAGGCTGCCAATGGTCGCTGAGTCATGCCGGCAGCACGTCCCGGCATCCAGACCCACTTGCTAGCGCCGTCGATCGGGCCCGCGAGTGGTTAATCACTACAAGGAGCAATAATGTCCATTGGAACCATCCTTCTCATTATTCTGATCCTGGCGCTCGTCGGCGCTTTGCCCACCTGGGGATATAGCAGCAGTTGGGGATACGGGCCGAGCGGTATCGCGGGTGTCGTCGTTATCGTATTGATCATCATGTTGCTGACCGGACGGCTGTAAATACATCGTCGCTCGGCGCGCATTCTGTGGCGATTAATACAATGAATCGGTTGCGGGCTCGCGGTCAGTTACTCCAGTTGACCGGAGCACTTCGGGAAGCGTGGGGCAGGGTCATCAACGATCAGACCATGCAGATTCGTGGAGAAAGGCAACGGCTCCTCGGCCGAATGAGGATGCACGACGGTGCGCCGCTCGCCATTTTACATTCGCGGCGGCTCGATCCGGAATCGACGACTCGACGATAGCCCGCGAGGCGCGACCACGTCGCGCCTCTTCAATTGCACATGCGGACGGCGCACTCGGAAACCCGGGCGCCGCTTTGCAAGCGTCTCGATCTGTGCAAGAATTAGGCCAACGCGCAGAAATACAGGTGTCGCGATGCTGGACCGTGACGGTTATCGCCCGAACGTCGCCATTGTCGTCGCCAACTCGAAAGATCGGGTCTTCTGGGGCAAGCGGATCCGTGAGCACTCGTGGCAGTTTCCCCAAGGCGGAATCAATGCCGGTGAAGCGCCCGAGGAGGCGATGTACCGGGAGCTGAAGGAAGAAGTCGGACTCGACCCGTCGCACGTCAAGATACTCGGACGTACGCGGGATTGGCTGCGCTACGAGGTGCCGCAGCATTGGATCAAACGCGAGTGGCGAGGCAGCTATCGCGGCCAGAAGCAGATCTGGTATCTGCTCAGATTGACCGGCCGCGACACCGACGTGTCATTGCGCGCGACCGATCATCCCGAGTTCGACGCCTGGCGTTGGCACGACTACTGGATCCCGCTTGAAAATGTCATCGATTTCAAGCGCGATGTCTATCGTCGAGGCCTGACCGAGCTCGAGCGCTACCTGCGTCATCGCCCGCAAACGCGGCGGGAGCGCCTGTACGGATGGGCGCATGCGGTGGTTCCGTCTCCGTACACCAATCCGCCGGGGAAGGTGTAGCGCCGGGTGCCGGCTTTGGTCATCGGCGTCATTGCGTCGTACCCGTTCGCGACTCGGCGCCCTTAGAGCAAGACAAGATTGTCGCGGTGGATCAGCTCGCGCTCATCGACATAGCCGAGCGTCGACTCGATTTCGGATGATGGTTTGCCGAGTATCCGCTGCGTTTCCGACATGCTGTAATTGATCAGCCCGCGCGCGATCTCGCGGCCATCGCCGTCGAAGCAGCCGACGATCTCGCCGCGCTCGAAGCGGCCCGCGCAAGCCGAAACCCCGATCGGGAGCAGGCTCTTACCCTCGAGAATCAGGGCCCGCACGGCTCCGGGATCGAGCGTGAGCCTGCCCTCGACACGGACATGATCGGCGAGCCACTGCTTGCGCGCGGCGAGCGTCATCGCCTCGGCGACGAGCTCCGTGCCGATCGCTTCGCCGGCGGCAAGCCGGGTGAGCACGTCGGGCTCGCGTCCGTCGGCGATGACCGTCGAGGCCCCGCTTCGCGCCGCGCGCTTTGCCGCGAGCACTTTGGTCAGCATGCCGCCGCGTCCGTGTTGCGAGCCCGCGCCGCCGGCGATCGCCTCGAGCGCGGCATCGCCCGCGCGAACTCGCCGCAGGAGCGTTGCCGCCGCATCCTTGCGCGGATCGCTGCTGTAGAGGCCCGGCTGGTCGGTGAGGAGCACGAGCACGTCGGCCTCGATCAGGTTGGTGACAAGTGCGCCGAGAGTATCGTTGTCGCCCACCCTGATCTCGTCGGTGGTCACCGTATCGTTTTCATTGATGATCGGTATCACCGAAAGCCCGAGCAGCGTTAACAACGTCGAGCGCGCATTGAGATAGCGGCGGCGATCGGCAAGATCCTCATGCGTCAACAGGATTTGCGCGGTGTGAAATCCGAAGCGGGAAAACGCGGTCTCGTAGGCCTGCACCAGGCCCATCTGACCGACCGCAGCGGCGGCTTGCAACTCGTGTATGGCCGAAGGACGCGACGTCCAGCCGAGACGTTGCATTCCCTCGGCAATCGCGCCGGAGGATACGAGCACGAGCTGCCGTCCCGCTTTGCTCAATGCGGCGATCTGTTCCGCCCACCGCGCCACGGCGGCGTGGTCGATCCCGCGACCTTCGTTGGTGACGAGACTCGAGCCGACCTTGATCACCAGCCGGCGCGCGCCGGCCACAATGGAAGATGCGGGAGTCGCGGGAGTCGCCGATGGCGCGTTCATCGCTTCATCCCGATACTGCGGGCGCGATCTCGGCCGGATGCTTTTCCAGCCAATCCTGGATCGCATACACCAGCTCGCGGCAACCGTCACCGCTGATCGCGGCAATGGCGAACGTCGGGCCGGTCCAGCGGTACGATTCGACGAACGCGCCGACGCGCTGCTCGCGCTCCTCCGGCGGGACCAGGTCCAGCTTGTTCAACACCAGCCATCGCGGCTTGTCGAAGAGCGCCTGGTCGTAGCGCTTGAGCTCCTTGACGATCGCGCGCGCATCCGCGACCGGATCGCTGGTGCCGTCGAGCGGCGCGATATCGACGACGTGCAACAGCAGCCGTGTGCGCTGAAGATGGCGCAGGAACTGGTGACCGAGGCCGGCGCCGTCGGCGGCGCCATCGATCAGGCCGGGAATGTCGGCGACCACGAAGCTGCGGTTCTCGTCGACCCGAACGACGCCGAGATTGGGCGCCAGCGTTGTGAATGGATAATCGGCCACCTTGGGTCTCGCCGCGGAGATGGCCCGTATCAGCGTCGACTTTCCGGCGTTGGGCATTCCTAGCAGACCGACATCGGCAAGCACCTTGAGCTCGAGGTGCAGCATGCGCTGCACGCCTTCTTCGCCGGGAGTCGATTGGCGCGGCGCACGATTGGTGCTCGACTTGAAATGAAGATTGCCGAGGCCGCCTTTGCCGCCTTGCGCCAGCAGCGCTTTCTGGCCGTCGGCCGCCAGGTCGGCGACGAAGTCGCCGGTCTCCATGACGGTGATCACGGTACCGACCGGCATGCGCAGGACGATATCTTCGGAGCCGCGTCCGTATTGATCGGCGCCGCGACCCCTTTCGCCGGGCTTGGCACGATGGATACGCGCAAAGCGATAATCGATCAGCGTATTGATGTTGCGATCGGCGATGGCCCAGATGCTGCCTCCGCGTCCACCGTCGCCGCCGTCGGGGCCTCCGCGCGGAACGTATTTTTCGCGCCGAAACGATATCGAGCCGTTGCCGCCGTCGCCGGCGATCACTTCGATGTTCGCTTCGTCGATGAACTTCATCGTGGCGGACCGGCAACAGAACGCCGAAAGAGCAGGAAGCGCTCCGTGTCGTCGCCACGCCGGTGTCCTTCCCAGACCTTGTCCCACGCTGAATCGGGCGGGGTGTCCGATTCGTCGCGGGCCGCCTGCACCAGCAACGCATCGCAGCCGTTCGACGCTTGCGAATCGTCGCGCACGGTGACTACATCAAGAAAATACTCCAGGAGCGCGCGCTGCGGCTCACCGAGGTTGTGACCGGCCACGCACGTATCAGACGGCAAATAGCTCGCGAGCGATTCAGCGACTGCCCGATAGCTTCGCCGCGAATCGAGATAGGGCAGCCAGATCGTCATGTACATGCCCCAGACCAGCGTCATCCCGGCCGCCCAATTGAGCATTGCGCGGCGGTTCGAGCGCCGTGCCGGCCTCACCAGCGCCAGCCAGAGCAGGGTAAGCACCGCCGACAACAGCACCGGCAGCAATTGCCATGGCACCTGGTAGCCGGGCTGGGTGTCCCTGAAAATGCGCGCAAACGGCTCTGGCAGGCCGTGAAGCAGTGACTCCAGCCAGAGTCCCCAAAGCAACAAGCCCAGCAGCCCGAAGGTCAGGATGCCGAACCAGTCGAGCGCGCCGGAATAGCCCCGCTTGAGGGTATCGATCTCCGCGGCGGCAAGCAGCGACATCGGCAGCAACAGCGGCAGCGCAAGCGTCGCGTGCGGCTCGGCTGCGACGGATATCAGGGCCAACACGACAACCGTCATCGTCAGCGGCAAGCCGACGCCGGCGCCCGCGAGGCCGCCGCCGAAACCCGTCGCGCGAACCCGCAGCGTCCATAGCGCCAGAGGCAGTGCGGGCCACGCGATCCACGGCAGGTTCTTGACGTAATAGAACGGCTCAGCCGGCGCCGAATCCCAGGTCGTGCCGAAGTACCGGGCGAGATCCTGGGTTTCAAGCCACTGGGCGAGCAAGCCCGGGTCGCGCAGGTACAAGGCCAGAGGCCAGGCGAGCACCATGGGCGCGGCAAGCAGCAGCGCGAGGCCGAGCGTCAGCAAATAGCGCCGTGTTCGCCAAGGCGGGAGGAACGGAAGCAGCACGGCGGTCAAACCGATAATTGCCGGGGCGGCCGTGCCTTTGCACAGAAATGCAACGCCGACGGCGATGCCCAGCAGCGCCCCGCCGAGCGCCGCCCGCCGCGGCGCCAGCGCCAAGGCGTACAGGGCCAGTGCGAAGGCCGTCAGCACGCCCAAGTCGGGCGAGAGCTGGTGCGCCCGGTCCCACAGACCGACGCATCCGATGAAGACCAGCACCGGCAGCCAGCGGAAGTCCCGGCCATATAGCTCGCGTCCCGTGAGCGCCAGCAGCCACAGCGTCAGAGCGAGGCACACTGCAATCGCGATGCGTGCCGCGTCGTGCGCCGGCATCACCCCGCCGAACACCGTCGCCGTGGCGGCCGCCAGTGCATAGAAAAGCGGCGGCCGATCCGGCAGGGCAACGCCGGCCAGATGCGGCACGATCCAGTCGCCATGCCGCAGCATCTCCAGCGTCACGCCGAAGCTGGTCGCGTCGTCGGGTTTCCATGGATCGTGACCGAAAAGCCCTAGCCCTATCCATGCCACGCATAGCAGCACCAAGCCGGCTTGCTTGAATGCCCGATAGGGGACGGACGGCGAAAGGCGCGCCGGATTGCCCGACTCGGCAAGGGTTTCGGCAATGGGCATCGACGGGGCCTTGATGAGGCCGGAACGAAAAAGGCAGCCGAAGCTGCCTTTACGCGAACGTTCTGATCCGCCCGGTCACGCCGAAGGCGCGGCGGTCTTCGAAGCGTAGCGTTGACGGAATTTTTCGACGCGCCCCGCCGTGTCGACGATCTTCTGCTTGCCCGTGTAAAACGGATGGCACGCCGAGCAAACCTCGACGTGCAGGGGCTTGTTGACGGTCGAACGGGTGGCAAACGTATTGCCGCAGCTGCACGTTACCTGGATTTCGCTGTATTGCGGATGAATGCTTGCTTTCATCGGACACCTCACTGACCGGCGCACTCCTCGCGAAGCCGGATAACTCGACGTCGTGGCCCGGTGGGGGCTCGTTTCGGCCGTAGACTGTAAACCGCACGATTATGGCGCTTTTTGCACTGCAACGCAACAATGCCGCCGGATAGGACAAGTGGGGCCAGAAGGCCGATTTTCAAGCCTCGGCCCGCCATCCGCGGGCGCTAACCTCGGCGCATGGAGTCGAAGAACTCGGCGTTGTTCTTGGTCTGCTTGACCTTGTCCACGAGGAATTCGGTGGCCTCGAGATCGTCCATTGGATAGAGCAGCTTGCGCAGCACCCAGACTTTCTGCAGCACGTCCTGCTTGAGCAGCAGTTCTTCTTTCCGCGTGCCCGACCGGTTGACGTTGATTGCCGGGTACGTGCGCTTCTCGGCCATCCTCCGGTCGAGGTGGATTTCCATGTTGCCGGTGCCCTTGAATTCCTCGTAGATCACGTCGTCCATGCGCGAGCCGGTGTCGATCAGCGCGGTCGCGATGATGGTCAGCGAGCCGCCTTCCTCGATATTGCGCGCCGCGCCAAAGAAGCGCTTCGGCCTCTGCAAGGCATTGGCGTCGACACCGCCGGTAAGCACCTTGCCCGATGCGGGGACGACGGTGTTGTAGGCGCGCGCCAGACGCGTGATCGAGTCGAGCAGGATGACGACGTCTTTCTTGTGCTCGACCAGCCGCTTGGCCTTTTCAATCACCATTTCGGCGACTTGGACGTGGCGGGTCGCGGGCTCGTCGAAGGTCGATGAAACGACTTCGCCGCGGACCGAGCGCTGCATCTCGGTCACTTCTTCGGGGCGCTCGTCGATCAGCAGCACGATCAGCACGACGTCGGGATAGTTCGCGGCGATTGAATGCGCGACGTGCTGCAGCATGACCGTCTTGCCGGACTTGGGCGAGGATACCAGCAGTCCGCGCTGGCCCTTGCCGATCGGCGCGATGATGTCGATGATGCGGCCGGTCATGTTCTCTTCGGCCTTGATGTCGCGCTCGAGAATCAGCACCTCGTCGGGAAAGAGCGGCGTCAGGTTCTCGAAAAGGATCTTGCTCTTGGCGTTTTCCGGAGGTTCGCCGTTGACCTTGTCGACCTTGACCAGCGCGAAATAGCGCTCGCCGTCCTTGGGCGTCCGGATCTCGCCTTCGATGGTGTCGCCGGTGTGAAGGTTGAAGCGGCGGATCTGCGACGGCGAGATGTAGATGTCGTCGGTGCCGGCGAGATAGCTGGTGTCCGGCGATCGGAGAAACCCGAAACCGTCTGGCAGCACTTCGAGCGTTCCATCGCCGAAGATGCTTTCGCCTTTCTTGGCCTGATTCTTGAGCAGCGCGAAAATCAGGTCGTGCTTGCGCAGGCGGTTTGCACCGTCGATCTCGTTGGTATTCGCGATTTCGACGAGCTCTGTGACGGGCTTGGACTTGAGGTCGGACAGATGCATAGGTGGGCGGGGCGCGGGGAAGTAGCGGGCGCGGCACTTTAGGCCGCTCGAATCACTCTGGGAGGTGGCGCCGGGAAAAGCTTAATCGGCGCTGATGAGACGTCACGCGCGCTGTGAGCGCCGCGGGACGCAATTCAATGAGTTAGGAGCGTAACGGGTTCAGGGCTGGCTGTCAATCAAAGGTGGCTGTCGATAAAGGCCGTCAGCTGGGATTTTGAAAGGGCACCCACTTTTTGCGCCGCCACCTGGCCGCTCTTGAACAGGATCAGCGTCGGAATGCCGCGAATGCCGTATTTGGCCGGAGCGTCAGGGTTGGAATCGATATCGATCTTGGCGACGGTGAGGCGGCCTGCGTAATCCTTGGCGACATCTTCAAGGATGGGAGCGATCATCTTGCAGGGTCCGCACCACTCCGCCCAGTAATCGACGAGGACCGGCGTGCCGGCCTTCAGTACGTCGCTGTCAAAGGTCGCGTCGGTGACGTGCTTGATGTTTTCGCTCATGGATCCTCGCTGAAGGGGCCGGCCCGAACGGCCTGGACCGAGTGTTCGTGAACTACGTTAGCGGAAAGGTTCTCGCGGTGCAAGCGGTGCTGATGGCGCAGTGGGAGGGTGACCGAGGTGATCTGTCCGATGACCCCGATCACGATTTGCTAAAATCGCCTTTCCGCACCAGTCAGGCGCATCCGTCAGGAACACGCGGCAATGACCTACGTCGTCACAGAGAGCTGTATCCGCTGCAAGTATACCGACTGCGTCGACGTCTGCCCGGTCGACTGCTTTCGGGAGGGCCCCAATTTCCTGGTGATCGACCCCGACGAATGCATCGATTGCACACTTTGCGTCGCCGAGTGCCCGGTCGAAGCCATTTACGCCGAGGACGACGTTCCGGACGATCAGAAGCCGTTCACGGCCATCAACGCCGAGCTGGCAAAGCTGTGGAAACCGATCATCGAGCGCAAGCCCGCGCCGCCGGATGCCGACGAGTGGAAGTCGGTCAAGGCCAAACGCGATCTGCTCGAGCGATAAAGTGCGACGCGGGTTTGACCGCGATGGCACGCCGGTTTGACCGCGCTTGAGGCGAACCCGTAAAATGCGCGGGTTTGCTATCCGCCGCGACAGATGCGCCGCGGAAGCGCTACGAAAGTCCCGGAATATGACCCCTGCGATGCTTTTCAGGCTTGCCGCGGCTGTGCTGCTGTTCCCGGCGCTGGCCCTTGCGCAAGGAAGCCCGCCCGTCGGCAACGCTGCCGCCGGCTCGCAGAAGAATGCGATGTGCATCGGCTGTCACGGTATCGTCGGCTGGCGCACCGCGTTTCCCGAGGTCTACAAGGTGCCCAAGCTCGGGGGCCAGCATGCGGCGTACATCGTCAAGGCGCTGCAGGAATACCGCAACGGCGATCGCGTCCATCCGTCCATGCGTGCGATCGCAAGCTCGCTCTCGGACCAGGATATCGCTGACCTCGCCGCGTACTACTCCGCCGCTCCGGCGACCACCGCGAGCAAATAGGAGCGCGCGATGATGAAAGCCTTCCCTGCGCTGCTCTTTGCGTTAGCTGCGTTCGGTTTGTCGGCCGGATGCGATGCGGCCGATCCGAAGGCGGCGCTGCCCATTGTCCAGCAGGTCTGCCAGGCATGCCATGGCATGGACGGCAACAGCCCGATCGCCGATAACCCCAAGCTCGGCGGTCAGTACCCGGATTACCTCGCCAAGGCGCTGCGCGATTACCATACCGGCGTGCGCAAGCATCCGGTCATGGACGCGATGGCGCTGAATCTGACTCCCAAGGAGATAGAGGACCTCGCCGCATACTACGCGTCGCAACCGGCAGTTCTCGTCACCAAGCATTGATTGAGCCCCGGGCTCGAGAAAAGGTGCCGCGCGGCGCCTTTTTTATTTTGTCGCCGCCGGGCGAGGCGCCCGCGTGGGCTTCAACGCCTTTGGCGAGGGTGGGACAAGCGTCTTGTGACGGAACTCGCACAGGTCGGCGATGATGCATTCCCAGCAGTGGGGCAGACGCGCCTGACATACGTAGCGCCCGTGCAGGATCAGCCAGTGATGCGCATTGTGGCGGAATTCGTCCGGCGTGAACTTCACCAGCTTGCGCTCCACTTCTTCCGGATCCTTCCCCGGCGCCAGACCTGTGCGATTGGCGACGCGAAAAATGTGCGTGTCGACGGCGATGGTGGGCTGGCCGAAGGCGACGTTCAGGACGACGTTGGCAGTCTTGCGGCCGACGCCCGGCAGCCGTGTAAGAGCGTCGTGGTCGGCCGGCACTTCGCCCGCATGCTCGGCGAGCAATTGCTGCGATAGCGCGATGACGTTCCTGGCCTTGGTGCGAAACAGGCCGATGGTTTGAATGTACGGAATGAGCCGCGCCTCGCCGAGCCTGACCATCGCCTTGGGCGTATTGGCCTTTGGGAAAAGCCTGGCGGTTGCGAGGTTCACGCTCTTATCGGTCGCCTGAGCCGAAAGCACGACCGCGACCAGCAGCTCGTACGGGGTCCGGTACTCGAGCTCGCTGCGCGGATTCGGATTCTGCTCGCGCAGCCGGGTGTAGATTTCGAGGCGCTTGGCTGCGTTCATTAGCGT
>OCZU010002179.1_pt1 | contig 12596 bp, 8 predicted proteins | sample 1539001 | NCBI WGS metagenome assembly OCZU01 (sample SAMEA3539306, study PRJEB22396) | soil metagenome | biome: tundra; feature: field; material: soil | place: USA | collected 2010-05 | depth 0.15 m
GGAGAGCAAGCTCGGCTTGTCCAGCATCACCGTGCATCTGCGGCTGAATTACGATTCCAAAAAGGCGCTCGCGGAAATCAGTTCCAAGGTGGACCAAGTGCGGAACGACCTGCCGCCCGAGGCGGAAATTCCCACCATCACCATTGAAACCGCCGATTCCCAGTTTGCCTCGGCCTATTTGAGTTTCACGTCGGACATCCTGGAGGCGAACCAGATCACGGACTACCTTGTGCGCGTGGTGCAGCCGCGCCTGACCGCGCTCGAAGGCGTGCAAAAAGCCGATATCCTGGGCGGCCGCACGTTTGCGATGCGCATCTGGCTCAAGCCCGACCGGCTGGCGGCCTTCAACATCAGCCCGAACGAAGTGCGCACGGCGCTGGCGGCCAATAACTTTCTTTCCGCCGTCGGCCAGACCAAAGGTTCGCTGGTTCAGGTCAACCTGACGGCCAACACGGATTTGCGCTCCGTGGATGAATTCAAAAAACTCGTCGTGCGGCGGAACGGCGACCAGCTCGTGCGGTTGAGCGACGTGGCCGACGTGGTGCTGGGCGCGGAGGACTACAATTCCGAGGTCCGCTTCAGCAGCGAGCGGGCGGTGTTCATGGGCGTCTGGACCCTGCCGAACGCCAATGCGCTCGACGTCATCAAGCGCGTCCGGACGGAGTTGGCACTCATCGAAAAGGACCTGCCCACCGGTCTCCAGGCGCGCATCGCCTATGACGCGACCAAATATATTGCCGACGCGCTGCATGAGGTGGTCAAGACGTTGATCATCACGCTGGTCATTGTTTCCATCGTGATTTTTCTGTTTCTCGGCTCGTTTCGTTCAGTGCTGATCCCGCTGGTCGCGATTCCGCTCTCGCTCATCGGCGCGGTTTTCCTGATGCAGGTGTTTGGGTTCACGCTGAACCTGCTCACGCTGCTGGCCATCGTGCTGGCGGTCGGGCTGGTGGTGGACGACGCCATCGTCATCGTCGAAAATGCGGAACGCCACATCCGCGAAGGCCTGACGCCCATCAACGCCGCGCTGGTCGGCGCGCGCGAACTCGTCGGGCCGGTCATCGCCATGACCATCACGCTGGCCGCGGTCTATGCGCCGATCGCGTTTCAGGGCGGCCTGACCGGTTCGCTGTTCCGCGAATTTGCGCTGACGCTCGCGGGCGCGGTGTTCATTTCCGGCATCGTGGCGCTGACCCTGTCGCCGGTCATGGCGTCGCGGCTGTTGAGCCATGAACGCGAGGACCGCGGATTGGTCGGTCACATCAACCGCCAGTTTGACCGGCTGAAAATGTTTTACGGACGGGTGCTGGATTGGACGCTCGCGCGCCGTCCCATGATTTACGTGATTTGGATTGGCTTGAGCGCATTGGGTATTGTGATGTACTCGCAGTCGGCTTCCGAACTGGCCCCGTCGGAAGACCAGGGTGTGATTTTTGGCATCCTGGAAACGCCGCCGGACTCGACCATCGAACAGGCTTCGTTTTACGCGGACATCGCCGGGCGCTCGTTTGCCAGGGTGCCTGAGCGGGAGCAGGTTTTTCAAATCACCCGGCCCGACTTCGGCTTCGGCGGCCTGGTGCTCAAGCCGTGGGGTGAACGGAAGCGGTCCGCTTTCCAGATCGTGCCGGAGGTGCAGGCGATGGTGGACGACATCCCCGGCATCCGCATGTTCATGGTCACGCCGCCGCCGCTGCCGACCGGCGGCGAGAATTTTCCGGTGAACCTGATTTTATCCTCCACCGTCGAGCCGGAGCAGATCCTGGAATTTGCGCGGCAATTGCAGCAAAAATGTGCGACCAACGGCATGTTTGCTTTTCCACCGCAGATCGATACCAAGGTGGACCAGCCGGAGATCGAGCTCGTCATTGACCGCGACAAGGTCGCCGCGCTCGGCCTCGACATGCAGACGGTCGGTTCGGATTTGGGCGCGCTCGTCGGCGGCAATTATGTGAACCGCTTTGACCTGTCGGGCCGCAGTTACAAGGTCATCCCGCAGATCGAGCGCGGCGCGCGGCTGGATGCGCAGCAACTGGAGAACACCTACGTCCGGGGGCCCAAGAGCCAGCTCATTCCGATCAGCACCTTCGCGCATTTGGAGAAGCACACCACGCCCCGCGCGCTGAACCGGTTCCAGCAGTTGAACTCCGTGAAACTCAGCGGCGTCGCCACCGTGCCGCTGGACACCGCCATGAAATTTCTCGAGGCGGAATGCGCGCAGACGCTGCCGAGCGGCTATAAGCTGGATTACACTGGCGACTCGCGGTTTCAGCGCCTGGAGGGCAACACCTTTTTGCAGTCGCTCCTGCTGGCCGTGGTCTTGATTTTTCTGGTGCTGGCGGCTCAGTTTAATAGCTTCCGCGACCCGGTGATCATTGTTTTTGGCTCGGCCCCGCTGGCAATTTTTGGCGCGTTGATATTTTGCTTCTGGAAATTCCCGAACCCGAACCTGTCGTTCTGGACGGATGGCTGGACGACCACCCTGAACATCTATTCCAAGGTCGGCTTGATCACGCTCATCGGGCTCATCGCCAAGAACGGCATTCTCATCGTGGAATTTGCCAACCAGCTCCAGCGCCAGGGCCGTACGAAAACCGCGGCCATCCGCGAGGGGGCCATCCTGCGCCTGCGCCCGGTCCTGATGACCACCGTGGCCACCATCGCCGGCAACTTTCCGCTGACGCTGGTCTCCGGCGCGGGCGCGGCGGCGCGCAATTCCATCGGCATCGTCCTCGTCAGCGGCATGGCCATCGGCACGTTTTTCACGCTGCTGGTGATTCCCTCCCTCTACGTTTTGATCGCCAAGGATCACCGCGGCGAAAAAGCGCTGCCGGCGGAAAAAATTTAATCCTGCCGCGCATGAGCGAAAGCCCAAATCAACCATCTCCGCCCGCCCCGGACACTGGCGCCAAACCGTCCTTCAACTGGGGTTCGCCGCGGTTTGTCTGGCCGGCAGCGCTCGCGCTCGCGGTGGCCCTTTTTTTCGGGCTGGGTTATTTCATCATCGCGCTCACGCACGAATCCACCGACGACGCGTTCATCACCGGGCACATCGTCTCCATTGCGCCGAGGATTTCCGGCCAGGTTTCCGCCGTCCATGTTGTGGATAACCAGCTGGTCCGCTCGAACGACCTGCTCGTCGAGATTGATCCGGCGGATTACGCGATCACCGTCGCGCAGAAGGAGGCCGCCGCCGTGTCGCAGGACGCCAACTTCCGCACCGTCATCGCCGCGTATGAATTGATGCGCGCCAAAGTGACCACCGCCAAGGCTTCCGCGCTCAAGGCCAAGGCCGATGCCGCCGCCGCCGGGGCCACCGCTAACCAGGCGCAGGCCGACTTTGCGCGCGCGCAGGATTTGCTGAGGCAGAAAACCATCTCGCAGCAGGAGTTTGACGCCCAACTGGCCGCCAATGCGAAGGCGCAGGCGGATTTCAAGTCCGCGCAGGAAAACGAGGAAGAGGAAATCTCCAAGGTGGACGAAGCGGACAAGCAGCTCGCCGCCGTGTTCGCGGAAAAAGACATGGCGTTCTCGCAGTTCAATGAGGCGCAGACCAACGTCGCGTCGGCGCAATTAAATTTGTCCTACGCAAAAATTATTGCCCCGGGTGACGGACGCGTGACGCGAAAGCAGGTCGAAGTCGGCGATTATGTCCAGGCCGGCCAGCAAATCATGTCCCTCGTGCCGGTGGAAGTCTGGGTCGTCGCGAATTTCAAGGAATCGCAGTTGAAGAAAATGCAGCCCGGCCAGCGGGTGCGCGTGGAGATTGACGCGCTGGGCGGAAAAACATTTCGCGCGCATGTGGACAGCATCCAGGCCGGCAGCGGGGCCCAGTTCAGTTTGTTGCCGCCCGAAAATGCGACCGGCAATTTCGTCAAGGTCGTCCAGCGCGTGCCGGTGAAAATCATTTTCGACGAGCCGTTGCCCGCCGACCACACGATTGGCCCCGGGCTTTCCGTGACGGCGCGGGTCCGGGTCGCCGCGTTCAGCGTGCCGGATTTTGTGACCGCACTGGCCGCGATTATTCTCGCGGTTGCCGCCGCGATGTTATTCCGGTTCATTTTAAGCCGGAAAGCCAGCGGCAAATAACCGCCATGTCCGACGCGCTCAAACCGGAATGGCGTCCGCGCCACAATCCCTGGCTCATCACCCTCACCGTGATGATGGCGGTGTTCATGGAAGTGCTGGACACGTCCATCGCCAACATCGCCCTGCCCCACATCGGCGGCAGCCTCTCGGCGACGCCGGAGGAGGCGACCTGGGTGCTGACGAGCTATCTCGTCGCGAATGCCATCGTGCTGCCGATGACCGGCTGGCTCGGAAATTATTTCGGTCGCAAACGCGTCCTGCTCTCGTGCATCGTGATGTTCACGATCGCCTCCGTACTGTGCGGGCTGGCGTGGAGCCTGCCGACGTTGATCCTGGCCCGGATTTTGCAAGGCGTCGGCGGCGGGGCGATGGTGCCGATCGCCCAGGCCATCATGCTGGAAAGTTTTCCGCCGCAGAAACGCGGCGTGGCGATGGCGGCGTTCGCGCAGGGCGTGGTTGTCGCCCCGATCCTGGGCCCGGTGGTCGGCGGCTGGATCACGGACAGCTATTCCTGGCGCTGGATTTTTTACATCAACGTGCCGGTGGGCATTTTTGCCGTGGTGATGGCGAAATGGGTCGTCGAGGATCCACCCTACATCAAGCGCGACGTCAAAGCTTCGATTGATTACATTGGGTTTGGACTGCTGACCGTGTGGCTCGCGACGTTGCAGATTGTTTTGGACAAGGGCCAGGAAGCCGACTGGTTTGGCGCGGACTGGGTGCGCTGGTTCACGCTCGTTTCCGTCCTGTCCTGTTTTGCTTTCATCTGGTGGGAATTTCAAAGTGATCATCCGCTGGTGGACCTGCGTGTTTTCAAGAACCGGAATTTCACCGTCGGCTTGATCTTGATGACGTCGCTGGCCGCGATTCTTTACGGCACGACCGCGCAACTCCCGCTGTTCCTGCAAACGCTGATGGGTTATCCGGCTCTGCAGGCCGGTTACGCGATGAGCCCGCGCGGCGTCGCGGCGTTCTTCACGACCTTCCTGGTCGGGCGGCTCGTTGGGAAAATCCGGATGCGCACGATGCTCTTCTTTGGATTTTCGATGCTGGCCTATTCGTCCTGGCTGCTTTCCCGCATCAACCTCGAGGTAGGCATGGGCAGCGTCATCTGGCCGAGCGTCATCAATGGCATCGCCATCAGTTTTATTTTTGTGCCGCTGACCACGGCCACGATGAGCCAGCTCGGCCAGCAGCAGATCGGCAATGCCAGCGGCCTCTACAACCTCATGCGCAACCTCGGCGGCAGCATGGGCATCGCGTTTGTCACCACCATGCTCGCGCGCGGCGCGCAGGCGCACCAGTCGTTGATGGTCGGGCATCTGGCGCCGGACAACCCCGCGTTTGTGCAGCGCCTTGCCGATGCGAAAAAAATGCTCGGGCAGCACGCCGATCCGGTGACCGCGACCCGGCAGGCCTACAACGCCGTTTATTCGCTGCTCGACCAGCAGGCGCACCTGTGGGCGTTTGTGGATAATTTTTATCTGTTCGGCTTGCTCGCGCTGGCCGGCATCCCGCTGATTTTTTTGTTCAAACGCGTGAGCTACGCCAAAAAACCCGCGCCCGCCGCGCATTGAGCTTGGAAAAATTGGTGGGAGCGCGCCGCCCATTTCAAACGGGAATTTTTCACCACCCAAGACACGAATTTCATCGCATTAGGATGCGCTCTTTTTTGGTAAACTAAACCGCCAAGTTGCCAGGGCGCGAGCGGTGCCCGTTAATGAGTGGTGGCGTGCGGCAAATGGTGCCGGGGCGCGAGAACCTTACTGCGCCGGCGTCCAGGTGTCGTCAGGGTCATAAACCGTCATGCTTTTGGCGATTTTCGCAGTCTTGGGCCCCAGGTTTTTTTGATAGACCCTGCCTTGCTGGTTGACGATGAAGGTCATCACGCCCGTGTTGCCCCATTCAGCCGGCCACGCGACGAGGGCAAATCCAGCGATCATGCGACCGTTGATAATATAATCATGCTTGCCGCCCGGTGAATGTTTTCCCTGCCGGGTCAGGATCTTGAAATAGTAACCGTGATAAGGTGCCTGCGTGTCGTTCAACATTTTGGCGGCGCGACGATAGCCATCCACGCGGGCCTGCGCGATGAGCGGTCCCAGCGGGCTCAGCACCGCACCCGAATTCGTCGGCCAGAAGAGGCCGTCATGCGTGCCGGGCGTGCTGCGCAGGAACTGCGCGTAGGTGAGCACTCCGTCTCCCATTCGATCCTGACCGGCATATTCGCGTTGCGCGTCCACATACGCGTTGCAGACATTGATCGCGCCCGTTTCGTCCATGCCGATGCGGCGGGCGAGAATCTCCTGCCTGCCCGCTGCGGTATCGAAGAACCATTGACCGTCCTGTTCCACCAGCGGAATGGGAAACTGCCAGCCATCCACGCCAATGGCCAGCGTGAGGCTGGTGGCGGGGTTCGTGAGCAGTTGTTGCTTTTCCGCCAGGCGCTGGACAAAAATTTTATATTCCTCTGTGGCCTGCACCACGTCCGGCGAAACCAAATCATGTCCCGTCGGCCCAAAAATTGAATGCATGGCATTCGTGTCATGGTTCATGGCCGCAGTCACCAGCGCGCTGACGGCGGCGTCCGGCGATGTAAAAGTCTGTTCATCCACCGCCGACACACAGACTGGCAGCGCCAAGCTCAACGCAAACGCCATCATCCGCATTTGACGCCACCACATGCGCAGGTTCATTTTCATCGGCGCTAAATTTCTTTTGAAATTCATGGTAATTAAAATCAATGCTTTACCGGGTCTGAATTATGTCCCCCACCGCCGGAGGGCGGTGGTGCCGCTGGCCTTGGAGCCGGTACCGGGCGCGAAACCGGTGGTGAAGCGGGTGCCGCATGGGGAGCCGTCTGCATGCTTTGCTGGCCGCGATTGCTATAAGCTCTCGTATCCTGCGAACTTTGGATGCCGATGAACGCGCCGTTCGATGCCGGCCGGCTGATGGGTGCGTAATGTCCAGCCGGAGCCGGCGTGGGTCGGGCAATGGGCGCAGACCTTTTTACCGGTTCTGATGGCCGGGCCGCTGGCGGTGGTGTCCGTCGCGGTGCAACGGGATCCGATACCGACCGGCCTACCGTGCCCACCACCGGTTGATTGTGCGGAACGCCCCAGCCCCGATCCCCGCGGTTTACCTCACCTGCGCCCGCACGATAATCCGGATGCCAGACTCCCGCATGATTGAAGTCCCGCTGATGCGGGGGTTCATGCCACCAATTGGGCGGGCGCGGATGGGCGCGGTTCCAGACAATGATATTGTGGTTATGCCAGTCAAAATCGCAGTTCAACCAATAGCCGACCGCAAAACCGATGCCGAAGCTGACAAACGGGGGGCCATAGCAAGTTTGATAATAAACCTGCGCCGGCTGATACACCGGCACATAAATCACCTGCGGATCCGCCGGAACAATTTCAATGTCGCCACCGTCGGTGACCACCTGTTGCTGCGGTGTGGACTGCAGGTTGCCGAAATTGGCCGCCGACTGGCGCAATCGCTGGATGGACTCCATCACCGCCTGCTGTTGATTGAGAAAGGCCTGCCCCAGTTCCGTCGTCCAGCCCAGGTTGTCATCCATCCATTTCAAAACCTCGGGATACCGGGCCAGCGCCTGGACACTGGCATCCCACGGCTGCTGATCAACCTGGTTGGGATCGCCGCCGCTGTTGACATAGCGGTCAGCTAGCACGATTTGCGTGGGCAACGTGGACGCCGGCAGGATTTGCGCGATCAGCGGGTCGGGATAAAGCGCGATTGGCCCCAGCAACTGGTCAAGCTGCGCATCGCCCATCAATTGATAAGCGGGCATCGGCGGCGGCGCCGCCACTTGCGCCCGCACGGAAAAGGCCGCGCCGGCAAACAGCAGAACCGCGATTTTAAACCACAACTTCATATCGAAATTGATTAAATTGAACCATCTGCACCGATAGACGCGACAAGTGACCGGCAGATTACATCACTCAATCAGATTAAGTGACATTATGTTCCGGGCAGCTCGTCTCCGCCATCAGGTGTTCACCCCATGAACAGTTCAGGAAAACTCCAGGGAAAATCCCGAGGCGGCGATTGCCCTGCATTACGCTTCTGCCCGCGTTCACCAGACGTTGCGCATGACGCCGGCGATGGAGGCGGGGATTTCAAATCAGGTTTGGACGCTGGAGGATTTTGTAGAACTTCTGGATTGATACCAAGATGGCAGGAGCGCATTTTTGTGGCGTGAACATCAGGACGCGCAAAATCGTGAGGCGTATACTGTGGAACTTCTATGCATGGCCGTTGACCTTGGTTTTGATTGCGGCGGAGGCATTTTCACTCGCAAATAATTATGCTCCAGTTCGGATATTGGATTTGGCAATTAGTCTTCCAGCGTTGGTAGCTCTTCATCTCCACATATGGGATAAAAGGCTCCTTTCTGCGAAGTTCTGGAAGCCATATGCCTTTTTCTATATCTCATGGGATTTCGTTTTTAATATTTTTTTAGAGCCTCTGACTAGGGGTAGGCAGTTTGATGCCTCTGACCTAATCGGCGGGTTCATTTTAATTCCATTTTATGTGGGTGTTTTCAGATATGCTTTTAGGAAATGGAATGAGGTGATAATTTGAGACTATTTCAAACTGTACCACTATGTACGCTGACGATCCTGTTTTTCGTCTCCTGTTCAATCGCGCCTCCGCTGATCGGGGCATCCGGTGTTTCCGATGTTGCGCCGACCAATACCTATTGGATTTCGCCGGCAATGAACTTTGACGCCATCATGGACAGCCTGCCGGCCAACGCCACCATTCATCTGCTGGCCGGCACCTATGAGACAACGGGCTGCCTTGGCTGGGGACCGAAGACGGGACAGACCATCATCGGGGCCGGCATCAATTCAACCACGCTGCGGTTTCCGACCAGGCTGTACCCGAAATTCAAATGGTTGATCGAGCCGCACTCGCCCTATCACCAGACGAACATCACCGTCTCCGACCTGACGCTGGACTGCAACTACCAGCCCGGCACGCTCATTACGTTGAATGGAATATGCCTGCATGGTTCCGGCAACACCATCGAGCGCGTGCGGCTGGTCAACGCCGCCAGCTTCACGAAGTCGGACCGGGACTACAGCGAGTCGTTTGGGATTATCATCGGTAAATTTCCTTATCCATTTGCCACCAACAATGTGGTGAAGGATTGCATCGTCTCAAATTATCTCTGCAATTATAGGAACAACCTGTCGGCCATCGGGATCACGAGCGACGGCGGTCAGATTTTGAACAACCTGGTGGTTTCGGGCGGCTGCAACTATGTCCTCGCAACGGGCTGCATCGGCAAGGGATGCCTCGTCAGCAATAATGTGACGCGCGGCTGCAAAATCGGCTATCATTCTGATACCAGCGGCGGAAGCACCAACCTGACGGTCAGCCACAACGAATTTCTGGATTGCGCGTGCGCCTTCTTCGTGGCCAACAGCACCAACTACGACCTGGACTTCTCTTCCAACAACATCGTGCTGTCTAATGATGATCCGAACTTCTCGACCGAAGGCATGTTTTTTTGTCCGCCCGTGGCCTTCACCAACGTCGTCGTCGTGGGCAACAGTGTATCGCTCGGTCCACTGAACTTGAAAAATGGCGCCCCGACTCCGGGCGTGAATTTCATCAGGGCCAATAACGTCAGCGGCCTGAATATCCACGACAATTCGGTGGCCGCCGGCCTGCGCAGTGTTTTTGTAAATTGCGCCGGTATGACCACAAACAACAGCGGCCCGCCGCCGCGACCGAATCCATAGCGGCGATCAGCCGGCCCAAGGACGCAAAGCATCCCACTACCGGAAGCTGGCATTGCGAAGCGCGTGTGGAGCTTGGAAGAAATTGTTGGGCTTTTACCTTGATTTTCGGCGTGACGGGTTCAGTTTTTGTTTTGACGAAGATTGAAACCCGTGACCTTGACATTTGCCTTGTTGATTTCGCTGGCTTTGATGAGCTTTGGCTGTGCCACGTCCAATCCAACTCCCAAAACTCTAACGCTATTGCCACCAGGAGCGGAACAAGATCAAGTAGCCCAAAACTCTGACAAAGACGTTTCTTGGGAATGGGAAGCTTTATGGTGGGTGATGGGTATTGGTGGTATCGTGGCTGCCGGTAAAAATGTTCAGTGATTCCATACTGTCCTCTACCGAGTAAAAAACCGTGAATTCATTGCTTGCATTTGCATTTTCCCATTCGTCTCATCCAGTGTGGGGGAAATACGGCTGGTTATTACCAATTGCCGTTTTGATTGTGTGGATATGGGCTTTTAGAAAGTAAATCCTAAGCAGCCCACTGCCAAAAAATCCCGCCTGATTTGACAATCCATGCAACTCAAAGCATTTTCAGGTGTTGAATCAAATGGCTGCATTTATGAAAACGTTTAACTTTCAAAAAACATTTCTGGCCGTCATCGCGGCCGCCGGGCTGGCGCTTTCGACCTTGAACGTTGTGGCGCAGAATTCACCGGTCAACACCGCGCCGTCGCTGGCCTATGGCGTCCCGCAAATCCTCCAGCTCGCGCAGGCCAAGGTCACCGACGACGTCATTATCGCCTACATCCACAATTCCGGGAACGGCTACGGCCTGAACGCCGACCAGATCATTTATCTGCGGCAACAGGGAATTTCCGACAACGTCCTTACCGTCATGTTGACTCAACCCAAGCCCGCGTCAACGTCCGCGCCAAGCGCAGCGACGCCGGATAATTCATACACCGCGCCGGCTCCGGCCGCCTATCCGCCACAACCTCAGGTCGTCTATACGCCAACACCGGCGCCGGCTTACGTCCAAACCGTTCCCGCCTCGACCGTTTATGTGATGCCCAACAACCAGATTTACTACAACAACACCTCTTATCCATATTATTACCCGAATTATTGTTATCCGTATTATGCGGGGTATTATCCGTCCGTATCACTTTCATTCGCGTTTGGCGGAGGATATGGCGGCGGCTATTATTATGGTGGCGGTTATCACGGCGGTTATCACGGCGGTTATTATGGGGGCGGCGGTTATCACGGTGGCGGCAGCGGCTATCACGGCGGTGGTGGTTATGCCAGTGTTGGCGGAGGCTATCATGGCGGCGGCGGTTTTAGTGGCGGCTTCCACGGCGGCGGCGGCATGATGCATCGTTAATAAAAAAATCCGGCGGGATTCGATTCCTGGAGCATTGGAGTTTTCAGTTTTTAAAACTTGGTGGTCGTCCGCAAGTGGTGGCCGTCCGCAAGGACCTTGGCGGTCAAAAGGTGAACAGCTCGACGAAATGCCCGTCCGGGTCGCGCAAGAAAATCTGCCACGCACCGTCCGGTCGCTGCTGCATCGGGCGGAACTCCGCGCCCGCCTGCTCCAGATGTTTTTGCCATGCCGCGATGTCTTCCACACGCAGCGCGAAATGATTGTTGCCATCCATCAGCGCCACCGGGCCGCGCCGGCCGATGAGATGCAATTCCTGGCTCAGGCCCAGCCGGAACCACGCTCCCGGAAAATCGAACGCCGGGCGCGGCATCGGTTCCAGACGCAGCACGTCGCGATAAAACGCACTGCTCCGTTCCATGTCCGCGACGTGGATGGCCACGTGATTCAGTTCAAGCATCTTCATCGCGCGGAGAGTAGCATCCAGGGCAATAAACGCTATTTTTACTGGGATTGTCCAGATCACAAACAATGATGCAAAACTGGTAGGGCGGGCAGTCCTCTGCCCGCCGCGAGGGGAGGTGGCACTGCCACCGGCGCGCACGGAGTGACGCGCCCTACCCAGATTGTTTGTCATCCGGATAATTCCAATTTTTACCTCGTTTCCTGGAGAGTAAATTTACTTCGAGAAGGCGCGGACGATGCGCGGCTGCACTCATTAACTGATATGCCGCCGAAGGCAACAACCCGGGGCGTTCGCCTGGCGGGGCACGCATAATCACGGCATGTGGCCTGCTCACCATGGAGCATGAGTATCAGCCTATTGGCCTTTGTTTTAATGGCATCCGTATCCGTTTTGTTTATGGTGATTACCCTGGTCAGCGAAGGCAACTTCAAGTTGCCGAAGCTGAACCAAACCGGCGACAGCAGTCTGGGTGCGCAATCCGTAAATTGGCTGGGCGCGTTTGCTTTGATCGGCGCGATTTTGATTTGCCTGATCTAGCCGGGACTTTGACCGGGATTTGTGCGGACGGAAACTTCAAGCGCCCTTTTTATTATTAAACGCTTGATCTGGTCGGCTGATCTGATCAATTGATCTGGGCGTGCCGAATAAGTCGAAACCAGTCAAACGCCGTCCGCTCTATAAGCAAAAGCCGCCGCCACCTTCCGGTAGGGCGGTGGTGGGAATCTCATTACCGCATGGGTGACACTTCATGCTCACCGCAGGGGTGACACTTTGATGAGCTGCAACCGCTTCGCGGCTTGGCTGCGGCGAGCGTAGCGAGCTGCAGCCAAGCCGCGAAGCGGCGACCGATTGCTTCACCTCACCGCTGCTTCTTTTCCCGATACAGCACCGCACG
>OCZU010002180.1_pt1 | contig 12583 bp, 10 predicted proteins | sample 1539001 | NCBI WGS metagenome assembly OCZU01 (sample SAMEA3539306, study PRJEB22396) | soil metagenome | biome: tundra; feature: field; material: soil | place: USA | collected 2010-05 | depth 0.15 m
GCTCAGGCAGCGCCTCCTCCGACCGCATGCGGCCCACATCGGTCGCGTACGGGTCAAGCGCCGTCGCTAGCGAGTCCAGTACCCCCAGCGCACGTGCGACCCGGAGCACGCTTTCCAGGCCGGCACCAGCGCCGTTCTCAAGCCGCATCACAGTGTGCCGTGACACTCCGGCCCGGTCCGCGACCTGCGCTGCGGTAAGCCGCCGCAGCCGCCGCCACGTGGCAAGGTCCTCGCCGATGCGCCGCAGGCCGCTGGCCACCGCAATCGGCGTCGTCGAAGCAGCCATGAAACTCCTAAAGTTGATTCTCTGCTACTCTATCAACTTTAGAGTAGCATATTTGCAACTTTACTGGAGCCGCCGGGAGCGCCAGCACCGCCGAGGCGCCCGAGGCCGACGGAGCTTCCAGGCCGCGGCAACGCCGTTGTGAAGATCATCGCCATGGTCACATCGAGTCCAGCACCACGCCGCTGGAGTGCCGATAGGCATCCGCCGCCGTGGCGCCCGCTGCCGCCCCGTGATGACCGTTCTTGCCCACATTCCGCCTACAAACGATCAAGGGCCTGACCGCCACCATCGGCGGTCAGGCCCGACTGTGTCGCAGTCTTCAAGCGCGTTGCTGCCAGACTCCGGCCTCATGCCAGTGCGGCGCATCGTCCGGCGAGCACTGCTCGACGGGGCGGCCGGGATCTGGCCGTACTCGTCGCGGGTGTCCCCGGACCGCCGGCGGCTGGATTGAGCTGTTCACCCGGCGGCTGGAGCGCTGGTAGACGGCGGGGGGGCGGTGTGCCAGCCTGGCAAAGGTGATCCTAGATCGCCAGGTGGAGTTGCGGCTGCTGGGGCCGCTGCTGGCAGTGGCAGCTGGCAGCGATGCGGCCCTGGGCGGGCTATCGCGCCAGCAGCGCAGGCTGCTGGCGGCCCTGGCACTGAGGGGTGGTCAGGTGGTGTCAGCTGAGCGGATCGCCGATTCGCTGTGGGGCGCCAGTCCGCCGGCGACTGCCCGCGCTGCCATTCAGGTCTACGTGTCGGGGATCAGGAGGGCGCTGGGGCGAGCCATCGTGCGGACGGTGCCGGGTGGCTACGAGCTGGCCATGGAGACGGTCTCGCTGGACGTTGACAGGTTCGCTCTGCTGGGCGCGCGGGGACGCGATGAGCTGATGGTGGGTCGCCCGGAGGTCGCAGGCCGACTCCTGGAGCAGGCGCTGGCGCTGTGGCGGGGGACGCCGTACGAGGATCTCGATGATGATCTGGATGCGGTAGGTGAGCGGGAGCGGCTCGGTGAGCTGCGGCTGGCCACGCACGAGTCGCTGGCGCAGGCGGGCCTCGACGCGGGTGCCGGGGCCGAGCTCATCGCAGGCCTGCGCGAGCTGGCGGGTCGGTATCCCGCCAGGGAGCGCTTTGCCGAGCAGCTGATGCTGGCCCTGTACCGGGACGAGCGGCAGGCCGATGCGCTGGAGTTCTATCAGAGTGCGCGGGCGCGGATGGTGGACGAGCTGGGCGTCGAGCCGGGACCGGGCTTGCGCCGCATGCACGCAAGGGTGCTCAGCCAGGACGAAAGCCTGCACCTGGCGGTGTCCGCGGGCGGCCGGATCGCTGGCCTTCCCGTGCCGCCCTGTCCGCTGCTCGGCCGGTCCGCCGAGCTCGCAGCCGTCGCCGAAATGGTCGCTGAGCCGGGCTCGCCCGTTGTCACCATTACCGGGCCCGGTGGTGTCGGGAAGACGCGGCTCGCCCTGGAAGCCGCGATCACGGCCGCGGCGGGCTTTGCCGGCGGTGTCACATGGGTCGACCTGGGTGCGTCGGTCACCTGCGATGACGCGGTCGCCGCGCTCGCGGCGGCGCTGGCCGTCACGGTGCCAGTCGACGGCGACCTTGGGTCGATCGCGGCGGCCCTGCGCCGCAGGAATGCCCTGCTGGTGCTGGACAACACCGAGCAGCTGGCTGGATTCGGGGCAGTTCTTGGCCGGCTTGCACGGCAGGTGCCGGCGCTGAAGGTGCTGGCCACCAGCCGCCGGGCGGTGAGGGTTAGCGCCGAGCGGGAACTCCGCCTTGCGCCGTTGCCGGTTCCCGGCTCCGGCGCGGGCGATGCCGGCAACGGTGAGTTCTCCTCTGCCCGGCTGTTCACCGCCATGGCGCAGCGCGCCAGCCGCGACGTAACCCTGGATGAGTCCAGCAGCGCGGATGTCGCGGCCATCTGCCGCCGGCTCGACGGATTGCCGCTCGCGATCGTGCTGGCGGCCGCCCAGTGCCGGGTGCTGTCGGTGGCCCAGCTGCGCGAGGAGCTGGAGAGCAGCTTGGGAGCCTTGCGCAGCCCCGCCGAGGATGTGGCTGAGCGCCAGCAGACGCTTGCCGCGACTATCGACTGGAGCGTGCGGCTGGTCGGGGAGGCGGCCAGGGACCTTTTCGAGAAGCTCGGTGTCTTCGTCGGCGGGGCGACGCTGGCGGCGGTCCAGGCGGTCGCGGGGGCCGCTGTCCTGGCCGAGCTCACGGACCTGGTCGATCACGGCCTGGTGCAGCGTACCGGTGACCGGTTTACGATGCTGAGTGCCGCCGCGGACTTCGCCGCCCAGGGCGCACGGCGGCGCCCGGATTGGGAGGCACTGCGCGAGCGGCATGCCCTGTTCTTCGCCCGGGGACGGCAGGGGTACCGGGAAGATGACGCGGTCCGCGAACTGGCTGGCCGGGACATCGGCAACATCCGCGCGGCGAGAATCTGGGCGGCCGGCCACGATCCGGATGGCTATATCTATCTGACCTCCCTCGTCGCCGAGCATCTGATCGGTACGGCGCAGCTGCGGCTCGCCGAGGCTGAGCTGACAAAGGCGCTGCGGCGTGACCTCACCGACGGGCATAGGGCGCGGCTGCTGCTGCTCCGCCAGCATGCCCGGTTCGAGCGGGGGGATCACGGCGGCTGCGTGGCTGACGTCGCCTCGGCCCTCGCGCTCGCCACCGGCTGCGGCGCCATCTGGTGCATCGCCCGCTGCCTGCACGCCATGGCCTGGCGGGCGATGCTCGACGGAAGGCTTGCCGAAGCCCGCGAGCTGTGCGGCGAGGGGATCGAGCTGGCCAACCGGGCGGGCGACGCGGTGCTCGCGACCCGGTTCCTCAACGTGCTCGGGGCGAGCGCCGCGGAGGCGGGCGACCAGGCGCAGGCGATCGAGTATCTTCTCAGCTACGGTCGGCGGGGGCGTGAACTGGGGCTATACAGCGATGCCGCGTTCGCGTCGGCGGCGGTGGCGGAGATCTTCCTCGGCCAGGGGCTCATTGCCCCGGCCAGGGAACGCTGCGCCGAGGCACGGCAGGTGTTCACCGGCCTGGCGAATCCTGTTTTCTTGATCTACCTCGACGACCTGGAGGGGCATATCGACCTCGCCGGCGGGCTAGCGGCGGCGGCCGCGGCACATTTCGTCGCGGCGCTGGAGCTGAGACTGCGTCTCGATCTGATCAGCGAGTCCGCCAACTCCCTGGGCGGCGTGGCATGCTCCCTCGCTATGGCCGGGGAACCCGCGAAAGCCTGGGGGGTGTTCGCGGCCGTTCAGCGCATGTCCGCCGAGAACCCGGCCATGGCCGCGGCGGCCAGTCAGTCCCGGCTGCACCGCGGCACCATGGACCGTCTCTGCGCCGGCTTGCCTGCGGCTGAGCGCGGGCTCGCCGCGGTCAGCTACGCAGATCTTCCACTAGCTGAGCTGATAAGGGCCGCGATGGCGCTGGGAATGAAAGTGGCTGGCTAGACCTTCGCCTGCCGCGCTGGCTTGCACGCCTCCGCGCGGGGTGGCCCGGCTACCCCCGGAGCGGGTTATGAGTTCATGCCAGGTTGGCGGCGCCGAATCGGAGCGCCGCCAACCTGGCACATGTAGTTCTGGTGGTGTCATTCCGGGCACATCGCGCGTCCGGATCCTTCGGTCACAGGGAGCAATACTGTGTCACATCGTTGACCGTTCTGGGCCTCCACCACTGGGTGTATTGATTGACTGTCCCGTCCGCGTATTTCCATCCGGCTGTTGTGTACCAGCCGAATCTGACAATGACGAGGTATGTCCCTGGCGGGTAGGTTGCCGAGAAAACCAACGTTCGGTTGGTCGCTGTCCCGCCAGTTCCATACAGTGCCCAAGCGCCGTTCCGCCATACGTACAGGTACGCCTGTTCCGAGATCGTTTCGCCCTGATCGGCAGGGGCCGCCCAGGCAGTCACGTCGAGCTGGTGCAGGTACGCGGTACACGAGACGTCGGCGGTCGCGGTGGTATGGACGACATAGGGGCCATAGGACACGTCTGGCCCATTAAAATACACGGGCTGCGCATTGGCGATGCCGGTACTCAGCAGCGAGAGCATCGTTACCAGCGGCGGCACCGCTAGGGCGGCGAGCAGCCGCCGTCGCCGGGGCGCCAAGAGAACTGCGAATCTACCAACGCGCTTGTTAAGACTGGACATTTTGTCCCTCCCGCTTCCCCCCAAAAATGAGGCTCTGTGGCTAAGTGGTGTGCGCAGGCCATCTGGGTTCCCGCCGGACGAGGCGGGGAGCCGAGTAGCTGTGATGCTCATGGTGGTCCCTCCCGTTTGGGTGTCGATGGCCCCTGCCCTCGACGTCTGGCACCACCGTGTCGTCCGGCGCCAAAGAAGCACTAAAGCCGCGCCAAAGAGGCCATATGCCCGCCGTCTCCCCGAACTACGATCCGCCACCGAACACGCCTGCGGTCCGGGTGCGCATCGGGGAAATACCCGCCGGAGTCGGCGGCGCCGCAGTCTTGACGCTGCGGGTGAACTCGGCCACCGGACGCTAGGCCATCGACTTCGCCCAGGCCACCCGCGCAGCCACCCGGCAGATCGCCACGCCCCGGACCATCGCCATGCTCGCCGCGATGGAAGCGTGCGCGCACGCCGCCGCCGGCGATGCCCGGCAGTGCCGGCAGGCGCTCGATGAGGCAGGGAACGCGCTCGCCACGGCCGCGCTCGCCACCCAGCGCGCCAGCACCGACTCGCTCCGCCAGCGGCTCGACACCGCCCGAGCCGAAACCGTTCCCTGCGCGACCAGATCGCTCGGCAGATCGGCCTCCGGCGGACACAACCCGCCAGCAACAAGCCGCCGGGCGGCCTCATGGCTGTGCCTTTGGGACACCGCCGGATACATGGTGCGCTGCTACACCCCAAGGAAACCTGGGTCCAGCCAGGCGGCATCAGGGCTGCGCGGACACCCCGCCAGGGAGCCCGCGCAGCACCCGCCGAGGAACCCACCGGACGACAGTGACCCGCCAGCGCACGCAGGCCAGATCAGCCGCTCGCGCGACCTGAGCAAGGACAGCGTACCGGTGACCAGGGGCAGCGCCGGGTCCAGCGAGTAGGCGTCCGGTCCGCAAAATACCTGCCGTCGTAGACGAAGCCGCCGACTCCATTCCCCGGTGGCGGTGGAGTGCAGTTGACCGGCCAGCAGGTTCCGGTCACCAACCGCCACATATGCCTCGATGTCGCCGGGGCCGCTGCGCGGTGTTATGGCCGCATGCGCACCCCGGCGATTTCTCGTGGGCAGGTGGTGCCGTGACAGCGACGGAGTCTGCAGGAGCAAGGCTCCAGAGCGGTCCTGTTCAAAATCAGGCTCCTGCTGCAGACAGCAGGAAGGGCGTTTTTCGCAGGGAGATCGTAGCGGTGATTCCCACTCTCCTGCGTATAATAGGTCTCCTGCATGACTACGCAGGAGGTGACTTTCATGCAGGGCAGTGCTGCGGCAATCGAACGTGAGGCACGCCATCGCCTCCCGCGCTTGCTCGCTGAGCTGCTCGATGACTCATCAGTGCAGGTCGAGAGGCCGCACCGCGACCATGCTCCGCGGGCTGACCTGATCGCGACTGACGGCCGGGGGCGGGTTCTGGTGATCGAGGTCAGGAGCTCGAGCCGTCCTGGCCAGGTCGCGCGCGCAGCGGAGCAGCTTCTTGCCTGCCCACGCGAGGGCGTCATCCCGGTTCTGGTCGTGCCGTTCATGTCTCGCGCGGGCGCGGAGACCGCCGACCGCGTGCGGCTTAACTGGATCGACCTGTCGGGTAACGCGCACGTCCGGGCCGAGAATCTGCACCTGCGGGTGCAAGGGCGTCCCAATGAGCTGGGCTCCCGGGGGCGGCCGTCTTCGCCGTTTGCTCCTAGGAGCTCTCGCGTGACGCGGGCGCTCCTGGGCGATCCGGCACGCTGGTGGGTGCAGAAGGATCTTGCCACGGTTACCGGGCTCGACGACGGCAACGTGTCCCGCATCGTGCGGCGGCTTGATGATGAGTTCCTGCTTGAGCGCCGAGACCGGGACCTGCGCCCTCGTGATCCGGACTTGCTGCTTGACGCCTGGGCGCAGGATTATCGCTTCGACCGCCATGACATCTTGCCCGGTCACCTCAGCGGCAGCGGCATCGAGCTCGCGCGGGTCCTCGCCGAGCGCCTGCAGTCGCTGAACATCCCTCACGCGTTCACCGGGCTGCCAGCAGCCTGGGTCATGGACCAGTTCGCCCGATTCCGGCTCACGACCGTCTACGTTGACGGCGACCCGCGGGACGCCATCGAGCGCCTCGGCATCCGGCGGGCAGCCAAGGGCGCGAACATTCAGCTGGTCGGTCCTGACGATGCGGGCGTCTTCAGCGGTGGACATGACCACGGCGGCCTGCACTGCGTGGCACCCGTGCAGGCATACCTGGACCTGCTCCACCTCCCTGAACGCGCAGCTGAGGCTGCCCGGCATCTGCGCGCCCGTCACCTGGGATGGCGACATGGCACCACCGGCTAAGCCGCGCGACCGCAGCGGCTACACACCTGAGGAGACGGAGCAGGTCAAGTCGGCATGCCTGACCGTCGCGGTGACACTCGGAGCACTGATGGGCGAGCTGTGCATAGTCGGCGGCCTGGTCCCCCATCTGCTCATCGACCAGAAGATCGGCCCTGACCCAGACACCGGCGACATGCATCCAGGCACTAACGACCTCGATGTGGGCCTGGCAATCGGCCTGCTCAACGATAAGCAGTACGCCGAGATCAGTCACCGCCTGCGCCAGGAAGGCTTCGCACCCGACCACAACGAAAACGGCAGCCCGACACCGCAGCGCTGGAAGCTCGCCGGCTTCGGCGTCACCGTCGACTTCCTGCTGCCACCGATCCCAGGCGCTTTCACGGGCGGCCGCGTCCACAACCTTGAAGGCGACTTCGGCGCACTCATCGCCCCCGGACTGGAACTCGCCTTCGACGAACGTCACGAAATCACCCTGAACGGCTACACGCTGAAGGGAGAAACCGTCCGCCGCCGAATCCCCGTGTGCGGGCCGGCTACCTTCACCGTCCTCAAGTCCTTCGCATTCGCGGACCGAGGCGAGCCCAAGGACGCCTACGACCTGATCTACGTGCTCCGGCGCTGGCCGGACGGCATCAGCGACATCGCCGTCCGCCTGGCATCCCACGCGAGGAAGCACCCTGGCACCGTCGAGGATGCGCTCGGGAAGCTCGCGAACGACTTCGCGACCATAGACAACCACGGGCCACGGCGCGCCGCAGCTTTCCAGGGAGGCGGAAGAGAGAATCTCGACGAGGCAGCAGCCGATGCCCACGGCTACGTCGACGACCTCCTGCGCGCCTGCCGCGAACGAGGGCTCGCCATCAGCCAGGAACCCTAGCAGGGGATGCCGCAGATCTGGATGCGGGAGAGCTCTCGGGCAGGTCCGGTGGTCAGCAACCCCATCTCCGCCTGGCAGCCGACCCGCCTGAACATCCGCTATCACACCGCCCCTGCTCCGAGCCGAACTCGCTCTCCGGGCAACTTCCTTCGAACACGGAACCGGCGATGTCGCCGTGAACGGCTTCCTCATGAACATGCGAAACTCTTCGAGGACTTCGTGACCAGGGCACTTGGCGACGCCCTCACCATGAGGTATGGCGGCAGTGTCCACAGTCAGGATCGGAACTTCTTCGACGAATCCCGCCGCGTTTCGCTGCTTCCCGACATCGGCTGGAAGGTGGAAGGCAACCCGGCTGCCGTCATCGAACGGCTGGTGCTTACCCTTGGCGGCACATCGGCTGGGCCGGCCAAGCCCGAGGACAAGGGTGGCGGGCGATGACGGCGGTGCCCGCCGGGTGCCATCACGGAGGCGGGCTTAGCGGTGTGGGCCACCCAGCTGGTGGCCGATAACAACGAGGTCAAGGAGATCGTGCTGATCTCCAGCGCCGACACCGGGCGCATCACTGCAATACAAATCCGCGCAGCACCACCGCGAACCGCAGAGCAGATAGACCGAGACAAACAACGAACAGCACCATCTCTAGCGAGACCAGAGCCCATCGCGTGAGGCAGGACAGTTCGATCGGGGGCGGACGGCGCCAGAGACCAACGACCGCAGGATGTTCACACCCAGGCCGAAATTCGCTCCGCAGACCTGCCGATGATGCTCTGCCAGGGGCACCCGCTGCCGCCCGGTGACGGCAGAACTCACGGACAAATGACGGACAAACGATCTAGGGCCTGACCGCCAGCATCGGCGATCAGGCCCCTGATCTGGTACTTCACTCGTAGCCCCGACCGGATTTGAACCGGCGCCACCGCCTTGAGAGGGCGGTTTTTCGTTCATACGAGGTTGGCCGCCAGCCGCCATCCTGTATTAGACTGCAGGTCAGAGCTATAGATTGAGTGTCAGGCGATCTCGGTCAATGCCGAGTGCTGGCGTCGAGTTCGCCCACTAGTTGCCCACAAGATGAGGATGCTGAGGACGCGATATGGGATGGGTGGAGACACGGACCGGCCGGGACGGCAAGCCCAAGTACATCGCCAAGTACCGGGACCTCCGCGGATGCAAGCAGTCTGCCGGCACTTTCACCAGCAAACGTCAGGCCAATGCCGCCTGGCAGACGGCAGAGGTCAAGATCGCCGAAGGCCAGGTCGGCGACCCGCGCCGGGGCCGGCAGACGTTTCAGAGGTACGTCGAGGAGAAGTGGCTGCCGCATCATGTGATCGAGCCGACCACCAGGGAGAAGTACACCTATTACCTGGGCGCGCACATCATGCCGGAGTTCGGCCCGATGCGGATGATCGACATCCTCCCCGAGCACGTCCGCGAGTGGATCACCAAGATGCAGGCCAAAGGCGCCTCCGCCTGGACGATCCAGTACTGCAAGTACTCGATCCTGAACTCGATCTTCACCACCGCGACGCTGGAAGACCGCGTGATCACCTTCCACCCGAGCCGGGGAGTGAGAACGCCTACCGTTCCCAGCACTCCGCGGCAGATCATCACCCCCGAGCAGTTCGACGCGATCTACCGTGCGCTGCCCGACGCCGACTTCCAGCTGCTCATCGAGACGGCGGTGGAGACCGGGCTGCGCTGGGGCGAGCTGACCGAACTCCGGGTCAAGGACCTGGGATTCGGAACCCGGATGCTCGCCGTGAGCCGCAAGGTGATCGAGGTGAATCCAAAGTTCCAGGCCGAGGGCAAGCGGTTCGCGGTGACGGACTACCCCAAGGACAAGGAGTACCGGCGGTTCAAGATCAGTGCGCAGCTCGCGCGCAAGATCGAGGCGCACGTCAAGTCTGCCGGGCTCGGACCGAGCGACCTGCTGTTCGCGCGGCGCATACAGACCCTGCCAGCCGACGAGATCCGAGCAGCGCGCGATCCGAGTGTCCTCGGGCTGACCGAGCCGAACGATGCCGGCCGACGATACCGGCACGGAACGCTTAGCGGCTACGCAGCCGGCAAGTGCCGGTGCGAGCACTGCAGGGGCGCCTACGCGGCCTACCGTGCCAGGCGCCGGGCCGGGACACGAGAACGTCCGCTGGCCCCGCGCGCGGCGGAAAGAGACGACCACATTCCCCGCAACTGGTTCCGCCGCAGCATATGGGGACCGGCCTGTCAGGCCGCCGACCTCGGATTCCGCCCGCGCGTTCATGACCTGCGCCACGCCCACGCATCATGGCTGCTCGCCGGAGGTGCTGACCTCCAGGTCGTCAAGGAGCGGCTAGGTCACGCATCGATCATGACCACCCAGAGATATCTGCACACGCTCCCCGACGCTGATGACACCGCGCTGGACGCGTTCGCGAGAATCCGGACACGCGCACAAGGGCCACCCGCATGAACCCGCGGACCCGCCGGGCGGCACTCTATGCGATCGGAATTATCGCGATCCTGGCGAGCGCGAACGCGCTGGCCCACAGCTACGCAGGGCTGTATGACTGGGCGGTCCACCACCGGCTCGGCGGCTGGCAAGCCATGTCCTGGCCAGCAGAGATCGACGTGTTCCTGGCCGTCGGGGAACTTGCCCTGTACGTGGCGTATCTGGACGGCTGGCCGGCCCGGCAGCGGATCTGGCCGTGGGTGACCGCGGTCACCGGCCTGGCCGTCAGCGTCGCCGGCAACATCGGCCATATCCAGGCTGTGCCCGGCCAGACGGTGATCCTCGCAGACCGGGTGACCGCCGCGACGAGTCCGGTCGCCGCGTTCGCTGGCCTGGCGATCGGCTTGCTGGTCCTGAAGATGACGCGGCAGCGAACCGTGGCAGGAGCAGCTGAGGCCATTGCCGGCGCGGAGCTAATGCTGGCCCCGCCCCCGGCTGACGCTGTGGTGGTCCCCCGGCCTGAACAAATCAGCCCGGTGGCAGCGCAGGCAATCGCGTCCGCGGGCGAGACCGGTGCCGTCCATCAGCCCGACCTGCGACTGGTGAGTGCGGCAGCGGTGATCTGCCAGAACGCGGCCGACCGCGGTGAGCGGCTCAGTCAGCGTGCACTGGGCCGTCAGCTGCGTGAGCTGGGTCACCGGTTCCCGAATGAGCATCTGCAGCTGATCGCCGCCAGCATTGGCATGGCCCACAGCGAGGCCGCGTGAACGGACAAGCGTAAGGAGCACCATGCCCGGTCTCCTCTCCCCATCACTAAGCGACCGCGTCAGGACGGTGCACCATATGCACGACACCGAAGAGGTCAGTACCAGGCTCTTGGACGCTGCCTCGCTGCCGGATCTCCTGGCCGCGAGCTTCGACGCCTTCGAGATCATCAGGATCCTCGCCCGCAGTTGCGACCAGCTCGCACCGGAAAAGTTCGCGGCTCTGATGACGACGGCAGACGCCGCTGTCGACGGCAGGGAAGCCGTCACCGCCGTCTCCGAACTTCCCGCCGGCGCCAGTATGGCCCTGGCATTTACGCCGACCAGCGCCGGGCCCCGTGAGATCACTGCCGCGCTGGCGGCGCTCGGCACGCTGCTGGCCGATCGCCTCGCTCTTGCCGGGACCCTGGCGGCAGCGGCCGACCGCGGTGCGTGCGCGGACGCCGCCGGTGCGGCCAGCCGGATCCACCTCCTGATGGCCCGGCGACAATGACTGCCCGACTTGGTGACTTCCTGACCCCAGCCGGGGACCACATCGCGGCCGCGGTCGCCTTCCGCGGCGAGTTGCCCGACAGCGCGCGGGAGGACGCCATCGCCGAACTGGGCCGCGTGGTATCGGCACTGGCCCGCTACATCTGTGACCTGCCCGCACCGGAAGACGCCCGATCTGGTGGGACATACCTGCCGGGCATTCAGGCGCAGGCCACTGCGGACGCCCAGGTCGCGCTGCGGCGGGCCGCCGGCAGCCTGCGCCCGCGCGCCGTGAGCACCGAGGACTCTCATCCCATCGTGCAGCACATGGCAGCCGCCGCCAGCTACTTGAGCGCCGGCCGGGACCTGCTGCAGACCCACTTCAGTGTCGGCAGGACAGCCAGGCGGGCGGACGACAGTTCGTACTGGGCGCCGACCATCACCTCAGAGCCGGTCACCAATGCGCTGCTCGGCGAGATAGCCGATCACGTGCGCGTCCTGGCACCCTGGGCCGCGCAGCTCGCAATGGCCAACCCTGCCGACGCGCGCGCCCTTGGCCCCGATCGCCTGATCCTGCACCACGCCATCAGCGGACTATGGATCACCGCCACAGCCGTCCAGGCAGCACAGCAAGACCACCCCGTGCCCGCACAAGCACGGCAACTCCTCGCCGCGATCCCGGCTGCTGCACCGCCGCTCCGCCTGCTACCTGGTGACGGCGAGTCAGTGACTCAGCTCTGCCGCGGCATCACCAGCACCGCCGAACGGCTCAGCCACGCCGCCCGCACCCGCCCAGGCCGCTGGTCACCCGCCGCCACCTCCGCCGCATGGCGCCGCAGCGCGCTCGCCTGCGCCATCACCAGCCACGCCAGCGAGATCGTCCTGCGCACCCTCACCGACCGGGCCGCCCACCTCGGCGTCGATCGCGCCATCATCGACCGGCTCCGCGGCACAGCGACCGAGATGAGCCAGACCTGGCCGACCTGGCGCACCGTCACCAACGAATGGGACATCCTCAGCACCGGCATCTACAACCGAACGGCCAGCACTCCCATCGCAGCCGAACTCGGTGACCTCGCACTGCGGACCGGGCGCCTTGCCTATGCCGACCCGGATTGGACACCCGGCTACGCCGGCGCCAGCGCACTGCGCGGCCGGGCAGCTCTCGCCCGCGCACGCGACGACATTCCCACCGTGATCGCGGCAATCCATCACGCCGCCGACGCCATCACCCGCATCGCCCTCACGCACCAGCAGGCCGTCCGCACCGCCGCATCCGAGCGACGCCTCT
>OCZU010002181.1_pt1 | contig 12582 bp, 11 predicted proteins | sample 1539001 | NCBI WGS metagenome assembly OCZU01 (sample SAMEA3539306, study PRJEB22396) | soil metagenome | biome: tundra; feature: field; material: soil | place: USA | collected 2010-05 | depth 0.15 m
GGTGACTGGAGTTCAGACGTGTGCTCTTCCGATCTGCATACGCAGATTCTGAAGCCTTTCTCGTTGGCGGTTGCAAACTGGTTGCGCTGGATAATCTTGATCGCCACGGCGCTGTCGAAGCTGCGGATGACAACGCCCATGGCGCCGTGACCTGGTTCCGAATCCAGTCTGTAGGGGCCAATCGATTCCATAGAAGGATCCCGTCTATTGTATATTGCCACCAAAACGTGTGCGTGTGCGTTTCCGAGTCCATTGGGTACGCATTCGTGTGCATTTAACTGTGCTATGGTGTGGCTCTGCATCCGCTGGTCTTCACTCGGCGCCTGCCCGCCGGAGTCCCAGGGAAGAACGCTGCGATGAGCCCTGCGGCTTGGCTGGCTGGCCCGGCGAAACGTCGAAGCGACAAGCTGCTCCTGCGGCAACCGATATCGCTATCCGTTTTGCAACTCCACGCCCTGCTTCACGAGGCGCAGCAGCACCCCACCAAAACGGTCCAGCGTGGGCGCCGGACGCCCGCTTCCCTCTTAATACAGTCTGAAAACAGTTTTCTGTTGACAAGCCTGGAAGTGGCGGTTTAGAATCCTTTCTAGCTAATGCACACGTGTGCATTAAGGGATTTGAATTCATGAAGATTTCGCGCAGCTCCCGGCTGTCCTCGATTTCAGCCTTCCAGGCGCCGAATTCCTCCAGCAACAGCGCTTTCGGCAGCATCCGAAGCCGCTTCCCGGCGCCCGTGATTAAGATGGCGATGAAGTAGCGTCTTCCAGGTGCCGTCTTGTGAATGCGCGCAACCCAAACCCGTCCACTCTCGCCAAGCCGGCCTCCATTAAAGACATCGCCAGAATGGCGGGTGTTACGCACTCCACCGTCTCCCGCGCTCTGCGCAACAGCCCACTGGTCAATCGGGAGACAGTGGAGAGGATTCAGCGCATTGCCCGTGAAGCGGGATACCGCACCAGCGCGGCGGCGCGCAGCCTGGTCACGCGGCGCAGCGACACCATCGGTGTGGTGGTGACCAACATCGCCGACCCGTTTGTCGCCGGGGTGGTAAGCGGCATTGAGGAGACCGCCGACCAGCACGGTTTGTCGGTCTTCCTGGCCAATTCCAACGCGGAGCCGGAGCGCGAAGTCCGCGTGGTGCGCAAGTTCGAAGAGAGGCGGGTGGACGGCATCATCGTCACCGCATCGCGGGTGGGCACTCAGTATGTGCCCCTGCTGACACACATGCAGGTGCCCATCGTTCTGCTCAACAACCAGCACCCCAGCCAGTTCGCGCATTCCGTGATGATCGCCAACGTACAGGCAAGTCTGGACGCGACACGGCATCTGATCGCGCTCGGCCATCGCCGGATTGCGTACCTGGGGGACCGTTACGGGCATCAGTCCGACACCGAGCGGTTCGCGGGTTACCGGCAAGCGCTGGAAGAGGCCGGCTTTCCGTTCGAGCCACAACTGGTGGCGCATGGAGACGGCAAGCCGGAGGGCGCGGAAACGGCGATGGCCGTTCTGCTCGCCTTTCCGCAGTCGCCCACCGCCGTCTTCTGCTATAACGACATGTCCGCATTGGGCGCGATGCGGCGGATACGCAACCACGGCCTGCGGATTCCCGACGACATCTCCGTGGTGGGTTTTGACGATCTGTACATCAGCCAGTACTTGTATCCACCGCTGACCACGGTCCGGCAACCCATGCGGCAGATGGGGCGGATGGCCATGGAGACGCTGCTGAGAATCTTTGCCGGCGCCGAATCGGGGCACGATATCAAAGTCCCCGGGGAGTTGATTGTGCGCCAGTCCACCGCACCACCAAAGGAGAACCCATGAGAGATTTGCTGGTACGCCCGGCGGCATTTACGGACCGCGTGGAGAGTTTCGGTTACGAATACTTGTCATTTCAGGCTCGCAAGCTGGCCGCGGGCCGGCAATACGCAGCGGAAACCGGCGCCAACGAACTGGCCATTGTCGTACTGGGCGGCGTGTGTTCGGTCGCCACGCCACAAGGCGCGTGGCCGCGCATCGGCGGGCGAAGCAGCGTATTCGACGGATTGCCCTACACGTTGTACCTGCCGGTGTCCACGGCCTTCTCCATCACCGCCGATACCGAGAGCGATCTGGCCTTCTGCTACTGCCGCGCCGAAGAGCGGCACCCGGCGCGCCTGGTGACGCCGGACGAGGTGCGCGTGGAGATTCGGGGCGGCGGCAACGCCACCCGGCAGATCCATCACATCTTGAGCCCGGAGTTCCCCGCGCATCGCCTGTTGGTGGTGGAGGTATTCACGCCGGCTGGTAACTGGTCCAGCTATCCGCCGCACAAGCACGACGTGCACAACCCCCCGGGGGAGGTCGATCTCGAAGAAATCTACTACTACCGCCTGGACCGCCCGGAAGGCTACGCCATTCAGAAGGTCTACACCGCCGACGGCCGCATCGACGAGACCCTTTCGGTGCGCGACGGCGAACTCGTCCTGATTCCGGAAGGCTACCACCCGGTAGTGGCCGCGCATGGCTACAACGTGTATTATCTGAACGCGCTGGCAGGCTCGGCGCGATCCATGGCCGCTTCGGACGACCCGGACTACGCCTGGGTCCGCGACACCTGGCGCGACCAGGATCCGAGGTTGCCGATGGTAAAAAGGTGAGACGCATGGACATTGTCATATTGGGCCGAATCGGTTACGACCTGTATTCGGAGGAGCCGAACGTGCCGCTGCCCGAGGTGCGGCGATTCTCGCGCTACCTGGGCGGCTCGAGCGCCAACATGGCGGTGGGCCTCTCGCGGCTGGGCGCCCACGTTGGGATGGTCAGTTGCCTGGGCGACGACAGCCTCAGCCGCTTCCTGATCGATTTTCTGCAAGCCGAAAGGGTCGACACCAGCCACGTTCAGACGGCGCCCGGTTTTCTGCCGTCGCTGGCCCTGACGGAGGTCTCTCCGCCCGATCGGTTCCCCCAGGTGTTCTATCGCCGCGACCCCGTCGATACCAGGCTCGACGTGGCGGGCGACGACCTGGACTACGTGGCATCCGGCCGCATGTTCGTCACCAACGGTACGTCGCTTTGCGGATCGCCCTCGCGGGAATCGGCCTACCGGGCATTGGAGCGCGCCAGGAACGCCGGCTGCCGCGTGGTGCTGGACGTGGACTACCGTTCCATGTCGTGGAGAAAGCCGGAGGAAGCCGGGTTGGCCGTACGCCTGGCTCTGCCATTCGTGGATGTTCTGATCGGCAACCAGTTGGAGTTGAAGTTGGTGGCAGGCGTGGACGGCCTGGACGAGGCTACCGCGAAGCTACAGGCCGCCAGGGTACCCGTGCTGGTTTCCAAATTGGGCGAACTGGGAACGCGCGTGCTCACCGGTAGTGAATCGGTCTACCTGCCACCCTATTCCGTGGAGGTGTGTACCACCATCGGTGCCGGAGACGGCTTCGCCTCCGGATTTCTGTATGCCATGCTGAACGGGCTTCCGGTGGCCGAATGCCTCCATTACGGGAACGCCGCGGCCGCCATTGTGGTCAGCCGCTTGAGCTGTTCGGAGGCCATGCCGTTGCTTTCGGAAGTAGAAGAGATGATGCGGCAACAAAGAAAGGCATAAGTGTTCACCAGCAAAGAATTCTTCTCCGACGCGCTCCTGGCCCGCTTGACGGAGACGCGCGTCAACGATCCGGATTTCGCCTGGCGGGCCGCCAGAGTACGCACGCGGCGGGAGCGCCTGGCCCCGGACGGAAAATTAAATATTCTCGCGGCCGACCACCCGGCGCGCAATGTCACCAAAGTCGGCCCCGAACCCCTGGCGATGGCCGACCGGCGCGACTATCTCGCCCGCATTCTGCGCGTGCTGACGAGCCTGCGCGTGGATGGAATTATGGCGACCATGGATATCCTCGAGGACCTGTTGGCCATCGATGGATTCCTGCGCGCCGCGGGAGCGCCCACGCTGCTCGACGGCCGCGTGCTGATCGGCAGCCTCAATCGGGGCGGACTGGCGGGCAGCAGTTGGGAATTGGACGACCCCGTCACCGGGGCGTCGCCCGCCACCTGCCAGGAGTGGCGGCTGGACGGCGCCAAACTCCTGCTGCGCGTGGACGAGCGCGAGCCCGCCTCGCTGCACACGCTGCGCGCCTGCGCACGCGCCATCAACGAATCCAACGTGCGCGGGCTGCCCATGTTCCTGGAGCCCTTGCCGGTGACCAAAACGGAGAAGGGTTATGTGGTGGTGAAGACCGCCGAGGCCCTGGCGCGCCTGGCGGGCGTGGCGAGCGCACTCGGCGACAGCAGCCGTTACCTGTGGCTGAAACTGCCGCATTGCGAGGGCTACCAGACGGTGGCTCGCGCCACCACCCTGCCCATCCTGCTGCTGGGCGGGGAATCGGCCGGAGATCCCGCGCCGTTTCTGCGGCAACTCGCGTCGGCGATGGCCGCGGGACCCAATGTGCGCGGTGCACTGGTGGGCCGGAATGTTTTGTACCCCGGCGACGAAGACCCCCTCGCCATGGCCGAAGCGGCGGGCGGCATCGTGCACCACGCGTGGTCGGTGGACGAAGCGCTGCATTCGATGGCGGCGAAACGCGGATGCGACCTGGATCGCCTGGCGCCGGTGAATTGAGGAGGTACTGCATGGAAACGCGTCGCATGACGATGGCTCAGGCACTGGTGAGCTTCTTGAAAAACCAGTACGTCGAGCGGGATGGCCAACAACACAAATTCTTCGCCGGCGTGCTGGGAATTTTCGGCCACGGGAACGTGGCGGGCATCGGGCAGGCTCTGCAACAGAACCCCGATTTTCCGTACATACCGGTGCGCAATGAGCAATCGGGCGTGCATCTGGCGGCGGCGTACGCCAAGGCGAGCAACCGGCTGCGCGCCTTCGTCTGTACCTCGTCGATTGGGCCCGGGGCGACGAACATGATCACCGGGGCGGCGCTGGCTACCATCAACCGTCTGCCGGTGCTGCTGCTGCCGGGCGATATATTTGCGCGCCGCAACGTGGCGCCCGTGCTCCAGCAGTTGGAGTCGACCGCCACGCAGGACATCGGCGTGAACGATTGCTTCAAGCCGGTGTCGCGATACTGGGACCGCATCTACCGTCCGGAGCAACTGATCGCCGCGCTGCCCGAGGTAATGCGCGTGCTCACCTCGCCCTCCGATTGCGGCGCCGTCACGCTGGCCTTGCCACAGGACGTGCAGGCCGAGGCATACGACTACCCGGCGGAGCTGTTCCCTAAACGCGTGTGGCTGATCCGCCGGGGACAGCCCGACGTGGTCTCCTTTGAAAGGGCGGTGGCGGCGATTCGCGGCAGCCGCCGGCCGCTGATCGTGGCCGGGGGCGGCGTGCTGATGAGCGAGGCCTCGCGGGCGCTGGCGGACTTCGCGTCCCAAACCGGCATTGCGGTGGCCGAAACGCAGGCCGGCAAGGGCTCGCTGGCCTACGACCACCCGCAGTGCATGGGCGCCATTGGCGCCACCGGTACTCTGGCCGCCAACCGCCTGGCGCACGATGCCGATCTGGTGATCGGCATCGGCACGCGGTATTCCGACTTCACGTCGGCCTCGATGACGGCGTTCCAGAACCCCGAGGTGCGGTTTCTCAATATCAACACGGCCGAGTTCGACGCTTACAAGGTGTCGGCGATTCCGCTGGTGGCGGACGCGCGCGTCGCGCTTCAGCAACTGGCGGCGGCGCTGCCCGACTACCGTGTCGGCGTGGACTACGCGGCGCAAGCTTCAATTCTGAAAGAGAAATGGGAAACCGAGGTGGACCGCCTGTTCCACCTGAACAATCCGGGCCACCCGGCGCAAAGCGAAGTCATCGGCGCCCTGTGGGAAGCCTCCGGACCGCGCGACGTCCTGCTCTCGGCGGCGGGCAGCCATCCTGGCGATCTGCATAAGCTTTGGCGCACACGCAGTCCCAACGGCTATCACATGGAATACGGCTATTCGTGCATGTCGTATGAGATTCCCGGCGCGCTGGGGGCGAAACTCGCCGATCCGACCCGCGAGGTGTATGTTTTCCTGGGAGATGGCACCTACCTGATGTGCCCCGCGGAGATCGTGACGTCGGTGCAGGAGGGCATCAAGATCATCATCGTGCTGGTGGACAATCACGGTTTTGCCAGCATCGGCGGGCTCAGCCGCTCGCTGGGGCAGGGTGGATTCGGCACCAGCTATCGTTTGCGCTCCAAGGAATCGGGACAACTGGATGGCGACCCGCTGACGGTGGACTATGTCGCCAATGCGCGCAGTCTGGGCGCGCACGCTTTGCAGGCGGCGACGCTGGCCGAACTGAAGGACGCCTTGCGGACGGCCAAGACCCTGGACCGGACCACGGTCATCGTAGTGGAGACGGACCCCAACGTGGGAGTGCCGGGCTACGAATCCTGGTGGGACGTCGCTGTGGCGGAGGTCTCCGAGATGGAAAGTGTACGGGAAGCCCGGGCCCGGTACGAAGAGGCGCGCAAGAACGAACGCTATCATCTTTGACCTCTCCAAGAAAGCACACCCTATGACCCAACGTCTCGATAACTTCATCGGCGGCGCCTGGCGGCCTTCCAGCGCGGCACAGGCGCTGAAGGTGCTCAACCCGGCGTCGGCGCAAGTGCTCGCCGAGGTGCCTCTCTCGCCGGCGGCGGAGGTGCATCAAGCCGCCGAGACCGCCGCGCGCGCCTTCCCCGGCTGGCGCCGCACTCCTGCTGGAGAACGTGTCCAGCCGCTGTTCAAACTCAAGACCCTGCTCGAAGAGAATCTCGAGGACCTGGCGCGCACCATCACCAATGAGTGCGGCAAGACTCACGCGGAAAGCGTCGGCGAGATGCGGCGCGCCATTGAGAACGTGGAAACCGCGTGCGGCATCCCCATGCTGATGCAGGGCTCTAACAGCGAGGACATCGCTACCGGCATCGACGAGCACTTGATCCGCCAGCCGTTGGGAGTGGTGGCGGCCATCACCCCGTTTAACTTCCCGGGCATGATCCCGTTCTGGTTTCTGCCCTATGCGGTGGCGGCCGGGAATTGCTTCATCCTGAAACCTTCCGAGCGCGTGCCGTTGACCTCCTGGAAGCTCTTTCGCCTGGTCGATAAGGCCGGCTTTCCGCCCGGCGTGATTCAACTGGTGAACGGTGGACGCGAAGCCGTGGATGCCATCCTCGACAATCCCGAGATCCGCGCGGTGAGCTTTGTGGGTTCCACCGCCACCGCGCGGTACATCTACAGCCGGGCGGCGTCCAACGGCAAGCGCGCGCAGTGCCAGGGCGGCGCCAAGAATCCCGTGGTGGTGATGCCGGACGCCGACATGGAGATGACCACCCGGATCCTGGCCGATTCCGCGTTTGGTTGCGCCGGGCAGCGGTGTCTGGCGGCCTCGGTGGCGATCGCCGTGGGTGACGCCCGCCCTGGCTTGACGGAGCGCATCGTGGAAGCCGCCCGCCAGCGCAAAGTGGGCTACGGCGGGAGTGCGGGCGTGGAAATGGGCCCGGTGATTTCCGCCGAAAGCAAGGCTCGCATCGAAGGGCTCATCGGCAAAGGGGTACAGGAAGGCGCACACGTTCTAGTGGATGGACGCGGCGGGAAGGTGGGGGGGTATGAAGAGGGCTTCTTCGTCTTCCCGACCATTCTGGACGAAGTTCCGCCGCAAGGAGACAGCGCGCGCACGGAGATCTTCGGCCCCGTACTGAGCCTGATGCACGCTGCTTCCATCGACCAGGCGATCGAACTGGTGAACTGCCGCGCCTACGGGAACATGGCCTGCATCTTCACCAGCGACGGCGCCAACGCGCGCCGCTTCCGCTACCAGGTGAACGCCGGCAATGTGGGCATCAATGTCGGCGTGGCGGCGCCCATGTCGTCATTCCCCTTCAGCGGCTGGGGGGAAAGTTTCTTTGGCGACCTGCACGCGCAGGCACATCACGGCGTGGAGTTCTACACGCAGACGAAAGTGGTTGTCGAACGCTGGCCGAAGGATTGGAGCCGGAAGTTCTGAAAGAGGGATCATGGCGAAACTGATGGTTGGCAATGCCCCTTGTTCCTGGGGCACGCTGGAATTCGAAGAGGCCAAGGGCGAGCAGATCCAGTTTGACCGCATGCTGGACGAACTCGCCGAAGCCGGCTACACCGGAACCGAATTGGGCGATTGGGGCTACATGCCCACTGACCCGGTTGTGTTGAAGGCGGAACTAGACACGCGTGGCCTGGTGATGCTGGGTGCGTTCGTGCCGGTGGCGCTGAAGGACCCGTCCGCGCACGCGGGCGGGATCGCCACTGCGGTGAAGACTGCGCGATTGCTGGCCGCCGTGGCGGGAACCCCGCCGCCGTACCTGATCTTGGCGGACAACAACGGCTCCGTGCCGGAACGAACACTCCAGGCCGGCCGTGTGGCCCCTGAGGCGGGACTCAGTCCCCCGGAGTGGAAAATATTCGCTGCCGGCGCAGACCGGTTGGCGCACGCTGTTTATGAGGAGACGGGCCTGCGGACGGTCTTCCACCATCACTGCGCCGGGTATGTGGAGACGCCGGATGAAATCGCCACTCTGCTGGAACTGACCAATCCCGAGAGGCTCGGGCTGGTGTTCGACACCGGCCACTATTGCTATGGCGCCGGTGGCGGGAATTGCGACGTGGTGGCGGCTCTCGAGCGTTATGGCGAGCGGGTCTGGTACATCCACTGCAAGGACTGTCAGCCGGAAGTAGCGCGGCGGGCGAGGGCGGAGCAGTGGGATTACTTCACGGCGTTGCGCCACGGAGTCTTCTGCGAATTGGGCCAGGGTTGTGTGGATTTTCCGGCCCTGCTGCGGCGCCTCGCGGCGCGGAGCTACGCGGGTTACGTTCTGGTGGAGCAGGACATTCTGCCTGGAATGGGCACGCCGAAAGAGAGCGCGCGGCGCAACCGCCAATACCTGCGCTCCATTGAACCCAATTTCGATTGAGTCATTTTCAAAGAGGACCCCTTGAGCATAAAACAACTGAATATCGGAATCCTCGGCGCCGGGCGAATCGGCATAGTACATGCCGAAACGGCGGCGTTCCGAATCCCGGAAGCCCGGATATTGGCCATCGCGGACGTCAACCGCGAGGCCGCGCAGGCGGTGGCGGCACGCTGCGGAATTCCCACGGTTGCCGAAACCAGCGCGGAGATCTTCGCGAATTCGGAAATCGAGGCCGTCCTGATCTGCTCCTCCACCAATACCCACGCGGACCTCATCGTGCAGGCGGCGCAGGCGGGCAAGCACATCTTCTGTGAAAAACCGATCGCGCACGATCTTGGCCAGATCGATCGCGCCCTGGCAGCGGTGGAACAGGCCGGGGTGAAACTACAGATCGGCTTTAACCGGCGGTTCGACGCCAACTTCGCCCGCGTGCGCCAGGCGGTGGTGAGTGGCGAGATCGGCACTCCGCGATTGCTGCACATCGTCAGCCGCGACCCTGCGCCCCCGCCGGTTTCATACATCCGTGTCTCCGGCGGCATGTTCATGGACATGACCATTCATGACTTCGACATGGCCCGCTTCCTGATCGGCGATGAAGTGGAAGAGATTTACACATCGGGCGGCGTGATGGTGGACCCGGAGATCGGCAAGGCAGGCGATCTGGATACGGCGTTGATCGTGATGCGCTTCCACAACGGCGTCATCGGCACCATCGACAACTGCCGCCAGGCCGCCTACGGCTATGACCAGCGCGTGGAGATTCTGGGCAGCGAAGGCAAGATCGCGACGGATAACTGTTATCCTAACCAGGCCGCGGTCAGCACCGGTAAGATGGTGCGGAGAGACCTGCCGCTCAATTTCTTCATGGACCGCTATACGGAAAGCTTTACCAGCGAATTGCGCTCCTTCGTCGCAGCCGTGCGCGAGAACCGCCCAACAGCCGTGACCGGCATTGATGGGCGGATTCCCGTGGTCATGGGGTTGGCGGCGCGGAAGTCTTACGATGAACACCGTCCTGTGCGCCTGGAAGAGGTGACCGCTTGAAACAATCCACCCTGATGGCCATACTCACCGACGTGCATCTCTGGGTGCCGGTGGTGGTACTGATTCTGGGAACATCCCTGCTGATGGTTCTGAGGTGAATTCGTGAGCGACAATTTGACAGCCGCAAGTGGGCGATCGTCCCTCTCCCTGCATAAACTCGGCGTAGTCTGTGGACTGGCCGCCGGAGCCTGGCTCGGCGCCGCCGAAGCACCCACCAAACTGGTGACCATGGGGTTCTCTCCCTTCGTCATCTCGCTAGGCATGGTGGCGGGAGTATTCGTGGCACGCTGGACCGTGCCCATGGCCCTCAAGGGTACCGGCTTTCTGCTGCTCGATCTTCGCGAGAAAGCCCACCTCATTGTTTGGGCGGTGTTGGCCGGAATGCTCTGGGCGGTGGCCAACACTTTGACCGTGTTCGCGATTCGCAACGTGGGGCTCTCCGTCGCCTTCCCGCTGTGGAACACCAACAGCCTGGTGGGCCTCTTCTGGGGCTGGCTGCTGTTCAATGAACTGCGCGGTTCCGGGGTAAAGGGATGGACCAAGGTGTTGGGGGGAGCCGCCGCCATTGTGGTGGGCGCGTGTGTGCTCGCCTATGCCACGTCGCACCAGTCTTCCGATACATCGGGCAAGGCCACGCTGGGCATCCTGGCCGCGCTCGGGGCCGGCGTCCTGTGGGGCACCATGTATATCCCCTACCGCAAGGCCTATATCAGCGGCATGAACCCGCTCTCCTTCGTCACGGTCTTCACTTTCGGCGAGTTAGGCACCACATTCGCCCTGGGAGCGATCTTTCATGGAGGCGTGAGTGACCTGATCGGCGAGTTAGCCGCGGCCCGCCCCGCGCTCTTCTGGCTCTTCCTCGGCGGCTTCTGTTGGGTGATTGGCGACCTCTTCCAGCAGTATGCGGCGAAGTATATCGGTATTGGGCGCGGCATCCCTCTTTCCAACACGAATCAGCTTTGGGGATTGGCGTGGGGCGCGCTGGTCTTCGGCGAACTTTCCGGATTGAGCCTGCACGCCCAGGCGCTGGTGATCGCCGGATCGCTGGTGATGATTGCCGGCGCCGCCGCCATCGGTATGGCCGAAGCGCCCGCCTCGGAACTGGCTTACGGGAAGCAGGCGATGAACCGCGAGTGCGACCGCTACGGTTTGGACCCCGTGCGCGTGGCCGCCGTATTGCAAGGCGATGACCCGCTGGCCGGCCAGGCGCCCGCTCGGCGCTGGTGGGAAGCTCTGGTGGTCGCGGCCGCGCTGGGCCTCTTCGGCTGGCTGGCCTACTACGCTAAGTTCCAACCCATCGCCGTCAGCATACCCTGGATGATCGTCTTGCTGTTGGCCACCCTCGTGTCCCTGGGGGTGAGCGGAACCCTGTTGTGGCGACGCACCCGTTTTTCATAGCCCGATAGCCTTGGCCAACGAGTCGATGTCTTCGCCGATCCGGCTCACGCGGTGAACGTTACGTCAGCGGTCGTGTGGACGCTCCAAAACTACCACGCGCGCGCCCCGGTACAGTTGCCGCCAGCCGGCTTGATTCAGCGCCGCCGCCAGCGGCCACCCGATCTCCACCACCGCGTGTGTGAATCCCACCTCGCGAAGCGCGTCCTGCCAACCCGGCTTGGTCCCGAGAATCCGGTCGAATTGCAGGTAGGGGGCTGGCCCAAAGTAGTCCGCGTTGGCGACCGTTCCGGCCCAGGTTTACCGTTTCGACTCCGCGATCAACTGCGCCACTTTTGAATCGGGGCCGACCGGCTCGACGAAAACGATCGCCTTCTCACTGACAATCATGCGGTCCGGGGCGTGCCACTCCTTGCCGCGTTTCACCAGGACGTTGGTCACCGCCTTAGTTTCCTGGTTGACGTTACTCTGCACATAATAAACATCGCGGAGCACGGGATACGCGGAGCCCAGCCCTTCGAGTTTGCCGAAGTACACGGAGCCGTTATTCAGCAGAACGGCATAATAGGTGTCCGGTTTCGTCACCGCGGACACGGGCAGCGGTTGCTCTCGTTGGCAGCTCGAGCTCACCAGCATGCATGTCACGGAAAGAAGCGCCGCGATAGTTTTCATGTGCGGGATTGTAACAGGGGGTTAGCCGGAAGCGCCATCGGCGCTACAGCTCGTGCACGTCTTCGAGGTACGTATAGCCGTGGAGGCCCTCTTCGTAGAAGCGGAGCAGGGCGCCGCTCTCCTCATAGGTCAGGCGGCCTTCGCGCAGCGCGGCCTCCACGTCGCGGCGGAGCTGCATGACCAGCGTGTCGGAGGAGAACTGGACGTAGTTGAGCACTTCGCGGACGGTATCGCCCTTGATGACGGAATCGAGCATGACTTCGCCCGTGGGACCGAGCCGCACGTGGACGGCGTTGGTATCGCCGAACAGATTGTGCATGTCGCCGAGGATTTCCTGGTAGGCGCCCAGCAGGAACGCGCCCAGGTAGTAATTGCCGCCGTCGAAGGTGTGCAACTGCAAGGTGCGCTTGACGTCGCGGCGGTCGATGAAGGCATCCACCTTGCCGTCGGAATCGCAAGTGATATCGCCCAGCACGGCGGGGCGAGTGGGCTGCTCTTCCAGGCGATGGATCGGCATGATGGGGAAGAGTTGCTTGATGGCCCAACTGTCCGGCATGCTCTG
>OCZU010002182.1_pt1 | contig 12578 bp, 12 predicted proteins | sample 1539001 | NCBI WGS metagenome assembly OCZU01 (sample SAMEA3539306, study PRJEB22396) | soil metagenome | biome: tundra; feature: field; material: soil | place: USA | collected 2010-05 | depth 0.15 m
CTCGGTTGCAGGAACGTCCCCCTCAGCAGCGATTGGTGGAGTCTGAGGCGTGGGTCAGAATCGCGCCGCTAGGACCCTTTTTAGGGCCTTTTTGGCACACCTCAAAAAGGAATCCGTGCGTATCGGCAACGTTCGGCACGTATCGGCCTGATTCGGTTTGGTATTGATTCCGGTATTGATTTCCTGATTTCAAGGCATCTTGAAAAGTTAGTCCAAGACCACCCGAATCCGGGTGCCTCTGTGAGTCCTCGGACTGAATATTTAGGCTCATCACCAGTAATAGCTACAAAACGGGGAATTCTGTTCAAGGAATTCTTAGATGACGCCGTCCCCCAGATCGCAAGAATATCAAACCATTGAGAACGGGCCCACCTTTGCCACGTTCGAGTTTTCGGACAGTACGGGCGCAATAAAAAATATCCGCGGTCGTAAAGTCCCAAAATATCCGCTTGACCAGCGTCGCAGTTCTTCCAAATTGTTTCAAGCGATGCGTGAAGGCGAAAAGCAACCGTACTGTGCCTCGATCAATCGGATTTCTCCTTCTGTTGTCCTTGCCCCCTGGCGGCCACTTCGGCCTTGGCCGACGAGGTCACACCGCCTCGCGTCACGGTATTTGGCATTGCGACGACCGGAGTAGTGCCGGATAAATGAATTCGAGGCTCAGCACGAATGAATTATGAAAAACAAAACCAATTCGAGCGGCCTCTTGTGGTTCCTGAATTGCGCCTTTCGTGGTTGTGCTCTCAGCATCCCAATCCTTGTCCTCCTCACCCTCGCGCCATGTGCGCTGGCCGATACTCCGCCGCCACCAGAGGCAGACGACTCCAATCCCGATCCTCCACTGCCCGGCACAGGCCAACATTCACCGCAGATTATCATCTCGGCCCCCTTTGGCACCAGCTTCCAGGTCAATGTAAACGGCTCCGGGCAAAATATCGTTGGCGATGCCGCAAACGAGCCTTCGATGTGTCTGGATCCGAACAATCCCGACCGCATCGCCATCGGCTGGCGTCAATTTGACAACACCAACAGCAATTTCCGGCAGTCTGGCGTCGCCTATACCACCGACGGCGGGCTCGACTGGACCTTTCCGGGAAATCTGGAACCGGGAGTTTTCCGCAGCGATCCGGTATTGGCCTCGGATGCGAATGGAGTTTTTTATTACCTGGGAATATCCAATTCCAGCACTTTCGCATGCGACTTGCTGAGCTCGAGCAACGGCGGAGCAACCTGGCAACGGGTTGGCCCGGCGCAGGGAGGCGACAAGGAATGGATGGCCATCGATACAACGTCCGGCCCGGGGCGGGGCAACATTTATCAGGCCTGGAGCCCATTTGCCAACACCTATAACAGTCCTAATTTTCTGTTTACTCGCTCGACCGATGGCGGCAGCACCTGGATGTTTGCCCTTGGGCTGCCGCACTCGCCTCATTTCGGCACACTCGACATCGGTCCGGACGGCCAGGTCTATGTGTTTGCCTTCGATGGCTCGCAGTTTTGGTTAAACCGCTCGAGCGATGCCACCAACCGAGCCACCACGCCCACCTTTGACCTTACTGCGGCGGTGGACCTGAACGGAGGGATGCCCGCGGGCGCGATCAACCCCGCGGGCCTGCTCGGCCAGGCGTGGTTGGCGGTGGATCGTTCCACCAATCAAACCCGGGGCAATGTCTATGCGCTCTGCTCGACGAGCAATGGCAGCAACTTGTGTGACGTCATATTCGCGCGGAGCATCAACGGCGGGGCGACCTGGAGCGCTCCCATCCGTATCAACGATCCCGGCCCCAATAGCTACCATTGGTTTGGGACGCTTGCGGTGTCACCCAATGGCCGGGTGGATGTCTGTTGGTACGACACGCGCAGCAACTCAAACAATACCCAGTCCGAACTTTACTATTGCTATTCACTGGATGGCGGCCTGACTTGGGCCCCGAATCGCGCCGTGAGCTTGGCGTTCGACCCATCGCTGGGTTATCCGCAACAGAACAAGATCGGCGATTACATCGCGATGACCTCGCTCAACGACGCCACCTGCATTGCTTATAGCGCCACCTTCAACGGTGAAGAGGACATCTATTTCCTGCGTATTCCGGATTTGCCCATTCGCGTGACGATTGATAAAGCCGGCACCAATGCCTCGCTATCGTGGAATGCCATCATCGGCAATACTTATTGTCTGCAATACAAAGCCAGCCTGACCGCGCCCTGGCCGGTTGGCTCAAACCAGATATGCCTGGTGGCGACCAACTCGCTTATGACGGTAACAGATTCGATCCTGGGTGGGGCCGCCCAGCGTTTTTATCGCGTCTCGGTCACTGGTTATGGCCCCGGCGCCGCTGTCATTACCAGCCAGCCCGCTTCGTTCACAAATTATGTCTCGCTGCCGGCCACTCTCTCCGTCAGCGCTTTTGGCTCTCCCCCGCTTTTGTACCAATGGAGGAAGGACGGTGTAGAAATCCTGGGCGCGACGCAGAGTTCCCTGACGCTTGGGCCGTTAGCTCAGTCAGACGCAGGCAGCTACATCGTCCGAGTTACGAATGGGTATGGTTTTCTGGACAGCACCTCGGCGGTAGTGACGGTCCTGATGCCACCGACCAATCCGCCCAGTATTTCGGGATTGGTTTTGCATTTACCCTTCGACAATGACCTGACTGACGCCACGGGCCGAGGCAACAACGGCACCGCCATCCAGGTCACCGCGACCTCCAGTAATGTTTCCAATCCGATATTCGTGTCCGGCATGCTCGGCTCCGCGTTGCATTACTCGTCTGATTTCGGCGTCTTTCCCTGCTGCACGACCACCAATGCCAACTATGTGACAGTGGGGGTCCGGCCTGATTTGCAATTCAGTTCCAACGTCAATTTCAGCGTGGCTTACTGGATCCGCCTCCCCGCCAATTATGCGGGCGGCGACTTGCCATTCTTTAGCGACGCCATTGGCTCGACTTTCAACGGCGGGTTCACGTTCGCCCCGACGTATGGCATCCAGGGGACACAGGGGAGCGGCAGCGTCAATGGCGGTTGGGCGCTTTCGCTCTACACCGGAGCGACGTCAGCCGACGGGATCGGAGTCTATGGCGACGCTGCTTCCCTTGGCGATGGCACCTGGCATCATTTGGTTCACACATTCGACCGCAGGAATGGCATTGTCACCTATCTGGACGGCATCGCCGCCCACTACACCGCGGAGGGCGGCTCCGGTGTCGCCGCCGCCGGCAATGTGGACACAGGCAGACCGGCCACTATCGGACAGGATCCGACCGGCCACTATCAAGAGAGCGGCTCAGCCGATATTGATGATCTAGGCGTCTGGCGAAAATCCCTCTCCGCCCTGGAGGCCGCCTCTATCTACATGGCCGCCGTAAGCAATCATTTGAGTTTCACGGGAGCTCCCAGCCCACTGTTGATCCAATCTCGCTAATCCCGTAAGGTGCCATCAGACGACATTGCCGGCGTGAACCGCATTTTTCGTGCGCTGTCCGCGGCGCGCGTTCGGACAAAAAACAGCCTCCCAATCATTGTCATAGACCACGCTGACAAAATCACCTGGCAAGGCGTTGCCAACGCAAGCGTAGCCCAGCGATGGAGAGGCGGAGATGCACTCATTCCGCGCCACTGGTTAGCACGCCCATCTTGATTTTTGGAGTTGCTGCAAAATGTGCCACAAATTTGTAGTGGCCAAAACAGCGGTTAGGCAAAACCGTTATGCCTATCGCCTTCCAGGCGTTTTATTAAGCATTCTCTTGCCTTGCTCTATGGCCTTCCTGATGAAAGCCTCCAGGCCAAACGCATGCACCTTCCCACATGCAGGGCAGCAATGATCGGCGGGATCTTTGCTCGTAACGACTATGTCAAAATGCTTTCCACACCCGTTGCAGTAAATCATCATCGTGACAGGGAAGTTCCATTCCATGAACGGGTAATCCGTGGCGTCGGATCTCAGCCATTCTGCATACTCAATTAATCTGGAGCACCTGTCCATCTCGCCCGGCTCACGACCGCGCAAACCAGGCAAATCGCGCAAAACTCCGAGCGCCATGAAAACCTCAAGAAAATAAGCGCAGCCCGCTGCCACTGCCTCCTCAGGAGCTCGACCGTCATCTCGGGGGCGCGCGACGAGCGCATTTGTCGACGGCTGCCACGGGTTCGCAGCATAGATCGTCATGCCACGATCAAACCGGTCAAGCTGCCGGACTATTTCTTGGAGGGTCACGATGACGCAACTAACGTAGAAACCTGAGCCACCGCCGACTCACGACGTGAACCGCGACAGCGGAACGACCAGCGCCATCGGCGGCGGGCGCCGGCGCCTTACCCAGCGGCGTTGTGCTCATCTATCAACAACCTCATCCACGATTCCGTATTCGAGTGCCCGTTCGGCAGAAAGAATATGCAGGCTGTTGAACGGCAATGGGAGCCATGACTGCGGCAACCGCGACCGTTTACGCCAGAAATCTGTGTAAGCATCCTGAATCTGTTCCACAAAACCAGGTGGAGGCTTGCCACCAACCATCAGCCCATGAATTACGATCACAGCGCCATGAAACGCGTGTCTCTTGCCGGTGCCCGCCGCCAGTAACATAGCTCCCCCAGAATTGCATTCCGATAGGGCGTAGGTGTTCACACGAGATTGGACGAGTCTCATCGTCTGCTCGATGGCAAACGCGTATTTCAGCTCGCCGCCCGGGGTTTGCAGAAAGAGGTCGATGGGTTCATGTCCCTTGCTGTCCAAGAACAGCAATTTCTGGATCGTAACTTCTGCCGCCCGTTGGTCAATTGCCCCGAACAGAAGAATCTGACGATGGTTTAGAACGGGATCAGCAAAGTCCACTCGCGCGCTTGCCTGTGAGATTGTCGTCTCGGTCTCCGGCATTCGCTGCGGCGTGGAGCATCCCGGCGACACCACTCCGAGAACAGCGAGGAGAAACAGAATGGTAAATGTGCGCATAGAGTGTAGCCGCCTGCTTTTATTGTACGACCGACCTTTTTTTGTAACATCTCCTGTTATCATGAGTTTATGAAAGCAGATTTGCGAATTTTAACAAGGATTATCACTGGCAATAAAACCTCAGGCTTTTGCTCCAACATGCTCGCCTTACGGCCGCCAGATCTTTGTTCTCATGAATCGCGTGGGTGTTGTTTTCAAAAAAAAATCCAGAAACGGTTTACCGGGAGTCCCTGGTCCTTTTTATTTGCGGGGTGGTTTCTGTGCCGGTGTGCCTGCGGTTACCGGCGAGCGGGGCCGTACCCAGATGGAACCTAATTTCCGAAAGATGAGACCGGAGGGTTTGGACGCTCCGAGCAGTGACCGCGCGCTGGTCTTGGAAAAACTCCGCCTGGAATATCTGACCATAACTGCCAATGCCCCGCCGTCAACCGCAGATGGTCTGTGTGGGACATTATGCGCGAACTGTCAGTTGGGTCTCTCAATGTGAACTCCATTTCCTTGCTCGAACGAGCAGCACAATTATGATTTTGGTGCGCAGCATTGATTGTCGGGGGTCAACAAATCGCCACAGCCGAGGTGGCAAGAGCCGCGCAGCTCATCGGAGCAGTCACGTTGCGCGAAGCCCACTTGCCCGTGCGCGTCGAGGCGCACCGAGACCGCTTTTGTGTTTGACTAACCGCTGACAACCTCAATCTTTTGCTAAAATGAAAAAATCGAAATGGATCGTCAGACATGCCGTAAAATCAACATCTCTCGCCACAGTTTCAATGCCTGCCTCAGGCGGCGACGGCATCGAACACATCGTCGTGCTGATGCTCGAGAATCGTTCGTTCGACCATCTGCTCGGCAGCATGAAATCAGCATATCCAGACTTGGTGGGAATTGATCCGGCCAATCCGGGCGTCAATTACGAGGGAACAACGGCGTATCCGCAAACGCCGGACGCGCGCTTCATTCTACCTTATGGCGTGGATCCCAAACATGAAATAATTGACGTGCACGAACAGCTCACCTTCAACGGTTCGTGCGGCGGGTTTGTCCACAATTTCATCCGCAATTACCAGGGCCAGCAGGCAAGCGCGCCGCAGGTAATGGCGTATTTCGACCGCCAGGGCGCAAACCGGCTGCCGGTGCTGCACACACTGGCGGAGTCGTTCACCCTCTGCGACCACTGGTTCTCCAGTGTGCCAGGGCCGACATGGCCCAACCGTTTCTTCGTTCACAGCGGCACCTCGAACGGATGGGTCAACATGCCCGTGCTTTTCCACAACTGGCACGACTATGATCAGGTGACGCTTTATGACCGGCTGAATGAGCGCAACATTTCGTGGAAGATTTATTTTGATGACATTCCGCAATCCCTCCAACTGGCAAACCAACGCCAGGCGAAGAACAAGGCACGCTATAAGATCATGTCGGCTTTCTACGCTGATGCCAGGGGACCGGAGGCGGGGTTTCCGCAGTATGCCTTCATCGAGCCTTGTTACTTCGGAGGATACGAGAACGATCAGCATCCGCCCGCCAACATGATGGATGGAGAAGTGTTGATCGCGAAGGTCTATAACGCGATCCGCGCCAACGACGCACTTTGGCAAAAGACCCTGCTTGTGGTTTTGTATGACGAGCACGGCGGCTTTTACGACCAGATGCTTCCACCTGCTGCCACGCCGCCGGATGACAGGGCTGGCGATGGTTTTGATTTCAAACAGTTAGGCCTGCGCGTGCCCGCACTGCTCGTCTCACCTTACGCAGCCAAGACATTGATTTCGGATGTCTTTGACCATACGAGCCTGCTGCGCTATGTGTCGGACAAATGGGGATTGGGACCGCTCGGCGCGCGAACAGCGGCCGCCAACTCCTTTGCCGGTGCGCTGCGATCCCCGCCCCGCACGGATACCCCGGCGAACATTCCCGAACCATCCACGAATGTATCGGCGTCACCCGCCTCCCTGGCCATGGCAAGAAAGCCAGGCAAAGCCACCCGAACCTTGAGAAAAGCTGCGGCGCCGCGACCGATCAATGATTTGCAGGCAAATCTGCTGATCTTCAGCCAAGTGCTGGATGCGGAGATTAAAGAACCGGCTTCCAATAAAGTTCGACGAATCAAACGCTCAATGAAAAGTGCCGAAGACCACACCGCGGTGGCCAAAGAGCGGGTGAAGAAGTTCCTGGCTCAACACAAACGCCCGGCGAAAAGGCGAAGACGATAGTCTGCCTGTGGCAATGAGATTTTTGTAAAGCGCGAGTGTCCTTTGACCGTTAGTGTGATCTTGTTCTGAACTGCCTGTCGGACGTCGGACTTCGCATAAATCAACTCGGCGTAGAAATCCGCCCATCGCATGGATTGGAGGTTTGCAGGAACGCCTTTATGACGTGACAATTACCGGTGGGGGTTGTCAAACTTACGAAGTAAATGTTGGCGAAAACCGTTTGCGCCGCCTGCGGACAACATCTCGAGTTCTCCGATGAATTCGTGGGTGAAGAGGTCAATTGCCCGAATTGTGGCGCGAGCACTGTCCTCTCCGGTTCCGCCGATCCGGTCATTGGGCTGCCCGCTAGACCCGCAGTCAATCCTCCCGCGCGACCAATCGGGAAATCTCCCCTCACGCCGATTGCCCGGCGCATCATCGAAAACATCGAACGGGCCATCGTGGACAAGCATCAGGAAATCGTGCTGCTGTTGACGGCCTACTTTGCCGAAGGACACGTGCTGTTGGAGGACGTTCCAGGTGTGGCCAAAACCATGCTCGCTCGTGCGCTTTCTTGCAGCGTCGGTTGCAGCTTCAAACGGATTCAATGCACTCCCGACCTCCTGCCCAATGACATTACAGGCAGTTCGGTCTTCAACCCGAAAACCACCGCGTTCGAATTCAGGGCGGGACCGCTCTTTGCGCAGACTGTGCTGGCGGACGAAATCAATCGCGCGACGCCCCGGGCGCAATCGGCACTGCTGGAAGCGATGGCCGAGCGGAAGGTCACGGTCGATGGCACCAACTACGAACTGACGCCACCGTTCTTTCTGATCGCCACGCAGAATCCAATCGATCATGAAGGCACGTTTCCACTGCCCGAGGCGCAGTTGGATCGTTTCCTAATCCGAATGAGCATGGGCTATCCGCACTTTGAATCGGAAGTCGCGATGCTGCAGCGACTGCAACTGCGCCATCCAATCGAGACCCTTGGGCCGGTTGCTACGGCCGCGGAAGTGGTCGAGTGCCAGCAGGTGGTTCGCCAGGTGCATGTGGACGAGAAGGTCGGCCGCTATATCGTGCAGATCATTCATGCGACCCGTGGACACCAGGACCTTGTCCTGGGCGGCAGTCCGCGGGCTTCCATTGCCTTGTTTCGATGCGCGCAGGCATTCGCGGCAATCCAGGGATTTGATTTTGTCACACCGGACGATGTTAAGCAGATTGTACCGCATGTGCTCGGCCACCGGCTGATTCTCCGCCCGGAGAGCCGCCTGCGCAAAAGAACTGTCGCGGGTGCGATCGAAGAAATTCTCAACACCGTGCCGGTACCGCCGATGCCGGCTGTTGACTACGCTCAATGAAATGGATTTTCGGCACGCTCGCGCTGCTGTTGATGGGTTTGCTTTTCAAACTCAGTCTGCTGGTGTATGCGATGTACGTGCTGCTGGGGGTGCTTTTGTTGAGCCGTTACTTTGCCAATACATGGGTGGAGAAACTCTTTGCCAAAAGAACGTGCAGCCAGTCAGCGGTTGAAATCGGCGAAACAGCCGAAGTCGAAGTGGGCGTGCAAAACCAGGGCAGCCTGGCCATACCATGGTTACTGTTGGAGGAATCGCTGGGGCGCGCCGGCGTCACCGAATTTCCCCGGCGATTGAAAATCGAAGGCGAGCGCATCAAACTGATCCGGCTCAAGGCCGGCGAAACGAAAGCGCTGCGTTATCGCGTCATTTTTCTGATGCGCGGCTATTACCAATTCGGTCCGCTGCTGCTGGAAACGGGCGACGTCTTCGGCTTGCACCGGCGTTTTCGGGTTGCAACCGAACCGCATTTCGTTCTGGTGCTGCCCAAGGTTTTGCCGCTTCAGGGATATAACCTGGCTTCGCGCCGGCCGATGGGAGAAATCCGCATCTCGCATCGTTTGTTTGAAGATCCGACGCGGCTCGCCGGCATTCGACCGTATCAGCAAGGTGATCCCTTGAATCGCATCCATTGGCGTGCCACGGCGCGAACCGGCAGCTTGCATAGCCGGCTCTATGAAACGTCTCGCGTGGCGGGTGCGGTGTTCCTGCTGGACTTTCATCGGGATGGTTATCCAGGTGCCGCCGGCGCCGCGGCCATGGAACTGGCAGTGACAACGGTTGCGTCATTGGCCAATGCTGTTTTCTTAATGGGCGAACAAATCGGTTTCGCCAGCAATGGCCGTGATGCCGCTGATCGCATCCGCATTCACGGCTGGCTCGCGGAATTCACGACGCGAAGGGATGCGCAGCAGCGCGCGACGGAAACGCCACGAAGCGAGCGCCTGCGTCCGGTGATGGTTCCCACGCTCAAAGGCGCGGATCAACTCCGGCAGATTCTCGAAGCGCTGGCGCGTCTTGAACCGACGAACGGTCTTCACTTCGACAAGATGGTGGAGGAAGTCACGTCCCGGATTCGCCGGGACACAACCGTCGTGCCGGTGCTGCGGAGAATCACGCCGGAGATTGCGATCGCCCTCGGCGAACTGGTGCGACGCGGATTTGCCGTGATCGCCATCGTGGTTCTATTCGAAGAGTTCGCAACGCCCGATTGGGCGCAACCGCCGGAATGGGCCGGGTTGCTGCTGGCTCAGCGCGTGGATTTTCGAGCTGTCACCACAGAGGAATCAATCTCCGATCTTTGCGCCGAAGCGCTGGTGAGGTGATATGCAGAAACCGCCAAAAACATTGGCCGATTATCTCGTTGTGGCGATCAGTCCAATCCTGATCATGCTTCTCGTCGGCAGTCTCGGATTCTTTTTAATTCAAGTGTTTTATCGCGGCGAAACGGTTAACGGAATTCGCTGGGTCATGTTCTGGTTTGTTCTTGCTATCGTGTTGGTCTCACGTGTCGGCATCGAGCAAGGCAAAGGGCACGCGCGGTTTTACGGAGCCGCGCTGGCAATCGCTACCTGGTTTTACCTCGCCCACACACTCAGGACACCCGTGCTCGGAGCGATGCTGCTTGCGATTATCTGGTGGTGCGCGCATCGGTTGACCGTCGATTGCACCTTGATCAGTGAGGACGAAGACGCTTCCGGCGAAGGTGTGCTACAAGGCCTCTGGCGCAAGGTAGAGAAATCGCTTGTTCCACCGGAGCCGAAACTGAAGCCACCGCCGCTATCGCCGCTCGAGTTGTTGGCTGCCGCGGATCTGGCCAGGAGACGCTCGCGGCCTCCGTCGCGGCCACCCGGGCGGTCGGTGGTCTTCTTTTCGCTCGCCGCGTTGCCGCTGTTCGGCATCGGACAATTATTCCTGCCCGCGGACGAACCTCAGGCGCGGCGAATCGGCTTCGCGTTTCTCGCGCTTTACCTCGGCGCGGCGTTGAGTCTGCTCGTGACCACCAGTTTTCTAGGGCTGCGTCGGTACCTGCGCCAACGCTCGGTCGAAATGCCCGCGAGCGTCACCTTTGGTTGGATCAAGTTTGGCGCGTTGCTCGCCGGTGGCGTTCTTCTGCTGGCGCTCATACTTCCGCGGCCGGGCGCGAATAACACGTGGAAAAATTTCGCCTACCGGATCGAACACAAAGAGCACCAGGCAAGTGATTATGCCCTGCCGTTCAATGCGCCGGGCGAGGGCGAGGGCGCTCCTACCGATCAGCCGATCGAACGAAACCGTCCGGGTGCTGATTCAAGAAAAGCTCCGGCGGGAAGCGGAACTCAGAGCGCACGAAACGATGGCCGGCCTCAATCAAATCCGCGCAACCAAACGGACCAACCAGCAGCGGACGGCGGTGGAGGTAATCAAGGATCGTCGGGACAAGGTGGCCAGTCAGGTGACAACACGCGTTCGCGGGACGATAACCGCGCGCCGTCAAGGCAAACGGTTCGAGTCCGGGACGTGACACCATCCGGTGGGGCCGATCAGTCCAGCGACAAAGATCAGCCCGCTGGGTCTGCCGAATCCGGTGAACCCAATCATGATGGCGCGGGGCATCAAATTACCAATGCTGATCGGTCTCAAGAGCGCAGCCAGCCGGCGAAAGATTCTCAGCGCAAAGAACCGAAACAAGAGAGACCATCCGTTTCTCAGAACAAACCACCGGATCAGCCGGAGCAGCAACAGCCCGAGAACGCGAGTCAGACTCCAAAGCAGCCCAGCCGTTTCCTCTACAACTTGCTGCGCGTGCTTTTGATTCTGGCGCTCTCGGCATTGTTCATCTGGTTGCTGATTCGCTATCGAAAAGCAATCGCCGAAATGATCCGCTCCTTCATCGCCGCCGTGCGCGACTTTTTCCGAAAACTATTTAGCTTCCGTCGGCGCAAGCCTGCCCCCAAGGAAGAGGTTTTGATTCCCGCACCGGCACTGGAACCATTCGCAGCGTTCGAAAATCCGTTCGTCACGGGCAAAGACAAGATCTGGTCACCCGAGCGCTTGTTGTTTTACACCTACGAAGCCATTCAAGCCTGGGTGAAAGAGCAAGGAATCGAAATCAAGCCTCAGCAGACTCCGCGTGAGTTTTGTTCCGAGTTGATCGGACGCTTTCCGGACTTTGGACCGGAACTGGAGCAATTTTCCTTCTACTACGGCCATGCAGCGTTTGCCAGACGATTGCCCAATGATTTTGAAACGGAATCGCTCCGCAGGCTTTGGCAATATCTCGGCGACTCCATCATGGTGGTTGCGTCGCGCTGAGAAAGGGATGTGTCGTATACAGGGTGGAAAAGATTGTCGCAATGAAGTTGGTAATCGCGGAGCTTTCAGTGGCCGTGTGGCCAAATAAATCATCCGTCGCATTTCGCGACTGTAATTCTGCCTTTGTTTTAAGTCGTTTGCGTTGTTAACTTCACATCATGCCTTGGAAAAAGCTGTTGGCTTGCACCACCGGACAAATCGACGAAGCCCTGCGCCAGAAATTGGAGTTTGTGCTGGAAGAAAACCGGGTTTACCGCGCCCTGCTCGAGCGACATTCACTCCCAACGGTGGGGCAATGATTACCTGATCCGCACTGCTGACGACGTTTACGATGTTGCTGCCTTCAAACCTCTCCGCGCGAGTGCCCTGCAATTCTTTAGGGGTTTTTCAGCCGATAGAACCGATTTCCGGTCGGTGGATTGACGATGATGTATTTGATCGTGCCGTTGTCAGTGATGCACTCGACAGGCGTAACCCAGTTCGTTGTGACAAGGTTGGTGTTCGCCTGCAGATTGTAACCGCTGGACGGCGATGTCCAATAGACCATCGCTTTATTCGTGGTCGTGAGTTTGACGCTCAGCACGGGTGCGCCGGGAGTTTGCACGGCCTAGAGCGCCCAGAATCCACGGTGAGCGAAAAGTTTCCGCCGGTCATCGGCCCGCCTGCGTCGTGCTGGCCGATGGTGCCGCTTACGGAATAAACTCCATCCGTGCTCGTGCCACCACCGCCGGAGACTTTATACCAGTCAATAGAATAGGATTGAGCGAAGGTGATGGTTGGAGTCAG
>OCZU010002184.1_pt1 | contig 12576 bp, 8 predicted proteins | sample 1539001 | NCBI WGS metagenome assembly OCZU01 (sample SAMEA3539306, study PRJEB22396) | soil metagenome | biome: tundra; feature: field; material: soil | place: USA | collected 2010-05 | depth 0.15 m
ATGATACGGCGACCACCGAGATCTACACTCTTTCCCTACACGACGCTCTTCCGATCTAGGTAAGCATTCAGGATTCCCCTTTCGGACGGATCCTTTGCCGGTGTGTTTTCGGAGAAACCGAGCCACACAAACCGTCCGCGTCCGCGAACGCCATGGATCGCGAGCGTGCCACCGGGCGCCGATTCCAGGGGGCGCAGGCGATAGTCGGCCGCATAGATGTCCGGTTTGGCGGCGTCACCCATCACCACTTCCCGATTGGCGAGCGAAAGCCGATAACCGGCGGGCACCGACCCGGAATAGAAGTTCCCACCGGTATAAGCGCCCACGAGTTGGGCCAGGGTGGAAGTCGCGGACGGGCTCTTCAGTCCGGTGAGTTTGCCAAGCGTATCCCATCCCTTCCACGAGCAGTCGGCGGCACGCGCGCCGGTCGCGCCGGAGAGGACGAGGCCCTTGCCGCTGGTGACGAAGGACTGGATGGAGTTCCGCTGCGCGTCATCGAGGCACACGGCCCACGGCAGCACAAGCACATCCGCTGAGTTGGCGAGCCCGCGGGCAAGGTCCCGATCGTTCACGATGCGGTACGGCGTATGCTCCTGGCTGAGAATCGCCTCCCATTGCCTGGCCAGATCGAAGTATGACTCCGGATGATCCGGATTCAGCTTGGCGCTGGCGTCGCTGCGCAATACCGCCACTCGGAAAGCGGTCTGGCCGGCAGGCGCGCCGCCGAACCACTGCGACGCACCGACTGTCCGGTCGAGGATGGCGAAGTAAATGACGCCTTGCACGGCCGCGATCGCCGCCACCGCGACCGCCAACTTCATCGTCAGACCTTTGCGTCGATGTTCCATTCCGGCCTCCGTATGAGCTGGCATAGCTACCGTGTGGCTTCGTAGCGGCGGAAAAACTGCGGCGCCGATGCCGCGGGGGCTTGCAGGGCGGGGGCCTTCCGCCGCTTGCGCACCTGGAAAGCGGCGTAGGTCACCAGAGTGAAAAACGCGGTCAGCAGAGTGGCAATCAAAATCACCGCGGCGACAACCGAATAGAGTTCGAGTTCCATATATTCTCCCAGTGGGATGGTTCCTAAATTCTTCCGACACGCTCCTGGCGGAGCCAGGACATGGGTACCGAAAACAGCTCGTCCACCCAGGCGAGCGCGCGCACGACATCGACGAAAGGAACGAAGAAGACGCGGAAGACAACGACCTGGAGCATGAGGCGCAGGTCCTCTCCTTCAGCGGCCAGACAATACGCGGCGATGGCCGCATCGATCACCGTCAGTTGCGCCCACCACAACACCACGAGCGACGACATGCCGCCGCCACTCAGCGTGGTGAACAGGAAGAAGGCAAGGCCGGCGAGGTTCATCATCGGGATGGCGATGCTCTCGATCACGAACAGCCAAAGCGAGAGCCAGGTGCCGAAACCGGAAAACGGCCGCGACAGCCACCGCTTATGTTTCAGAATGGCCTGCATGATGCCGCGCGACCAGCGATACCGCTGCCTGATGAGAGTGGAGGCGGTCTCGGGCGCTTCGGTCCAGGCGATGACGTCCATATCGTATTTGATGCGGCCGCCGTGCAGCATGATTTGCAGGGTGATGTCACAATCCTCGGCGAAGGTGTTCGTGGCATATCCGCCGACCGCATCCAGCACACTCTTGCGGAAGATGCCGACCGGGCCGGGGATGACGGTCACCTTTCTGAATGCACTCTGGGCCATGCGCACCAGGTTCAGGCCCTGGATATATTCCAGGGCTTGCAGGCGCGTCAGGGTATTCAGGCGATTGGCCACTTTGACATTGCCTGCGACGGCACTGATGGACGGGTCGGCAAAATGCGAAGCCGCCCTGCGCAGCACGTCCCGGTCCAGCCGGGAATCGGCGTCGGTGCAGAGGATCAACTCACCGCGCGCGTAACGTATGCCGGCATTCAGGGCCGATCCTTTACCGCTGTTGGCCTTGCGGAAGACACGCAGACGATGCGCTCCGTAGCGAGACGAGAGGGCCGCAGCCTTCTCGTAGGTGTCGTCGGTCGAGCCATCGTCCACCACGATGACTTCGAAATTCGGGTAGTTCAGCGACATGGCCGCCGCGATGGACGATTCGATGACCGGTCCTTCGTTGCAGGCGGGGACGATGACCGAAAACGACGGATAGTCCGCTGCAATGGCCGGCTCGGCGGCATGTCTGATGTGCTCGACAAGCGAGATGGTGGTGAGCAGCAGACAGCGCAACACCAGCAGTCCCAGGAAGCCGAGCAGCACGGTGCTCGTGCCATACACGAATACGTCGGCCACTTCGAGGCGCCCGCCGAAGAAGTACAGGCACACGGCGGCGACGGCGCCCGTGGCGGCGAGAACGGCGAAGGCGATAAATAGAATCTGAGCCAGGCGGCGCGTCATGGTTTTACCCCTTATTGAAGATCGAGCCGCGCCGGATTGGCCCGGGAGATGGGCGGCATGAACGAGCCTTCCAGGCGAAAGTCGATGGAGCCGGTGCCATAGACGGGAGATCCAAAAGCGCTGCTGCGGCCGCGGCCGTAGCGATAGCCGAACAGCAGGTTGAGATCGGGACGGAGCTTCCATTGCAAGGCCGGATAGAGCAATACTTCGAGCGTGCTCACGCTGGCATTGCCGAACCGGTTGATGCGGCCATAGCCCAGCTCACCGTCCAAACGCAGCCGAAGCGCGCTGGAGAGCGGTTTGCTCCACGCGTAGGCCATGCCGTACGTTCCGTAATACGACGGGCTGAAGAAGAGCGGAGACGCCTGGGTAAATGTCGTCCCGCGCGCAAAGTAGCCGGTCGTGAACTCCGGCGTTACTGCGTAGTCGAGACGGGCCGCAAAGCGCCGCTGCGTGATTTCGGGCGAGGCGCCACTGACGCTGCGCGAGTAGTCCGAAAGACCGCCCAGGATATAGAGCCGCCAGCGCTCCGAGATCTGCTGCTGGTAGCTCAAAAAAGCATGGCGCCCCCGAATGGCGTCGAACAGAGATGCCACGGTGTTCACGTCGTAGGCGGCATCGCGCTGCATGACGGAGAGCGTCAAGGCATGGCCGGCGCCCTGGAAAATCGCGTCCGCCCGATACTGCGCGCTGGTGCGGGCCGTATCGAAACGGGCCTGATAAGCCTCGGCCAGCAGCGAGAAGTGGCTGCCCGGCGTGAGTTCGACGCGTCCGCCGGCGCCGGCGCCGTGGACGGTTCCGCCGGCGGCGCAGATCTGGTTGTCGAGCGTCTTCAGCAACCCATTGGATTCCTTGGAACCGCATACCGTTCCGCCCACCTGCCGGTCCTGGCTGAAGTAGTCGTACCCGAAGAACGGCATCAGCTTCAACCCTCCGCGCAGCGGAAACGCCCCTTCGAAACGGTTCACGGAGCGGCCGAAGCTGTCGGAATCGGTGAAGCTCGTCTGGTGGTACGAGAGGGATGGGGAAACCTGCGGCTCGAGTTCTTCGAGCCGCTCCCGCGCGGCTGGGTTGGAGGGATCCCGCTGGAATGCGCTCCGGTAGGCCTTCACCACGTCGAAGCGGTCGTTCCCGCGGTAATCGGAGACCTGGGCGATGCCCAGCAGGGCGTCTGCATTGTTGCGGTCGCGCAGCAGCACGGTGCGGTAAGAACTCGCCGCGGCAGCGTACTCGCCGGACCATTTCTGGACGTCGGCGAGTTCCAGCCGCGCCTGGCTGTCATCGCCGTAGCGGTGCAAGAACTCCAGGTAGCCGCGCTCCGCCGTGGCGAATTGCTTACTCCAGCTATAGACGCGGCAGATGGCGAGATCGATCTCGCGGTCGGTGCCGAGTTTCGCGGCGTACGCGGTATACAGCGCGAGAGCATCCTGCGCGCGGCCGGCGGCCGTCAGCTTCTCTGCCGCTTCTAACGTCTTTCTCCGCTCCCGGTCCCGGAAGAGCTGGCGCGATTCCAGCGCCACCGCATTCCCCGGTGAAAGCGAGACCAGCTTCTCCGCATAGGGCTGCGACTCCGCCAGCTTGTCGTCCCAGACGAAGGCATGCACCAGGTCCTCGTAGTCTTCCACGGACGCGCGGCCACCGGCTGCCAGTTTGGAATAATCGTCCTGGGCCGGGGCGAAGTCGGGAATCGTCAGTTCGATTTTCGCCAGCTCGCGGCGCGCGGTGTCGTCGTTGGGAAGGCGCTCGAGGTACTGCCGGTAGTAATTCACGGCCTCCGGATAGAGCTTGCCCCAGGAGTAGACGCGAGCCACCTCCAGCATGGTCTCGGTGCTTTCCGGGTGTTGCTGGAGATATTCGAGAAACGATGCGGCGGCCGGCCCGTATTCCTTCTTTTCCAGGCGCTCGAATCCCTGGCGCCGCGGCAGAGCCTCGGCCACACGCGTGCGGGCTTCGGACAATCTCCGATCCTGGGGATCGATCTCGGCAGCCTTCCGATAGGCTGTGAGAGCCAGATCGAGCTGGGCGGCCTGCTCGTAGCATTGGCCCACCCCGTATTGAGCTTCGGCATCGTTGGGCCGCCGGTCGAGCACACGGCGGAATTCGCCCGATGCCTCATCGAACCGCTTCGACCACAGCAGCGCGTCGGCCAGATTCAGCCGCGCGTCCACGTCTTCCGGGTTGCGATCGACGTAGGCACGGTAGGCGTCCGCCGCTTCGCCGGTGTGGTTCCACCACAGGAGGACTCCGGCGAGCTCGAGTTGCGCGCCGCGATCGCCCGGTTTCTGAAGCAGGTACCGCCGGTAGTTTTCCGCCGCCGGACCATAGTCTTGCTGCCAGGTGAAGTTCTGCGCCGCCCGCAACAGGAATACCGGGCTGACGGGGTGTTTCTCCGCCAGGGAGAGATAGGCGGAAGCCGCTTTGGCGTACTGCTTCCGGCGGGTATAAATTTCGGCCAGCCGTTGCTGCGGAATCGCCAGATCGGGCGAGCGGCCGGCGAGGGCTGTCAGTATCGGCTCGGCTTCCTCGAGCCGCCCGGCCGCGATCAGCCTCTCGGCGCTTTCCAGAGAGGCGCCTGCCCGCGCGCGCTCGGTTGCCTCCGGCGGCCGCGGCGGCGTTTGCGCCGCTTGCTGGGGCGGCGTCGGCGGCTGTAAAGCGCGCATCGCCTCCGGGTCTCCCGGCACCGTTTTCAGGACCTGCCGATACTCCTGCCGGGCCTCTTCCGGACGGCGTAGTTGCACCAGGCAACTGGCCAGCAACTTGCGCACAACGGTGTTTTTGGCCTGCTTCGAAAGCACATCTCGCAGCAGCGGCTCCGCCTGAACGCACTTGCCGGCACGGTAGAGTTCCAAGGCTTCGACCGCCGGATCGGCCGCCAGAGCCGCGGTCGCCGCCGCCGTGAGAATGGCCAGCGCCGCCAGAAGATGGTTTCGAGTCTTTCCTGGTCGCATGATTCTCCTCAGTACGAAGACGAGGTGGCTCGCTTCTTCTCGGTTTCGAGGTTGCGGACGCCGACGGCTTCGAGCACCAGCGACCGCATGCTGCTTTCCGCAATGACACCGCCGGTTGCCACCTCGTCGACGAATGGCGGCGTCGAGCCATTCCAATTGCGCCGGAAGCGCTCCAAAAACGGAGCGGTGTCGCCGGCTCCCGCCAGAAGCACCACAATCCCGCGCTCTCCGGTGAAGACCAGGTCGGCCGACCGGGTGAACAGCGCCACCACCGAAGCCAGCTCATCCAAGAGGTGCCGGCCGATCCGCATGACAAACAGGCTGGGCGCGGCGCCAAATCGCTGGCAGAACGCGCCCTCGTGCAGCACGCGGGCAACAAAATAGTCCAGGTCGCCGGTGCAATTGACCTCGCTGGAAAGTGCCTGGCTATCGTATTCTCCGCGGTTGCGGTCGAGAAGGCCGATGGCGCCGGCGCGCCGCAGCAGATTCCAGACGCAGGGCCGAAGCAGGCTGCGCTCCGCGGGCATCGTCAGGAAAGCATCGACCCCCGCATGCAGGAATGCCGCCTGGTCGGCAACGCGCCGCAGGCGGCGGGATAGCATGACGATGGGCAGATTGCGCCCGGCGCCACGCAGCTTTCGGGCAATATCGATTCCGCCGCCGCCGCGCACCTGCTCGGCGAGGATTACCAGATCGGGCGCATGGATCGCCACGGCGGACAGCCCGTCGGCAGCCCCGGCGGCAGGTATCACCCGGAACGCGGGGCCGAGCAACGACTGGAGTTGGGCGGATTCGGCTTCATCGGGATTGATCGTCAGGATGGTGGCGGCATGGGCCACCGATTGAGCGGTCCGAATGGCCAGCGGCATGGGCGCGCTCCGCGTGGGCCGCGCCGGACCGATGGTGAGCACCTGGCGGGCATGATCGGGCAGCGCCCGTAGACCGAGGCCCGGTTCGAGCTCAAAGCGGATCGGCTCGCCACCCTGCGATTCCGGCATCGATTCCAACACCAGGCGGCGCCCGTCGCGCGTCTCCTCGAACCGGATCACGCCGTGCGCCGAATCTTTCGCGGCGGTGGCCTGCGCCTGGCCCTCGGGCAGGTCGATGAGGTAGAGCGCCGTGGCGCCCATGGCGCGGATGGAGTTGGCGATGACGCGGAAGCGGTCGGCCACGAAGCTCTGCGTCGGACCGGCCAGCAGAGGCGTGATCGGGTCGAAGACCACGCGCTGCACGCTGCTCCCCGCCAGCGCCGCGCGAAACTCTTCTACAATCCGCAGATCGTCGAGCAGACGGCTTGAGTTGCCGGCAATGTCCTCGGGATATTCGAAGAGAAACAACAGGTTGTTCTGGAAGGCGGCCTCGAAGTCCAGACCCGACTGCCGGGCCTGTTCCAGGACGGTGGCCGGGCTGCGAGAGGTAACGAGGGCCACCGCCTCCCCAGCGGCGAGGCCTTCGGAAATAAAACCCAGCGCGAAGGTGCTCTTCCCCAGCCCCGCGGCTCCGTACACCAGATACGCCTCGCTTTGACGCAGCCCTCTGGCGATCTCGTCGAATGCCGCAAAACCGGTGGCGACCATGCCTTCATGTGAGTGTGTCATGCTGTCTTGACTGCCCTCCACTGCAATAGGGGGAGCATACCGTACGGGCCGCCGGGCAACCAGTAATATGGGGTAATCGCTTACTATCGATTACCGTAACGGGCGGGATTTAAAGCTCCGGTGCGGTTACACTGTGGTTCGAGATATGCGATTGCGATCGACGGCGGAACTTTACTTGACAGCGTTAATGGCGACCAGCCTGGGCGCGGGGCTTCTCCCGGCTCAGACTCGCGTCGCATACCAGACGACTACCGATTGGGGGACCGGTTTCCAGGCGCAGATCACGATTTACAACGATGCGCCACAGCCGGTCGGCGGCTGGGTGTTGTCGTTGGATTTCTCGCGGAGCATCGACACCATTTGGGAAGCCAGCGTAAGCAGTCATCAGGACGCCCACTACGTGATCCAATCGGCCGGATGGAACACCGTGATTCCCGCCGGCGGATCCGTCAGCTTCGGTTTCGTCGGATCGCCAGGCAACCTCACGGATGGACCTTCGGGGTTCCAGGTGACCTCTGACGGGTCCGTTCCGGTAGTGCCCCCGCCGCCGCCCGGAACCGCCACGATCGGGATGGCAGGCATTGATGGCAACGCGACCCAGATCACGGTGGCGCCGGCCGTGAGTACTTATAGGTTGTCGGTGACCGGGGTGGATGCGCCGGCATTTACGGTGGCGACGAACAATCCCGATGTGATGGGTGTGAGCCTGGAAGGGGCCACGCTGGCCATATCCGGCCTTCGCGCCGGACGTGCCTCCGTGCGCATCGAGGAAACCACCACGCATGCGGTGCGGTACCTGGGGGTTCGCGTGCGCAACGCGGACGGCACGGTACCCGGCCTGCCGCGGTATCTCGCGGTGGGCTCCGTCAGCGAAGACAGCACCGGGCACCTGGACTTCTGGCAGCAGTTCCCGGGCGGGCTGAAGAACCGCAGGATGGATATCCGCTATATCTACCTCAACGGGGGCCCGCAGAACGGCTGGGATACCTGGACCGCCACGCCCGGGGGGCGCGTCACGCAATATATTCGCAACAGCCGTGCGCTCGGGATGATTCCGTTCTTCGTCTTTTACAACATTCCGGATGCCAGCGAGGGTTATGCCCTCGATCTGGCGCACGCGCAGGACCCGGTCTACATGGCCGCGTATTTCCGGAACCTGGCACTGGCGCTGGACTCGATCAACCAGGAGTCGCCCGACGATGTAGTGGGCATGATTCTGGAGCCGGACTTCCTGGGATATCTGGCGCAGAATTTGGCGGGCGCCCCCGCGAATATCGCGGCCGCCGCGCATGCCGCCTACTCCAGCGGCGTGCTCTCCAGCGATGTGGACCCGCCGTTTCCGGACACGATTGCCGGCCTGGTGAGCGCCATCAACTACACCATCGCCAAGCGTTCGCCGCAAGTGCAGTTCGGTTGGCAGATCAACCTTTGGGCATCGCCGGCCGGGGGTTGGACCACGCCGATTCCCAACCAGGGTCTGATCCACCTCACCGAAAGTGCCGGCCTGGTGGCGGGCCGCGCCCAGATCGCCGCCGAAGCCGCCGCCATCGCCAGCTACTATGTGCAAGCCGGGATTACCACTTATGGCGCGTCGTTTGCCTCCATCGATAAGTATGGTCTGGATGCCGTGGGCTTTGCCGCCGGCGCCGCGCAGGATCCGGCCCACTCCATCTGGTTCTGGAACAACGATCTCTGGCAGAACTATCTCACGTTCGTGCGTTCCCTCCACGCCACTACCGCCCTTCCCGTCGTGCTCTGGCAGATCCCGGTGGGACGAATCAACAGTTCGCGCGCGGCCAACCCCTACGATGCGGCCGGTGGCTTTTCCGATTTAACCGACACCAACCAGCAGTATGAAGACTCCGCGCCGGATTTCTTTCTGGGCGACACGTTCGCCTGCGCCGGCAACCGGTACGCATATTTCTCCGCCAATCTGGGTGGCGATCCGCTGCTCTCCTCCACGCAGGACACCGTCACATGGGGCAGCCACATGCAGGATACGGCGGCCAGCGGGGTGACCGCGGTTCTGTTTGGAGCGGGGGTGGGCGCCAGCACCAACGGCATCGGCTCGCCGCCGAGCGACGGCTACTGGTGGATTACGAAAATACAGCAGTACTTCCAGCAGCTCGTGCCGCTGGCCGGCCGGCAGTAACGGCCGGCAACGGCGGCTCCATGGCGGGCTCCGGGGTGGCTCGCCCCGCGCGCGGCGCCGGCGAAAGCCGCTCATAGCGCTGGTACGCCAGCAGAGCCTCCTGGCCATTGCTGGTGCGGCGATGCACCTCGGCCATCTGCAGCCAGCAGGCCGGGTAGTCCGGACTAATCTGGAGAATGGCTTCCAGCGTCCGCCGCGCGTCGCCGAAGCGGTGCTCGGCGCACTGAACCAGGCTCAACACGTATAACGCGGAAGGGTTCGCGGGATCGGCGGCGATGGCCCTCTCCACTTGCCGCCTGGCTTCCGGCACCAAGCCCTGGGGCAGCAGGCAGTGCGCGGCGCAGGCAATTCGCGCCGGCACGAAGTGCGGGTGCGCTAGAATGACGGCTTCGAGCGTGCTCCGTGCGTTGACGATATCGTCCCCGGCCAGCAGAATGGCAGTCGCCGACACGGTCTTCACTTCCGGCAGATGCGGTTCGCCCTCGAGCGCTTTAGCCGCCGCGCGTCTCGCCTGGGGGATAACCAGGGCGGGGTCCGCCGAACCCAACAGAAGCATCGTGTGCAGCGCCGCCGCCATGCCGGCCCAGGCACGGCTGGACTGAGGATCTTTCTCCACCACCTTCTGGAAACTGCGGGCCGCTCTAGAGAGCGCCTCGGGCGTGCCCTGGTTCATGAGGTAGCGGCCCTGGAGATAGAGATGCAAAGCTTCGGAATCGCCGGGCGGAGAGCCGGCGCCGCCGAGCCGCGTGACCACGTAGCGGATGACGTCCTCCTGCAAGTCATGTCCTTCGGCTTCGCGCCGGTCGAAACGCTGCGAGAAAAGAAGCGAGCCATCGGCGCCGTCAACAATGTTCACGGCCACGCCAACCGATGTGCCCGAACGCCGGATGCTGCCTCTGACGATGGTTTCGGGCGCTTCAGCGGCCTCCCACTGCCTGCCTTCCGAGGTGCCCACGCGGACTCGCCAGCCCGCGATCTGCCCCAGCGCGCTCACGATCTCTTCGGTCAGAACCTTGCCGAAGTGTTTCGAATCGTCCTCCGCGCTCCAACTCTCGAACGGCAGCACCGCCACGGAGCGTTTGCGCAGGCCGGGATCTGTCGCGGAGGGCACGGTCTCGCGAAGCCGGAACGACGGAACGTATCCGCCCCGATCCAGAACGATCTCGAGCTGGTCGAAGGCTCCCTCTCCTTCGTAGTACCCGGTGAGACGCGCCCGCAGCCGGCGGGCGTCGATCCGCACGATCGGATCCAGGCGCGGATCGAAATCCGTCCCGCGTTCGAATACGTCCATCCCCAAGGGCAATTCACGGAGGAGTTCCAGACGTCCGGATAGCTTCACCTCCACGAGGTAGCGCAAGAACCTCCGCAGACGCTCGGACCGCGAAAACGGGGCGCTTGCCAGGATCTTTTCCAGTTCGGCCCGGACGCGTTCCGGCGCGATGAATACACTCATCGACAGCTTCCCCCTCTCTACCCAGACAACAGTTCCTAATTGGTAAACGACAAATGGGCGGGGTATCTGTCAGATTCGTGTATCCATAGCGTACTAGTACGATGGTTGCCTGCTGGCGCCGGCTAGGAGATCTGGTTGAGGATCCAAGCCTTGGCGAACTTCGTCTCGCGATGAACGGTTGAGGGGGAAATCTCCATTGTCTGGGAGACCTCCTCGACGGTCAGCCCGCCAAAGTAGAGCATCTCGATAATGCGGGCTTTGCGGCTATCCCTTGCGGTGAGCTTCGTCAACGCCTGGTCGATCAGCACGATACGGCTGTCCAGGTCTTCTGAAACCATCAGGGCTTCATCGAGGGAAATCTTCGCCATGTCGCCACCGCGCTTCAAACGGCTCCGTTCTTTGGCATGGTCCACCAGAATTCGCCGCATCATGATGGCGGCCATGGCGAAGAAGTGCGTCCGGTCCTGCCACGGGATATCGACGCCGGCCAGCCGCAGGTAGGCCTCGTGCACCAGGGCGGTGGGTTGCAGGGTCTGGCCCGGTTGGGCGCCGCGCAGGCGGCGGACCGCCAACACCCGCAGCTCCTCGTAGACGAGGGGGAATAGCCGGTCGAGCGCTCCCTGGTCGCCCTCGCGCCACTGCTGGAGCAATTGGGTCACGGCCTGCCCATCATGCTCCATGGCTTGGCCGTTTCCCTTCCGCGGCGAGGATGGCTTGCAGATTGGCGGCTGCCTCGAGGATCGGCCGCGCGCCCTCCGGCAACAGCCGGTGGCGGAGCTCGAGCGCCTCGCGCGCCGGCGCCGCCGCATCCCCAGGACGGCGATTCGCCAGCAGCAGCCGGGAAAAACCAAGAAGATGCGATGAGGTCTGCAAATGGCCGGCGGGAAACGCCCCGCGATCGATTTCCAGGGCCTGCCGCCAGAGTGCTTCGGCTTCGCCGTGGTGGTTCTGCTTCTCACGCAGACCGGCCAGCTCGGCGAGAACCGCCGCGGTATCCGGATGGTTCGCTCCCAGGCGCTCCCGCTCAATCGCCAGGGCCTGTCCCAGGAATTCCCCGGCGCCGGTGAAATCGTGGAGTTCCGCCAGCGCACCACCGAGTCCAGCCAGGATGCGCGCCTGGCGCGGACTGCGGTCTTCGCATGTCTTGCGGCACAGAGCGAGGCTCTGGCGATACAGGCGCTCGCTCTGAGGGTAATTGCCCTTCTGCCTGAGAAGGGAGGCAAGATCGCTCTGCCAGAGAGCCACATCGGAGTGGTCGCCCAGCGTGCGCGCTCCGATGGCGATGGCCTGCCGGTAAAGGCCTTCGGCCTCCGCTCGCTGGCCCATCTCCTGCAGCACCTCCCCCAGGCTGTCCATGCTTGCGGCGCTGTCGGGGTGTTCCGTGCCCAGTATCCGCTGGTAGGCGGCCAGCGACGCACGCAGGAGCTGCACGGCTTCGGTGTAGTCGCCCCGGCTGCGCAGAACCCGGCTCAAGCGCACCATGCTTCGGATGGTTTGAGGATGGTCGTCGCCCAGGCGCTGCCGGCGCTGCTGGAGCACCTCCCGCAGGAGCGGGCCGGCGCGGGCCACGTCGCCCGCTTCGGCCAGCACGGCGCCCAGGTTGCTCATCATCACCAACGTCTCGGTCCACTGATTTGGATAGCCGCGGGAGATGGCCACCGCCTTCTCGAACAGTCCCTTCGCCTCGGCCAGTTTTCCCTGCGACTGGAGCACCAGGCCGAGGTTATTGTAGACATGGGAAAGCTCCATATCCGTTGGCGCGAGCACGCCCGATTCGATCGCCAGCGCCCGCCGCAAATTCAACTCCGCCGCGGGGAAATTGCTGCGCTGCCTCTGCACGTCCGCCATCTCGCGCAGGCTGCGCGCCACGCCGAAGCTCTTGGGGCCCGATGCTTCGGCGTAGGCTGCCGCCTCCTGCTGAAACAGCGCTTCCGCCCGGTCGTACGCACCCAGGTGCTGATAGGCGAGAGCCATCGTATCCAGCACCTGTGCGCGCACTTCCGGCTGGATACGATGGCTCTCGCC
>OCZU010002185.1_pt1 | contig 12566 bp, 8 predicted proteins | sample 1539001 | NCBI WGS metagenome assembly OCZU01 (sample SAMEA3539306, study PRJEB22396) | soil metagenome | biome: tundra; feature: field; material: soil | place: USA | collected 2010-05 | depth 0.15 m
CGTGCTGACCGTCATACGTGACCCCATTCACGCGGTCGACACCCGGAAAGGGTCCGTATTCACGGAGGATTTCGGCTTTAGATCGTTTCATGTTTCCATCCTAGTCACTTGGTAGCGGACCGGGGAGTAACAAGATTGTCGGGAATCCCGGCACGAGCGGGGTCATCCAACGACGAGCGCGTCCGCGACCGAACGACTGCACCTTGTCTGCTGCCGCAAGCAAATCGAGTGCCCGCTGCACGGTGCGCGGGCTGGCTCCAAGCGCAATCGCCAGGGCAGAGCTCGACCACGACTCGCCGTCGGCGAGCAAGGCGAGCACCGCCGCATGCCGCTCTTCGACGGGCGGCGCCAGCACGACGACCTCGCGTGCCAGGCGCGGCACCAGCGCAAACCCTCGCTTTGTCGCGCTCACGTCGGCCAGCGTCCGGAATTCCACGCGAAGCCGCCCGACTTCGACCCGCAACCGTGCGCGATGCGATTCATCGGCGTGCTTCGTCCGGAAGGCGCGTGCGATAAGCGTGCTCCTTGGCACGTCTCCGGGCCAGGCTTCGCCCAGCGCGCGTGCAAGCGCGAACAATACCGGGCGCGTCGCGAGCGGGATCACCATGGACGCGTCCCGCACGACATGGCGGCACGCGTCCACGACCAGCGCCCCTGACGCCAGGAGTGCTTCGACCTCCTCAAGCAGGAGGGGGCGTTCCTCGCCACCCGCGATCCGGCGCGCCGCGGTCGTGTTCATCACGAAGGATGCGCTTTCGACCTCCGCCGTCAGCGCCGGGATATCTGCGTCCCGCGCGGCGCGCGCGGCCCGAGCGAGCGCAGCGCGCGCCGCCTTCGTCCGGAGGCGTCGCATCGCGATCCCCGCAACCACCAGCTCGTGTGCGGCCCTCAACGCCGGCGGGAAAGGCGCAGGGTCGAGCTCAGCGAGCAAACGCTCGGCATCGTCGAGGCGGCCGATCAGGAGCAGGCGCCGGACCTCGAGATTGCGCGCATGCGCGGCATTTACGCGGTCGCCGTGCGCTTCTAGCGTCGCTCGCGCGGTATCGAGCGCCTTCGCGGGCCAGCCCAGGTCGCGCGAGACGAGTGCGATTTCGGCTTCTGCGACCACGCACCTCGCGCGGGCCACGGCCTCTTTGGGACCGAACGCGCGCGCCGCACTTCGCAGGAGTGCCTTTGCTCGAACGAGATCGCCGAGCTGCGCCATCACGATGCCTCGCAGCGCGAGCGCGGGCGCGTCGTCGCGCAGAGCGACCCGCTTCAATGCACCGAGGAGATCACCCGCGGCGAGTGCACGCGCCGCGGCAGTGATCAGAGAGTCCATTGGAATCCCGTCACACTTGTCACTCCCATCGTTCGATATCCGGCGCTTAGTCTATCTCATGACCAACAACCACCGGAGAACAGCGATGACGAAGCACAAGACCGGGACACGTAACGATTGGCTTGCAGCGCGGCTCAAGCTGCTCAAGGCGGAGAAGGAACTCACGCGGCGGAGCGACGAGCTATCACGGCGACGCCAGGAGCTGCCGTGGGTAGCGATCGACAAGCAGTACCGATTTGAGACCGATGAAGGAAGTGCCTCGTTGTCGGACCTGTTCAAAGGACGCTCTCAACTCCTCGTCTATCACTTCATGTTCGGGGCCGCCTGGACAGCGGGTTGTCCCTCCTGCTCGATGATCGCGGACGGCTTCAACGGGTCCGTGATTCACCTGGCCAACCACGACGTGATGCTCTGGGCGGTCTCACTGGCGCCACTGGCGAAGTTGCAGGCGTACAAACAGCGAATGGGCTGGACCTTTCCCTGGGCGTCCTCGCAAGGCAGCGACTTTAACTTCGACTTCAGCGTCGCGTTCACCGAAGAACAACAGCGCGAGAAGGTCATCGAATACAACTACGCGCGCGGCGCCCACGCAATGGACGCGATACCGGTCCCGGAGCCTGTCGCCCAGTTCGCGGCCAGATGCGGAACCGACGCGGCCACGTGGACGCGCGATAGACCGGGCATGAGCGCTTTCGTGCTCGAGGACGGCGTCGTTTACCACACGTATTCCACCTATGCGCGCGGAGTGGACGGCCTCTGGGGCATGTACCAGTGGCTCGACCGCGCTCCCAAGGGGCGCAACGAGTCGGGCGCCTGGTGGCGCCGCCACGACGAGTACGACAGACGCTGAGCACTTGCAGTGGTGCGCAAGGTTCGTGGTGCTTAGGAGAAACGGCGATGAAACAGCTTATTGACTTAGGCGCAGTGCGGATTGGCGCTGCAATCCAAAACGTCTGCGCGAATGTCGACTTCGAAGTTTTGTCGTTGCCGGGCGGAAGCTTGATCGCGGTCCTTCTTTGGCTCTACGCAACCGCAATGGATCCCACAAGACGCGCAGGCAGAAACGGAGCACACATCATGACTCACGCGGCCTTCCCCACCAACGACCCCGATCGGGCCCGCTCCCGCACCATCGGCGCAGGCATGTTTTCCGGACGAGCTTCCAAGCGAGCCTTTTTCGGCATCTCGGCGCTGCTGTTCGCCGCCAGCATGGCAGTGACGATACGCTGGTGCTCGTCCATGTCGGCGATGGGCGAGATGTCGATGCCCGGCGGCTGGACGATGTCGATGGCGTGGATGCGAATGCCCGGGCAGACGTGGCCCGGCGTCGCGGTGTCGTTCCTCGGCATGTGGGTCGTAATGATGGTAGCGATGATGCTGCCCTCCTTGGTGCCAATGCTGTGGCGCTACCGGCAGGCTGTTGCCAGGCTAGACGCGACGCGCCTGGGTCGGCTTACGGCGATCGTGGGTGTCGGTTACTTCTTTGTCTGGACCGTGCTCGGAACGGCTGCCTTTCCGCTGGGGGTCGCGCTGGCGGCGATCGAAATGCGGCATCCAGCGCTCGCGCGACGCGTTCCGTTCGCGGTCGGTGTGGTTGTGCTGATCGCCGGCGCGCTCCAGTTCACCGCCTGGAAGGCACATCAGCTTGCCTGCTGCCGGGAGCCTCCGGGGCGCGCCCGTCCGTTGACGGCGGACGTCGCCACGGCCTGGCGACACGGCCTGCGCCTCGGCCTCCACTGCAGCTACTGCAGCGCCGGCCTGACTGCGATCCTCTTGGGTCTCGGGGTCATGGACCTGCGCGCGATGGCCGTCGTGACCGCAGCCATCACCGCCGAGCGTCTCGCACCGCCTGGTGAGCGAGTCGCGCGAGCCATTGGGGCCGTCATCGTCGGGGCAGGGATGTTTCTGATCGCGCGACCAGCCGGGCTCGGATGACGCATCCGGAAACACGAAACGACCGCGCGCGCGTGTCGCCAGATCGAGCAAGGAGCGGACGGTGTCAAGCTGTTTGCCGGCGCCATTGTTGGCGGTGACGTCGGCGTACTGGCAATACCGCTAGATCAAGCGCGAGCACTGTCCGAGGTCGCACACAAAATGGGCAAACCCGTGTTCGCGACATCTTGGCGCACACGACTCCGATGACGGGTCCGTGGTCGGCTGAATTGACTGCGCGGATTCGGGCGCACCACATGGCCCTGGTGCCCACGCTGACTCTGTTCGAAGTTGAAGCGAAGAGATCCGGCGAGTCCGATGAGGATGCGCATCGCGATATGGACGCCGCCGTTCAACAGGTCCAGGCTTTCTCCCGAGCGGGCGGTCAAGTGCTGTTTGGGACCGATGTAGGCTACATGGATGCCTATGACACGACGGAGGAATATCGCCTATTGAGCCGTGCACTCGATTGGCGGCAAATACTCGCTGCATTGACCGTTGCGCCTTCGATGAGATTCGGTTTCGCCGCGCACAAGGGGCGAATTGCCAGCGGAATGGATGCAGACTTGGTTGTACTAGAAGGCGACCCGGCCAAAGACGTCACTGCATTCGCAAAGGTACTCATGACAATTCGCGGCGGCCAACCTATATTCGACGCGCAAAGTCACTAAACGATCGTCCCAGAATGCGGATCCGTCTCCCCCGATACTAAGCAGCAACGCCCATCTCGACCAGCTGAATCCTGTGATCGGCCGCCGCAGTTTCAAACTCGGTACTGATGACGGTTAGCTCCTGTTCATCATGGGCGGTCACGGCGCTGATCAAACACGCACGATCGCGGCCACGGCGCTTTGCTTCGTAAAGGGCTTTATCGACGAGCCCAATGGCGCTTTCCAACGAAATCTGGGACTCCGCTCCGGTCATCGGAAAGCACGCATATCCGATTGAAATGGTGCATTGAATAGCCTGCCCGTTCCACAATATTGGGTCACGGCGCATCGCCTGCAGAAGTCTCTTGACGGTTTGATCCGCCTGTTCAGCCGTGATTGGATTAAGGATCGCGAGGAATTCCTCCCCGCCCCAACGAACGAGCTTATCGCTCTCGCGCAGGGCGGCCGTGAGGCGATGGCTCACCGTTGCCAACACCGCGTCTCCCGCCGGGTGTCCCAACGTGTCGTTGATTCGCTTGAAATGATCGAGATCCGCCAGCAGTACACAGCCTCCGACCGGATGTGCACCTTCGATGCTCAATACGTGTTCGTTGAAATAGCGACGATTGCGCAGGCCGGTCAACGCGTCACGCTCGCTGTTAAATCGTAGCCGATTGTTGGCCTTCCTCACGCGGGTAAATGCCCAGAAGAGCGCGGCACAAATACACGTCACGAAAAACGCTCCGGCAAGGATGAGTTGTTGCCGCAAACGTTGCGCGTGCATCTCCGATTCCTTGAGCGCATTGTCGCGCCGCAAGAGTTCGAGCTCGCGCGCCTTGCGCTCGTCGTCAAATTTGGCCGACAGTTCGAGAAACGCACGCTGACGCGTGCTGGTCATGATTTTTTCGCCGACCTCGTCATAACGATGATAGGCCTGAATCGCCATCATCAGATATCCGGCGTGCTCGAGCGCGTCCGCGTACTCGCGTAGGAGTTCCTTGGCGTCCAGCAGGTTGTCGCCTGCAAGTGCTTCGTCTATTGCGCCCTCCGCCAATTTTTCGCCCGGCGGTATATTGCCGAGGCCGATATATGCAAGACCTTCATTGAATAATACGATCGGCTCATCACCACTTCCGCGCAACTTCAACACGAGCGGCAGAGCCTGTTTGGAATACTTGAGCGACTCACCGAAATCGCGAGTCTTCAGATAAGAATCGCCCAGATTGACGAGCGCATGCGCCAACCATTTGCTGCTTCCAGAAAGCTTGGCATGTTCGAGCGACGCCAGACTGGCGCGACGCTCCTCCGCCCGATCTCCTCGCCGATCAGCGACGTCGGACACACAACCTTCAACCTCGACCAGCGCGGCCTCGTCACCGAGTGTCATCGCCAGGCGTCGGGCTGTATTCAACTGCTCAGACGCGCGATCCAAATTGCCGGTATTTATGTAGATGCGAGCCAACCACAGCATGGCATGCAGCCCGCGTAGATCGTCGTGCATGTCGTGCGCGAGATCCAAAGCGCTTTCTAGAAACGGCAATGCGGCTTCGGCCTGACCCACCATACGCAAGGTATTACCGCGAAGAATCGAAAACCGATAGCGCTCCGCATTCGTGGCGATCGATTTGATATCAACGCGGCTGAGCTCGGCGCTGGCGGCTGCGTATTGGTCACGCTGATAGAGTGAGTACGCCTTGACGTAGTGCGTCGCCAGGACGGCGGAATCATCGCCGTCCTGGGCGATCGTTTGCAGGTCCGCAATAGTCGCATCGACGTTCGAGTCCTGGCGCACGTCGACATACACCATACCGCGCACTTCGAGCATTTGAACGTCCGACGCTTTGCTAGCAACGGTCACCGGCGCCGTGTCGATCATTTTCACCGCACGTTCGGGATCGGACCAGTCGAGCATCTCGATCCGCTCGATAAGGGATTGCTCGGCGGAAGCACTAGCCGCCGCCCCTGCCCACCCCAGAGCCCAAATCAATGCGATTTTTCGATATTGCCGCATACTCCGTTACTTCCAGCCTGCAGTGCAGCACCCTTAATGCGGCATTGTGGTCACGCCGGTATGCCGCAAGGCGTGACGGAGGTCATCTGCCGGCGATTTTAGGCGCCATTCTTGGCGTTATTGGCCAGGAATGTGATTTGAGTCAACATAACGGGGCGGCGTTGCTTTCGCGAAATCCACCCATGCGTTATCGATGCCACATAGTGCCAGAACATGAGCGACAGAGTTTTGCAATGACGCGCTCTCACGCAGTGGCCTTCGCGAGTCGAAGGAGCGCTTTTGGCGCAAAGGGTGAGATCGCGAGCGGTTGAACGCCTGCGGGCGCGAACGAGATAACTACCGAACCTTCTTGTATAGCCGGGTAGCTGCGCTTCCCGGGACCAGCTACGTTGCAACTTGTGCGGAGTTCGGAAAGCGGCCAAAGATTTTCGAATGCTATCGGCGCGCAGACTACGGGCGTTGATCGTCGGATTAAAGCATTCATGAGATGCGAAGGAATCTCTTTGCGGCTATGCTGTCAAATGGTCCAAGGGTATCGTTAAACCAATAGTTCCGACCTTGGCACCTGAGACTCCATGTTCGTGACGCCTTGCATTACCTCCGCCCACCGGTGGTCGCGGACGCTTTCCCACACAATCGCGTTCCCACGACTGCAGACGAGCGGGCGGCGCAAGCCGAAAATGCGTATCGCGGGGCGATTCGCTACATGAGACGCACGAGCCTGATTTGCAAATCACGTGTGCGGCCGTTCCTCGTGGCCGTTGCCTTGTTGCCGATTACGGGATGCGCCGTCGGTCCCAATTTCAAGAAACCGGCTGCTCCAGAAGTCGGCGAGTACACGGCCCACCCGCTCGTGACCACCGCCGCTACGACGAACGTCGTCGGTGGTGAGGCCCAACGCTTTGCGAATGGCGGCGACATTTCCGCGGACTGGTGGACTTTGTTTCATTCCAAGCCCCTCAACGAATTGATTGAGCATTCACTCACAAGCAATCACGACCTCAAAGCCGCGCAAGCGGCATTGTTAGTCGCAAGGGAGAATGTCCTCGCCCAACGAGGCGTTTACTTTCCCAGTGTTACGGGAAGCTTTTCGGCCACCCGCCAGAGGCAATCAGGACAAATTGCGCCGGCGCTCAACTCAAATGCCTTTCTTTACAATCTTTTCACGCCGCAGGTCAGCGTGTCATATGTACCCGATGTTTTCGGCCTGAACCGCCGGACCTCGGAATCACTTAAGGCACAGGAACAAGAGGTTCGCTTCCAAATGGTCGCGACCTACACGACGTTGACAGCGAACGTGGTGGTCACGGCGATTCAGGTGGCCTCCCTACAGATGCAGATTGACGCGACCCGCGAGCTCATCGACATCAACTCCAACATGGTTCGAATTCTGCAATACCAATTTGACAAGGGTTATGCGAATCGGCTTGACGTCGCCGCGCAGGAGTCGCAACTCGCGCAAATCATTGCGACGCTGCCGCCGCTGCTCAAGCAATCCGCTCAGCTGCAGGATCTTCTGGCGGTCCTGGCCGGCCGGTTTCCGAGCCAGGCACCAGAAGAATCGTTCGAGCTTTCCAGCCTGCAACTGCCGCAGGATCTGCCGGTGAGCCTACCATCGGAACTCGTGGCTCAGCGTCCGGATGTGCTCCAAGCCGAGGCGAACCTCCACGACGCCAGCGCCAAGATCGGGATCGCCGTGGCGAACCGGCTGCCAAACATTCTGTTGTCCGCAAATGCCGGCAGTAGTGCGGCGGCCATGGATCAGTTGTTCACTTCGGGAACGGGTTTTTGGGGATTGGGCGTCTTGGCGACAGCACCGCTGTTCCAAGGCGGAACACTGCTGCACCAAGAGCGCGCTGCGAAAGCGGCCTACGTTCAAGCCGCCGAACAATATCGCAGCACCGTTCTGACCGCATTTCAGAACGTCGCGGACACGTTGACGGCGCTGGAACAGGACGCCGACGCGCTGAAGGCCGCGGCGGCGGCCGCAGATGCCGCCAAGGTAACGCTGGATTTGGCCCAACGACAATTACAGGACGGCTACGCCGGCTACCTGGCGCTGTTAAACGCCGAGCAAAGCTATCAGCAAGATCGAATCAACTTGGTACAGGCGCAGGCCAATCGTTATGCGGATACTGCGGCGCTGTTTCAGGCGCTTGGCGGCGGCTGGTGGCACCGCGCTAATTTACAGGATACGCGTGAAAAATAAGTCATTGCGCAGGATGCCGACGGCGGACCATCGGGTCGAACTCGCGTGCGCACCTGCGGTTGCGGCCTTCGCGATAGCGACGGTCATCGCATGCGCCGGCTGTTCACAAAAAAATGACACCCCCGCGCAGGCACCCTTCATGACGGGCGGCAATGTGACGCTGAGTGCGGCTCAGCGACGGAACATTCAGCTTTACACAGTCGAGTCGTCAAAATTCCGCAGAGTGATCGAGGCGACCGGCGCCGTCGATTTCGATAACGACCAGGCCACCAGCGTGTTGGCGCCGTTCTCCGGTCCGGTATCGCGGTTACTGGTTTCTTTGGGGGCCCACGTCAAGAAGGGAGACCCGTTGGCGGAGGCGGTTTCACCTGACTTTGCGGCGGCTATCGGCGCGTATCGCAAGGCGCTCGCTACCGCCAACACCAACCGTCGGCTTGCGGACCTCGACAAGGATCTGGTCGAGCATCACGGCGTGTCTCAACGCGAAGCCGAGCAGGCGGAAACCGATGCTGTCAACGCCGAGGCAGACCGCGAGGCCGCCCTGCAAGCACTCGTCTCGCTAAACGTCGATCCGCAGACCATCAAAGATATTCAAGAGGGTCGACCGGTTTCGCGCCCCGAGGGAATCATTCGCTCGCCGATCGCCGGAACGGTAGTTGAAAAATTGATCACTCCCGGAGAACTCCTGCAGGCGGGGACCACGGCATGCTTCACGGTCGCCAACCTTTCACGCGTTTGGGTCATGGCGCAGCTTTTCGGCTCGGATCTCGCTTCGGTTAACCTCGGCGACCCGGCCGAGGTCGTGACCGGTATTGGATCAAACAACTTCTCCGGACGAGTGGACAACATCTCAGCCCTGGTGGATCCAGACACCCGTGCGGTGATCGTGCGAGTGGTGGTCGACAATCCTGGAGACTTTCTGAAAAAGCAAATGTATGTCCGCGTGCAGATTCAGGCCAAGCAGGAAAGCACCGGACTGCTCGTACCGGTTTCTGCGATTTTGCGAGACGACCAGAACCTGCCGTTTGTTTATCTGGTCCAGCCGGATGCAAGCTTCGCGCGGCAACACGTGACTTTGAGTTATCGTGCTGGAGACCAATACGATATTGCAGAAGGTCTCAAGTCCAGCGACCAAATCGTGACTGACGGGGGCATCTTTATTCAGTTCATTCAAAATCAATGAACGAGCCTCTGCCTCCGGCCGGACCCGCGCCGCGAAAGCCGTCGATCATGAATCGACTCGTGGCCTCTTCGTTGGGGCAGTCCTTTCTCATCGCCCTCATGACGCTCGTGCTCATCGGTGCGGGTACACGATCGCTGGATCGCCTCCCGGTGGATGCCTATCCCGACCTTTCTCCCCCCATGGTCGAGGTCATCACCCAATGGCCGGGACGCGCCTCCGAAGAAGTGGAAAGATTGATAACGGTACCCGTCGAAAAGGAGATGAACGGCATTGCCCAGATGACGACGATCCGCTCGATCTCACTGTACGGATTGTCCGACGTCATTCTCACTTTTCAAGATAACACGGACAATTACTTCGCCCGCCAGCAAGTTTTCAATCGGATGGGCGATCTCAGTTTGCCGAACGGCGTGACCCCGTCGGTGGCGCCGATGTCCGCGCCGTCCGGTCTAATCTATCGATACGTGCTCCAAAGCTCCGACCGCTCGCCGATGGAACTCAAGACCTTCGAGGACTGGATCGTTGAGCCCCAGTACAAATCCGTTGCCGGCGTCGCGGACGATTCGGGGTTTGGCGGGGGGACCATGCAGTACCAGGTGCTGCTCGATCCGGCGCGGGTGGCTTCGGTTGGCTTGTCCGTCGTGCAGGTGGAAAGCGCGCTGACGGCCAATAACGACAACTCCGGCGGCGGGTTCTATTCTGAGGGCGGCCAGTTCTACTACGTGCGCGGCATCGGCCGCATGAGCACGCTGGAGGACATCGGCAACGTGGTCCTAGCAGTGCACAACGGCACTCCTGTGCTGTTAAAGGACGTAGGCCGCGTCGAGATTGGTATTGCCCCGCGCCTAGGCGAGTTCGGCTACCAAAAGCAGGACGACGCGGTGGAAGGCGTCATTTTGCTGCGGACGGGTGAAAAAACTCAAGACGTTCTGAAGGGCGTAGAAGCGAAGACCACCGAACTCAACGATGTGCTGCTGCCCAAGGATGTGAAAGTTGTTCCTTTCTATGACCGAAGCCACTTGGTCGAGCTGACGACACAGACCGTGGAGCGCAACTTGCTTCGGGGCATGTTGCTAGTCGTCGTGATTCTCATCTTTTTTCTTTACGATTTTCGCGCGGGGCTCATTGTCGCCACCAGCATCCCGTTGGCACTGTTGTTCGCGTTCATTTGTCTTGATCTGCAAAATGCCTCGGCCAATCTGCTTTCCATCGGCGCCGTGGATTTCGGAATCCTCGTGGATGGCGCCGTAGTCATGGTGGAAAACATTTTTCGTCAGATCGCGGCGCGCAAGGGAACTGCGCTCAATGTCAAGGAAATCATCAAAGATGCCGCCGCGGAGGTGGATCGTCCGCTTTTCTACGCGGTAGCGGTAATCGTGGCGAGCTTCCTGCCGATCTATGTGTTGTCCGGGCCTTCCGGGACGCTGTTCAGACCAATGGCGGACACGATGGTATTCGCGTTGGTCGGGTCCTTGATTGTCACGCTGACGTTATTGCCGGTGCTGTGCGCTTGGTTCATGCGCAATGGCGTCCGGGAGCGACGCAATGCCGCCTTTGAATCCATCAAATCGGTTTACGTCAAGGGCCTCGATTTTTGTCTTGCGCATCCCTGGGGGACGACGATCGCCTCGACCTTGCTGCTGCTGTGTTCTCTGCTGCTCATTCCCGGCATTGGCGCCGAGTTCATGCCGCATCTGGACGAAGGGGCGTTGTGGGTGCGCGCCACGATGCCTTACACGATATCGTTCGATGAATCGGCGAAGATCACGCCCAAGGTGCGGGAAATATTGAGCTCATTTCCGGAAGTCACGACGGTCGCCTCGGAATTGGCGCGGCCCGATGACGGTACTGATCCGACCGGCTTTTTCAACGTCGAGTTTTATGTTGATCTCAAACCTTACTCGGAATGGACCGGTTCCTACCGCACCAAACCAGGGCTGATCGAGGCCATCAATCAGAAGCTCGAGGCATTTCCTGGAATCAATTTCAATTACACGCAGCCGGCGGAAGACGCGGTCGATGAGGCGGAAACCGGCTTGAAAAGCGCGTTGGCGGTCAAGGTTTTCGGTTCCAATTTGGATACGCTGCAAAAAAAGGGCGAAGCGATCAAACAGATCTTGGAACGGGTGCGCGGAATCCGTGAGGTGACCTTGGTGCAAGAACTCGGGCAACCAAGTCTGACCATTAATATCAACCGTGCCAGGATTGCCCGTTACGGATTGAACGTCGCCGACATCAATGCGCTGATTCAGACGGCGATCGGCGGAGACGTCGCCACCCAGGTGGTACAAGAAGAGAAACAATTTGATCTGATCGTTCGTCTCGAGCGCCAATACCGGAACAACCCCGAAGAGATCGGCAATATCCTCGTGGCCACGCCCGCCGGACAACAAATTCCCCTCAAGCAATTCGCGGACATCCAGGTGACGAACGGCGCCTCGTTCATTTATCGTCAAGACAATTCGCGCTATATCGGGGTTCAGTTCTCCGTGGAAGGACGCGACCTGGCCGGTGCGGTGGGCGACGCCATGCAGCAAGTCAACAAAAAGATTTCCCTGCCGCAGGGCTATCATTTAGATTGGGGCGGCGAGTACACGCAATATACGGCGTCGCGCCACCAGCTGAGCGTCATCCTCCCGCTGACTTTGTTTCTGATTTTTCTTTTGCTTTTCGCACTCTACAGCAATTTTAAATTTCCGTTCATCACCGTGCTCGGTGTCGTGTTGTCGGCACCCGTGGGCGGCATCGTGGCCCTCTGGATCACCGGCACACCGTTCTCGGTCTCATCCGGCATCGGTTTCCTGGCCTTGTTTGGCGTCTCGGTGCAGACCGCGATCGTCTACATATCCTATGTCAATGAACTTCGCGGCAACGGCACCCCCCTCGACGAGGCCATCCGTCAAGGCGCGATCCTGCGGTTGCGTCCGATCATGATGACCGCGCTCGTGGCGGCGCTGGGCTTGTTGCCGGTGGCGCTGGCCACGGGTGTCGGCACGGATACGCAACGGCCGTTTGCGCTGGTCATTGTCAGCGGTCTGTTCACGCGATTATTGATCAGCGTGTTTCTAATGCCCGCGCTCTATTCACTCGTGGCCCGTCCCGGAGATCGATTGGAAGTCTGATGCCCTTTCGGATGCCGGTGAGAACCCATTCGCGCAGCAGATCCCGCTCAAACTCGGCGTTTTGCATAGAACAGCAAAATGCCGATAATGCGGAGCGCGGATTTATGCGAAGCCACACCGCCGGAGCGGCGGCGTAGC
>OCZU010002186.1_pt1 | contig 12564 bp, 10 predicted proteins | sample 1539001 | NCBI WGS metagenome assembly OCZU01 (sample SAMEA3539306, study PRJEB22396) | soil metagenome | biome: tundra; feature: field; material: soil | place: USA | collected 2010-05 | depth 0.15 m
GACGGACAAAACCGAATGGAGCATGACCACGCCCACGGTCAACGCCTTCTACAGCCCGCAGAACAACTCCATCAACTTTCCAGCCGGCATTCTGCAGCCGCCGTTCTTCGACCCCCGGCGCGACATCGCGCTCAACTACGGTGGCGTTGGAGCGGTGATCGGCCACGAGATGACTCACGGCTTCGACGACCAGGGCCGCAAATTCGATGGCGACGGCAACCTGCGCGACTGGTGGACCGCGACTGACGGCGCCGAGTTCGACAAGCGCGCCGCGTGCGTCGCCAACGAATATGGAAGCTTTACCGCGGTGGACGACGTCAAGCTCAACGGCCGCCTCACGCTGGGCGAGAATACCGCCGATAACGGCGGTCTGCGCATCGCTCTCATGGCGCTTCAGGACACGCTCCAGGGCAAGGCGGAGAAGTTGGATGGATTCACGCCCGAGCAGCGCCTCTTCCTGGGATTCGCCCAGATCTGGTGCGAGAACACGGCGCCGCAGGAAGTCCGCGCCCGCGCCATGACGGACCCGCACTCGCCCGGCCGCTACCGCGTCAACGGCACGCTACAGAACTCGCCGGAGTTCCAAAAAGCATTTTCGTGCAAGGCGCCGCAGCCGATGGTCAGCCAGAACGCCTGCCGGGTGTGGTAGGAAAAGGCATATTGGCCACCGATGAACACAGATGAACGCAGATAACACAAACTACTGCTTATCCGTGTTCATCTGTGGCCGACTTCTACTTCCTCCGCCGCCCGTGGGCTTTCGCCCTCGGCTGGCTACTGACGGCCGTTTCCGCTTTCGGCGCGCTTGCCAGGGTTGGGTCCAACTTACTCAGGATCCGATCGTGGATCCAGTGCTCGTCCCACCATTCGCGCGGATTCACCTGTACGCCATCGATCTGCATGCTGAAGTGAACGTGGACGCCGCCGGCCAAACCCGTGGCCCCGGCGACGCCGAGGCTCTGATTCTTCTTCACCATGTCGCCCACCTTCACGTCGATGCGATTCATGTGGCCGTAAATGGATTGCAGCGCGTACCCGTGGTCCACCACCACGCAATTGCCATAGATTCCGAGGTCGGCGGCCCAGACCACGCGGCCGTCGTTGGCCACGTGCACCGGAGCGTTCGCCGTGTCGGAGAGGTCGAAGCCCAGATGTACCTGCTGGTCCACCTTCTTGCCCTGGTACATGTAATTGCGCACGTCGGCGAACAGGGACTCTTCCTTGCCCCAGTGCAGGAACGGGCCGTTCCACAGGATCTTCTCTTCGGTTTTCAGCCGCAGGTCGGCGAGTTGTTGATTGTTCTTGCGCCGCATCTCCCCGTTGATCTTGAGGAATCGCGAGAGCATATCGGGGCCGGGCGCCAGTGTGCCGCCGGGGTCGATCTGATTGACCAACTTCGAGATCAGCGCATCATCGATGGGAAAATCGCGCGTCCGGAACTTCTTGGGAAACAGTTTGAACCAGAACTGCGCCGTGGCTTCCGCGCCGGCCAGATTGCGCGCGAAAACCATGGGTGTCAGGTTGTCCGCCAGGTCCCAGGGATACGCGAACATGGCGAAGCGCTGCTCGGGACGCCCCGGCAGCGGGAAACTGCGGAAGGTGTACTGGCCCACCTTCACGCCGGCCTCGCTCCACGAACCGCCGGGAGTCATTACCGCCAGTTCCATGCCGCCTTGATTGATGTAGTGCTGGGCATCATCGGGAGCCACGCGCGGCGGCGCCAATACCACTTTGACGGCGAGCGAAGTGGTATCCGTATGGCCGGCCAGATCGTCGGCATCCGCTTCCACCACGATGCGCGCGTCGCCTTCCTTCAGGTTCGGCGCCTTGTTTTTGCCGGCGTCAAAAGTCAGCGTCTGCGGCGCCTGATGGCGGCGCCAGAAGAACCGGTGAGCCGGGGTTTTCACTTCGATTAGGGGAAGACGCGCGCCGCCCTGTTCGATGTAGGCGCCGATGCGGCGCACGCCGTGAGGATTGGAAATCTTCACCGTGACCGGAGTGGTCACGCCCACCGTCTTGACTTCGGGATTGATGGTCAGCACGGTGTTGGAAGACAGGGCGAAAAGCGCGATCACACTGATGACCGCGAGAACTACGATGGCTATGATTACTTTCACTGTTGGCTCTTACTCTTTCTATTTCTCGGCTTCTATCTCTTCTTGACCCAGGAATCCATCCAGTCGATGAATGTCTTATACCAGAGTATGCTGTTCTGCGGCTTCAGGACCCAGTGGCCTTCATCGGGGAAGAGCAGCAGTTTGGAAGGCACTTTTTGCATTTGCAGTGCGGTGAACAACTCCAGTCCCTGATTGACAGGCACACGGAAATCCTGTTCGCCGTGGATCACCAGGGTCGGCGTGTGGAACTCCTGCACGTAATTGTTCGGCGACCATTTGGCGTAACTCTCCGGTTTGTCCCACGGCGTGCCGCCGTACTCCCACAGAGGGAACCACAACTCTTCGGTGGCGCCGAACTCGCTGGCCAGGTTGTAGACGCCATCGTGCGAGATGAGAGCCTTGAAGCGTTGCGTATGGCCCAGAATCCAGTCGATCATGTATCCGCCGTAGCTTCCGCCGGCGGCGGTCATCCTGCTCGCATCGGCGAAGGGAACATCGCTTACCATGTGGTCGGCCACTGCCATGATGTCGTCGAAGGCACGCCCGCCCCAATCGTTATTGATCTCGTCGACGAACTTTTGCCCGTACCCCGTGGAACCGCGCGGATTGGGCATGACCACGAGATACCCGGCGGCGGCGAACACCTGGGCATTCCAGCGATACGTCCACGCGTGCCCCCAGAATCCCTGCGGTCCGCCATGGATCAGCATGAGCACCGGATACTTCCGGGAAGGCGTGAAATTCGGCGGCCGGATCATGAAGGTGTGTATCTTGGCGCCGTCGGCGCCGTCCACCCAAAACTCCTCCAGCGGGGTCATCTGGCTATCGCCCAGCGTCTGGTCGTTCAAATGTGTCAGCGGGAAGGCCGTACCGCCGCTGGAAGACGCGCGATAGATCTCCACCGGCGAAACGCCGGATTGCTGCGTGTAGACCATGGTCCGGCCATTGCGCGTCAATTGCATATCGTCCAGCTCGCTGTCGCCGCTGGCCACTGTGTGGGAGGCGCCCCCGGCGGTGGGAATCACATGGATGGCTTGCCGCCCGCGGTCGCTGGTGGTGAGGAAGAGGTTGGCCGAGTCGGGCGACCAGGTGAAGCTGTTTACCCACCGGTCCAGATTCTCAGTGAGGTTGGCGACCTTGCCTGAGCTGCGTTCCAGGGTCATCAACCGCCAGCGGTCGCTTTCATAGCCGGCACGCAACTGAGCCCGCCACGCAATGTACTTTCCGTCCGGCGAGTAGCGCGGGTTGGAGTCCGCCCCCGGCGTGATGGTAATCTTCACTGGTTGCCCGCCGTTGATGGCGACCACGTAGAGATCGGAGTCTGTGCTGGTGGCCGGAACCGGGTCCGCGTTCATGCTATAGCAGACCTCCTGGCCGTCGGGCGAGATGTCATAGTCGTCGCCGCCGCCGAGCGAGAACGGCGGCACGTCGCGCGCTCCAGACGTGAGATCCCGCGCCGCGCCGCCGGCCGCCGGGATAACCAGCAAATGGCTGCGGCGCCTGCCCTGCCAGGCGTTCCAGTGGCGGTAGAGCAGTTCCGTATAGATCCGCGCCTTAACCTTGCCGGCCATTTCCGCGTCCAGATTCTTCTTGTTGCAGGCATCGTCGGCGCCGCATTCGGGATACACCGCGCTGGTGAAAATCAGGTTCTTGCCGTCCGGCGAGAAGAGGTGCCCGTCGGCCTCGGTCGCCAGGTTGGTGACCTGTTTGGCGTTGCCGCCGTCCGGGTCCATCATCCAGATCTGGGAAGATCCACCGCGGTCGGAAAGGTAGGCGATGCGCTTGGAATCGGGCGACCAGCGCGGTCTTTGATTGCTTTCGCCATCCTGTGTGATCTGCCGCGGCGTGCCTCCCTCGAGGGGCACCGTAAAGACCTGCACCGGCTTCTTGTTTGCCGCCACATCGACGGTCTGGACCGTGAACGCCACCAGCTTGCCATCCGGGGAGATCTGGGGATCGCCGATCCGCTTCAACGCCATCAGTGCATTCACATCAAACGGCTTTTTTTGCGCGAACACGATCGCACACGTAGTGAGCAGGAGCAGTAACCGGCGCATACGTCGATTGTAACGCCCGTCGCACCGGAATCCAGGTGTACCGCGGGTCATGCCTTCCAGGGATTCAAGACCTGCACCTGGGCATTCGCAAAGTCGCCGGCGTTGCGAGTTACCACCGTGAGATTGTAATGGAGGGCTGTTGCGGCCAGCAGGCCGTCGATGATGGGAAGAGGCGTCCCCCGGCTCTTGGCTTGCGCCGCCAGCAACCCCCAGCGATCCGCGACCGGAGAGTCAATCGCCAGAATTCTGCCTGAGAACCGGGTTTGCAGTTCGACCCTGAGCCACGTTTCCAGGCGTGTCCGGCGTTTGCCTTGTGCAAGGCCGGCCAAACCCTTGCGGATTTCTCCCAAGGTCAGGACGCTCAGATAGAGCATCGCTTCGTCTGTCGCCTCCATCCATTCCATGACGCGCGGCTCGGGCTTCACCCGGACGAGTTCTGAAACACAATTGGTATCGAGGAGAAAGCCGCTCATAGTTCGATGTCTCGCCCGGTATCCTTGTCTCGCTCGAGATCCAATTCCAGACCAACCAGCGGGGACTCCCGGAAGAACTGCACCAGGCTCTCAGGCTGCCGCGACCGGGTCACAAGTCGGTCAAATTGCTCGACCGGCATCATGACCACGCCATCCTTGCCTTGGCGCGTGATCAGTTGCGGCCCTGAAGTTCGCGCCAGCCGAAACACTTCGCTGAAACGAGCTTTAGCTGCCTGGAGCTGCCATCCGGGACCGGCAAGCGCCGGGCTCTTGATGGTGGCCGCACGGGATTGAGGGCGTGATTTCCTGACGGTCTTCGGCATGGGATCTCCCGTTTAAAACTAGTCTGACTAGTCAGAATATAAACTATCCTTGTCGCAGCGTCAAGCGCTCCCACGCCGCGGGAACACATGCGCCGCAAGCGGGCCTTGGCCGGCTGAAGCCCGCCCCACCTTCAATCGCTGGCCACGGGGCCGCCGGCGTTGGAGAGTTCGTGCAGGATGCGCTCGCGGTGCTTGATCGCGGTAGCGACCGCCGATTCCATGGCAATCCAGTAAAGCGCTCCTCCCACGGCGGCCGCGAAGGCCAGCACCAGGTAGAAGGCTACCTCGCTGGCGAAGGCGTAGCGTGCCGCATACGCCAGCAGGACCGGCAGCAGCGACAACGGGTACAACAGCATGATCAACGCCTGAAAACGGCTGGATGTGCCGCCTTGTGAGACGCGTTCGGGGTTGAGCCCGCGCGGATACTGCACACTGGAGATATTGCCCAGGGCCAGCATGTAGAGCGAACAGATGCCCACCACCAGCAGCGTCTCCAGGATCTGGCCGGCTCCCGGAGTTACCCCGAACAGGCTGGTGACGCCGGCCAGGATGAACACCTCCAGGTAGATGAATACGAGCGCCGCCACGTTCTTGCCGGCGAAGGTTTTGGCCAGCGGTTGCGGTGCGGCGAAGTAAATGAAGGCCGCCGAGCGGTCGAAGCCGAAACAGTTCCAGAAGGACACCTGCCCCAGCAGGGTGAGCGAATACACGGAGACGACGGGGAGAAAATGATGCGACAGGGTGTCGTCACGCTCGGCCCGGGCGCCCAGAATCATGGGTAGCCAGATCATCAAGCCGAAAGAAAACCCCATCACAAAGACCATGCGGTAACGCGGCGTGCGCACCAGGGAACGCAGTTCCTTTTCCACGATAGCGGCCAGCGGGTCGCGCAACCATCGCGCGGGAAAACGGTAGAGGGCCTCGCCCGCCGCTTGTAAGGGCGAGGCGCCGTTGGTCCGCGGGGTGGCCAGGGCCGCCACGGCATCAAATCGCAAGTTGCGTTCGAACTGGGCGCGGCCGAACCATCCGGCCAGCAGGGTCCAGCCGCCCAGGGAGAGCAATGCGGCGAGTTCGCCATGTCCCAGCGCAGCCGAGGCGGCGGCGGTCCACGGCCACGCCACGCTCTCCATCAGGTGGCTCCAGCTGCCTGTCAAATGGGGGCGATGGCCGGTCAGGAACAAGAAACGCGGCAGCATCCAGACCATGAAAATCAGGAAGACCAGAAGCTCGCGAACCTTGCGCCTGGAGAGGAGCCGTTCCAACAGACTGCGCGTGCCGCTGGCCAGCAGCAGGTTGAATGCGATGTAGAGCAGCACGGCGGGCAGCGACAGGCATCCCGAAATGGCCGACCGGTGGAACAGGCCGGCGACACTCCCTGCCAGCACCATCAGCATCTCGACTCCGGTGGTGAGACGCAGCAGCACCTCCACTTGAAACAGTTTGGAGTGCGGCACCGGATAGACCATCAGCTTGCGCATATCGAGCGCCGAGCCCATGCTGGCCGAAAGAATCGGCATGGCCTGCCAGTAGAGGCACACGCCGAGGGCGCCCCACGGCATCCAGATCCGCAGTTGGGCGGCGGAAGCCCCCGATACTCCGAGGAACACGGCGCAGGCCACCACCATCCAGATGCCGTACCAGAAGAGCCCGGTGATGACGCCGAAGACGCGGCCGCGGCCGCCCACCCGCATGCTCAACAATTGGGCGCGCAGGATGGCCGCGATCATAGCCACTCCAGCCGGCCGGTCTGCTGGCCGGCGCCCACCAGGCGCACGAAGGCGTCTTCCAGCGATTCGCCGCCGGCGCGCAACTCGCTGAGCGCCGCGCAGGTGACGATGCGTCCCTGGTTGATGATGGCCACGCGGTCGCAAAGCCGCTCCACCACTTCCAGCACGTGCGTGGTGAGGAAGATGGTGGCGCCGCGCCGCACCTGATCGGTCAGGATATCTTTCATCAGGCGCGCGCCCACCGCATCCACGCCTTCGAAGGGCTCGTCCAGCAGGAAAAGCTCGGGATGATGGATCAGGGAGGCGGCCATGGCGACGCGCTTGCGCATGCCCTTGGAGTATTCGCCGATGATCTTTCGGTCGGCCTGGAGTTGGAACAGGTCCATCAGTTCGCCGGCGCGTTCCATCGCGGTGGCGCGCGGCAAGCCGTACATGCGGCCCACGAATTCCAGAAACTCGAGGCCGGTCAAACGGTCGAAGAGCAACGATTCATCGGGCACCAGGCCGATGCGCTGCTTTATCTCGAGTGCCTCGTCGGGAAACTTGAAGCCCAGGACCTCGATGGTCCCACTGTCGGCGGGAATCAATCCGGTGAGCATGCGGATGGTGGTCGACTTTCCCGCGCCGTTGGGCCCAAGGAAGCCAAAGAACGATCCGCGCGGGACTTCGAGGTCGAGGCCGTCGACGGCGGCCTTGAGCCCATATGATTTTCGGAGATCGCGGACCAGGATGGCGGGGGACATCTTTCCAGTGTACGGCGCTTCCCAAGAAGCGATCGCCTGGTGTATAGTAAGCCAACCTGGGTAGCTGACTGTGACCAATATTAACGGCAAGACTTATGCGATGAACGCCATCACTCCGATGAACGCGTTCTACACGCCGATTCTCAAACTGATCTTCTTCATCCTGGGCCACGTCAAGCCCCTGCAGGCCGACCTGATCCAACTCTCTTTCATCCACTTTGCGCGGTGGGTGGTGGTAGGGCGGCACAAGTTCCCGCATCTTTCCGGGGGGCAGCCCCGGGAACGGCTGCATTACGATTACCTGCTGTTCTTCAGTAACTTCAACGGGACGTGGAACCAATATATCGACGCCTTCGCCGACGTGCTCTCCGGCGGGCTGAACCTGATCTGGCGCTGGAGCGCGAAATATCCCGGCGCGCGGCCGGTGACGGAGTTCAAACGCTACATCGCGCGGGTGCAGTTCGACACCGACTATTACTACGTGGCCTATCCGCGCGCTACGGCCAACGACGTGAAGGCCGCGCACCGCGTGAACGCCGCGCTGGCGGAGTTTGCGCGCAACAGCAAAGATATGACGCCGGCGGAGTTCGGCGGCGCGTACCTGAAGTTCGTGACGCAGGTGCAAATGGACCTCGGCGCCACGGGTATCGGCCCAGTCGGCGCCTGAGCTACGGACAAAACTCATGCCAAACCAGAGTGGCAGCGTTTACGGGCTGACGATCCTCTCGCCTATTATCAACGGCGCGGATGGCGACGTGTCGCACGACTGCGCCATTCGCGACTATCTGTCCGGCCTGCCGCGCGACCACCGCAGCCCCTTCGCCAGAGTTTCCAGCACTCACCTGGCCCGCCTGGTGGTGATGGACGACGTGGTGTTCGTCGGTACGCCGGCGCGCGAGGAACACCTGCAGTCGAAGTACCTGGTGTTCGAAACCAACTTCGACGGCGATCTGGATACCTACCTGGCCCGCATGGCGCGCGATGCCGCGCAGGAGGTGCACGCCGTCTGGCGGCATTGCGTGGGCTACCCGGGCGTGGAAGACGCGGCGGCATTCGCCGTCTACATGAAGAAATGCCAGATCGAAACTACTTTCTTTTTCGCGGACGTCAACAACAAGAGCGTGCAGCAGACGTTACGCGCGCTCAAGGTTCAAACCGGGGTGGCCCATTTTATCGAAGCCAACCAGGGTAAGCCCGCGGGCGAACTCCAGACGGCGTTTCGCCAGTTCCTGGAGAAGGTCCGCACGGCGCCGGAACCGCCGGCGGGCTTTGACGAAGGGCATCCACCTGTGCCTGCGCGCGGTGAAGGAGCGCAGGGGCGCACGGAACCGCGGGCCGGTCAAGACGAAGGGCACCCAAATGGCTAATCTGAACGTCGCCGATATACAGGGATTCGTGCTGCGCGGCTACAACTTCCCGTTCGCCCGCTATCTGCTGCTGGAATTGGAGGGTCCCCAGGCGGGGCGGGATTTCATCGGCCAGATCATCCCTCACATCACCACCGGCCAGCGCTGGGATAACGGTAAGCCGCAATCCACCGTCAACATCGGGTTCACGCACAAAGGGCTGGTGCGATTGGGACTGCCCGACGCCACCCTGCTCAGCTTCCCGGTGGAGTTCTTCCAGGGCATGAAGGGCCGCAAGGAAATTCTGTGCGACACAGGCCGCAATGCGAGCGAGAACTGGGACGAGGTCTGGCGCAAGGACGTGGTGCATGTCTGGCTGGGCGTCAACGCTCTCACGCCGGCGGCGCTCGATGACCGCTGCGCGCAAATGGAGCGCATCCTGCAGCAGACCGGCGGTGCGCGCCTGCAACAGGCGCAGGACGCCAAGGCCGTTTTCATCGATGGCAAGGCCACCAGCAAGGAACACTTCGGATATACCGATGGCTTCGGCAATCCCGATTTCGAAGGCCCCGAGCGCCACAGCCAGCCGGGCCAGGGCAAACTGACCGAAGAGGGCGCCTGGGTACCGCTGGCTACCGGTGAATTCATTTTGGGATATCCCGACGAAGCCGGCGAACTGCCGGTGGCGCCGGTGCCGCACCTGCTGGCCAGCAACGGCACTTTCATGGTGTACCGCAAACTGCACGAGAACGTGGCTGCTTTTCGGGCTTACGTGGACGCGCAGAGCAGCCATTACGCAGGCGGCACGGAGAAGTTTGCGGCCAAGATGGTGGGCCGCTGGCGGGACGGCACTCCGCTCGAAAGCTCGCCGGACGCCGCGGACCCGGCGTTGGCGGCCGATCCACAGCGCAACGTGAAGTTCACCTACGGCCAGGATTCCGACGGTGCACGATGCCCGCTCGGCGCCCACATACGGCGCGCCAACCCGCGCGACTCCGCCGGCTTCAACGGCCAATTGGTCAACCGGCGACGCATTACGCGCCGCGGCCTGCCCTACGGCGAGTACGCGCCGGAAGGCGCTCGGGTTCGCGACGAAGACGAACGCGGCGTGATCTTCATGGTGCTCAACGCCAGCATCTTCCGCCAGTTCGAATTCGTGCACCAGCAGTGGATCGAATACGGCAACGACGCGCACCAGGGCAGCGACAAAGATGCGCTGCTGGGCAACCACGATGGCAAGGGCAGGTTCCTGATCCAGGGCTCCACCGACCGGCTGAATCCGCCGTTCGTGTGCGCCCGGCTACCGCAATTCGTGGAACTGCGTGGCGGCGACTATTTCTTCGTGCCCAGCCTGACGGCGCTGCGTCTGATCGCCGGCAACTCCGTGGACCCGCGGTGACGCGTAAGGAAAACCGCCTGAGTCTGGCGGTTTGTAGAATTTGCTCCTTTAGAATCAGCGCGAAAAACACAGGAACCGCCAGCATTCTGGCGGTTTTGCCGGCCGCGGCTGTCCGCGCCGCACAGCTACCGCACCTCAAACACGCCGAACACCAGGCCCAGGTCCCGTGGGTCGCTGGCCGGACGGATCACTCGCCCCACTTCCACCGTCACGCGCATCTCCGCCTTACCCACTACCGAATCGGGCAGCGCGAACGCCAACTCGAACGCATTCTCTCCCGGCTTGATTACGGTGGCAGGCAGTGTCACGCCATCCACGGTCACCGTCACGGGAAGTGGTCCAAGGCGGAGTTGTTCGTCCGGGCAACTGCCGCGCAGATACAGCTTTTCGCCGGGAGCGGAAGGCGCGGCAATGCGCAGTCCGGCGCGCCGCGGCATCCAGCGATGATCGCCGTCGCTGCCGTACCACTCGGCGCCGAGCAGATAAGAGGTCAGCGGGCTGGCGGCATCCACTCGCAGGGGCAAGCCGCCGCTTTCCCGCGGCAGCGCGGCATAGACGGCCGTAATGTTGCGCAGACGAGGGCCGCGCACGTCGTAGACCACCAGTTCTTCGCGCTTGAGCGCCTGGGATACCACATCGGCGGGGAGGATGTAGTCGCCGATGTTGCCTAGGTCGGGATGGGAAGCGATGCGCTTCTCGCTGCCCGGGGCCAGGTAAATGTGATCCAGGCCGAAGAGGCGGAAGGGCCTGTCCAGCACGCCATTCCAGAACAGATCGGTATCCACGCCCTCCAGCAGAATGGCCTTTGCGGGATTGCGCTCGTGGATGCCGGCCACGCCCTCTACCAGAGTGCGCACGCGCATGGTAATGGCGTGATTCCATTGCGAGGTGGCGAACAACGTGGGAACCGCCATCAGGGCATAGACGGCGGCGAGCGCGGCAACGGCGGTGCGCCCGCGCGTTCCCGCACGCCAGCCGGAAACGGCGGCCCATCCGCCCAGCCAGCACAGCCCGATCAGCGGCAGGAACACGTAGTATTCGGTCTGGTGGTCGCGCAAGGGCAGCACCGGCGCCAGCACGGCCAGGTACCAGGCAAGACAAAACAGGGAGGCGCGCGCTCCCGAGCGCAGCTTCCACGCCAGAAACCCAAGCAGTCCCGCGGAGACCGCGGCGATTCCAGCGGGTAGCAGCCACTTCGGAAGATCATATGGTGTGAACAGGAAAGTGGGGCCCACGGACCAGGTCCAGTATTTGCCGAGCGTACGGAACATGGCGCCGGTGAAGTGCATGGCGTAGCCGCCGGTCTTCCACGCCGGCGCGGCGGCGTTGTGCGCCAACGCGTACGCGATGGATACGGCGAACATGGGCAGGGTCGAGCGGAAGTACCTGGAGTGGGCGCCCTTCGGCACGCAGAGGATTGTGTACGCCGCGGCGATCGCCGGGTAGACCACGTTCAGTTCCAGCGCGCCGAACCCCACCAGGAAGGCGGCCCACTGGAACAGGTTGTAGCGCCGCTCGCCGGTCTCTATATAGCGCAGCAGAAAGTGAAAAGCCAGCAGCAGGAAGAAGCCGCACAAAACCTGGTTGTAGACGCAGCACCATCCCAGTGGCTCGATGCCCGAGCTGTTGAGCACCCAGAAGACGGCTGCGAAGAACCCCGCCCAGCGCAATCCGGTCAGCCGGGCGCCGATGGAGGTCACCAGCGCGAGATTGGCAAACTGGGTGGCGAAGACCACCATCTTGAAGGGCAGCGCGTCCAGCCCGAACAAGCTGAAGCCCAGCATGAAAAACGCGCGCTCGCTCAGCGGCCGGATGGTCCCCTGCGCCTGCGGCGCGAAGATCGCCAGCAGAAAATCGTGGAAGTTCTGGATGTAGAGGCCGGTTCCCAGCCAGGCGAAATCGTCCGCACGGAACCACGCGGTGAAGCCGCGCCAGTAGAGCGCCAGGCAGAGCAGGGAAGGAGCCAGCCAGAAGGCGGCGCTCGCCAGCCGGGCGCGGCCCCGCTCCGGGCTCACTTGCTTTCCAGGCCGATGTACAACACGATGATTCCCAGTTCGCGGATGTCAGCGCCGCTTGGCGCCATAACCTTATCCAGCTGGAAATCCACGCGCAATGAATCTCCCGTGAGCAGGCTCGCCGGAATCTCGCGGACGTAAACATAGTCGCCGGCGGTAGTGTAGGTCTCGGGGGGAAGGGCGCTGCCCCCGGCGGTTGCCGACAGCGACACGGTCTTCAGCTTCTCGATGGCCACCGGCGGGACCGTCAGTTTCACGGTCAGCCTCGCCCCCTTCTGGCCGGAGCCGAACGGCGGGCGCAGTGCCACGGTGAACTGTTTCTCGGTCCAGCGCCAGGCGGAGGCCTCGATGCCGTGCAGGCCCT
>OCZU010002187.1_pt1 | contig 12564 bp, 15 predicted proteins | sample 1539001 | NCBI WGS metagenome assembly OCZU01 (sample SAMEA3539306, study PRJEB22396) | soil metagenome | biome: tundra; feature: field; material: soil | place: USA | collected 2010-05 | depth 0.15 m
AGGTCCCGCAGGTACCGGACCGACAGCATCATGCCGAGTTCGCATGCCAGGCCGTACACGTCAGGAAATAGCTTGTCGATCAGCGGCTCGCCGCCGGTCAGCTGGAGCCACAAGACGCCAGCGTCGCGCATGATGTTCAGGAGCCGAATCCGGTCCTCCCAGCTCAGGCCACTGAACTTCTTGACTCCCAGGTAGCACACCGGGCAGTCGTAATTGCAGCCCAGGTTCAGCTCATACGATGCACGGGCGAACCCGTATCGCGTCCTTTGCCGGACCAGGACGCTCTGCCGTGACGGCCGTCCGGTTAGTTCCAGGCCGGGCCATGCCTGCGCTGCGATGTCGGTGAGCCAGGGCGGCGGCCCCTGACCGGCCGCCGCCAACGCGAGCTGGTCGTAGCGGCGCTCGGGGAGCTTCACGCCGTTGTGGTAGCCAGGCCGGACGAGGAGGAAGCAGTCCATGTACGGGCTGGCAATCAGGGCATGCACGTTCGGTACCTCCGGTGATCAGTTACGGTCAGGCAGCCGCAGTTCCTTGATCAGCACGTCGAACACGGGCGAGCCCGGCAGCGGATTGCGTTTCTGGGCTACGGTGCGCCAGCCCCACTTCGCATAGGCCCGCTGAGCTGGCAAGGCTGCCGGCAGTACCGTCAGCGTCGCCCGCTGCTCGGATCGGCCACTTAGGAGCATGTCGTGCATGGTCCGGGCGACGTGCTGGCGTCGCCACGGTGCGCGGACCAGCATCTCAACCACCGCCAGGGTCCGTCCCGGGTGCTCTGTGGTGACATCCGCAGGCAATGGCGTGAGCAGGTGCTGCCACCACGGCGTGGACGGCTGGAGGGCGACCCCGAAGCAGCAGCCGACCAGGTCAGATTCGTCGCGCGCTTCGACCAGGGCGAAGCCAGGCTGAGCGCATGGCACGGCGTAGCGTTCGGCGAACAGTGCGGCGTGTTCGTCGGCCCACTCGTACGGCGGGTCGGCGTAGACCTCGCAGTAGATGGCACGCACTTCATCGAGCTGCGCTGCGGCTTGGCCGCCATCGATCAGGCGGAAGGTGACGCATGGGCCTGGCACTACAGCTCACCAACTCGCGCAGGGGCGGCCTTGCGCAGGTACTCGCGCAGCTGCTCGTGGAAAGGGTCACGTCGGCGACGGCGTCGTGCCTGCCGGTCAGGACGGCGTCGAAGCGCAGGAACCAGTCGATCACCAAGGACGAGCGAGTGTCGGCGGCTATGTCAAGTGCGTTCATGCCTACGGCGGCTGACTCGCCGGGCTCACGCTGGGCGAGACGTACCTTAGCAAGCCTGATCTCATCGAAGATGCGGCTGCGGAGGTAGCTGTCACCCCTGGCCTGCCGAGCCCGGACAGCGTGGAACTCGGCTTTGATCGCATAGTGGCCCCACCGGGAACGCTCTGCGGCGCGCAGGGCCAGCTCGGTATAGGTGTTGGCTGCCAGGCAATCAACCTCGGCCTGGTTCATGTAGTGCATCCAGCCCGGCCGCGGTTCGGCCGGGGCCTGGTCGTAAGCCTCGACGCAGGACTCGGCTGATCGCTCCGCTCGCGCTGCTTCTCGTTCACCGAGCTGTGCATAGGCGCGTGATTCCAGGCCAAGCAGCTCACACCGCACTAGGACATGGGCTTGGCGGGGGAGGCTGTACAACGCCGTGTGCGCGAGGGCCAGGCTGTCCTCGTAGTTACTGAGCCTGGTGGACATCTGAGTCATGTCGCCGATGACCTTGGCACCGAGGCCCCGGCAATTGCCTTCGCGACAGGCATGCAGGGCGAGCAGATAATAGCGCTGCGCGGTGCCGAACAATCCTTGGTCGTAGGCCATCCAGCCGCCGAGCTGCGCCAGTTCCGCGGTGATCTGGAACAGGCGCACGGAGATCTCGGGCGGGTGACTCTCGCCCAGGCTCTCAGCCACGGAGTTGAGCTGACCGACCACCGCCTTGCGCCGCAGCCCGCCCGCGCCCGAGGCATCCCACCCCCGGAACAGCGTCACGGCCCGCTCCAGCTCGGCTACCTCGTCAACTCCGATCCCGCGCGAACCGCCTGTCAGCGGTCCGAGCGAGGCTGCCCACTGCCGGACTGGCTGCAACAGCGCGGCGCCGGAGAAAACCGTGAGGTCGGTCAGGGCTTCGCGGCGGCTGATGTCATGTGCCGAGAAGCCTCCCATGACCCGGATCGTGTAATTGGCGGAGAGCGAGAAGTCCAGGGGAACCGAAGAGATGAGCGTGAAGCCGTCCCGGCCGTCGGGTACATCCGCAACGTCCGCCAGCAACTCGCCTAACTCCTCCGCAGTGAGCTGCAGGAGCTGAGCGATCTTCGGCCGAAGCCAGGGCTGCGGCTCGGTCTCGGCTCGTTCCCAGCGAATGATCGTGGTGCGCTCACAGCCGAGCTGGCCCGCCAGCTGTTCCTGGGTGTACCCGAGTGCCTTCCTGCGCTGAGCGAACCGCAGCCGTTTGAGCGCCACAGCGCCGACCTCCTCTCCTCACCGACAAGATAACCGCATTCCTTCGGCATCCGATAGCCAGCAAACGCCGATGCAACATTTCTGCCACACATCTGCCGCAGCCGCGGTCTGGCACCTCGTTCCGGCTTTGAGTTGGCTCATACCCGAAGTCCAACACCTAGAACAACCCCCAGAGAATGAGCGACGAGCGGCACGCGAACCGTCGTTTGCAAGGAGCATGGACCAGCCATGACAGAAAGCACTGACATACCCGACGAGCTGAACGGCGGTTCACCGATAGTTCAAATATGCAACTACCATCAGGGTCGAAAGGACAACTACGCGGCAGATAGAGAAGCCGCATGGCTCCGCGATGAGCTGTGCCCGTGCAGCTACGTCCTGCTCTCGCCTTGGCGGAAGGTCTTCCCCGGCCAAGAGGCTGAGCTACGGCAGTTGCGCCGTTGGATTGCCGGACTGCTGCCGGAGGCACCCGCCCGCGACGACGTCGTCATGGTGGCGGTCGAGCTGGCGAACGCGATCAGGCACACCGCCAGCGGCAGGAACGGGTTCTTCGCCGTCGAGATCACCCAGCATGCCCAGCCGACCACCGTACGGATCGCGGTCACCGACGACGGCGCTCCTACCGGACCCCAGATACTTTCTGATTCTGATCCGCTGAGCGAGCATGGTCGCGGCCTGCAGGTGGTGCGCGGTCTGGCGTCCCGGACCGGGGCATGCGGCGATCAGCGGGGCCGCCTGGTGTGGGCAGACGTTCCGTGGACCGGCGACAGCCCGGCCGAGCCGCTCTGCCTGACGGGTCACGAAGCTGCGATCCGCGGCGGCCAGGCAGTCCTCGATGCCGAGCACGCCGGGACAGTCACCTGGTTCGGCCGCGCCACCCTGCAATGGTGGGCACTGACCGGCCAGCGAGGCACGCGGCGCCTGATCACCGCACCCTCCGCACACGAACTGGCCAGGAAACTTCGCAGCAGCCAGGCGTCGGCCCGAGCGCGGCGTGGCAGCGTGATCTGCGGGCTGGGTTGACCCCCGGCAGGGCGAGCACTAGGTGGATGCTCGTCGCCGATGGTCAGCGGCTGCGGCAACTGCGCCGCGAGAGCGGGCTGTCCCAGGAGATGCTGGCCGACCAGGCCGGGATAAGCCGGACCACGATCGGAAGGCTGGAACGCCAGGGCGGCCGGTCGTGCCGGGGCCGGACTCTGGCCCGCTTGGCCGCCGTCCTCGGCCAGGACACCGCGGCGCTGACCCCGATGACGGATCAGCCCGCCCGCAGAAATTTCTTGACTGAATGACATGGCACTGAGCGATAGCCAATGAACGGCTCTGAACTCCAGCGAACTAATATGAACTAGCGGCCATCACTCGCCGAGAAGCGCCTCGGCCACGAGGTGCCCGGCATGCGCGGCCTCTACGCCCACGCCTCGGCGCGGATGCGCGACGACCTCAAGGCCGCGCTCCAGGCCCGCTGGGACGACTCCCCTGCACGCCCGCGCCGCCATCGACCCGCACTCACCCGTGCCGCTGCTCGACAAACTCCTAGCACCCTTTCGCGGCGAGATCAGCAAATCAGCCGCGCCGCTGACACCACGCGCGACGCGCAAGGACCGCCCGGCACCTGTGGACAGCGAGAAGTTGATCTCCAAATCCTCCCAGAACAGCAGAGGACCCCACCCTTGCAAGTAGAGTGGGGTCTATCCGAAGAGCGTCTGACCTGGCCAAACACCAGATCTTGCGGGTGGAGCTGAGGGGATTCGAACCCCTGACCCCCTCGATGCGAACGAGGTGCGCTACCGGACTGCGCTACAGCCCCAAGACCGGGAGCCAGCGTAGCAAACTCCGAGCATCGCTCGCTCCCGGCTCCCGGACCCGATCAGTCGCCGACGGCTCGGACGGTAGCGTCGGCGTACTGGTCGTAGAGCTGGTCACCGACCCGGCTGGAGATGTCGATGATCTGAGCGGTTGGCTCAGGGTGGCTCGCCGCCCACTCCTCGCGGGCGCGCTCCTGGGCGCGCTGGCGGGCGAGATGGGCAGCCCAGGCGTGCTCTCGCTTGCGGGCTAGCTCCGCGTCGGCCATCGCGATCTCGCGCAGCAGCAGCAGGTACAGGACCAGCATGCCGGTCGGCGGGACGCAGAGCCACAGCGGCAGCTTGCCGAGGCCGACCAGGCCGACGGTCAGCACGGTCAGTCCCGTCAGGATGGCCAGCATCCTTCTGCGCGAACGCATCATCTGCTGCCGACTCGCTGCCGGAGCCGCTGGCCTTGGATCAGGCGTTCCGGGGCCTGGCTGGACGCCGGTATCGAAAAGGTCGGGCACAGCAGTACCGTACTCGGGTCCGGCGTTCTGCCTGACTGGCTCGGAATGGTTCTGCTCCGACCCGTGCTCCATATCGCCGTCAAAGTCGCTTCCGCCCACCGGATCGCCATCAGTCTCGAAGCCAGCTTCGGCGTCAGTGACGACATCAGCCTCGGCCTGCGACTCGGACCGCGATGAGTGCGGCCGCCGGATCCAGGCCGGGAGCAGTATGACGGCCCAGATGGCCACGATGGCGAGGTAGAGAACCGCGCTGCTCACTGGGCACCCCCGTGGCCGTGTGAGAACCAGGCTGGCGGGCATCCCCGGTGCCAGCCGGAGGCGGAATTGCACCTGGTCACGTCACGCACCGTAGGCGCCGGGCCCAGTATTGACGAGGATGTGGGCCGGTGTGTCGCGAGATAGCTGACCCCGCCGTGCGACTTGCGGCAGTCTGTGCTGGCCAGCGAGCCGCGGCGCCGACGCGAGGCTTCGCCGAGTCGGGCTCAGAGTCAGCTAATCCGCGATCGGTCCGCGCGGACGGCGCTGCGCCAGCGGGGCAGCAGGCCCGACCCGGCGTTCTCGATCGTCATCGCGTAACAGATGTGGTCCCGCCACGCGCCGTCGACATGCAGGGACTTGCGCCGGAGGCCCTCTTCGTGGAATCCGAGCTTCTCGACTACCCGGCGGCTGGCCCGGTTCTCCGGCCGGATTGTGGCCTCGATCCGGTGCAGGCCGACCACGAAGAAGCAGTGATCCAACGCCATCGCCAGGACCGTGGGCGTCACTCCGCGCCCGGCGAACTCCTGGTCGATCCAGTAGCCGACCGCGGCCGTCCTGGCTGAGCCCCAGATGATATTGCCGACTGTCAGCTGCCCCGCGAACCTGCCATCGCAGATGATCACCCATGGCAGCGTGACGCCGCGCCTCGCCTCCCGGCGCATGGTCCTGGTCATCGTCATGTAAGGACCAAGGCTGGACTGGTACAGCGGAGTCTCCGGGTTAGTCGGCTCCCACGGCCGCAGCCACTCCGCGTTGCGCACCCTCGCCTCGCGCCAGGCCGCCGCGTCCCTCGTCGTCAGCGGGCGCAGCGCAGTCGGAGCGCCGAGAAGGCTGGGTTCGGTCAGGGTCGCCGGCCAGCCGCGCACGTATCCCACCACCCCATCATTGCGCGCTTATGCACCTGCGCGCTATCGGGCCACCATCTCAGGGCTGCCCGCAGCCTGGCGTGGCCGATTTCATGGCTGACAACTGGCCGCGGGGGCGGGTCTACTGCCTAGGGTGATCCCCGCCGGCCGCCTGGTCAAGAGCATGCGCGATAACGGGACCCAGGACCGACATCCCGTCACGGACGCCGCCGGTCGAGCCGGGGAGATTGACGATCAGCGTCGTTCCGGCCAGTCCTGCCAGGCCGCGCGAGAGCATCGCGGACGGCACCCCCGCGCTGACGCCGGCTGCCCTGATCGCCTCGGCGATGCCGGGGATCTCCCTGTCGATGACGAGCCTGGTCATCTCCGGGGTCAGGTCGCCCGGCGTCAGGCCGGTCCCGCCGGTGCTGACGATGATGTCGTAACCGGCCGCGACCGCGTCTCTGAGCGCGATCTCGACGGTCGCCCCGTCCGGGATCACGATCGGGCCGTCGGTCTCGCACCCGGCGCCGCGCAGGGCCTCGACGAGTACCGGGCCCGAGGTGTCGGCGTAGATTCCGGCGGCTGCCCTGTTGGACACGGTGATCGCCAGCGCGCGGATCATGAGCGGCTCCAGTGTCCGGTCTTGCCGCCGGTCTTGCGCATGACCATGACGTCGGTGATCACGGCTGCCGGGTCGATCGCCTTGATCATGTCGATCAGTGCGAGCGCGCCCACGGCGACCGCGGTGAGCGCTTCCATCTCGACCCCGGTCCGGTCGGCGGTTCGCGCGGTCACCTCGATCCGTACTCCGTCGTCATGCACCGACAGGTCGACGGCGACCGAGTGCAGCCCGATCGGGTGGCAGAGCGGGATCAGGTCCGGCGTCCGCTTAGCGCCCTGGATGGCCGCGATCCTGGCCACGGCCAGCGCGTCGCCCTTGGGCACCGTGCCGTCCCGCAGCGCGGCGACGGCCGGACCGGAGAGCAGCACCCGCCCGGTCGCCGTCGCCGAGCGCGCCGTGACGTCCTTGGCCGAGACGTCGACCATCCTGGCCTGCCCCGCCGAGTCAAGGTGGCTGAGCGTCGGCTCGGAGCCCGCTCCCTCGTGATCGTGAAGAGTTAGCTGCGGTATACGACGAGAACCCTTCACGATCACGGCGTCGGCGTCGGCGTCGGCGTCGGACGGAGAGTCGGTGGGGTGCCGGGGATGACCGGTCACGGCAGCTCCAGGATCTCTACAGTGTCACCGGCGGTCAGGCTAGTCGCGGGCTCGGGGACGACGATCAGCGCGTTGGCCCTGGCCAGCGAGGCGATCTGGTGTGAGCTCTGGCCGGTCAGCGGGGTGACGGCACCGGCGTCAGGGTCCAGAATCCCGCGCAGGAACGATCTGCGACCCGCGGGGGAGCGGACCGGCTGGGTGAGCCGGGCCTGGCGGGGAGCGTCCAGTTTCGCCGGAAGGTTCTGGAGTGCACGGACCGCTGGCATGACGAACAGGTGAAACGACACGAACGCGCTGACCGGGTTTCCCGGCAGCGTGAAGATCGGGGTGGCGCACGAGCCGACCAGGCCGAATCCCTGCGGCATCCCCGGCTGGATGGCCACCTTGCGGAACGTGACCGTGCCGAGCTTGCTCAGCGCCGCCTTGACGACGTCGTGCTCGCCGCCCATGCTCACTCCGCCGCTGGTGATCAGCAGGTCAGCGGCGGCCGCCGCGTTCTCGATCGCGGCGAGGACACTCTCCTGGTCGTCCTTCAGGGTCGGGTGCCTGGTCGTCTCGCAGCCGGCCTGGCGGGCGGCGGCCGCCAGCATGTAGCTGTTGGAGTCCCAGATCCGGCCAGGGACTAGCGGCTGGCCTGGCTCGGCAAGCTCGTTGCCAGTCGAGATGACGATCGCTCTCGGGCGGCGGCGGGCCTGCACCGTGCCGTGGCCTGCTGCCGCGAGCACGCCGATCTGCGCCGGGCCAAGCCTGGTGCCAGCCGGCAGCAGCAGGTCGCCAGGGAGCGCGTCGTCGCCGGCTCGGCGCACAGAGTGGCCCGGCCCGGCGCTCTGGCTGATCCGGACCGTGGTCTCGCCGCCGTCGGTCCACTCGACCGGGACTACCGCGTCGGCTCCGGCCGGGAACAGCGCGCCGGTCATGATCTTCGCGCAGTGACCGGGGACTACGGTGTGCTCGGCCGTGTCCCCGGCCGCGATCTCGTAGTCGACCGGCAGGGTCACCGGAGAACTGGTGCTGGCCGAGGCCACGTCCGCGGAGCGGACGGCATAGCCGTCCATCCCCGAGCTGTCGAAGCCTGGCAGCGGCCAGGCCGCGGTCACGTCGGCGGCGAGCACGCTGCCCTGGGCGTCGGTCAGGGACAGCTCCGCGGGCGGCACGGGCCGGATGGCCGCGAGTATCTCGCTGAGGTAGTTCTCGACCGAGTCCATGGTCGGTGAGTCCGTTACGGCCTGATCCTGTGCGTCAGCCACGGCCTGATCCTGCCGCCCTTCACTCCAGCGTGGTAATGAACTCGCGAAGCCAGGGTATGAACTCGCCTGCCAGGTCGGGCCTGGCGCAGGCGAACTCGACCGTAGTCCGCAGGAAGTCTTGCTTGTTGCCGGTGTCGTAACGGCGGCCGCGGAACAGCACGCCGTGCACCCCGCCGCCGTCCGAGCAGCGATCCCGGTCGGCGGTCGCCAGGGTTCGCAGCGCGTCGGTGAGCTGGATCTCGCCGTTGCGGCCAGGCAGGGTCTCGCGCAGCACGGCGAAAATGGCCGGATCGCAGATATAGCGGCCGATCACGATCCAGTTCGACGGTGCCTCGCTCGGATCCGGCTTCTCGATCAGGTCGGTCACCGCCACGATGTCCCACTCATCGGTCGGCTTGAACGACGCGCACCCATAGGCGGAGACCTGCTCGGGCGGGACCTCCATCAGCGCGACGATGCTGCCGCCGTACCGCTGCCTGGCCGCGATCATCCTGGCCAGCAGGTCCTCGTTCAGGTTGATCAGGTCATCGCCGAGCAGCACGGCGAACGGCTCGTCGCCGACATGCTCGGCCGCGCACAGCACGGCGTGGCCAAGGCCAAGCGGCGATTCCTGCCTGACGTAGCTGACTGAGGCCAGTTCGGTCGGAGCGCGGACGTCGGCGAGCGCGCGGTGATTGCCGCGGGCGGCGAGCTGGGCCTCGAGGTCGTGCGCCCGGTCGAAGTGATCCGAGATCGAGTCCTGGTTGTCGCCGGTGATGAGCAGCACGTCGGTCAGGCCGGCACTGACGGCTTCCTCGACGACGTACTGGATCGCCGGCTTGTCCACCACAGGCAGCATGACCTTCGGCGTTGCCTTCGTGGCGGGCAGGAATCTGGTGCCACGACCGGCTACCGGGACGACTGCTTTGGCGACTGCGGCGCAATGAGCCATGCTGAGAACCCTAACTAGCCGGTGGGAGGAGTCCGTGCACGGCATGGCCGAAAGCGATCAGGTCCCGATCCCGGCGCGGGTTCCGCCGGTCGGGTCCGATCAGGCCGCGCCGCGGCTGGCCGAGCGCAAAGCGCTGCTGCGTAAGGAGTTGATCGCGAGCCGGGCCCGCCGCAGTGAGGCCGATCAGACCGCGGCTGGCCGGGCGCTGCTTGACTCGATCTTGGCCATGCCGGAGGTTGGCATGGCCGGCGCGATCGCCGCGTATGTCTCGGTCGGCACCGAGCCGCGGACCGGCGGGCTGATCTTCGCGTTGTGGAAGCGGGGCAGTTACGTCCTGCTTCCGGTGCTGCGCGACGACAATGACCTGGACTGGGCGTGTTACGAGGGACCGGACTCGCTCGCTCGCCGGCCGCGCGGCCTGATCGAGCCCGTTGAGCCGCGGCGCGGGGTAGCGGCCGTGGCCAGCGCCGATCTGGTCCTTGTCCCCGCTCTGGCCGTCGACCGCCGCGGCAATCGGCTTGGCCGCGGCGGCGGCTCCTACGACCGGGCGCTGGCCAGGGTCGGAGCCGCCGTTCCGACGATCGCGCTGCTGCATGATGGCGAGTGGCTCGATCAGGTTCCGGCGGGGCCGCATGACCAGCGGGTACGAGGCGTCGCGCAACCTGGTCGAGGAATCACCAGGATCGCGTAGCCGTTGTAGCATTTAGCAGTTCACGGTGGCGAGTGCTAAGCCTTGGGAGGACACTGTGCCGACGTACGAGTACGCCTGCACCGAATGCGGGGACCGGCTTGAGGTCGTGCAGCGTTTCAGCGACGACCCGCTCAGCATCTGCGGGGCCTGTGGCGGGAAGCTGCGCAAGGTGTTCTCCGCGGTGGGCATTGTCTTCAAGGGCTCGGGTTTCTACCGGACGGATAGCAGGAGCGGGAGCGGCGCCAACGGTGCCAAGGACCGCGAGACCGCTAGCGCCAACGGGTCATCTTCATCTTCTGACGGTGGCGGGTCCGGTAGCAAGGGCGAGTCGTCCGGCAGTAAGGCCGAGTCTGGCGGCAAGGGCGAGGGCGGCGGCCGGGGCGAGTCGAGCAGCGGCGGCAAGGGCGAGTCCGGGGGCGGCAAGTCCGAGTCCACTGGCCGGTCTGAGTCTGGCCGGTCTGAGTCTGGCCGGTCTGACTCTGGCCGGTCTGACTCTGGCCGGTCTGAGTCTGGCAAGTCTGACTCTGGCCGGTCTGAGTCTGGCAAGTCCGGGCAGTCCGGTTCGGACACTGGCCCCAAGGGCGCGGGCGGGTCCGGGAGCGGGTCGAAAGGGGCCGGGCAGGCCGGGGCCGGCTCGAAGGTCGCCTGATCCGTCATGCCGGACCTGGCGAGCATCGGCGTCATCGGCGGCTCAGGGCTCTACGAGTTTCTTGATGACGCACGGGAAGTGCAGGTACAGACCCCGTTCGGCCCGCCGAGTGACCCGCTGACGATCGGCACGGTCGCCGGGCGGTCCGTTGCGTTCGTGCCGAGGCATGGCAGGGATCACAGGTACCCGCCGAGTGCCATTCCCTATCGGGCGAACCTGTGGGCGCTGCGGTCAGTCGGTGTGCGCCAGGTCCTCGGGCCGAGCGCGGTCGGATCGCTGACGTCGTCCAGCGGCCCCGGTACGCTGATCATTCCTGATCAGATCGTGGACCGGACCGCCAGCCGGGTGCAGACTTTCTACGACGCGGGCGGCGCGGTACATGTCCAGTTCGCCGACCCGTACTGCCCGGTCGGGCGTTCGGTGGCTGTCGCGGCCGCCGAGGCGGCCGACTGGCCGCCGGTGACCTCGGGGACGCTCGTCGTGATCGAAGGCCCCCGGTTTTCGACGCGGGCCGAGTCGCGCTGGTATGCGGCGCAGGGCTGGACGCTGGTCGGCATGACCGGGCATCCCGAGGCAGTCCTAGCCCGTGAGCTGGCGCTGTGCTACACGGCGATCTCGCTGGTCACCGACACCGATGCTGGCGTCGAGGAAGGTCAGGGAGTCACTCACGACGAGGTCCTGCAGGTGTTCGCGCAGAACGTGACGAGGCTCCGCGGCTTGTTGATGGAGATCATCGCGAATCTGCCGGAAGACCGAAGCTGCCCGTGCCCGAGCGCGCTGGATGGCCTGAAGCTGCCGATCGAACTGCCCTGAGCACGCTGGCTCAGGTACCTGCGGCGTGGCGGCTGGCAAGCCCGACGAGGTTGCCCTCGCTGTCCCTGATGAAGGTCATCCATTCCTCGAAGCCCGGCTCGCCGAAGATGCCCTCGTCATCGACGTGGATCCGGTGGGGCTCGCTGTGGATCGTCACGCCCGCCTCGCGCAGCTGGCTTGTGCTGTGCCGGACGTCGTCCACCCGCAGGTAGATCAGCGCGCTGGATGCTCCTTTCTCGAGCAGCAGGCGAGCCTGGCCGAGCCGGAGGAAGGCTAGTCCTGGCGGGTCGTACCTGGCGATGACGTCGCCTCCCAGGATGCCGGTATAGAACGCAACTGCCCGATCAAGGTCGTCGGCGTGCTGCGCGATCTGATGAAGTTTCATGCCGCTCTCCCATTCCCGTAGCATCCCTACGTATATTTGATAGGGATGCTATACATACTTCATGGCAGAGAGCAAGCCCGACCTGGCGTCGGTGGCTACAGCCCTCAACTCTGGTGCGATCCACTTGCTGCGCAGCATGGCCGTGGTCGACCGGCTGGCCGGCCTGACACGGGCTCGCTTGTCGGCGCTGTCGGTGCTGGTCTTCGGCGGTCCGCGCACGCTCGGCGACCTAGCCGCCGAGGAAGGAGTGGCTGGTCCGACGATGACCCGCATCGTCGACGGGCTAGCTGACGCAGGACTCGCCGAGCGCCGGGTGCACCCGAGCGACGGCCGAGCGGTCCAGATCGCGGCGACGAGCGCGGGTGATGCTCTGATGCGCGCAGCGGCCCAGCGCCGCATCGATGCGATCGTCACCGGCCTCGGCAGCCTGACCGCGGCCGATCGCGATCGCCTCACCTCGGCGGCCAGCCTGCTCGATCAGCTAGCCGACGCAATCAGGAGAGCAGGCTGATCGCGAATGCAAGGGCCGCGATCGGGCCCACCCCTCGGGAGGCACTGGCGTTCACGCTCCGGCTGGCCAGCTATGTATCGGTTGGCGGCCGCACTGATGCGGCCGGCAGCACCGGTGACCGGCTACGCTTGACTCGGCTCCTGGCTCCGCCAGGGCCTGGCCCCGATAGCTCAGTGGATAGAGCGACTGCCTCCTAAGCAGTAGGTCCCGCGTTCGAGTCGCGGTCGGGGCGC
>OCZU010002188.1_pt1 | contig 12561 bp, 6 predicted proteins | sample 1539001 | NCBI WGS metagenome assembly OCZU01 (sample SAMEA3539306, study PRJEB22396) | soil metagenome | biome: tundra; feature: field; material: soil | place: USA | collected 2010-05 | depth 0.15 m
AATCCGCCTCGAGCATACGGAGATACCCGCGAAAGGCTTGCACCCTCTGGCGGCGCAGCCGGCTGGACATTTCCGGTGTGAATCCCTTCTGCGAGCGCAGAAACTGGAAATCGGTTGCGTCCAACAGGCGCTGCATGGGGCGATAGCGGTCGGTGGAGAGTTCACTGAGCCACTCGGTAGTGACCGGAAGTACGTGATTGTCGGACCCGAGGCGGCGGACCAGGAACAGCGCGCCTAAACCCAGTAGCAGTATCGCGACGGTGGCGACGATAATCGGAGGCGTCATCTCTTTCAGTTTCGGGCAACAAGAGCGGAAAAGGCTAGATGGGCCAGTACGGGGAAGGTACTGTCTGATAACTAAGGTTAGTATTACCTCATCGTGTGTGGGAGTAGGTCTCCGTGAATCAGGGTGCCGCAAATGGGCTGCGCGGGTACAGTCCCAGGCGTACCCCGGCAGTCATAGTACTCAATGCTGTCAGTGCTGAATCGGAAGAACCAGTTGACCGGGTGGATTTGAGTCGATGGTCAGTGGAGACGACACACCGTCCACCTGGAGGGAGATCGGATAGGATCCCGCGGGCTGGCTGGCAAACTGTTGCGGCACGGTGAAGTTGACCTGGAACTCGCCGACCGCCACCAGACCCGCGTAATCGGCGGGCACAATGACGCTCCCGATGGTCACGGTCACGCCGCTCACGGTCTGCGGAGTGGGGAGAACTCCCGCGGGCGTCGGGGCCAAACCGGTGGCAAATAACTGAATCACGTCGCCTGGTTTAGCGTTGCGAAACGCCGGACCGACCGAAGGATCGCCCACCCGCTTCCCGTCCAGAAACACCCCGCCCGCGTAATCGACGCCATTCTCGATTACCGGGAAAATGGCGGGAGAACTTGTCACCGCCGGCACGGAAGCGATATCGCTTCCCACGCCATTGATGAAAACTTGAACCGCCGCCGTGCCCGTGATCCCGCTGGGCACCTGAAAATTGACCTGCCTGGGCGAAATGAAGTACACCGCCGCCGCCTGCCCGTTGACTTTCACCTGGACTCCACTCAGATTGGTCGGTAGACTGTTGCCCAGCCCGGTAAAATCGGCGGCGTTCCAAATGCGTGTCGTGCCGCCCATATTGAAGCCCCGCGCCTGCGCCCACGAGCCTGGGACCAAACCTCCTGAAATATAGGTGGCGCCGTTTTCCGCGGCCTCCAGCACGGGCCCCGGCGCCGTTGCCGAAAGTGTCACGGGAACGCTCTCGAAAACCTGCGTGGTGTAGTCCGGAAACGAGCCGGTGGGAAAACTGCTGAGGTAAACCCGCGGCGCAGTCCCCGCGATAGTGGGGTCGGCGGTTTCCCCCATCAGCGTCGCGTAAAACAGCGTTCGGCCCGGCTCGCTGTACGTCTGGGTGATGGGGTCCGTCCAATGAACCAGGTCGTTGGACGCCCGCAGATGCACGCCCGCCGAGGTTTGTGCGACCGCCACATATACATCGAAGCCGCTGTCGTAGAGCACTTCAGCGACACCCCCGTTGAACAGGGGAGCGTAGTTGCCCGCCGTCCCCGAGAGATCCGGCGTATCGCTGGTGGCGGGTTGCGTCCACGGATCGGGCGACGCCCCATCGTACTTGTGGAACACGCGCGCCACCTGGTGCGCATCGCCGGAAAACGCGGCGGCAATCACGTCGGCGTATTTCGCGCGCGCGACACCGGCGCAGGTGTTCGAGGGACAAGTCCCCGGCACCAGGTCGTTGAAGAAGAGGTAAAAGTACGCGCTGGCCGGGTCGGCGGGCGGGTTATCCAGATGCTTGCCGTTGGCATCGGCGACGATCAACGATCCATATCCCATGGTCATGTTCTGTCCACCGCCGGTGAAGACGGAAAGCGGCTGGCTGGGCTGCACGATCTGCCCCACAACCTGGAACGTCTTGCCGTTGTCCGTGGATACCGCCAACCCCAGGCCCCCGTAGTAACACGGCACCGATGTCCCGCCGTTAACGGCGCATTCCTGGTTCGCCGTGGCCGGATTTTTCCAGTGGTACTCGCCGTGAAACGGCATCAGGTATCCGCTCTTGCCGCCGCTGGAGAACGGCACAATCTGGCCGCCGCCCGCGTAGTCGCGGTCAAAGACCCAGCCCGCCGGACCATCGCCTGGGCCAAACAACTTCTTGCAGCCATTGCTTCCGGTCACACGATCCAGGGTGCCGGTAAACGTGTAGGCACCAGCGGCGCTTGGGGTGCCCGCGCATTTCGCCGAGGAGCCCGCGGCTCCATAAAAAGTGTACGATCCGCCGGCTCCCTTGATGGCCCCAAACTGGCCGTCCGAAACGCCCCACTGAAATCCGTAGCCGGCCAGCTCAGCGTGTGTCGCGAACGTCACCGGTGCGCCGAACGTGCCGCTGACGACGGGCAGCGTCTGTGCGTGACCCAGCCAGCACAGCGGCAACATCGTCCATACGATTTGTTTTGGGGAAATACGCATCGTGATCCTCAGGTAGCTATTGGTCAATGCTGCACCGTCAAGAAGACTCCGGGCTGCGTGATCGAGCCGCCCTGCGTCGCCGTTATTTCCTGGTCCCCGTCTTTCAGGGAAGCCGGCACAACCGGCGTGCCGGATTGTGCCGCGCAGCGGGCTGCCGCGATCAAGCCGGCCAGGATGACAGAATGGGGAATTCGGAACAATTCGTCTGCCTCCCTCGCCGCATTTCTAATGCTGAATTGTAATCAAGGTGCCGGGCTGCGTGGTGGCCCCGTTATAGGTGGCGGTGATCGCCTGGTCGCCATCGGGCGTGTTGGGCGGCACCATCACGTTGAACTGAAACTGGCCCGTGGCCACCAGGCCCGCAAACGACACGAAGGCGTTGGCGCCGCCGATTTTGACTACGGGCAGCGGCGTGAGGGTGCCGCCTTGCGTGGTGGAGCCGCTCACCACGGGCGTGGTGGTGGGACCGAAGCCGTTGGCGTACAGCACCACGGTCTCGCCCGGCTTGGCCGGCGTGGTCAATCCTGGATACAAAGTTGCGGGCCCCAGAAAACTGCCGTTGGCGTCGGCGTGCTCGGCGGCCACGTACGGGCCCCCGTTGAAAACGAAAAACGATGGCGAAAGCGGTTGCGCAGCCACATTGACCGCCGTGCTGGTGGTCCCGGCGTTGGTCAGCGTGACCGGCACCTGACCCTGCATGGCGTCGGGCGGCGTCAGAATGTTCACCTGCGTGGGGCTGATGTAGTAGACGAAGGCGCTCCTGCCGTTCACCTTCACGCCGACACCGTCCAGTTGGGTGGGCATCTGGCCGTTGACGAAGTCCGTGCCCTGCCAGATGCGCGTGTCGCCGGCCGGCGCGAGGTTCGTGCCCTTGATCTCCACCCACGTATTGGGCGCGATGAGGGCCACTTCGCCTTCGGCGTTGGCCACGAGCGAAATCGTGGGCGCCGGGCCGGATCCGGCGGTGGCGATCGCCGTATAAGCCTGCGCCACCTTGGCGCCGGTTGCTGTCAATTGATAGGCGCCCCCGGACTGCGTGATCAGGTTGCCGTTGTCGAAGTAGGCCAGCGCGACCGCGCGGGTCCTGGCGTAGGACGTGATGTTGGTATGGTAGGGCTCGCTATCGTTGCAGCCGCCCCATTCCAGGATGGCGGCGGCGTGGCCATGGGATTGGGCGTAGTTCACCAGAGGGTCGACGCCCTGCGGCCAGTTGGTGTAGCGGGGCGAAGGCGGTTCCGTGCAAGCGCCGGCCGAGGCGTTGTAGAGGTGGAAATTCCACACCAGATTGGTCCACGCAAAGTCGGATAGCGCGCCCGAGACAATGGATTCGAATGCCGTGCCCGTGTCCTCCACGAAGACGAGCGATTGCGGCGCCCAGGTGCGGATGGCGGCGATCAACTGGTTCTGGTTGTCGCTCCAGGTGTTGGTGTTGATGCCGTGCATGTCCTCCCAGGTGTCGTAGAGGACGGCCGGATCGGCGGCGTACTTCTTGGCGAACGCGGCCCAAAAAGTGAACGCCGCATCGATGGTGTTGCCGGTGGTGTCCTGCGCCAGACAAAGCGAGGGATTGGCCTGGCAGTTCAGGTCGCCCTGGTTGGGCGCGGGACAATTCCTGCCATCGGCGGCGCACGGCGGATCGGGAAACTGGCCGGCCTTCAGGACGACCACGTAGTTGCCGTATTTCTTGGCGCGCTGAATCAGGCCGTCGATGTAGCTCTGGTATGGCTGGTTGGCAATGGGCACCGTCAGGTTGGCGTTCCACCAGGCCGCGTTGACGAAGAGGCGCACCAGGTTCATGGAGAGCAACTGGTTCTGCGCGGCGTAATCGGCGTCGGTGGCGGTGGCATCGGCATTGCCGCTTCCGGTGGCGCTGCGATTGAGGCCGCGGAGGAGGGCCGGCTTGCCCGAGTCGTCCGCGACGATGCCGGCGGCGGTGACGTGCAAGGGGCGGAACGTCTGGGCCAGCAAGGGGGCTGCAAGGAGGAATAAGAAGCAGAGTGCCCGTGTGGGGCAGGTTGCCAACCTGCACCACAAGCACAAGGACAAGCAGGAATCTCTCATTGCAGGGTCACCCACATGGGGCTCACCCAGACGATCTGTCCATCGGTCTGCAGGCCGCGCACGTAATAGTAGCTGGTCTTGCCCTTGACCGCCGCCGAGTCCTGATAGCTGAATGCCAGCACGCGATCTCCGCTGGTGGTGTAGGCTACGTTGCCGTCCTTCACCAGCACCACGTTCTGGAAGGGCGCGGTGCCAAACAGCCGCACCGTAAATACCGGTGCGCCGGTGGCGGTGAAGGCCTCTCCCATGAAGTGCGTGCCGCTGCGGAAATCGGCCAGGATGTTGTCGGTGGAACCATACATGCGGCGCTTGCGCATGGCATCCATAATTCCGGCTCGTCCGGGCGCGGTCACCCAGAGGTTGGTAAAGGAGATGTGTGTGGAGACATGGTCGCTGGAAGCTTCGAAGCCCAGTTGGTAGCCGAAGCCCAAGGCGTTAGAAACGTAACCCGGCGCATCGAACCCGGAGATGGAATCGGCGGCCGTGTTGGCCCTGGGAGCGCCAGGCATTTCGTAGTCCTGGCGGGCGCCCTGATAGATTTCGACGAAGGGCTCCACCACGGGATCGTTATTGCGCCAATCCGTGCCCTGGTCGGTGGCGCTGGTGTGTGGGGCCGAGAGGCCGTTGAAGAAGTGCAGATACGCGTACAGCATAGTGGTATCGGGAGCCGGCGCACGGGGGGAATCGGGAGCCGTGACAGGGAGACGTGGCAGCGTGCGAATTCCCCGCTTATCGAAAATGATGTTGCGGTGGCCTTCCGGGTAAGAGACGCTACGCTCGTAGTAGTACATGGGCACGAACTTGCCGCCGAGCAGGTAGGCATCGGTGAACTTTTGCATCATCCACCAGGTGTATTCGCGCCCGCTGCCGTCATCGTGATCGCAACATCCCACCCAATCGAGCGCCGCGGCATCGATGAAGTAGCGGTAGCTGTCGATCAGCGGGCCGTCGCGGACACCATCGAAAGAAATCTCGGTATGGCGGTGGAAGTCGCCGCGCACCAACTGGTACGGCTGTCCGTTCACGGTTGGGCGGTAGCTGCGATTGAGCGTGTCCGAGGCGCCCTCAGCCGCCACGGAAGCGTCCGGCGTAGCGGGCGTCACCTGGCCGATTTTCTGCAACAGGGGAGAAGCCTGGGTCCGGCTCACCGGGACATCGAGGGCGTAGATATCCGAATTGGCCGAATCCGCGGCCGGCGTGCCATTGGGCAGCGGCGAGAGCCGGTGGTCCATGGAATGGGCGATCAACAGATGGCCGGGTCCGAGGGGAAGCATCGATGGGCGATTGTCGCTCACCGCGTCCGTGAAGGCGAGCACGCCGGGACCGTGCCATTGGTTGCCATCGAAATACACCAGGGCGCTGGTCCAGATGGAGCCGATGGATTCGCCGGTTCCGTTGCTGCTGGAGAGCCCGTTGCCCGCAAGTTCACGGAAGAGGAGATACACGGTTCCATCGGAATCGGTGGCCAGGTGGGGAAAGCTGTTCTTGGGAGCGGCCGCCGGTCCAACCTCGTTGCCGGCCTGGCGTTTTTGGGCGATGGTAGGGTCGGGCTGGGCCGCGAACGGGCCCGGCGTGGAGGGCTCGAACAATTCGGCGGCAGGCGCTCCGGGCAGGACGCGCGCCACATCGTCGGTGGTGGCGTAGAGATCGCTTCCAACCAGGCAGCGCACCTGAATGGTGTGGTTTTGGTAGAGCGCGATTCCGGTGGTGTCGTAGAGCCCCCAGTCCTTGCCCCACTTGGGTCCGGACACTTCATAGGCGATCCAAAGGCGATTCTGGGCGTCGTAGGCCAAGGTGCTGCGGACTTCGAAGTTCAAGGTCGCCGCCACGGGAATCGGGGCGTCGAAGGCGATCTGATTGGCGAAATGCGCGCGGCGGACGTAGACATCGTAATCGCCCTTATCGTAGGTGTCCCAGGAAATGGCCACGTCGCCGTTGGCGGCGGTGGCGATGGCGGGATCCCAATCGCTGGCCGGCGAGACGGAGACGGTGGATTCCGGCGTGAAGGTGTCGCCGGTCTGGACCGCGGCCAGCACTTCGAGATTGTTGTTGCGGAACGCCTGCCAGGCCAGCCAGACGCGCCCCGAAGAGTCGGTCGCCGCCACGGGAAAGAGGTCGGTTCCCGGGTCGGTGGTGAGGCGGATCTCCGCGGACATGGTTCCGTCGGCGCGGGAATTGCGCGCGTAGATATCGAAATTGCCGGAGCGTTGCGTGGAATAGAAGATCCAGGCGCGGCCCTGGCCATCGATGGCTACCGCGGCGCGCATGGCGTCCTCGCCCGCTTTGGTCACGGGAAATGGCCCGGTCCATACCCGCTGCGATTTCGAATAGTGCAACAGAAACACCTGGTCGCCGCCGGCCGGGCGGGCGAAAGGCGTGAAATCGGTGATGGTCAGCCTGGTCGAGAGGCCGCGCGCCTGCGAGCGGTCGCCGTGGACGAATTGCGTATAGGCGAGGTACACGTCGTCGCCCGATTGTGCCATCGACGGGAAATCCTCTTCCTCGATGGACGACGTCAACTGGAGCGGAGCGGCGGTCTGCGCGGCGAGCGCTTTGCCGGCGAGGAACGTCTTGCTGACGCCAAAGGGAACGTCCTGCGAAGAGAAGGTGAAGTTCCCCTGGGTGGTCTTGACGTCGAAAGTGACCGCGCCGCCCGGCGCCGCCACGGTGACGATGACGCCGTTTTCCTGCATCGGCCCCGTGGTGGCCGATGGCGCCGGCGGGCTGGTGCGGGCGGCCAGCTTCCAGCTTGAGGTTCCGGTAATGGAGTCGGCGCTGTTGAATCGCCAGCCGTTGAGGCTGAGAATGGTGGCTCCGGTAGCCGTAATCGAGCCGTCCCAGTTGGTATCGACCTTATCGCCTACACCCAGGATTACCAGGAAAGACTGAGACGCCGGGGCGTTGATGGGGGCCAAAGGTGTCACAACCTGGGGGAACAGCAGCCGCCGGCCGCCGACCACGCCAAGCGCGAGCAGGATGACAAACAGACACCGCAAACGCTGATTCACGATCCCCTCCAGCTACGTGAAGTGTATGGGAAACCCGGATTCCCCTTTTTAGTTTCGGCTCCGGGCCGTGGAGTTAGTATATGTCATCACAGGTTTTCCCGTGAAGAGGTATGGTATCTGTGGGACCGATTCGGGGAGAACATGAGTCACGGGCGCAAAACACAGATGCTCACGCTGGCCGCACTGGCGCTGGCATTGGCGATTGCGGTGGGGCGCAAGCAGGTGGCGCGCTTTTCCGCCGCGCCCCGGTCCCAGACAGCCGCGCAAGACGTCATTTATACCATGCTCGACGCCTCGCGCGCGGGGGACGTCCGGGCGTATCTGGCGACCTATGCCGGGCAGATGCGTGCCTCGCTGGAACAATCGATCCGCGAAACCGGCGAGGGACGGTTCAGCCGGTATTTGAAGGAGTCGAACGCAGCCATCAAAGGCATCGCGGTTTCCGAGCCTCAAGCGCTCAGCGAGCGCGAGGTGAAGGTGCGGGTGGAGTACGTTTACCAGGACCGCAACGAGGCGCAGGCAGTCATTCTCGAGAAGGCCGGCGGCGATTGGAAGATCACCCGGGTTGACGGCAGCGAACGCCTGAAGACGCTGATTCCCTACGGCACTCCCGTGAAGTAATCCGCGTGTGATATTCTTCCGTAGCGGACAAAAGAGGGCGCGTGATCAAGGACAACGCCTGCAAAAGCCGACAACCGGTCCCTTACGGTCGCGGCTCCGATGGGCTGTTTCGTCGCGGCTCTGAAAGAGCCGATCGGAGCCGCGACCGTAAGGGAGCGGTTGGCATGGTGATTTCGGAACAAAGCCTGACTCATGGATGAGGATCGCCGGGAACGAATTCGCTATTACACGTTTGCCGCCTTCGTCGGCGTGCTGCTGCTAGCGAACTGGCTGGGGGTCTTCCGGACGATCTTCGGGCTGGACACGGCCATCGTCGTCACGCTGCTGGCCGGATATAAAACATTTTACAATTCGATTTCGGCGCTCTTGGAGCGGCGCGTCTCGGCGGACATCGCGTTGTGCATCGCGGTGATCGCGGCGCTTTCGGTGGGACAATACCTGGCCGCGGCGGAGGCCATGTTCATCGTGCTGGTGGGCGAGGGGCTGGAATCGTACGCGGCGGGCCGTACGGCGGCGGCGATCGAGCGCTTCGTGGAGCAGATGCCGCGGCGCGCGCGGCGGTTGCGCGATGGCGCGGAGGAGGACGTGGACGCCGCCGCGCTGGTGGAAGGCGATTTCATCCTGGTGCGCGCCGGAGAACGGTTGCCGGCGGACGGCGCGATTGTGGACGGCAGTTCGGCGATCGACGAAAGCTCCATCACGGGCGAACCGCTGCCCAGCGAAAAATCCACGGGGGATGAAGTCTATTCGGGCTCGCTCAATGGCGGCGGGCTGCTGCGCATTCGGGTGACGCGCGCGGGCGAGGAGACCACGCTGGCGCGCGTGGTGCACCTGGTGCGCGAAGCCCGGGGGAAGCGCGCGCCGGTGGAGCGCCTGGCCGACCGCTGGGCGCGGTACTTTCTGCCGGCCCTGCTAGTGGCCGCCGCGCTCACCCTGTATTTCACGCGCGACTGGATGCGCACGGTGTCGGTGCTGATTGTGGCGTGTCCGTGCGCCTTGATCCTGGCGACGCCCACGGCGATGGTGGCGGCCATCGGCGGCCTGGCGCGGCGCGGCATCCTGGTACGCGGCGCTTCCATCCTGCAACTGGCGGCCAAAGTGGATACGGTGGTGTTCGATAAGACGGGCACCATCACCGAAGGGCAGTTCGAGATCGTGCGACTGGTGGCGCTGGGCCGCACGGAGGACGAACTGCTCGCGCTGGCCGCTGGGGTGGAGCGGGCTTCCAGCCATCCGCTGGCGCGGGTGGTGGTGGACGAAGCCATACGGCGAGGGATTGCGGCGCCGGAAGCCGGGAGCGCCGTCGCGGTGCCCGGCCGCGGCGTGGAAGGCGTGGTTGGCGGGCGAAAGGTTCGCGCCGGCAATGCGGAGTTCGTGGCGGAAGGCGGAGCGGCGGCGCCCGCGGCGTTGATGGAGCAGTGCGACGCGCTGGGAGCCACGGCCATCTGGGTGGCCGAGGATGGCGGGCTGGCGGGGGCGATCCTGTTGCGCGACCGGATCCGCCAGGGAGTGCCGGCCTGCGTGCGGGGCCTGGGCGAAATCGGGATTGGCCGCCTGCTGATGCTCACCGGCGATCGCCGGCGCGCGGCCGAGGCGATTGCGCGGGAGGCGGGAATCGCGGAAGTGGAGGCCGGCGTGCTGCCGGAACAGAAGCTGGCGCGCATTCGGCAGCTTCTGGCGGAAGGGCGCTCGGTGGGAATGGCTGGCGACGGCATCAACGACGCGCCCGCGCTGGCGGCCGCCACGGTGGGAATCGCCGTCTCGGGCGCCAGCGACATCGCGGCGGAAGCGGCCGATATCGTCTACCTGCCGCACTCGCTGGAGAATCTGCCGCAACTGTTCACCATCAGCCGGCGCGCGGTGGCCACGGCGTGGCAGAACATGTTTCTGTTTGCCGGCCTGGTGAACCTGGCGGCGGTGATGCTGGCGGCGCGCGGCACGCTGGGGCCGATCGGCGCCGCGCTGACGCACCAGCTTTCCTCGTTTTTCGTGATGATGAACTCGCTCCGGCTGCTGCGGGTGGAAGGCGCATGGCGGCGGCGTTGGGAGCCCGTGGCGGCGCGCATTCGCCGTAGGGTGGAGGCGATGGACCCGGTGGGAAGTGTGTGGCGCCGGCGGAGGGAACTGCCCAAGCCGGCGTTGATGGCGGCCGGCGCGCTGGTTCTGCTGAACGGGTTTTACATCGTTCCCACGCAGGAAATCGGCATCGTGCAGCGCTTTGGGCGGAAGCTGCAACCTTACGGCCAGCCGGGCTTGCACTACAAACTGCCCTGGCCGATGGAGCGGCTCACGCGGGTGCAGGCGCGCCGCGTACGCGTGGTGGAAATCGGGTTTCGCTCCGATGCGAGTGCGGCGGGAGCGGAGCCCGCGGCGTACGAATGGAACGTGCAGCACCGTTCCGGCCGTTTCCAGCGGAAGCCGGAGGAGGCGCTGATGCTCACCGGCGACCAGAACATGATCGAGTTGAACGCCACCATTCATTACGATCTGGCGCGCCCCGACGAGTTCGTATTCAACCAGCTCGATGGCGAGGCGACGGTGCGCGCCGCGGCCGAAGGGGCGATGCAATCGGTGGTGACCAATGCGGCGCTGGACGATGTTCTCACCACCGGCCGCCTGGGCATCGAAGGCCGGGTCAGGCAGGAATTGCAGGCGCGGCTGGACCGCTACCGCAGCGGCATCCGCGTGCTGGGCGTAAGGCTGGAAGATGTACACCCGTCGCTGGAAGTGGTGGACGCCTTCCGCGAGGTCTCGGGCGCATTCGAAGAAAAGAACCGGATGGTGAACGAGGCGGAGGGTTATCGCAACGAGCAGGTGGCGCTGGCGCGTGGCAATGGCCGCGCCGGGCTGGAAAAGGCGGCCGCCTACACGCTCGAACGCATCGGCCGCGCGCTGGGGGATGCCGACCGGTTCCAGCAGCATGAGGCCGCGTTTCGCCTGGCGCCGGGGCCTACCGAGACCCGGCTGTATTGGGAAACCATCGAGCAGGTGCTGCCCGGCAAGAAGAAGTTCATTACGGATACGAGCAAGGCCCGCCGGCAGCTATTCCTGATCGAAGACGGCGTGGAGATCGGCGGACCGGCGCTGAACCCCGTCTTTTCGGAGACCGCGCCGCGCAAGCCACCGGGGAACTAAGTCATGCACATGGATAACAAGTATCTTCGCGTATTAGTAATACTGGCAGCCCTGATTCTGGGATACCGCACATTCTTCACGGTAAGTGAAGCCGAGTTCGCGCTGGTGACACAGTTCGGGCGTCCGCTCTACACCGCCGGCGGGGCCGGCCTGCACATGAAATGGGCGTTCCAGAGCGCGACTTACTTCGACCGGCGCCTCAGGATCTACAACCCTCGTCCCTCGGAGTTTCTGACGCGCGATAAGAAGAACATCGTGGTGGACAGTTACGTCGCGTGGAAGATCCAGGATCCCGACCGGTTTTTGCAGACCGTGGGCGACCCTGTGGCCGCCGAGATGAGGCTGCACGATATCGTGTGGTCCGGGCTTTCCGCGGTGCTGGGCGGCCACGATCTGGATGCGCTGGTCTCGGCCGCCGGTAAGGTGGAAAGCAGCGATCTGATGGACGGTTTGAGCAGCCTGACGGATCGCGCGGCGCTCGGGCAATATGGCATCAACGTGGTGGATGTGCGCATCAAGCGGCTGAATCTGCCGGAGCAGAACAAGCAGAGCGTGTACGCGCGCATGCGGGCGGAGCGGGAGCGTATCGCGCGCCAGTACCGCGCCGAAGGCGAAGAACAGGCCTTGAGCATTCGGGCCGATGCGGATCGCCAGAAGGCCGAGATCCTGTCGGCGGCATATAAGGAAGCGGAAAAGACGCGCGGCCAGGGCGACGCGGAATCCACCCGCATTTACGGCCAGGCTTACTCGAAGAATCCACGATTCTATAAGTTTCTGCGGACGCTTGAGGCGTATAAGAAGGTGCTCGACGATAAGACTACCGCCATACTAAGTTCGGATTCGGAGTTATTGAAAGTGCTGATGCGCGGCGAAGCAGGGGTCAAGTAAGATGCCAAGAGAGAACGCGCCCGCACGCGGGCGTTGGCAAGCTAAAGCATGCCCCACCATTGCAGGCACACGACCTGTAGGGGTGGGGCATGCTTTAGCTTGCCTTGCCTGAAAGTGCTGGACCGCGGGGAAGCAGGAGTCAAATGAGCACGAGCCCTGGCCCATTCGAGACGATGCCGGTAGAGGCGGCATCCTGGTGGCGCGACCGCCGCCTGCCCTTCGCCGCCCTGTTGTTGTGGGCGCTTTGCGGGGTGATTTTTGTGCCGACGGACCAGCAGGCGGTGGTCACCCGGTTCGGCGCGGTGGTGGAGCCTCGGCTTTTACCCGGCGTGCATAGATCGGAAGAGCGTCGTGTAGGGAAAGAGTGTAGATCTCGGT
>OCZU010002189.1_pt1 | contig 12552 bp, 15 predicted proteins | sample 1539001 | NCBI WGS metagenome assembly OCZU01 (sample SAMEA3539306, study PRJEB22396) | soil metagenome | biome: tundra; feature: field; material: soil | place: USA | collected 2010-05 | depth 0.15 m
GCTGAACTCGTCCTGATCCGCTCCCGGCCACGATTACCAGCAGGACCAGGGACCGTGACCGGCCTTACCCCGGCAGCGCCGACCGCAGGCGGCTGACAAGAGAAGCCGCCAGGACGGCTGCCCGCGGTCCCTCCCACCGAACGCGATCGTGACCAGGACGCCGACGCAGGCATGTCCCCGCGGTACCGGCGGGACGGATTTCGTGCCTGGCGGTCTGCGGCTAGCCGGTGACGTCGCGGTTGTGGGGAACGAGTTCGTGGGGAGCATGGTCCGGGTCATCGATCCCGAAGCTGATGATGCGACGGGGATGGATCCTGATTATCGGGCCGCCGGTTCCGGCCGCGGAATCGGCGGGAGCGGCGATCGCCTCGGCGTGCCCGCGGATTTCCAGGCACCGGACACGCCACGGGCTGACCGAGGCGAGGTCATCGACCACGAACGCCACCCGGCCGTTGCTGGCGACGTTGCGGAACTTGCGGCTGGCGGCCATATTGAACCCGCCGACGTCGATCGTCCCGGTACTGCTGTTGTAGCGGAACCCGACCGGGCTGACCTGGAGCGTGCCGTCCGGCTGTGCGGTCGCCAGCCGCCCCAGCCGCTGGGTGGCCAGGTAGGCTAGTTCGGCGCTGGTGAATGACATGATGATTCCCTTCCGTGCTCGCCGCGATCCGGATGCGCCTGAGCGGGCGCGTGATCAACTCCCGGATTGAGCATGCAACCTCAACGGGGCTTTAAGTCAAGCGGCCCCGCGCGGGAGTTCGCGGCAGCGTGCTCCGCTGGCGCGCAGCGGGACCAGGCTGGGCCTATTCCTCGACGGGTCACGGGCTCTGGCGGGACGACCGGACGCTTTGCCCTTGCCGCCAGGCCGACCGGTCGTCTGCCACCACAGGCATGAGAAGGCAGAGATCGAATCATTTACCGCTCATGCCGCATGGCGCGCCTTCTTCTGTCTGAGCTGTCAGCACGGAATGTCGCTGAGGTGCCTGAGTCGGATAAATGTGCCATGGCTCTGGGTCTTTGCCGGTGAGAGGATGCCCTCGTGGGCGACGACAGGGACACCGAGCTCGCTGACACCCTGGCAGAGGCTGGCCGGAGAGTCGGGCAGGCCATGACTGATGCGCTGGAGCGCATACAGCCTGTCTTCGATGCGATCGCGGAAGTGGCGAACCGCCCTGAGGTCCGGGCGGTGATCGAGCGCGCTGAGAGGGCGATGCGGTGCAGGCTCTGCCTGTGCTTCTGTCTGAGGGCTCATCCGGCTGACCGTGGCATCTGCGAGATGCTCGACGCGGTGATTACGGGCCGGTACAGCTCGGACCTGCTGGGCGATGCTGATGTGCCGTTGTGCGCTCCGTGCGCGGCAGCCCGGGCCGCGCACGAGTTTGCCAGGTGACTAACCCCGTCTCGCCGGACTGGCACTGTTCGCCTTGCGCCGCTAACTGACACGCACTCACTGGAGGCCTGCGCTCACCCGCCATCGGCCAGCCAGCAATCGGCCCGCGAAGGTCACCTCGTACACCCAGAGAGCGGCAGCTTCGGCTAGGCCCTGGTCCCGCAGATGGCCGAGGACTGCGAAACAGCCGGGTCCGGTGCTCAGCTCGGGCGACATGCCGCGCTGCACCGCCACTACGGGCAGGGCATCAAGGCGCGGCCGGGGGACCGGCGTCTCCGCGCCGACGAGGGCCGAGCCTCTTGCGCTGCTCGACCATCCCCGGAAGGATCTCGGCAGCGTCGGGATCGTGGTGCGCTCAAAGGCGCAGGAGACGGGCATAAACGATCGCCTGCACCGCCGCCCAGGCGATCGTAGGCACTCCCCTCGGCTTGACCTCCACCGTGAGAAGCCGGCCGGAGGAGTCGAGCGCCAGCAGGTCGCAGCTGCTGCCGAAGGAGGCAGGTCTCGCCCCGGGCACTGGGGTCTTCTCGACTGCGCACAGCAGATCAGCGCAGACACTGTCCATGACCCGCTCCTTCGTGGGCGTGTCACGGAAGTGCAGCAGGACTTCGCGGTCGAGCGTGACCCGCTTGTCCGAGCCGAAGGACGAGACGGCCGCCTGCACCGCTCCGTCGATAGCGGCGTGCCCGGCGGAGGCCACCGGGGATAACGGCGTCCAGGTAGCCGTCGACATCATCCGCCCGAGCCTGAGCCGCACCGACCGGTGCCCATGACATCCACGCCGGGCTGAAGCCCGAGCGATGGAACGTGTGGCTGGCCGCCAGCTTCACCGAACCCGGCCTCCAGTGCACGTCCAGCACCGTGGTCAGCCCGACGTACGGAGAGGCGTGCAGGGCTCGGTTCTTCGGATTCAGGCGGAACTGCAAGTCGACTGGGTACCGCGCCTTCTGGGCATATTCCGTGAGAGTGCGGAAGGCGCCGTGGCCGCCGAAGAGCTTCAGGAAGTCTTCATCGACCCGGCGGTCGTAACGGTAGTCAAGTTGCCCGGTATCACACCACCACTATGTCCCATATCGAGACGGCAAACGGCCCGTGATCGTCATCATCTGCCGCATCGCGGTCGGTCTTGGCGAAGGCAGGCAGTTCGTGTTCGGCATGTACGGTGACCTGGCGGCTGCCGATGAGGACGGGGCTGACAACGGCTCAGCCAGGACTGGGGCCGGGATTGGTGTGCTGCTCGCCGTGCGGTTTGCGACCGAGCTTGCGATGCTGGCCGTGCTCGCAGTGGCCGGCGCCCATGTCAGCGTGGGGCTGCGTGGCGAGCGGGATTCGCGGTTGCCGGGCCGGTGCTGGCTGCCGTCGTCTGGGGCCTGGTGATCGCGCCCAGGGCGGCGCGACGGATTGGTGACCCGCTGCGGCTCGCGATCGAGATAGTGCTGTTCCTGGCGGCTTCGGCCGCGCTGGCTCTCGCAGGCGATGTCATTGCCGCCAGCGCTTTTGCAGTCACCGCCATCGGCACCGCTGTCGTGCTCAGGATCGCCGCACCCGGTTCTTGATGCGCAGCCTCACCGTCGCCGCCCCGGGCCTCACCATCCGCATGGATGCCCGTTCCTGCCGCGACGTGGCGCGGACGATGTCGTCGTCGTTATGAGTGACGCTCCGGTTCACGTCCTCGGCTCGGACGAGGAACGGCAAGTATGACTAGCGCGTCGGGACGGCGAGCCCTCGTTCGTCTGGGGTGCAAGACTTCGCAGACGCCCGCCAAGCCGCCCACGTCTCCCGGGGCGTTGACCTCATCGTCCTCGCTGCGATTTACAGAGAGAGAGTGGATCGCCATCGGCGATGTCCCGGATAGGCTTCCTCGCGGCGTCCTATTGTCTGCGCAATAACCGTCCGTCGGTTCATGCGCTGGTCGGTGAGGGCCCCATCACCCGCGCGGACCTGCTGCCTGGCGTCAGCGGCTCAGTCGTCACGGCCTTGGCCGTGGCGCCCGGCCGGTGCCCTGACGGCCCGGGCTTGTGGCGCACCAGCCGCCGCACGGGCCGGGAGCGAGCACGCCTGCCCCGGCCGCTCTCGGGCCTGCTGCAATCTCATCCGCAGGTCCGGCCTCCGGTGGCCGGCGCGTCAGCTGCCGCGGCAGCGGCGGCCCAGTCAGCGTGCGTCAGGCCGAACATCTGCACGTCGCGGAAGGTGCCCCGGTGCAGGGCACGTCCGCGCAGGACGCCCTCGCGCTGAAAGCCCGCCCGGTCAAGCAGCGCGGCCGACGCGGCGTTGCCGGTCAGCACGGTGGCTTCCACCCGATGCAGTGCCACCTGCTCGAACCCGAACCGCAGCACTGCCGCGACCGCCTCGGACATCAGGCCGCGACGCCAGTAGCGCCGCGCCAGATCGTAACCGATCACGGCAAAATGGTTCTGCTGGCTCCAGCGGGTGTACCCGCAGGTACCGATGATCTGAGCCGAGCCGGGCAGCACCAGCCCCCACCGGACCGCCTCCCGGCGGCGGAACTGCTCAGCCGTCCGCACCGCGAGCGCATGGCCCTGCGCGATGTCGGCGAACGTGTCCCACGCGTAGTGCTCGGTGACCTGATCTTCAGCGAAGATGCCGAACAGTCCCTCGCCGTCAGATTCGGTTACCTGGCGCAGCACGAGACGCTCGGTGCGCAGCACCGGAGGGTCACCGAACATGTTCGGAATGGTCATTCCGAACATGTCCGGAATGGCCATGCGCCGTCCCTGGCCGCTGATCACCCGGCCATCCTCAGGGCGCGCCGGGTCCAGCCCGCCCGTGCCGCCCTGCTCATCGCTCATCGCGCTCACGGCAGGAGACTAACCACAACCAACGACCCGGGACGCACGGCAATCGCGATCCGGGCCTGCGGGCGGAGCAGGAGCGGTCCAGCTAAGACCTCCGGGAGCCGGTGCGCTGGCCACTCCAGGATGGTGGCTACGTGTCCGGGAATCTATGCTGCCCGGGTGAACTTTGCTGTGTGCCCATATGACGACACGCATCTCGCCGCTACGTCCTGAGCCGCGGACCGGGCGCCGGGCCGGGTTCCATCAGGAGCGAGGTTCTGCAGCAGTCCTCAACGTGGCGGCTATCTCGCCGGCCGAATCGGGCTGGCCTGCTGCGACCGCCATGACAAGCTCATATGCAGCGTCATTGGTCAGGGTCAGCCGCCGCCCGTTGAGTCCGCACAAGGCGATGACCGCAGCCAGGGCAAGCCGCTTGTTCCCGCCGGCGGGAGAGTCCTGGTCGCCGGGGCAGGCCCCGCGGGCCTGCCCGCAGGCTGCCCTGGAATTATCTGTCGGCCGACGACGGAGCGAACCCATATCGGCACCGACCTAGGATCCGGTTACCAGCAATCCTGAACCTGCCACAGTCCGAGACCGAACGGCTGCTGACCTGGCACGCAGCCTCGGGCATCTCCTCATGCTGCCATAGTTAGCCACCGAAGCTATACCGCGTGATCGATATGTAGGTTGGCCGACCGATCGCTTAGGGCTGATACCCGACCGGCTGTAGTCGTTGCGGTTGGTGGTGCTGCAGTGCGTCTCGCTGCGCGGTATCCCGTACCCATGTGTTCTCCGTTCCGCGTCCGCGTCCGCTGGCGCTCGGGTGCGGTATCACGATGGTGGTACATTACTGGCATGGATCACCTGGATCGCATCACGATCGAGCCTGGCAAGATGGGCGGGCAGCCCTGCATACGGGGGCACCGGTTCACGGTGGAGCACTTGCTGGGCCTGGTGGGCGCGGGGTGGAGCCTGGACCGGGTGCAGGAGGACTTCCCGTTCATTGAGGCTGCCGATGTCCAGCAGGCCATCGCCTACGCGTCGTTCTCAGTTCGGGAATTCCATCTTCCCATCACGCGCTCGGCGTGAGGTTCCTGCTGGACGAGAACGTCTCCTGGCGGGTCTGCGCGGATCTGAAGGCTGCTGGGCACGATGCCGTGCATGTCAGCGAGATCGGGCTGGCCAGCACCGACGACCGGGTCGTAGCGGCCAGGGCGCGTGAGGAGGACCGGGTCCTGGTCTCCTGTGATCACGACTTCGTGCAGATCCTGTTCGCCTCCGGGGATACCCGTCCGTCGCTGCTGCTGATGCGCGAGGTAGATACGCTGCCGTCAGCCGAGGTTGCCTCGCTGCTGCTTGCCGCCATGTCTGCGCACCTGGTGGAGTTGCTGTCGGCCGGTGCCATCGCGACCCTCACGCCGGACCGGGTCAGGGTCCGGCCGCTGCCGCTGCGCCAGGATGCCGGCTCATGAGGGCCGACCGGGAGCTGGTCGGCTATTCGGTCCGGCTGCCCGCGCTGATGCTTGCCGATATCCGTGATCTCGCCGCCGGTCGCGGGATGACGGTGGGCGCTCTGCTGCGGGAGTACGTCGGCGCCGGGATCGCGCGGGAGAAGGCAGCGGAGCTGTCTGTTCCCGTGGATGTCCTGCTTGCTGCCGTCGAGGAGTACCGGCAGCAGCGTAGAGCGTCCTGATCAGACTGCGACGTGTCAGCGCATGCGGCTTCGGCCGGCGGGCTGGCTGGGTCTGGGAGGGCTTCCGCGTGGGCTTGCAGTGTGTCACGGCGCGGAAACGCGCTTCCTGGTGACGCCGCCGCCGGGTACCGCTCCGGGTTGAACGGCGCCTCCCTGTCCTCATAACCCAGAGTTCGTAGGTTAAAATCCTACCCCCGCTACCAGGAAATGCAGGTCAGAGGCCTGATCGCCAGGACGGCGGTCAGGCTTTCTGATCGTCTGTTGGCGCTTCGTTGGCGGGACAGGACCCCGGTGTGCGGCATCCGGCGCGAATGCCCGTCAGAGATCGGCATCGTGAACCGGTCCCGCGCGGTCACCATTTGAACTTCCGTCGCCCGCGAGACCAGCCGCTCCAGGCGCTCCACCTTCTGCCGCAGGTCCTCGATTGCCTCTGCCTACCCGGCGATCAGCTGATCCCGTGCGGCGCAAGCCGCGCAGTCCAGGCCAGGCAGTGGCAGATCGGTCACAAGCAACCATCATCAGAGCCGGCCCACAGTAATCAAGGCGACACGCTGGGCCGGCTCTGGAATGATCGCCAGGCATCCGCGCAGACACGCTACGTCACCAAACGCCGCTTAGCCCAGCCGCAGGCGGCTGCTTACCCCGGAAGCTGTCCGCGCCCATCATTAGACGTCGCCGCGGAAAACGATCGGCGACTACGCCGCCTACTAGGAGAAATGTCACCTGCGCCAAAGCTTGTACGCCGAGCACATATCCCAAATCCGCAGCCGAGTGGCTGATCTGCAATACCGCGAATACGAGCGCTACTGGGACAAACCCATCGCCTAGCGAGGAGGTTGCCTGGCCTATGAACAACAGCCTGAAGTTACGCTCTCGTAGGACGCGCACCTTAATCTTGTCTCGTTTCTGCCTTGACCAGAAAAATATACGGAGTCATTCTGAGCATCTGATTGCTCGGTTCCAATGTCCCTACTTATGATTCAGAAAGCCATGTTCGTAAGGTCGTACAAATTGACTCCTCGCGCAGAATCAGATCCGCGCTCAGCGGCACTAGCTGAAGCTGGCACCGACATTGCCCTCCCTGCTGTCAGGACGCTGCACTTTCGCTGCGCAGGGCCCCGCCCGGAGTCGGCATCGTGTCCGCGGGGTAACGGCGTAGACCACGCCGCCGGGCCATGCCATCGGGGCGCTGCGCTGCTGATAGCGCTGCGGCCTTGACTTGCTCAGTCCTAACTGACCATGCGACCCCCAGGGCCGGATGGGACCATTATCAACTAGAAAAAGTAAAATTGCTAATATTAGAATTGTCAAGCATGATACGCAACGGCATCACTATCACGAAGGATGCGGACCGCGCCGTGCACCGAGAGGAGCGGGCTGGTTACTACAAGGGCGGGTTGTGATGTCGTGCGGCGTGGCTGCGTGAGCTGACGGTCCTGGCGAGCCAGGTTCGGTGCATGCTGGGTGTCGTGGGTGAGGCGCGGGTGATGGGCATGCCGCGTGGCGCACCCGGGGGATCCGGGCGGTGGAGAACTCGTAGGTCGGGTGTTCCTGGAGCGCCGCCCGGTGCGAGCAGCCGGCGTTCGCGCCGCCACGCGTCTTCGGCGGCAGCCTCTGCTGTCTCGGCTGCGGCGATCTCGGCGTCGATCTCGTCCGGGTAGGACGCCCAGTGCCGGACGGCGACACGGATGGGGCGTGCCAGGAGTCCCGGTGTTCTCACTCGGTCGACCGGGAACGACCTCAGGACCTGGCGGATCTGCGCGCGCTCTGCGAGTTGTCGCGACGTCCGCTGACCTCCGCACCGCGGTCTTTGGCTATTCCATGGCGATACGGGGATGCCTGGGTTGCCCGGCCGGCCTGATGTGAGGGTTCCTGGCCGAGGGATTCTGCCCGGAGGCGCCGAGCGGGTAACTGCTGTCTGTCAGCGGCTGTGATGTCCTGGCGTGGACGCTGCGCCTGAGTTGCCGGACAGCCAGGGCGCCCGCGGCATCGGCAATTATGTCGGTTAGCTGGACGATCGCATTCAGGGGCGGCAGCCGACTGCCCGCGGCCGTGGGCCCTTACTCGGTGTCTGCAAGTCTTGTCTGCTCGACCCCAAAGCACGCAGCGACGGCTGACGCCGGAGACGGTATCCGCCAGGCGGCACGGCATCCGGCCAGAAACCAGCCGACAGTAGCGTTGCCGATATGATCGCGAATCCTGCCCTCGATGGCCGGCCGCGGGCGGTCGTTCTGGTTGAGGGACTGAGTGACCGCATCGCGCTTGAGGTGCTGGCCCGGCGGCGCGGCCGTAACCTCGCCGCGGACGGCGTCGCCGTCATCGCGATGCGCGGCGCGACTAACCTCGGGTGCTATCTGCAGCGGTATGGTCCGGGCGGGCTTGACGTCAAGCTGGCCGGTCTGTGCGATGCTGCCGAGGAGGACTACTTCCGGCGCATGCTGCGGCGAGCCGGGATCGGCGCCGAGACATCTCGCGCCGCGATGGAGGCGCTCGGATTCTTCGTGTGCACCCTCGACCTGGAGGACGAGCTGATCAGGGCGCTCGGGACCGGCGCGGTGGAACGAATCATCGAGGCGCAGGGCGAGCTCAGGTCGCTGCGGACCCTGCAGCGCCAGCCCGCCCAGCGGGGCCGGGCTGCACATGACCAGCTCCGCCGCTTCATGAGCGGCCGGTCCGGCAATAAGCACCGCTACGCGCGCTTGCTGGCCGGCGCCGTGGATCTGAACCAGGTACCCCGGCCCCTGGACGGCGTTCTCGCCCACGTCTGATCCAGGCGTGCCGAGCGCCAGCGCGACCTCGAATACGATCACACCTGGTACCCGGTACGCCGCACGCGATGACATGCCCAGCAGTCCTCGAAGCTTAAAGATCATTCGGCGAACTCAGCGGCGCAGCCAGCTGCCAGCACTCCAGGGAATCATTCCCTTGCTCACGCAGCGTGGTTAGCGCTTCTGCGGGGATGAGACAGGTGGCGCGCGTGTCATCCGGCTACCCCACTGTCGGCGTCATGCAGCTGTCACCTGCCAGGCCCGGTTCGCCGGTGGCTGGCCGGTGGCGAGCGCGAGCCTGCGGCCACTTCAGTTCCCGGCAAAGGGAAAACTGACCGTCAGCTTGCGGCTAGCTGCCGGGCAGCGGGTTGCAGTCCTTCGCCGCTGGATCCTCGAGCATGTGCTTTCGGATCTGTACCGTCGCAGTCGCTACGGCCACAACGGCGCCATCTGCATCAGCAGGTTCCCCGGCGAGGAAACCGACGTCTCGGCCGCGTCGCACAACACGGCCCCGTCCTACCAGACGACCCGGACGGGCCGGCCGCAGGAACTGCACGTGCAGGTCCGTCGTAGGAGCAAAGTCACCCGGTTCAAGTCCGGCGACCAGCGCCGGTCCCAGCGTGTCGTCGAGCATGGCGGCCAGGAAGCCGCATTGAACGACTCCCGCCGGGTTCAAGAACGCCTCGGTATGCGATGCTGGCGTCACCGCCCGCAGGCGGATTGCCTTGCGCACCTCGTGAGCGCGTAAGGCGGTCAGGGCAGGTACAGCGTCAGCAGATCGGCGCTGACCGGCGGGAACAGTGCCCGCATCAGGGTCTCGTCCGGGCCCGGGTACACGTCGGGATGCCGCTCGGCCAGGCCGGCGATGCCGTGCGGGCCGAACAGCAGCGGGGCGACCAGGTCCGGGGCCAGCCCCGCGCCGCCGGCCACGCCCGGCGCCTGCATCGGCCCGCCGGTGCGCACACCGGTTACCGCGCCGTCCCTGTAGGCCAGCCGGACGTGGTGGCGGAAAAAGGACAGGACGATCTCGCCGGTGCCCGCCGCGAGCCCCGCCGCCATCAGACGGCAGGACAGCACCGGCCGCAGGTGGTCCAGCAGGGCGGCCACGTCGGGTACCCGCGCGTAGTACATGTTCGCCGCCGGCGGGCGCTGCGCCAGGTGGGCCTCCAGCGCGGTGCCCCGCTCCAAGACGGTGAGGTCACCGGCACCGGCCAGTCCGGCGGCGTAGGCGAGCAGCGCCGCCACGGCGGGCGGTTCGGCGGCTGCCACCTCGCCGAGCACGACGTCCTCGCCGGGCGGGGTCACCCGGCCCGTCCCCACGGCCCGCCCCGCCCGTTCCGCAACGACCTGGCTGCTGCCGGTCCGGGCCACCAGCCAGCGCCAGCACGCCGCCGAGTGGGGCATCCGCAGGTCGTACTCGCGCTGGGCAGCATCCTGAAGCCGGGCCATGGCCGGGATGTCCGCCGTGCCGGCCGACCGCACGGCGTACCCGGCGGGCATCGGCGGCACCGTGCGGGCGGCCCGGCCGTGCGGCATGTCGACCGCGTACTGGTAGCCGAACTGCCGGTAGAAGTACGGGATGCCGATCATGATCTGAGCCAGGTGGCCCCGCCGGGCGGAACGGTCGTGCGCCCAGCCCATCAGCGCCCGGACCAGCCCGCGTCCCTCGTACTCGCGGTCGGTGGCGACCAGCTCCACCTGCCCGGCCGGGATCGGAACGCCGGACAAGACCAGGGTCTCGTCCAGCAGGGTCGCGGTCGACACGACGCGTTCGCCGTCGATCACCACGGCGCAAGATGCCAGCCCGCTGCCTGGGTCATCGACGATCAACCGGTGGTCGATCGCATCAGCAGCCTCGCCCCGCTCCGTGAGCAGCGTCGCGAGCTGATCCAGGTCACCTGGCCGGGCCGTGCGCAGGACCAGACCGCCGGGCAGGAACCCAGGCGCCACGGTGTCCGGCGCGGAGCCGCGCGGGTCGATGCGGTGCATGGCTCGATCCTGACCGTCCTGGGGCCGTCCGTCCACCGAATACAGCGTCACGCGCCCTCACCCGTCAGGCCAGGTCGGCGGCCTCGACTGCTGCTGGCGTGATCGGACCGCGGGCGCCGGTCCTGATCCGTTACCAGGCCCGCACGGCGCGATCCATGCTGTTCTGGCCCGCGGGGAAGGTAGGGAACAAGCTCGTCCCGCTTCTCGACGGAGCTGACCATCGCCTCGCTCTGCAAGGACAGCACCTGCTATTTCGAGGCCCGTTCCTGCAAGTAACGCGGTGCATCAGCACCCAAGCCCGGCCAGCCCGACGCAGGCACTGCGCCTCGGCAGTCAGCAGCGAGCGGCGGCACCTGGTGCGGTGCTCGCCGTGCGGGCCGTCACACCTAGCCGAGCCGCCTTTCTCGGCATCGGGGTCGTCGCCGGAGTACTAGCCCCAGCCGGGTGGCCGGCGCCCGCGGCCGGTTGGGCTGCGCGCAGCGGAGTTGAGGGTTCGCAACAAACAGGCAACCGAAGGTTGCGTATGGGTGCGGGTTCCTGCTAGCGTCCAGGATACGCAACCAGTAGTTGCCTATGGACCTAGGAGGCAGATATGCAGATGCCCATCGAGCGCGAGATCTTCATCGAAGCGCCCGTCAACGTGGTGTGGCGAGCGATCACAGAACCTGACCAGATCGTCCAGTGGTTCAGCGACGAAGCCGACGTCGAGCTGAAGGACGGCTACGAGGGCGCGCTCACCTTTACCGAGCGTGGGACCACGGAGCCGATGGTCGCTCAGATCACCGTCCAGGCGTTCGAGCCGGACCGGTCGTTCTGCTACCGATGGGCCTACGAGCCCGGCGTTGTCCCGGGTGAGGGCAACTCGGTGCTCGTCGAGTTCGTCCTCATCGCGGAGGCAGGCGGGACGCGGCTTCGAGTGGTCGAGTCCGGGGTCGACTTGCTGGACTGGTCGCAGGAGCAGAAGGACGACTACGCGGCCGACCACAACCGTGGCTGGGCCAGGCACATCGGCGACCTGGGCGAGTACGCGGCAGCCACGCAGCCGGCCTGAGACCGTGACCGACCTCCAGGATGACCAACTCTGGGCGGCCATCGCCGAACCCGGCCGGCGTCGGCTGCTCGATGTCCTGGTGGCCCACGGCGAGGCGACGCCGACCATGCTGGCGAAGGAGTTGCCCTTCACCCGGCAAGCAGTCTCCAAGCACCTGGTCGTCCTCGTCGACGCGGGACTCGTCGATGCGCGACGTGAGGGGCGCGAGGTCCGCTACACGGTGCGGCCTGACCGTCTTAATGCCGCCGCGCAGGCATTGAATGCTGCCGCGTCCCGCTGGGACCGGCGCCTCGTCGCGATCAAGCGAGTTGCCGAGCGAGCCGCACGGGATTCGACCTCGCCTTCGTGATCAACACGGAGCTCTGGTCCAGAACTGCCGACACAAGGATGGTGCACCGGTGAGCAGCACAACGGACACGGCGCGACTTCGGCACGGGTCAGAGTCCGCCGCCATGACAAGCCCTGGGAAAGCCGGGACTGCGGCCGCGCTGACGGTGACGCTCGGGCTCGCGGCCGCATCCTGGCTCGTCGCGGCCCGGCAGATGCACGGGATGGACATGGGTATGGCGAGTCGGCTGGATTCGTTCGGGTTCTTTGTTGGCCTGTGGGTGTTGATGATGGCGGCGATGATGCTGCCAGGCGTGGTTCCGGCAGTCTTGAGACGCGCCCATGTCAGCGGTCGTCTGCGGACCGGGCCGCTGTTCGTCGGGTCCTACCTCGCCGTCTGGACACTTGTGGGTGTCGCCGTCTATGCGTTGTACCGGCCGCACGGGTCTGCGGGCCGCCGGCGCAGTTGCGATCGCGGCTGGCCTCTACGAGTTGACGCCCCCGAAGCAGCGCTGCCGCCAGAGATGCCGCGACAGCGT
>OCZU010002191.1_pt1 | contig 12547 bp, 8 predicted proteins | sample 1539001 | NCBI WGS metagenome assembly OCZU01 (sample SAMEA3539306, study PRJEB22396) | soil metagenome | biome: tundra; feature: field; material: soil | place: USA | collected 2010-05 | depth 0.15 m
CGAGGCTCCGCGACCGGACGGTGAGGCCAAATACCTGGCCGATCGTCTTCACCACCCGGGTGCCCGGGATGTTCTCGGTCGTCGTGACGATCATGGGTCGCGAAGAAGTGATGTTCTCGGTTGATGCCTGCATCGGGCTGCCTCCAGTAACTTGTGACCGCGACCGGACCGCGTCTATCAAAGAGATATCATTTTGATAGACGATTGTCAATCAGCACCGGAGGTCCTGAGATGAGAAGCCCGCCCAGGGTGCCACGGGTCATCGCGGCGCGGGCCGGAACCGGGTGAGGCCTGCTGGCCGCCGGGGTCAGCAAGGAAATAGCCTGTTCGAGGTGATCGGCGTCCATACCGAGGTTAGCCAGGATGCTCATAGCCACCGCGAGGGTCTGGGCGAGCTCGGACCAGCTGGGATCACCGGTGTTGATATCCGCCGTGGCCCGCAGTAGGAGCGGCTGCGCGGCTATCAGATCGGCTGCTGCGCCGGTCATCTGGCCGCGCGCCACCAGGAAATGGCCAAGCGTAACCACCGTGATGAGATGCCCATCCGGGTTACCGGCCATCAGCGGCTCTATCTCGGTCAGGACCTCGATAGCGTGGCTCACGGCATCCAGTTCGAATGGGGCACGGGGACGGAGCAGCCGCTCGTGTGTTCCGGCCGCCAGGTACATACCGATCAAAGCCCGGTCTTGATCACTGAGGGAGGGCAGCGGCCAGGCCTGCTCGGCGTATGCCGTCATCTTGTCCACGAGGCTGTAGTTAGAGGCATCCCCGTCGAGGCGCCGCCAGCATGCGTGGGCCAGGCTTGTGAGCAGGGACGCCCGGCTGGGATCTTCGGCGAGAACCGCCGCCAGAGCCACCTCAAGGTGCCCGATGGCGACGTCTAGGTCGGTGCCACGGGTCTGCGGGTTCGCGTCGGCTCGGTCGATCAGCGCCGCGGCGAGCAGCTCACGGATGAAGTTGTCATCGGCGTCCGCGGGGTCACAGAAATCAAGCAGCCGCTGACCCCAGGTGATGAAATTGTCCAGGTCAGCGGCGCTATACCGGAGGTCGAGGCGGTCGGAAAGGGCAAACACCAGGTAACTGATCCCCCTGGGCTCTGGCTCCGCGGTCATGGCGGCCAGCAGCAAATCGATGGCCCGGTCCAGGTCGACCGGGTCGGATTTCGCGGCCCCGGGCCAGGGATCGGCATAACGGTCGTGCAGCGCCCGTCCGAGAGCGTCAGCGAGCCGCTCCTGCTCCGCGGCGAACTGGTCGGCGAGGCCGAGGCCGAGTATCAGGCGGAGTTCGGCGCTAATGCCTGCCGCTGCGGTGTCAGCGCCAGCCGCGCCGAACTCGTCGTCCGGCTGGCACGGCAGGTCGGCAAGCCCGTTACGCGCGTGCCTGATAGCGGCGTCCAGGTCGCGGTCCGGCTCTGAGCCGGACGTAGGGTCGCCGGCCCGCGCGGCGTGCAGCCTGGCCAAGGCAATGTGCAGATCGAGCACCATGTCCCTGGAGGCGGTCGTGAGTGCGCTGGTCAAGTACTCAATCGCCGTATCCTGGTCAGCGGCGTCGCCACTCGTGGCCCAGCGCTCATAATGCGCCAAACCGGCATGCCACACCAGCGAGGCATGATCGTCTGAACCGGGCTCGGCAGCCCGCAAGCGCGCCCGCAGCCAGTCGATTTGCTCATCCAGCGCATCGCGGTCCGGCCGGTCCGGGGCACCCACTAGCCGCTCTCCTCCAGTGTTGGCTACGGTCTGCGGCCATAGTCACGGCAATATCGCCAGACGGGCCACGATAATGGAAAGCGGGAATTCGGGGCGCCGCGTGGTAATGACGATATTCCTACCGCTTAGCCTGCCACGCTGAAGTAGAGCCCCATCGAAATAGTAGACCGAGCTGCATGGTTCCGCACGCTCCGTTATGAGACGGATTCCGGAGAACCGCGCGCCGCCTGTTTATGCTGTGCAGCATGGGCCCTTCCGCGCAATCGGCGTCCGGCGACGGCACCTCGCGAGGCAACCGTGACAGCCAGCGTCCGGATCTTGACGCGATCCTCGCGCAGGTTGCGGAATTGCTTGCCACCCATCGCATTCCCGCGGCCGAGCGCCTCCTCGCTGACCTGCTCACCGGCAACGGGCTGACCGCAGCCACACCGCTGCAGCGATGCCGCCTGCGCCTTGAGTGGGGATGGATACACGGCGCGACACAGCGATACGACACGGCCAGAGAAGCGCTCCGCGCCGCCGTTGCCGCCGCTGAACCGCTGCAGCCGAGAAATCTGCTGTGTGAGGCCCTTCGGGAGTCTGCCGTGGTCGCCCGCTACGAAGGTGACTTCGACTCAGCCGCTAGTCTTCTGGCCCGCTCTGAGCTGATCGCCCGGCAGGAAGGCTACGATCTAGAACTGGGCCAGGCGCTGTTCTTGCAAGCCACCATCGCCCACCACCGGGGTGCCTTCGCCCGCGCCGCTGATCTGCTCGAGCAGGCCACCGCCGCCGCCCAGAGGTGCTCTCCCACTCCAGAAAGTGCGCAGCTGCGGGCCGATATATGCCGCGAACGGGCTGTGTCAGCCAGGGTTGCCCGAGATTATGACACTGCCCGCGACCTGCTCGCCGAAGCGCGCGACCGCTACGAGCGCCTAGGCCGGCGCGTCGGTGTGGCCAATGCCGAGCGCGAACTGGGTGCTGTCCTGGAACAGGTCGCTGATGACACCGGTGCGCGTCGGCACTATCTCAACGCGTTCGCCGCTTACTTGCGGGCGGGGCGCCGGATCGGCGCCGCGCAGGTCGCCCGCCGAGTCGGGCATCTCGACCTGATCGCGGGTCTGGAGGATCGCGCCGCGCTGGCGCGAGCAGGACGCCGATTCGCGCAGGCGCTGCGACTAGGCGGCAATGAACCGACCAATGCTGCGCTGACTACCCTCTTTCAAGGACAACTCGCCCGTCAGCAAGGTGACCTGGACGCCGCGGAATGCCTGCTCGATGAGGCCGCACAACGATATGCCAGCATCGGTGAGGCCCAGGATGTCGCCCGTGACCTGTCACACGTTGCGTTGGAATACGGTCTGGTCGCCCGGGACCGCGGCGAACCGGCGAAGGCCATCTCGCTGTTCCGCGAGGCTCTCGGCGCGCTGCGGGAGGCCGACGACCCGGGCCCGGCGAGCCTGGCCCATTTCCACCTCGCCTTCGAGCTCATCCAGGTCGATGAGGTACCCGAGGCGCTCCGGCACGCACGAGCAAGCTTCATGCTCAACGAAGCGGACGGGCGGCGGCTGCAGGACCCAGCCGAACGCCGCTCCTTCTACCGCGAACATCGCGACACGTACGGCCTGGCGATGCACTGCGCCGCCAGGGCCGGCGATGGCCGCACCGCCTTCACCATCGCCGTGGCCGCCCGCTCCGAGGCACTCGCGGCCTTCGTACGCGCGGGCGCCCGGCTGTCCCCGCAGCTGCATGAGCTGATCGACGAAATCGCATTGGCCACGGCGGAAGCCGGACAACGGCCAGCGGGTCAGGGCGGCCCGGCCGCCGCCCGGCTGGAAGAACTCTACGCGCGGCTAGAACATCAGACTTCGCGGCAGATGCGGCAAACCATGACCGAATACGGTGCGGACCCAGACGAGATCATCGCCACGCTCCCCGCGGGCGGACACGCGCTGTTGCTTGACGTCCTGGAGGAGGACGACACCATCTGCCAGCGAGTCTGGGTATCCTCGGCCGGCGAGATCAAGGTCGACGAGGTGATCCTCTCGGCGCCCGTGCGACAGTTCCTCGACTCCTACCACCACGCGCGTGAACACGCCGCCTGGCAGTCGCAACAGCATGAACTCGCAGAACTCGGCCAGGCTGTGCTGCCGACGGGGCTAGCCGCGGCCCTCAATGCCGGGGTAAATCCACCACTGATCATCTCGACCGGAAGCCTGCTGGGCCCGGTACCTGTGGCCGCCCTCAGGATCAACGAACGGTATCTGGCCGAGCAGGCTCAGCTGTCCCTGGTCCCATCGATGGCGCTATGGGCCGCCGTGCGGATGCGCCCCGCCCGGACAGGCCGCGGAACGCTCGCATTCCTGGACCCTGAGCTGCCCAGCTCAGGCCGCGAAAACGTAGCGCTGAGCGCGGCCCTGGCCCCCGTGCACCGAGTAGATTCCCCCCAGTTGCGCAGAGAACTGGCCGACGCGAGCCAATACGCGGCCGTGGTGATTAGCGCGCACGGCATCCCACCTGAGGCCAGCGAAATCCCCGGTGGCGGGCGGGAAAAGCACGCGGGCCTGGCTCAGGCCCTTGCTCTTTCCAGCAGCGAGCGCCTGACAGCTGCTGAGCTACTCACCTGCCGCCTGCCCGATGCCCTCATCACGCCATCGTGCTGGTCAGCACGCCTCACCGTCCGTGCCGCCGTCGAACCCTTCGGACTGCCCACGGCTGCCCTCGCGGCCGGCGCACGCTGGGTCCTGGCCGGCACAGTGGACATCGGGGACACCACGACCGCCTCTCTCATGAGTACGTTCTATGAGAAGCTCGGCACAGGTGCCACTCCTGCCGCGGCGCTCCAGCGCGCTCAGGTCAACTTTCTCCGACCACGGCCACGGGCAGCACCAGGCGCCTGGGCGGGTCTCACCATCGTGGGGGATGGCTTCACCCCGCTGGGCGAACGCAGGAAGCCGGCCAGTCCAGCGGGATGACGCCTGGCCAGCTACGGGAAGGCACTGTCATCGTCCGCTCCTGCCTGCTCGGGCGCCTCCCGCTGCGTCGCCTGCGCGCCACCAAGGGAGTACACCAGCCGGTTCAGCCGGTCACGGACCGGTGGCGGCGGCGGAACGACAGGAGTGGCCCCGATCCTGGTCATTCGCAACGGCCCGGCCAGTTCCAGGTCCACCGTGGCGGCCGTCAGCGCTCCCAGGTCATCCGCCTCCAAGGCGGCGCCCATGGCCACAAGCAGTTGTTCTATCCCTTGCCAGCGTGTGTCAGCCAACCGCCACTGAAGAGCATCCGAGATAACGTCGAGGGCCTCGGCCCGCGCGTCGGCAACATCGCTGGTGTCCCAGCTGGGCGATGGTTCGTCCGGATAATTCATGCTGCTGAGCGTAACGAACATAGGCCGCCCGGAAATGATGCAGGCAGCGGACGTACCTTCGGCGGCGCACCCTTGGTGTACCGCTGAAGGTCGCCCGTCTCGCGCTCCAGGTGCTTGATCGAACCTCCCCCCCATCGCAGAAGGTTCCCCTGGAGACACCTCGGTACGCTCTGGAACTTCAGAGGCCGGCGATCTAAGCGAAGCCGGACCTGGAAAAGATATCTATCTGCCCGGGAGCCGGTGAATATCTCGAGCAGGGTCTCCGCGTTCTATATCTAGAAACCTATTAGCAAGTACATCTGGCCGGCTCAATGACGCAGGCCTGCCGCGACGACGGCAGGCCTGCGTGGATCGGCCCGGGGCTTCCTTACGAAGGGCTGACGCGAGGCATCCCCTCGGCCTAGCCTGATCGTTGCATGATGGAGGCGGTACCGAAAGGCAAAGGGGATGACATTATGTGGGGTGGGATGTCACCCATCGTAAGAGGTGACAATTAGTTGACAGCCGCGGGTACGGCGCTCCCAGAACGCGTCGCAGCTGAGATCCGCTCGCTCAGGAAGGGACGTGGCCTGCAGTCGCCCGATCTCGATTCACGACTCGGCCCGCTCATGCGCGAGCTGGCGGCCGGCGGGGATGCGGCGGCTCGCCGTCAGGCCCTATTGACCGAAGTTAACCGGTGCTGCGGAGAGCTTCTTGGTGATCACCGCACGGCCATCGAGGCGAGCTTGGCGCTATCAAAGGAGACGATGCAGGATCCCTACTTCGGTGGCCGGGTGAGCTGGCTGGCCAGCCAGCTCAAGCGTGACGACCGGACTGCCCTGCGCCGTATCGATGAGGCCGAGCAGCGCCTAGCCGAGGTGATCGCGACTGAGTTGCGGCGCCGCCGCGGCCGAACCGCGGTGACACCGGACGGCTGGTACGTCGAGGAGCTCCGGACCTTGCTCCGGCTGGACAGCGAGATCATGGAATCGCGCGAGGATCGCCGCATCGTATCCACCCGCGAGAACCTGACAGAAGTGATGGCATGGTTTGACATACCTCGCAGCTCCGATCAGCCGAGACCAGATTTGCAGGCCGAAATCCTGTACGGCGGGCGCCTTGTCCGCAAGGAACAGCCGGCCCGTAACCGATTTCACCTCATGGTCCAGTTGCCTAACCCACTCCAGCCCGGGCAGGAACACGAGTACGGTTTGGTCTTGCGGATGCCACAGGACATGCTGCTACATCCCCATTACCTCCTCACCCCGGAATGCCAGTGCAACAAGTTCGATCTCAGGGTTCGGTTCGACGCTGATCGGCTGCCCACCTGGGTACGCCGGGTGGATGGCGAAACTGTCCGTACGTTCGATAATGCGCAGCCAGTAGGGGACCTATTGGTTCCCGACGCGGCCGGAGAAGTCCGAGAAGAGTTTCGCGACCTGACCATGTATCTGGGCTACGGCATCCAATGGCAGCCCTCCGGATGACAATCGAGGCAAGACGCGGCCCACCGTGTATGCAGGTGGCCTCAGCCGGACGGCTGGCCCACCTGCGTGCTTCCCGCAGGTGGGCCAGCCAGGTAGGCCAGGAGCCGCCTCAATAACGAGGATCTCGGTTACCTTGCCAGAACGCCCTGATTAAAACAGCCATGCGGCCAGCACTGAAGTGACCGCGGTGAGAATGAACATGATGCCGTGCACCTCCATCGTCGGGTGTCACCTCCCGTCCCTGCCCCGCCCCGGTAACTGCGGCAAATACACTTAGGACCACGTCGGCAGTCGACCTAACGGCCGTAACGCCATCCCAGCTCTGTATCGCCCGACGGGAATTCGCCAGCGAACGACGGCGAACACGGTACATTGCGCGGCGCGCCTGAGGTGCGGCTCCACCGGGCGGCGAGTTTTTCGCCAGGTGATAAGCAGCGAAGGCACGGCAGGGACTAGCTGACCGTCTTGGGAGGTGAGATGGCTCGCAGTAAACGCGCGGAGCCCTATCTGCCGCCAGGTCCGGCCCGGGATCTGGTGGACCTGTTCAAACGGCTCCGCGATTCCAGTCAGCTGCGCATCGGGCAGATCGCGAGCAGGACGGGTTACGCGCCCGGCCATATCAGCGAAGTGCTGCGCGGCTGGAAGACCCCTAGCCCGGACGCCGCCGCGAAAATCGCGCAAGTGCTCGGCGCAGATGACCGCGTGGTCAGGCGAGCTCGCCAGCGAGCAGAGGACCTGAAGGAGTGGAAACGCGATAATTCAAGGAACCGTCCACGGCCAAGCACGCCTAAGGAAGTGCCGGACTCCCCCGGTCGGCATGCGCTGGAGATCGAACTCGCCCGCGCGATCGCGCACTACGCAGAGGTGAACGGTCGGCGTGACATCGCCGGACGGCTTCTCGACGTCCTGGGAGTAGCCGCTGGAGAAAGTATCGCGAGGCTGCCCATACATCAACAATTGAGCAGCCCGGATATTGCGCTGAAGATTGTCGAGGGTGACCTTTTCGATCAGGATACGCACCTTGCCGTTGGTTTTAGCGACACCTTCGACACGTCGATCGTGGATGACCGCATCATCCACAGTTCAAGCGTCCAGGGTCAGCTACTCCGCCGGGTCTACCACGACGATCAGGATCGACTTGATGAGCAACTCGCAGCGGCGCTGACTGGGGTCTCTCCTGTACTGGTCGAGCCGCGGCGCGACAAGCCCTACGGAAAGCTGGCTCGCTACCCGCTTGGCACCGTCGCTGTTCTCGGTGAACCGCGTCGCCTGATCTTCGCCATCGCTTACGCCAGGATGGGAAACGACCTGGTAGCACGCGCTCCGGTGGAAGATCTGTGGCATTGCTACACGAGACTATGGGAGACCGTATATGGCCGTGGCCAACGCGGAGCGCTTTCTGTTCCGCTCATGGGTTCCGGGCTGGCCAGGATAGACACGCTTGACCGCGGGAACCTGCTACGACTTATCCTGCTATCGTTCGTGGCATTTTCCCGGCTCCGGCTCATTTGCCATGAACTGCGGATCGTGATTTCTCCTGGTGACGCCCGGCGAGTCGACCTGGCGGCCCTGAGGGATTTTATCCAGACTCTCTAGGCATTGCCTGGAGTCCCCTCCTCGGATTGTGACTGGCGGGTGTAGGCGTCCAGGCCGAGAAACCCGCGGGTCCGGCGCCAGTCTGCTCCCATATCGTCCACCGCGCAGCCGGCCACCTTCAGGCGCTCCACGATTTTGCCGATTGCAGTATCCGACCCGTCGAAGTGAATGATATTAAAGCCGGCCAGGTCGGCAATGCGGCGAATGCGGCCGACCTGCACGATGATCGTCTGGTGACGGTAAACGCTCAGCGCCATGCCGAGCTCGATAAGCACGTTGGGGCGTGGCTGCATCACCTGCGAGGTCTCGTCGTCCGAGTCGCCGGTCTCGCGCAGCGCCGGATGCAGGGTGACGATGTCATCTGGGGTCAAGACGGCTAGAACCGCCTGTGCCTGCCCGGCCGACAGGCCCGTGGTGACGACCTCGTTCAGGTTCGGAAGGGTGCTTCCGGTCGCCGCGACCAGAGGTTCCCACTCCTGAGGCGACAAGTCGAGCGCGCGCAGCAGCTCGAACATGGTCCTGCGGACCTCTTCGTCGCGTCCGTAGATGACGAATACCTTCCGGCGGATGTCCTTCGTGTCCGGCGTGGACCGGCTCGCGGGCTGGCCTTTCACGACGCGGGCCTGATCTGCCGCCGCGGCGAAGCCGGGTTCCCGTACTACCAGCCGGAGCTTGGAGTGCCGTTCCGGGCTGACCAAGGTAATGCCGTCATCGTCCCAGCGCGCCAGGCCCGCCTGGTGGAATCGTTCGACCATGTCAGCCAGCTCGGCGGCGGTAAGCTCGTCGCGTATGTCCCTTGGGAGCGCCTGGTAAAGCTCCCCGAGATCATGAGAGCGTGCTGTGACCGCGTCCAGAAGCCTGGCGTGCAGCACTAGCTCGCCCGGAGTTATCTCGACTCGGTGGATCGAGAACAGTAGCGCGGCCACTGCGCTCAGGACCGCCACCGGCAGGTGGTCGACCGCCATATGCTGCATCACGACGGTCGAGACGGTGCCGGCGAGCACCGCTTTCGCCGTCGCGGGAAGCAGATCGATACGCCAGCCGCCGGTGCGGATCTCGTAGGCCGGCACCGGCACGGCGTGCGCGTCGAGCAGGCAGCGCACGGTCAGGGCCAGATTCTCCTCATCGACAGCGAGGAGTTCAGCAAGATCGGTGATAAGTGCGGAATCGATGGCGACCATACCGGCCGCCGCCGGCCGCGCGGTAATAGTGTCGGTCAGCCACTGATCGAAATCCATGGTGTTATTCAACAGCATCCTGATCCAGGACATGCCAGGCGCCAAATACGTGGTTGAGCATGAGGTTGAACGCCACGGCGTTATCACGGATCAATGTGCCGCTAATGGCGAGCCTGTCGCCGTGACGCCGGCGCAGCCGCTCCACGAGGAGCGAAACGCCGGCCTTGCCGCCGGCAAAGACGAAACGGAAACCCGGGACGCGATCGACGGCGAACGCGACCATGTCCAGTTCCGCTGCGCCGACGCCCTCTAGCGGCACCAGCGCCATCCGCACACCAGCCCCCTGGCGGAACCAGTCATCGACGTGCCAGGCCACCGGCAGGTCCATGAGCACGAAGACCGGCTCTACCCGTCGCAGCCTGGCGGCTGTCGCTTCTCCAGCCAGGGTGTAATGAGTAGTCAGCACCAGCAGCGGCACATGACCAAGCAGGTCCTGACACTGACGGGGAGTAGTCGAGGACGGCAGCAGGCCGAGCCTGACGACGGCCGATCCGTCAGGGGCTCGGGCGTGCGCAAGCAGGGCGACCAAGAGATCCGGCAGCATGACGCCGGGCGGGATGGCGAACTGCTTCTCGGCGACCCGCCGGGATAGCCACACGCAGCATGCGTGAGGCTCGCCGTCGGCGTCGCCGGCCACGAACGCGGACAACGACGTCTGCGCCGTCGCCAGATCGATGATCTCGGCAGGAAGCCGTTCCCGCAGCACCACCTTCTGCCGGTCAAATTCCAGCCCGTCGTCGACGACCGGGCGCCGGCCGGTCACGATGTTGAGGCGTTGCGCAAGTCCGGCGTCGGCTCGCCCGACCGCTTCGGTGAGCGCATGTGCCACCTGCTCCTGCTCGGTCCAGGACACCGACGGCAGTCCGGCGCCAGCCAGTACGGCGCACGTCCGTTCATAACATTGCCGCAGCAAGGCCTCCTCGTCGAGCTCAGCTGCCTCCTCGGGTCATCCGGCGGCTCCGCCGGCCTCCTCGAAGGCAACGAGCCGCTCATCAGGCACCCCGCCGCGAACCGGAAGACGCTGCCTGGATATCTGGCCGAAGCCAAGCTCTAGCAGGTCGAAGACCCCTGCCGGGGCCATGCAGCAGCGCAGGACGGCCGCGGCCGCCGTCCCGCGGTAGCGAGGTGGCGTATCTGGGCCGCCGCCGAGCGCCAGGCCGCGCTCGAGGTATCCCAGGTAGACCGGATTGTCGCGAAGTATCGTCCTGGTCTGCTCGATGCCCGCGACCGGCGCTGACAGGGTGGTCGCGAACAGTTCGTGCGTCAGGCGAGAGCTGTCGACCAGCCCGTGGAAGAGTTCCTTGAGCGCATGCGGCCGCGTTCCCCGCTGGGCCAGCGACAATACCATCGCGCTGACCAGGCCAAACCCGCTCGAAGCCTGCAGTTCATGATGCAGGCCCTCGTGGGTCTCAACCATCAGCTGCTCGTCGCCATCCCGGATACTGTCCAGGGCGAGTATCCAGGCCCCTGCGCCGTCATAGCCGCCGAGCAGTCCTTGCCGCAAGGTTTGCGCCAGCCCGCTTCGCGCGCAGGAAAACACGACACGGTGCGGCTGGTCTCCGCTCATCACGTGGCGCCGCGCTGGTCAAGCACATGCCACGTACTCAGCACCAGGTTCGCCGCATGCTCTTGAGCGACAGGCTCGTCGGCCCGATCCTCGACCTCGACGCGGTCAGGGTGGCGCTGGCGAAGCTGGTCGACGAGGACATAGGTGCTGGTTTCGCTGCCGATGCGGAGAAAAATGAACGGATGCTGCCTGCCGATGGCGAACGTCGCCAGGCCCAGGCGTCTCCCGGACCGCTCGATCGACGACGCGCAGATCCGGACCGTGGCCCCCTGGCTGATCCAGTGGCCGACGTGGCGGCCCACGGGCAGGTCCATCAACACGAAGACCGGCTTGACCATCTGCAGCATGGCCAGCGTATCCGCGTGCCGCGCCAGCGTGGCATGCGTAGCGAGCACGACGAGCGGGGTGTCGCCGAGCGCGAGCTGACACTGCTGCGGTGTGGTGCCCGGCGGCATGAGGCCGACGCTGACAAACGGGCTGGCGCCGGAACGATTGACCAGGGCCGGCACTATCTCGGGCAACTCCGTGCCGTCCGGGAAGGCGAATTGCTTGCGTACCACCGCCTGGTCAATCCAGAACGCGCAGGCGAAACGGTTACCGCGGTCATCCTGGGCCTGAAATGCGGCGAGGTCGCCGGCGGCCGCGAGCCGCGCCGGAAGACGCTCGCGCAGCACGATCCGCTGACGTTCGAGGTCGAGGGTCTCCTCGTGCAGGGGACGCCTTTCCCGGACGAGCACAAGATGGCCGGCGAGTCCGGGATCTGCGGCGATGACCGCCGAACGGGCGGCCTGCGCGAGCCGGGACTGGTCCCTGGAGCCAACCGATGGCAGCCCCGCACGGTCGAGTACGGCGCAGACGTGCGCATAACACTGCGGCAGCAGGATTTCCCCCTCAAACCGGTGCAGCCGGTCCATCGCCTCCGGGTCCTCCGGCAGCCGGCGCCGGGAGCCAGGTCCCGGGTCGCCGCCGCGATCAGGGCAGCGCTCGAGCAGGTCGGTGAAGACCGGCCGCCACGAGGCCGGACCGCCAAGCCGTTCGAACGCCGCCAGGCGCCGGTCCGGGCCGTCGCGATCCGGATCCAGATCCCGGCGGGTCAGGGCGCGGAAGCCCCGGGTGAGCAGACCCAAAGTCGCAGCGGGCCGCATGCAGACACTCAGCACGGCGGTCATCGCCGCGTGGTGGAACTGCCAGAACTCGGCGTCGGCGGGGTCGACGAGCGCGAGCCCCCTGGAAAGGTAGCCCAGGTAACGCGGATTTGCGGCCAGCAGGTCGTAGGCCCGGTCAATACCATCGGTGGTGGCGGACAGGGCGGTAGCGAAGATTTCGTGGGTCTGCCTCGACTCCTCCACCATGACGCGGAACACCTCACCGAGGGCATGAGTACGGAAACCCCGGCTGGACAGCAGCCAGGCCATGCTGGAGATGAGCCCCCAGCCCGATGAGATCTGCAGCTCGTGATGCAGCCCCTCATGCAGCTCGGCCATGCGCTGCTCGTCATCGCTGCTGATGCTGGCCAGCGCAAGGCTCCATGCTCCAGCACCGTCGTAACTGCCGAGCGACCCGAATTGCAGTACCGAGTCCAGCCCCAGCCCGGCACATCGGAACATGCTGTCATCCGCCATCACTCGCTC
>OCZU010002192.1_pt1 | contig 12547 bp, 10 predicted proteins | sample 1539001 | NCBI WGS metagenome assembly OCZU01 (sample SAMEA3539306, study PRJEB22396) | soil metagenome | biome: tundra; feature: field; material: soil | place: USA | collected 2010-05 | depth 0.15 m
AGCCGCCCCCGGCCAGGCAGGCGGCGCCACCCGCTTACCCATTGGGGCGAAGGTCCCGGCATTTCGGGTATAACGCGTGCAGCGGGGCCCTTGTTCGCGCGCCGCAACCTGGTGTATTAGGACTGAATGGACGGTCGGTCCGGCAAGAGCAGGTGCCGCGCAGGCAGGATCCCGGTGCTGGCGAGCGTGCAGGCTCAACGGGAGGGCGCGAGACTATGAGTTTCAACCTAGCGGTCACGCTGGCCGAGACTGCGATGGCATCGCCTGCCAAGCCGGTGGCGGTCTATGCCGGCGGTCAGCTGACCTACGGCGAGCTGGACGCGGCATCGAGCCGGCTGGCGGTCGGCCTGGAGGCGGCCGGCCTTCGGCCCGGAGATCCGGTGGCTCTGCAGCTGCCCAACATCCCGCAGTTCCTGATTGCGTACTTCGGCATCCTGAAGGCCGGCTGCGTGGCCGTGCCGCTGAACGTGATGCTCAAGGCACCCGAGGTGGCGTTTCAGCTCGGAGACTCCAAGGCGATGGTTCTGATCACCTGGGAGGGCATTCTCGGCGAGTCCGCGAAGGGCGCTGCGGCGGCCGGGGTGAGCGAGATCTACGCCGTCGGCCATGCGGAGAACGAGCCCGACGCCGTCCCGTTCGAGCGGCTGCTCGCGGTGAACGCGACCGGGCACCGGCTCGCCCGGCGAGAGCTCACCGACACAGCTGTGATCGTCTACACGTCGGGCACTACCGGCCTCCCGAAAGGCGCCGAGCTGACGCACATCCAGCTGTACATGAACGCCGACATTCCCGGCCGACTCTTCGACGTGCAGCCCGATGACGTCGTCATCACGGCGCTCCCGCTGTTCCACGTGTTCGGCCTGTCCAGCATCATGAACGTCTGCGTGCGGTTCGGCTGCACCATGTCGCTGATCCCGCGCTTCACCGCCGAAGCGACACTCACCGCGATCCAGCGCGACGGCGCCACCATCTTCGAGGGCGTGCCCACCATGTTCGCTGCCCTGCTGTCGTGCCCCGAGCTGGGCAAATACGATGTCTCCTCGCTCCGGGTCGCGATCTCCGGCGGTGCGTCGATACCGGCGCCGGTGCTGGATGCTTTCGAGCAGCGCTTCGGGCTGGTGATCCTCGAGGGCTACGGGATGACGGAGACCGCATCCACCACGACATTCAACATGAGCATCACCGACCGCCGCATCTACAGTGTCGGCAAGCCCATCTGGGGGACGAAGACCGAGGTGTGGGACGAGGAATGCAAGGCCCTGCCGCCAGGGCAGGAAAACGTGGGCGAGGTGGTCACCTGCGGCCTGCACGTCATGAAGGGCTACCTGAACAATCCGGCGGCCACCGCCGAGGTCTTCACCGGCGACTGGCTGCACACCGGTGACCTGGGCTATTTCGACGAGGACGGGTACCTGTTCATCGTCAGCCGGAAGAAAGAACTGATCATCCGCGGCGGATACAACGTGTACCCGAGCGAGATCGAGGACGTGCTGCACTCCCACCCGGCGGTCGCCGAGGCCGCAGTCATCGGCGTCCCGGCCGACCGGCTCGGCGAAGAAGTCATGGCCGTCGTCAGGCTGCAGGAGGACGTTTCGCTCCTGGCGGCGGAGCTGGTCGCCTACTGCAGGGGAGCGGATGGCCGCCTACAAGTACCCGCGGCTAATCGAGTTCCGCGACGAGCTGCCGAAGAACACCATGGGCAAGGTCCTGAAGGGCGAGCTGGCTCCCGGGTGACTGTGCCACGTGAGGGCGGCCGGATCCCGCGCCTGCCGGACGACCATAGCCGCGCGGCAGCGGAAATGCGGATGGAGTTTTACACCACCGGGATTGCGGCCGGGCAGAACCTGGCGGGGCAAGGCCACCTGGCATGCCTGCAACAGGATTCGCGAGAACTACCCGGGCGTCCGGCACTTCTGCCTCGAGTCCAACCTGGCCACGGACAAGAAGAGCTCGCAGATCAACATCCTGCCTACCCGCGGCAAGCGCGTCACAGCGGAGGCGGCGCGGCCCGGTGGTGGCATGAGTTAATCCGCGCCGTGGCCGCCAAGCAGGCCGCGCATGGCGGTCCACACGGCGGGGTAGTTAAGCAGGTCGAAATGATGTAGGCCACCTATCCCGTGGCCCGACTCCGGCCGGAACGGGATGTGCTGGCGACGGCCTCGCCGGCCGTGCGCGCTGGCCGGCTGCACGAGCAGGTCGCCGACCACGGCGCCGAGCGGACTACCGTGATCGGAAGTGACGGTGGCGCTGATCGTGTAGTGGTCTGCCCCGGCGAGCAGCGGTACGTCGCCGCGGTGATCGTGCACGCAGCTGTCCTGGTCGCAGCCTGCCCAGTCGCCCTCAAGCACGTACCCATAGCGCAGATCCTTGATGCCGGAACTCGGCCCGTTGAGCATGGTCACGAACGGCCTGGTCTCGGCCAGCTTGCCGAGGGCCCAGCCGGCGAACCCGGCAGCGCGGGCGAGCGGAGCGCCCAGATGCGGTGCGCCAAGGTAGAACACGTGGCGCACCCGGTCCGCCCATGCCGCGGATTCCCGCATGCCGTAGTGGCACGCGCTGCGGATGACCAGGCCGCCCATAGAATGACCCACCAGCAGCAACTCGTCCACCTGAGCTGGCCATGCCGTGAGCAGGCCGTCGAGCAGCCTGGTCAGGTCCTGGCCGTTGTCGGACACGTGCCGGCCGGTGTTGTACCGGACGTAAACGGGGGAGTAGCCAAAATCCGCCTGCAGCCCGGCGCCGTAGGGCACGTTCTGACCACCCTGCCGTTGCCATGAGTTCTCGTTCTCGGCCAGCCCGTGGACGAAGACCGCCACCCTGGGCGTGGCCTGAGGAAAAGCGACATCGCGCCCGGCCACGCGAACGGCCATCTGGATGGCAAGCGGGGCCACGTCGGGCCCGAGTTGATCGCCCGCCACCGCGTTGAGCGCGGCGAGCGCCATGTTGCCTCCAGGAGCAATGCCGGCCGGCTGGCCGCCGCTGCCGAGCAGCGACATGACCTCGCCGGTCACGGTTCCCGCCGCGGTGCCAGCGCCCGGGATCGCGAGATAAACGCCGCGCGCGACAGTGTCGTGGATGAACCGGGCCGGCGCGCCAGCCTCCCGCAGCGGGCCGAATGCACGGCCGGCGCAGGCCTGGTGAACCTGCTCCACCCTGGCCACCGTTGCGGCGAAGGCCCGCCCGCCCAGCCTGCTTGCGGCCCGCAACTCCGCTGGCGTCATCGGGGTCCTCCGAAACACTGGGCGCGAACCGGATTAACGGGTGGAAACGTCTAATTATATGAGCTAATGCTACGGTTTGACAGAACCCGATCGAGGCTTATGGCCCGCTCCTAGCGCGCCCGCGCAAAGCGCCATAAGGAAGCCGGAAACGGCCAGTGCGCCGGTGTACAGCGTGCCTGCCAGGGGCAGTATGCGGGCATGGCGCAGGCCCCATGGCCGCATGGCCGAATTGCTGGCAGGGGGCGCGAGGCGGCCGGAGCGAATCGAGGGGGGCTGGTATGGAGCCGCTGAGCACGCTGGACGCAGGGTTCTTCTTCGTCGAGCACGAGAACGTCCCGATGCATATTGGCTCGCTCGCCGTATTCGAGGGCCCGGCGCCGGCCTACCAGGACCTCGTCGGCCTGTTCGCCTCGAAGGTCCCGCATGTGGCCAGGTACCGCCAGGTGGTGCGGACGACGCCGCTGCAGGTCTTCCGGCCGGTATGGGCTGACGACGAGCATTTCGAGGTCAGTTACCACGTGCGCCATGCCGCGGTGCCTGCGCCCGGCGGAGCCGAGCAGCTGCGCAACCTGGCGGCTCGGATCTTCGCCCAGCGCCTGGGCCGGGCCAGGCCACTGTGGGAGGAGTGCCTCCTGGAAGGGCTGGAGGGCGGCCGCTGGGCACTCAACTCTAAGGTGCATCACTGCATGGTGGACGGCGTCGGCGGAACCGATCTCATGACGCTGGTCTTCGACACCGATCCCGATGCCGAGCGTGCCGAGCCGGTCATTTGGGAGCCCGAGCCAAGGCCGTCGGTGGCGACGATGGTGGCCGATGGCGTGCGCGACGCGGTGACCTGGCCAGTCCGGCAGCTGGCCGCATCGCCGGACGCGCTGCACTGGCTGCGCACGCCGAGTGAGCTACTGGGATTCGGCCGCGGCCTGGCCGGCAGCGCGCGCCGGCTCACCGCGCCATCGGCAGGGTTCCTGAATGGTCCCATCGGCCCGCACCGGCGCTGGGTATGGACCGCTATCAGCCTCGGCAACGTAAAGCGGCCCGGGCGGCACTGTCAACGACGTGCTGCTCACCGCGATCACTAGCGCCTTCCGTGATCTGCTGAGGGAGCGAGGTGAACTCGCCGACGGGCTGGTCGTGCGCTCCCTCGTGCCCGTCTCGGTCCGCAGCCATGACCAGCAAGGCGAGATTACCAACCGGGTATCGGCGGTTCTTGCCAACCTGCCGGTAGGTGAGCCGGATCCATGCGGCGGCTGGCGCTCGTGCGCGAGCAGATGGACAGCCTCAAGCGCTCGTCCCAGGCGGTCAGCGCGGAACTCCTCACCGGGATGCTGGGCTTTGCCGCGCCAATGTTGCTGGCCCTCGGCTCGCGGGCAGCGTTCAACGTCCCGCAGCCACTGGTGCAGACCGTGACTACCAACGTGCCGGGCCCCCGTGTCCCGCTGTACATCCTTGGCCGCCGCATGGAAGCGGCCTATCCCTACGTGCCGATCGGCAACAACTTGCGGATCGCGGTGGCGATCTTCTCCTACCTGGACACTATTTCCTTCGGCGTTACCGCCGATTACAGCGCGGTGCCCGATGTCGAAGTTCTCCGCGAGGGGATCGGCCGCGGCCTTGCCGAGCTCGGCAGCCGGGCAGCGGCCGTGACGGCAACGAACTCGGCAGTCCCGCCGAAGCCGGCTGCCGGTGCGGGACAGTCAGCCGGATCGAGGTCGGGTGCCGCGCCGAAATCCTCAGCCACGCAGAAGTCGGGAAGCAGCCGGCGATCGCGCATTTCCCCGGCACCGGGCAGCACCGCTACCTCGTAGAACTACCAGTGGTAGCGCCGCAACTTCGCAATGCAGTCACATTTGCCGCTGTCCCGCCCGGTTTCACATAGAGTTACTCGTGGCGCGATCCCGCGCGACGGCCCGGCTCGGGGCGGCCGCGGGACGGCGTCCCGCGGCCGCTGAGGCGGCGTGGCCTGGAGGTAGTCATGGGTCCTGAACAGGTGCCTGGGGGCTCCGGTCCGCGGATAGGCCTGGTTCTAGGTGCTGGGGGAGTGCTGGGAGCGGCCTGGATGACAGGCGCGCTGCCCGCACTGCAGGAACGCCTGCCGTGCCCGATCAACGACGTGGACGTGATGGTCGGGACAAGCGCGGGGAGCGTAGTCGCCGCCGCGCTGCGCTGCCGCTCAAGCATCGACGAAATGATCGCCTACCAGCGCGGCCAGGCCGTCGGCGTGCTGCGGGACACCGGCGCGCCGGCCGTGGAAGGCGGACCGCTGCCGCCGCGCCCGCACTGGCGGCTCGGTTCGCCGCCGCTGATGCTCGCCAGCCTGCTGACGCCGCACCGGGTGCATCCGTCGGTCGGCGCAAGCGCGTGGCTGCCGCGCGGCCGGGGCCAGCATGCCGGGCTGCGTGCGATGCTGCACGCGCTGCACCACCACTCTCACCAGCACACCGGGCCACATGAATCGCCGCCGGACTGGGTGGAGCGCCCGACCTGGGTCGTCGCCGTCGACTATGAGTCGGGGCAGCGTGTGGTCTTCGGCCGCGAGGGCGCGCCACCCGCGCCGCTGCCGGATGCCGTCGTCGCCTCGTGCTCCATTCCTGGCTGGTACGAGCCGGTCGTGATCAACGGCCGCCGGTATGTCGATGGCGGCGTACGGTCGCCAACCTCGCTCGGCCTGGTGGCCCAGGCCGGCGTCGACGAGGTCTTCGTGCTCGCTCCGATGGCCAGCATCGAGGCCGGCAGCCCGCGCAAGCCGCACGAGCGGCTAGAGCGGCGGCTGCGGCGGCTGCTCACTCACGCGCTGCTCCGGGACGCACACGCGCTGCGCTCTCGCGGCATCAAGGTCACGGTGATCACGCCGGGGCCCGAGGACCTTGCCGTGATGGGCGTTAACCTCATGGACCCGCGGCGCCGCGAGGCTGTCCTGGCAACCTCATTGCGCACCTCAGCAGCGGCGCTGGCGAGCCCGGGTGATGGTCAGTCTCGAGCCGCCTGACCCGCGGGCACGCGGAAATAGCATGCCAGGCGGCCCTAGCAGGCCGGATCCAGCCTCGCGCTATATCCCGGGTCGGCCAGAGCCGCACGCACGCACGCCCGGTCGGCGGCTCAGTTCCGGCGGACGCGCCGGCCGGTGATCCGGGTCGGGGCAATACGCATGAAAAGCTGCCGGTCTCCGCCGGCCCACGGCTCGACGCCGGTCTCCATCAGCGCCGCCCGCTCGCTTTCCGAGTCCACGTGATACGCGGAGCCCTGGATGAGCACACTCCAGCCCTCTCGCACGGCCGGGTCGAAATCATCCACCTCGAAGGCGACCTTGTACTGCGCGCCGCCTATCCCGGTGCGCAGGTCCTTGTCCGTCGGGCTGTCCTGCGTGGTGCGGAACACGATGTCCCCGTCGTGCAGCTTGTAGTTGACCGGCAGCACCGTCAGGCCGTACCGGCCGGAGTACGCGAGCCGGCCGAGGCCGCCGGGCGAGACCAGACGAAGGCACTCGGCAGCGTTCAGCATCTCCAGCGCCGGCTGGCCGGGCGGGCGGTCACCCGGCCCGCCGTGAGCCGGGCTGCCGTGCGCGCTGCCGATCCCGGATTCAGACATATGCGGTCCTGTTCACGTGCGTACGAGGGCATCGGCCAGCGCCGGCGCAAATCCGGCACCATGCCGGCCGATGGCGTCCGGTACAGACGCTACCCCGTGCGGGCCGCGCCCGGCACCGGCAGGGTAAGGCCGGCGGTCTGCCTGCCAGGACGAGATCAAGCCCATAGATTACGCAGTTGTCCGGCCGGCTGCCCGGCAGCGGCAGCCTGATCACGATGGGCTTGATCATGAGGTGAGGTCTGACGTGGACTTGCAGCACTGGCTGAGCCGCGGAGCGGCGGCCGTCGGGGACTGGCAGGACTCGTTCGCGCCCTTCGAGGCCCACCCTTCCCTGCGGGTGAGCGACGAGCAGTTCGCCGGCGCGTTCGCAGAATTCACCGAGCGGCTCAGGGACAACTACCCGTTCTTCCATCCGTCCTACGCGGGGCAGATGCTCAAGCCCCCGCATCCGGCCGCCGTGGCCGGCTATCTCACCGCGATGCTGGTGAACCCGAACAACCACGCGCTCGACGGCGGCCCGGCCACCGCCAGGATGGAGAAGGAGGTCGTGGCCCGGCTGGCCGGGATGTTCGGCCTTGTCACTCACCTGGGCCACCTGACCACGAGCGGCACGATCGCGAATCTCGAGGCCCTTTACGTTGCCAGGGAGCTGCATCCGGGTAGCGGCATCGCCTATAGCGCAGAGGCGCACTACACGCATGGCCGGATGTGCGGGGTGCTCAGCGTCGAGGGAGTCCCGGTCGGGACAGACGGCGGGGGCCGGCTGGACCTCGGCGCGCTCGATGACCTGCTCGCCACCGGCCGGATCGGCACAGTTGTCGCAACCGCCGGGACCACCGGGCTCGGCGCAATCGATCCCGTGCACGAGGTACTCGCGGTCGCCCGCAGGCACGGGGTGCGGGTGCACGTCGATGCGGCATATGGCGGGTTTTTCACCCTGCTGGCAGGCGGCGACGGCCGGGCCGCGCTCGACAGTTCGCCGTGGCGGGCCATCGCCGAGTGTGACTCCGTAGTGGTCGACCCGCACAAGCATGGCCTCCAGCCGTACGGGTGCGGGGCGGTGCTCTTCCGTGACCCGGAGGTCGGGCGCTTCTACCGGCATGATTCGCCCTACACCTACTTCACCTCGGACGAGCTGCATCTGGGTGAGATCAGCCTGGAATGCTCCAGGGCCGGGGCGGCGGCGGCCGCGCTCTGGCTGACCTTCCGGCTTCTGCCGCCGACGCCGGACGGGCTTGGCCAGGTCCTCGCGGCCTGCCGGCGCGCGGCGCTGGACTGGTCGGACCTCATCGAGGCGTCCGGCTGCCTGGCCCTGTACCAGCGCCCCGAGCTCGATATCGTCACCTATTTCCCGGTCACGAGGCCGCCCAGCCTGTCCGCGATCGATCATGCCTGCGCCCGGATGCTGGCCGAGGGCATGGCCGACCTGGTGCACCCGGTGTTCCTCAGCACCCTGCGGGTCCGGGCCAGCGACTTCGCCCGCCGTCAGGCCGGCATCACGGCGGACCGCGACAGCGCGCGGATACTGCGCAGCGTCCTGATGAAGCCCGAAGCGGAGAGCCACGTGGCCGGCCTGCACGCCCGCGCCGAGCAGCTGGCCGCGGCCCGCGCATGAGCAAGCCGAATGGACATGCGGCCGGTGAGCGAAAGAGGACCGGTTAGCGGCGAAGGAGTGTTCGGTGAGCGGACACATGGCCCGGCAGGAGCACCAGGATTCGGAACGGGCAGGCCGCGAGGATACTGACCGGCCAGTGCATCAGGTAGTAGTCATCACTGGTGCCGCGACCGGGATCGGCGTAGCTGTTGCTCGCAGGCTAGCCGCGGATAGCGCCGCTGTCGTGCTGGCCGGACGGCGGCGCCATCCCCTGCAGGAGGTGGCGGCCGGTCAGCCGGCCCGCGTGGTCAGCCGGCCTGCGCGATGCGCAATGCCGCGTCAACCAGCCGGCCGGCCCGGTCCCTCGAGGCCGCCTCCTCGGCGATGGTCTCGGCGAGCAGCCGGTCCGCGTCGTGTCCTGCCCGCTCTGCTTCCTCGCGCCCGCCTGCGTCCAGCCACAGCCTGAGCTGAGCCCCGTCGACCTCGGGGTGGAACTGGACTCCCAGGTGCCTGCCGAGCGAGAAGGCCTGCGCCCCCATGGCGTTGCGGGCTAGCAGCACCGCCTGCCCGGGCAGGTGGCACCGGTCACCGTGGAACTCCAGCCAGGGGCCAGGCGGGATCAGTCCGGGGTCCAGCGAGTCGATCACGGTCCAGCCGATCTCCTTGCCGGCTGCGGCATCCACCCGGCCGCCGAACGCGGCGGCCAGCGCCTGCGCGCCGAAGCAGATCCCGAGCACGGGGACGCCGGCCTCGTCCGCCCGCCGCAGCCAGTCGAGCTCGTTGGCGATCCAGGCGTGTGCCGGGCTGTCGTCGTAGACCGAGCAGATGGCGCCGAGCACGACGACGTGATCGATGCCGTCCAGGCCGGGCAGCGGGCCGTCCTTGGGGAACAAGCGGACGCTGATCTCCGCGCCGTGCGCCTCGAATGCCGCGCCGATGAATCCGGCCGAATCCTCTTCGTGGTGGCGGATGACTACCACTCGCATGAACGGGCCTCCCGACTGCGCTGCATCCCGGCCGCGCGACCCAAACCGACTTCGCGGCGGTCTGGCAAGGCGCCCGCTGCGCCGTATTTCAGGCCGTTGCCGCTCGGGTGATGCCAACCGGGCAGCAACGGCCGGGGCTGCCGGCCTCAACGACCTCGACATGTGGGCGCGGGGCGTTCCCCATGAGGATGCCAGACTCCGCCGGAAGGCGCCGGTCGCGCGGGTTGACCAGCGCCCGCGGACCGGTTCACCACGTTCTGCTACCAGGACCGGGTCGACCTGGGGCTGCGGTTCACCGATCCGCCGGCGTCGGGCCGGCTACAGCCGGCCGCCGGGCCCGGGCAGGCCACCCGCAAGGTCTCGCTGCGCACAGTGCCGGACGTGGACGACGAACTGGAGCACCTGCTGCGCATCGCCTACGACCAGAATGCCTAGTCACCGCCTGCTCGCCGGGGACGGCTGCGCTGGCGCCGGGGACGGCTGCGCCGTGGCCGCAGTGCGACCAGCGTGCCGAGGTAGGTACCGGCGAGGAGCGCATACGGGACAGCGTCGGATGTCGCCTGGGCCAGCGCACCGCTCGCCGCGGCGGCGACGGCCTGGCCGCTTGCCCAGGCCAGGTTGGCCAGCCCGAAGGCAAGCCCCTGGTTGAGCTGCAGGCGGTGCGCGCCCTCGCTGAGCAGCGCCGCGGCCGGGGCAAAGAGCGTGCCGTAGGCCGGCATGCCGAGGATCAGCAGGGCCACTAGCAAGGGCGCCGGCGCAACGAGCGGCGCGAGCAGGCTGACGGCAACCGCGATGGCCAGTGAGATCCGGACGGGCGTCAGCGCGCCGCGGCGGTCGGCCAGCCGGCCGGCCAGCGGGGAGAGCGCCGACTCGATGGCCGCTGCCCCCAGGAAGGCCGCACCGATGACTATTGCCGTGGCGCCAAGCTGGCTGAGCCGCAGCGGGGCGAGCACGTCCAGCACCCCGAAGGCCAGGCCGGCCAGCATCGTCAGCCACATGCCGGTGCCGACCTGGCGGTCATGGACCGCGGGCCAGGCCGCCCGCAGGCCCTGCGGAACCGAGGCGTGCGGACGCGGCACGAAGAAGGCGACGACGATGAGGGCGGTACCGGCGACCGCGGCCGCCGCGAATGCGGGCCCGGTCCCCACCTGGTCCGCGATAGCCCCGACGACCGGGCCGAAGAGCGCCCCGACGACCGCTGCGCCCAGGGCAGTGCCCAGCAGCTCGCCGCGCCGGTCCGGCGGAGCGGCGGTCGCCAGCCAGGCCATGCCCGCGGCCCAGGTGCATGCCCCGGCCACGCCCTGGACGAAACGCGCGGCGTCCAGGATGACCGCGCCGGAGGCCCAGCCGAACACCAGCGTCGACGCGCTCATCAATGCCAGCCCGAGCACTACCACCAGCCGGTTTCCCAGCCGGGCGGCCAGCAGCCCGCCGGGCAGCGCGCCGACCAGCGTGCCTACCGGATACGCGGCGACCAGGAGACCCACCCCGGCCTTCGACAGGCCGGCTGCCCGGGTGTAGTACGGCAGCAGCGGGGTCAGCGCGGTGAAGAAGACCGTGTCGACCAGCACCAGGGCACAGACGAACGCGAGCAGTGCGAGCATCGGCCGGGTCAGCCTCGGCCGGGGCAGCGCCACGCCTGCTCCGCTCCGGAAAGGTTTGTGCCTACCCCGGCTGAGTCAGCCGGGGCAGGCAGGGGGCACTGCGGTGCCGGGTTCAGCTGCTGCCCGCCGTGGTCAGCGCCTTGGGCCGAGCGTGATCGGGGTGATGGTGCCCGACCGGTCCCATGTCGTGGTGAAACTGGGACCGGTCAGCGGCCCGACCGAATCGAGCGAGATGAACCCGCCGCTCTTCAGCGGGTCGACCATGAAGATCGGGATGTTGGCGAATCCGCCGATGCCCTTGACCTTGCCGCCGGACACCCGCGCCTTGGCCTGGCCCATGGTGGTGGTGTGGAAGTCAGCAAGCTGGGTCAGGAAGCACTTGGTCGCCGTGCTGTTACACAGCCCGGGCCGTTCGATGATCCACTCTGCCGACGCCCGCTCGCACGTGGCGCAGCCCTTGCTGATGGAGAAATGCTTGCCGCTGTTGACATCACCGATGCTGAGGTTGAACTTGCCGCCGCTGAACGTGACCGCCGCGTCGATGACGTCGCCAGGCTTCACCGGGAACACGTTCACCGAGCCCGCCGGGAACATCTCGTACCAGGCTTCGTACTGCGGTGTCTTGTTGTTCTTGCCTCCGCAGAAGGCGAATGTGCCATCCTGCTCCACGGTGTCGGTGGTGAAGCCATCGAGGCCGACCCAGTTCGACGTCCACTGGTGGGCGATGCCCGGGCAGCTGATCTTCGGCTGGGCGAACTGGCTGCTCACGTCCCTGAACTTCTTCGCGGACGTGGCCGCGTAGCCCGACCAGTTCTCGCTGATCGTGGGGAGCCCGGAGTTACCGGGGCCCGGATGATCCTGCCGCCGGGATTCGGGTGGCCAGCGGCCGTGCTGGCGCTGGCAGCACCTGCCGCGCCCACGAAGCCGGCCCCCAGGAGCAGGCCTGTCGTGGCCACCACAGTGGCAAGCGTGAAAAACCGTTTCATGAATATGCCGCTCCTTTCAAGCGCGATACCTGGCCACGATAGACCTGCGCTGACAATTGCTGTCAAGTAAGCATCACCATAGCGATTTGACAGCGGTTCGCCGGCGCCGGGACGCCGTGGTCACATCCGTGTTCGGTCCGCCTGAGCCACCGGGCCTCCGGCACGGCTGGCCTCCGGCACGGCTTGCGCACAGGCCGGCCGCTCCGCCTGGCACCCTTTCCGCGCGCTCGGCGGGTGGCCACCACGAGTACCGGGCGACGGCTCGCCGGGGGATATTAAAGGGACGACGTGCTCATTCGGTCGTTCAGCCCGGAGCCTTTTCCAAGCGGTGGGTTGCAGACTTGGCAATCCGCTAGCGTATTAATTTGCCAGCACCCGAGCGCGTGCATGCGCCGTGCCAGACAACAGGGACAGCAACATGGCTTCAGCCTTCAACAGAAACGTCATCACCAAGGGCGACATCGAGCATCTATTGCATCCGGCCATCCCAGGCCAGCGCCCGAAGACCCTCGGTGCGAATCCGCCCGGCGGCCACGTCGCAGCAGTGCTCGCGCCCGGTGCCGGACCGGAC
>OCZU010002193.1_pt1 | contig 12543 bp, 13 predicted proteins | sample 1539001 | NCBI WGS metagenome assembly OCZU01 (sample SAMEA3539306, study PRJEB22396) | soil metagenome | biome: tundra; feature: field; material: soil | place: USA | collected 2010-05 | depth 0.15 m
TGCAATACATGCTGTTGGAAGAGATCGCGGTCACTTGGTGGAAACTTCGAATTGCCGTCGGTTGGGAGTTGGAGGACATAGCGAATCGGCAGGAGGCTTCGCGAGAGCTGCTGCGAAGGTTCATCCGCAATTCCCAGGATGAACAGCTATCATCACTCTCGGCTGAGGATGGCCGTCCCGCAGCGCTTTCGGCATGGGAGTGCCAAGGAGCTGTGCTGAGGGCACGCAGCAAGGGTTACGGCGAAGACTTGCTGTCAAATGAGAAGGAAGCCAAGAATGGCGGCTCCGAAGTGGAACTTCGTCTCACAGGTCCGATGGACACCATACTGCGGTATGAAGCGTCGCTGAAACGAGACTTTTACCGGTCCATTCAGATGCTGCGCAGTTTACAGGACCGGAAAACTCGCGGGAATGTGCCTCCGGATCCGAAAGCAGTCCAAGGGCAGCGTTAACTACATTTTTGGCGGATTTTGCGAAACAAACCCACTAAGTGTGTTTGTTTACAACAGTAAGAAACGACGGCCTACGAGTGCCCTGCAGCTCCAGAGTTCATCTTTGCTAGAGGATTTGCTGAAGGTGCTCCAAACTTGCACCACGGGCTGCTAGCGAGCCTGTTCGGCAACCCGGATGTGGGGTTCCACCAGAGCAAGCAGTTTGTCTTTCAGGAAAGGTCCGCTCGCCAGCAGACCCGACAGGAGCGGATCGTGGCGATTGGCGGTCAGGTCGGTTTTTTCCAGAGTGCTGACAAAGCCGCCTGCGCTCTGCACCAATGCCGCTCCCGCCACAACATCCCACTCGTTCTTGGGAGTCAGAGTGAAAGTTATGTCGGCCAGTCCGGCCGATACCAAAGCCAGCTTGTAAGCTACCGAGCCCATAGGGCGGACGGTGAAAGAGGCGTTCTCGAAGGGCTTCCATTCACCGCGCTTCACTTCGCTGCGGCTGGCGAGGACCAGAGCTCCATCCAGACTTTTGCGTTGGCTCGGTTGCGAGGGTTTGCCATTGTATGTGACGCCGGATTCGATCGATCCCAGAAAAGTTTCGTCGGTCGCCGGATTGTAGATTCCGCCGGCCACTGGACGGCCATTCTCGACAAACCCAATCGAAACGCAAAACTCTGGAATTCCTTCGACGAATTCGCGGGTGCCATCGAGAGGATCGACAACCCAAACACGCGATCGTTGCAGGCGGATGGGATCGTCCACGCTCTCTTCGGAAAGCCAGCCTTCTCCTTCGCGCAGCAGTTCCTTGCGCAAAACTGCATCGAGGGCGCGATCGGCTTCGGTTACGGGATCGTGTCCGATTTTGTATTCCGTTTCAATCGCTCCCGGAGTGAAGCGGGCAAAAACCGCGCGGGAGGCTTCGAGTGCGGCGTGAATGCGCTGCAGTATTTGCACGTAGGAATTCGAATTCATAATCTCTCTCTAGTTTAGTTCTCAGATCTCAGTTCTCAGTTTCGTGCAGCGACGTTTGCTGACAACTGACAACTGACAACTGCTTTCAAGCCATCAGCATGCGCGCGCCCGTCGCCAGTAACACCGCGCAAAGAATACGTCGGAGCCACGGAACCGGCACCCGCGTACTCAGGTAAGAACCGAGCAGTCCGCCCGGGACCGAGCCAATTAAAAGTGCACCAACCAGATGGACATCAACATTGTGCATACGAAAGTGCAGAAGACTAGTTACGCCCGTGAGGATAAGGGCGTGAACTATGTCGGTGCCCACCATGACCTTCGGCTGAAAGCTGTAGAACAACAAGAGCATCATCATGACGATGCTGCCCGAACCGACGGAAGTGATGCCCACCAGAAACCCAGCTACTAATCCGATGAGGGACATCCAGGCAAACGACTTCATCGTCGGCGGCCGCACCGCGGCGCGGTCCTCGATTTTTTTCTGGAAGAACAGAAATGTGGGAATGCAAATCAGCAAAACTCCGACGGCGATGGTGATGAAGTGATTGACGCCATTGCCATAAACGTTTCGCAGGTGAATCAGAAAACTTACACCCAGATAGGATCCCGGTGCGCTGCCTGCCGCTAACGCCAACACTACTTTCCGGCGAACCGTGCCCTTGCGCAGGTGAACGATGCTGGCGCCGATTTTCGTGAGGAAGTTGAAGAGCGCGTCCGAGCCCACGGCGCGAAGGGGAGGCACGCCCAAACCGAAGATCAGGATCGGGAGCAGCAGAACGCCGCCCCCGACTCCCGTCATTCCGATAAGGGTGCCCACTCCAAAACCAACCAGGCTCTTGATCAGCAGATCCATGAGAGTACCGGCTTCAGCCTTTGAATCATTGGCTGGCGACGGTGTTTAGGCCGACTCCGCGGTTGTTCCGATAAAGCCTTCCCGCTCGAGGTGCAGAATAATTTCCTGCGCCGCCTCTTCGGCGGACAAATCGCCAGTGTTGATGACGACGTCGGCATCAGCCGGAGCTTCATAAGGATCCGAAATACCCGTGAACTCCTTGAGAATTCCGGCGCGCGCTTTGGCATACAGGCCTTTGCGGTCGCGCTGCTCGCAAACTTCCACGGAGGTGGCGATGTGCACCAGAATGAAGCCTCCGTAGGGCTCAATCATCTGCCGGACATGTTTGCGCGTGGCGTCGTAGGGAGCGATGGGCGCGCAAATGGCGATACCGCCGTTCTTGGTGATTTCCGATGCCACGTAGCCGATGCGCCGGATGTTAATGTCACGGTGCTCTTTGGAGAAGCCGAGTTCGGAAGACAGATTCTTGCGGACCAGATCGCCATCCAGTAGCGTGACCGGACGCCCGCCTGTTTCCAGAAACTTCGTCAACAATACATTCGCGATCGTCGACTTACCGGAACCCGAAAGGCCGGTGAAGAAAATGGTCACGCCTTGCTTGTGACGCGGCGGAAAACTCTTGCGCAATTCCGCCACCACTTCCGGGTAGGTGAACCAGGCAGGAATCTCGCGGCCTTCGTTCAGGCGCTGACGAAGTTCGGTGCCGGAAATGTTCAGTACCCGGTCACCTTTTTTAACCTCGTCGTCGGGAACGTATCGGTCCTGGTCCTCGAGATAGACCATCATGTTGAAGGGCACCATGGTGACGCCGATGTCGGCCTCGTGTTTCTTGAAGACTTCCTGCGCCTCATAGGGGCCGTAGAAGGGCTTGCCGTCAGTATCTTTGCCCGGTCCGGCGTGATCCCGCCCGACGATGAAATGCGAGCAGCCGTGATTCTTGCGGATGAGTGCGTGCCAGATGGCTTCGCGTGGTCCGCCCATGCGCATGGCCAGCGGCAGCAACGAAAGTTTCGCGGTCGACTGCGGGAACTTGGAGAGCAGCAACTGGTAGCAGCGCACCCGCGTGTAGTAATCCACGTCGCCAGGCTTGGTCATGCCCACCACGGGATGAATCAGCAGGTTCGCCTCCACTTGCTTGGCGGCGCGGAATGCCAGTTCAACGTGAGCGCGGTGCATGGGATTCCGCGTCTGGAACGCCACTACGCGCCGCCAGCCTTCGCGGGCGAACTCGGCGCGAACTTCGGCTGGGGTCCAACGCAAGCTGCGAAAATCGTAGTGGGATGGTATCTGCGTGCCTTCGATTTTTCCACCAACGTACCAGGGATTGGCCTTGTTGATGGCGTAATCAGCCCCGGGATGGGCGGCGCTAGTGCTGGCGAAAACCGCCTTGGCTTCGGCCTTGCGATCGGGCTGCCAAACATCTTCGACATGCAGGACGGCGAGCATTACGCCTTCGGGATCGCGCAGCGCGACTTTGCTGGTACCAGGCGCGAGCTTTTTGGCGAATTCCTCGGTGACATCCAAGGTGATGGGCATCGGCCAAAGAGCGCCACTGGCCAGCCGCATATTATGGCAAACGCCCTCATAGTCGGCCCGGGTCATGAATCCCCGCAGCGGAGAAAAACCACCCGTGATCAGCAACTCCAGATCGCAAAGCTGGCGGCCGGTCAGATCCCAGGAAGGCCATTCCTTTGAATGGGCCTTCAATTCGGCATTTCGTTCTGGTTGAGCGATGAGGTTAATCAGTTCACCGCCGTGGGGCGGAATGAGATGGCTGGTCGAAGCGGTCAAGTGCGAAGCCTCCTGGATTCTTGCTTATTTTTGTCTACTACCTTTATCGTATTTGACTGGATTGCTTCCCAGTTTTTATCGGCCGGAACGAAGATCGATTGCAGATGCTAAGGGAGAGGAAAGCCCCGAAAACTTTACTCAACAGAGTATCACTTCTCTGCGGTCGTAAGAAAGTCGGCTTTGTTGCTGGTGATAACCAGAAGATGAAGCAATTGCCAGACCGTGGGTGCCGATGGAGTAGCCTCGTAAATAGGTGAAACGGAAGAGTCTTCAGCCGTAGTTGACGGTGCTGGCGTCTCGGATGTGAAAGGAATTGCAACAATGGCTACAGCAATTCCACGTCAGGGTCTCGAGATGCGCATATCCCAGACCAGTTGTTCAGACTCCAGCCTTGCCCGCGAACGCAGAGAGCGGCGCTATAGCCAGATCCCCCCGGCACCTCCCGCAGAACCCAACGTTCTGCTTCTGAAGCATCCGGACGCGTAGCGAGCAAGGCATTTGTCTCCGAGGCGCAAAGGGATACGTCAAATTGGCTGAGGGGAAGCGATAATCCGTCCCCCGTTGCCTTGATGTACGCCTCCTTGCGGGTCCAGCAGCGGAAAAACGCGTCTACCCTTTCTTCCTTGGGCAAAGCCGCAAGTTGGCTCTGCTCATGCGCGGAAAAAAATCGGCGAGCGATGGATTCGACATCGAAATCCCAGCGAACCTGTTCCACATCCACGCCGATCTCACGTCGACGCACGAAAGCATAGAGCGCAATTCCTCCGGAGTGGGAGACGTTAAACGTAATACCGCAGGCAGCGTGAGCCCCTCCCAGAGAAGGTTTTTTATTCTTGGAATAGGAGAAATTCAAGGCACTTGGGTCCGTGGATAAATACGCTGCCAGAACTTTCCGCAAGAGGGCGCGCGATGCCACAAACCGTTGACGGTCGCTCGGAAAATGAAATCGGGAAGCGCGCGTTCTTTCGTCGGGAGAAAGTACTTCTTGCCAACGGGATTCCTCGGCACGGATGGCCTCCAGATCAACTCGCCAGAGTTGCACCTCGTCTTCGGGTAGCGTGAGACCTGTCCCGATCTGGAAGCTTGAGTCGGTAATGTTCATGTCCTGGCTCATTTGGTCTCGGTCAGGTCGTCTCAGGACATCCGCCGGATGGCCACTCATCTATAATATCGAGGGCTCGGAATCGCTAAAGCGAAGCTAACCCTAGGCCGGCCTGAAACTGTCTGTTCGTAACCGTTCCAGATTACCTTCTGGGGAGCCACACCGTACGAAAAACGTGCTCTGATTGGGGTTACTGAAAACGCACGGCCGGGAGATTTTTTACAATGAAATACAGCGGCGCCCTTTGGTTGGGAACGGCAGCAGCTTGGAGCGCCTGGCGACAGCGCAGAATTCTCAAGTTCACTCGTCTTCCGCCCGGCCGGCTGCGGGATCGGCTACGCAGAAGGCGGAAGATTGCCCTGTCCCGTGCGGGCTGCTAGGGCAGCGGAATCCGTCAGCATCTTTTCTTGGCGGGCAACCGACGGTTCGCTAATGCAATACTTCAGCAGGCACCAGAGGGCGCGCACTCCATCCTTCCATTGGATTTTCTTTCCCTCCTCATACGTCCGTCCCCAATAGCTGATGCCGACTTCGTAGATGCGCAGCTTCCGTTTGGCGATCTTCACCGTGATTTCAGGCTCGAAACCGAAGCGCTCTTCTTGCAGCGGAATCGACTGAATGACCTCGCGGCGAAAAGCTTTGTAACAGGTCTCCATATCGCTGAGGTTGATGTTGGTGAGCGCGTTGGAAAGCAGGGTGAGGATCCAGTTGCCCACAGAGTGCCAAAAGTAAAGCACGCGATGGGGACGGCTGGAAAGAAAGCGGGAACCGTAAACGACATCGGCGCTGCCTTCGATTAGCGGTTCAAGAAGCACCGTGTACTCTGCCGGATTGTACTCGAGATCGGCATCCTGGATGATGACGTAATCCCCTGTGGCTTCTCGAATGCCGCGGTGTAGGGCCGCGCCCTTCCCCATGTTCTTGGGCTGAAGCAGAATTCGAATCTGGAGATGCTCCGCCTGCAATTGCGCGAGAATCTCCCTGGAGCCGTCGCTGGAACCGTCATCCACGCAAATCAATTCGATCTCCAGCGCAACGGAAAGCACTCTCTCAACCACTTGCCGCAGCGTGGCACGTTCGTTGTACACCGGCATGACGACGGAAAGTTTCATTGTTTGAACCGTGGTGTAGCGGAAAAAGTGTAGTAGAAAAGTGTACTGCAAATCCAAGCTTCGAAGTGTCGCTTTCGCTTAAGCGGAACCACCATCCTGCAAGTACTGGCGGACGATGGCGACAATCCTTGCTGCAGCTTTGCCATCCCAAAGTGGGGGACGCCGGGACGAGCGCGCGGGTTGCTCGAGGATCGATTGGGCGGCTGCGAGAATGCGATCCGGATCTACTCCGACTACCTGATTGCTGCCGTGCTCAACCGTCGCGGGCCGTTCCGTGTTCTCACGCAGCGTGAGGCAGGGAACACCAAGGACGGTGGTTTCCTCCTGTACTCCTCCGGAGTCTGTGAGGACAATGCGCGCATGGTCGTTGAGGGAAAGGAAATCGAGATATCCCAGCGGATCAAGAGCCACGATTCCAAGGCCTCCGCTTTCCGCGCCAGCCATATACCGCAGCAATCCGAAGCTCTCGATATTCTTCCGAGTGCGAGGGTGGATGGGGAAAAAGAAGCGAAGCTTGGCCGCCAGAATGTTTACCGCGTGGAGAATGCCCTGCAACGTTTTGGGATCGTCCACGTTGGATGGCCGATGGAGAGTGAGGACTCCGTACGGGCGGTAGGCCGAACCGTTCTGGCTCACGCCGAAACGATCCAGAATAGGAGATTGAGCGGCCAGTTCGCGGTGCCGGAGCAGGCAGTCGATCATCACGTTGCCGACCAGGAATATTTTCTCAGCCCGTACACCTTCGTTTGTAAGATTCTCGATCCCACTCTGCTCGGTCACAAAAAGCAGGCTCGAAATTGCATCCGTCAGTTTCCGGTTAACCTCTTCGGGCATTGTCATGTCGAAGCTGCGAAGCCCGGCTTCGATATGCGCCACGCGGATTCCCAATTTGACCGCAGTCAGCGCTGCGGCGATCGTAGAATTCACATCGCCCACAACCAGAACCATTTGTGGTTTGTAGTCGAGGAGAATCGGTTCGATGCGCTTCATGATTTCGGCAGTCTGCACCGCGTGACTGCCGGAACCGGTTTGCAGATTCACATCCGGCTTGGGCAGACCAAGATCCGTGAAGAAGTTCCCGGAAAGAAGTTCGTCGTAGTGCTGTCCAGAATGTACAAGGCAGTGTTCGACATCCGGAAATTTCTTCAACTCCTCGACGATCGGAGCGATTTTCATGAAGTTGGGCCGTGCCCCAACCACGCTCAGCAGCCGCATCATCGGGAGACTCCCGGGTCGCCGAACCGCAAGGCTCTGCTGCGGACTCTGGCTGAGTTCCGACGCGCTGGTGACGAGGGAGTTTTCATCGCTCAGGCATCAGTGTAGAGCACATCCGGGTCTTCAGTCCCGGTGTTTACTCTGGGCTGAGTCGGAATATTCGGTAGTGGCCGAAATGTGCGTTGGACGCGAAAAAGCCCAAGGGCTGCTATTCGTTGTGGTCTGTATCGTTGTGATCGGAATACGCACCGAATCCTCTGGTTTCCGTGTCCCAAAAGTAGCAGAAGGAAACCCAATGATGCACGCCGAATACGTCATCGTAATTAATAATCCCATGCACATAAACCCGGTGTTCGCCGCTATCTATATCGTCGGCCAATGGTTGCGTAAGGGGAGCCGGTTGGCCGGTGCCGTTCTTGCTTCGCGTTAGAATGAGTCTTACGTGGTAATCAGCACCAGGAGATATGAGACCACCGCTAAGTTTCCTGTCGTGCACATACGAAAAGGTTGGCTGCCCACCTCTCTTTACGGGCTCGTGAAACGCGTAGGCGGAGATGTTTTGCGCGAAAGTCTTTCCGCTGTTGTGAAAAATAATAACTACTTCCCAAGACTGACCAACTTGGGGGAGTCCGCGAATATCTTTGACTCCTACCCAAGCTCGCTGATCGGATCTCATCGAGGTTTGAGTAGCTTTTACGCCATCGCTTGCGGCTTGGGCAGAAACTTTAGCGGCTTGGGCAGCGATTTCGGTGGCTTTGGTCGCACTTTTCATCTGGCAAAGTTGGCCGTAGTAAATAGCGGCAATGACAATGCTGGTTATCAGCAACAAGCCGTTGATGACGATCAGGCATATTTCTCCGGTCATGGTGTTCAGATTCTACCTCCAAAAGACTGGAACTGATGGCGTGAGGGTGCCGTATAATGGGCGGGAAAATCACTCCAAGACTAAAACGCCCTGACGGGAATCAGGGTGCTTTAGAGCTATCGGGTTTGTGCATCAGAGCGCAATCCAATGGTACTAGGGGTGTGCCCATGTCCGCAGGGAATTTTGTATTCGAGGGCGATTGCCTTCCACCGCAATTTTCGCCCAGCAGGGAATGTATCGCCATGCCAACAGCCATTATAGATGGCTACATAGCCGAAGGATTTGCGCTTATAGCTGATGGCCTGTCCACCGACCCGGAAACCAAAGTTCCTCGTCGCAAGAATAACCAGAAGGTTTTCCCCGCAGGCGGCTCTGGGAGAATGCTGGCATATGCGCTATATGGCACGGCGAAAATCAGTGGGCGTTACGGCCCTCACCCAGCGCTCGATTTGTCCGATGAGGCGCAGCAGGCAGTGATGGAATTGGTTAACTATGATCCCGCCGATCTACTGACATATGCCACTGAGGTCTGTGGCAGGCTGCAAAAGCGCTTGGCTGAATGGAAGGGTAGGATCGAATATCCATGCACTGCGCCGGACCTTGGAAACCCCGGACAATTCGTAATCCTCCAGGTATTTTTCCGCGGTTTCTATAGGGGCGCACCCGCAAAAGTTGACGTGAAAATCGTCCACAAGGACGGGGCGGTTGCGATTGAAGCTTTCAGTCTTCCCCTGAGAATAGGATTTATGACGGTTGGCTCCCAGAAGGTCCACGATGCCCTTCTGACGCGACTTTACTTTGATCCCAGTCTCGCGGCATTCCGAATCCCTGCCATGGAAAAGAACGATGACGATCTAACTCTTGACGACATTATCAGCGTCGCAGCCAGCTATATCCGAGCCTGCGAAAGCGAGGCAGGGCGCAAGATCGATCCCGACATTGCGCCAACCATCGGCGGGCGCGTTCACGCCGTAACCATAACCATGCGCGATGGAGCTAGATGGGCTGAGGGCTATGCACACCCGAATGGCGAGATTGGAATACCAATTCTTCATGCCGCCAGCAATTCTTTAAGTTCCCAGACGTGATCGGTGAGTCCAGCTTCCATCGCGGGAGTAACGCGAAGACTGGAATGCACGCGGCAAAAATTGTAGTACGCGAAACGCAGAGCGATAGCGGCTCTCAGGTTCTCCCACTTTTTCGAGAACGCATTCGTGAGCCGAGTCAGTCTGCGAATTTGCATTCGCATCGTGAGGTTTTGGCGTTCGATATGTGACGTGCAAATCCGCTCGTAATCAGGCATTCCGGCGCGTGGAACTACCTCCACGTCTACGACTTCAGCGGGGGAGTACCGTTGCTCACCATCGCGGGAAGCTGCGTAGACTTTGACAAGCTGTGCATAGTGAATGTCACTTCCAAACACGCGCTCAACTGCATCGGGATAAGACGGCCAGCCGTCCGTTGTTAACTGGAATTTTCCTTCAGTGGCGCGGCGAAGTTTGATAATGAATGCGAGCGTTTCCTGTTTATTGCGTTTGCCCAGATGCCACGCCAGAATCAGTTTCGAGTTACGCTCCATAGCGACGTAAGTGTAAGCGTCTCCGAGCGTGTCCGGCGCGTTGTAGAGATTCGCTTTCGCTCTTTCCTTCATGCCTACGAATCCCCAAATCTCATCGGCCTCTACATCGCGGACGTGAAGGTTTTGGATCGTATCGGCCAGCAGTTTTTCGCAGCGTTCTCCGGCGCGTACCAGCATGGTTGCGATGGTTCCCCGGTCGATTCCAGTGCATCGTTCGGTGGAGCGGATGCTGTTTCCTTCCAGCAAGAGCCGGGTTGCGAGAACGGCTTTTTCTTGGGGAATGTACATCGAATCCAAAGTCTTGCTGTGCGGCTCCGTAAAGGTGCGCTTGCAGACCGGGCAGCGGAAACGGCGAAGGCCGTTTCGATGTTTTCCGAAGCGTTGACAATCGACATTGCAAGCCTCGCAAGTCATTGTAATGTCGGCTTTTGCTGTGCTCATCATGGGCTTAGTTATACAGCTACCGCTAGTTGTTTGTCAAGAGAAAAGAGAGAAAATGGCCGGAAAATCGCCCCTTTCGGGGCTTGCTGGTGCTCGAATCGGGTGCGGCATCGTGATCCCTCCATCCTGACGGCGAGTATGGAATGGGATCGTCGGCATCTCAATGACGGAGTGCTGGATCACCCTGACATCTTTAGGGCACCTACATGACATCTTCATGACATCTTGCTAAGAACTATCTTTAGTTTCAATCGTTTAGAGAAAGCCTGTTCGTAGGACAATATATTCTTGGGATACGGAATTGCCTTGCCTGAAAGGTGACGAGCCACGGTGCGGCCACTCATGTTAGCGGCCTCAGCCAACTCCGGGATTGTCCACCTAGAGTCCTCGCGTAGCCTTTGAAGCTGGGCCGCTATCGTTTCCGGCGGCGATGGAGAATCAGCAGCAACCGATTTGCGAAGCTGATCTTTGATCATTGGTCGGAGAGCATCGTCTATGGTCTCACTCATCTCCGTCACTTTGACGTTGTGGTACGCAAGGCTTTTTAGGCTTACCTGTGCTGCATTTTCTAGCTGGGCTACCGCATCCATCACCCTACGCCGCGTCCGCTCTGCTAGCTTCTCAAGCCAGTATTTTAATCGTGGGGTGTGCGGGTACTCGCCCGCCTCCAGGTTGAATAGTGCACACGCATAGGAAGCAAGAACGGCGCGAAGGCGGATCGGTCGTCTAGACGATGGAAGAGGAGTCAGAGAAGTTAATTCCATCGCATCGGCGTAGATGAAGACTTGCAGTTCGCGGAGTTGATCCCAATGGCTCGCGTCAACTTCGATTTGCTTTGTCTCGATTTCTCCGTCAATGTGCAGCCCTAGAACGGGCCTGTCGGGATCGGCCATCGTAGCCTTGCATCCGAGCGCGATGAAGGGCTACGATTGAAATGTCCAGTTTCAATCGAAATGCCCCGGCCTCGCGCCGGGCTTTCTTTTCCCCCGAAGTATAATTCCCGCGATGCCTACAGCCAAACATAGTGCCGAATTTAAGCGGCGATTTAAGGTCGCGGCCTATACGGAAAAATGGGCTGTGACCATGACGAAGGTTCGCATCCGGCAAGCTGTCGCATCCGCGCCGTTTCCACGCTGGCATCTGCTTACGTTTGCAGGGCCGGACGGCGGCGAATCGCGGGGAGTCGTGGACATGCTGGCCATTCGGAAAGACCACAGTGAGCCGCCGTCAGGCGCGAAGCGCGGCGATCTGTTTCAAATCGTCCTGATTCAAGTTAAGGGCGGTTATGCGGCGAAGCCCACGGCAGAGGACGGAATGCGGCTTCGCATCGTAGCTAAGAAGCACGGGGCTTGCGCCGTGCTTCTGGCGACGTGGAAGAAAGGGAAAGCGGCGAGATTCTTTTTGCTTAGGCGGAACGCGGGAAAGGTTGCGCGAGAGTGGACAGAAGTAACAGAGTTAAACGCGATCTTCCGATGATTTCAGCGATGTTGCGTCCTGCCTATCGGGGAACAGAGCGCCGGAAAGCGGCGTAAAATATAGACAGGAGCTTACTTTATGAACCAAGAACAGATAGATCCACGAAGGACAAAAGAGGCAAAAGCGCTCTCAACATGGAAGTGGCTGATTCACGCGCATCGGGAAGAAATGAGCTTGGATGAGTTCACTACGGCGGTTAATCAGCATCAGGGCGGCGATTACGCGCCCTTTGAGTTAGAAAAAATCTTCAAGGAACTGCAAATTGCAACTACTCTTGTTCCTTCCTAGGTCTGCCTCCGCCATGAGTCTTGCGCCGTGCTGCCATCTGGCGGTAGTGTTCGGAGCCATGCCGCTTCGCGGTTGTGGAGCCGCCCTTGCTGCCCATAAGCGCGGCGGGAGTGGTGGAGTGCTTGAGTAAATCGTCCGTGAGGGCTAGCGCCGTTTTCAGCAGTTCCCGGCAAGCCCCTGTGCGGTTTTCGGGCAGGGCTGGGGAAGTCTCAAGGATGCGGTCAGCTTGGGAAAGCAGGTTCTTGAGGGCGGTGAGTTCGGTTCGATTCGATCCCATGTTTTTGACGATACGGCGGGGATTCCGGAAAAGCAATCGTTCAGAGTTTTCCACCAACGCACATTTCGGCCACTACCGAATATTCGGAGGCCATCGGAAGGAGCAGGAGTTGGATGTAGGGTGAGAACTATC
>OCZU010002194.1_pt1 | contig 12543 bp, 18 predicted proteins | sample 1539001 | NCBI WGS metagenome assembly OCZU01 (sample SAMEA3539306, study PRJEB22396) | soil metagenome | biome: tundra; feature: field; material: soil | place: USA | collected 2010-05 | depth 0.15 m
CATGCGGTCCGCCCGCCCGCGCCGGTAAGACCGTCAAAACACCTGATCCACAGGTCTTGACAATTGCTCGCGCAGAGATCGCAAGAGCTGAGGAGCTCAGTGCATGACCCAGCCGCCGTCGACGGCGATCAGCTGCCCGGTGACGAACCCGCTCTCGGGCGCGGCAAAGAACAGGACGGCGTTCGCGACGTCGCCGGGCTGGCCGCGGCGTTTCACGGCCTGGTGATCGAGGATGAACCGCTCGTACGCTTCGAGATCAGGATGGATGTCCTCGGCAGCGGTGGGGAAGGCGCCGGGCGCCACGGCGTTGACGGTGATGCCGTGCTGGCCGAGTTCCCGCGCGAGTGCGCGGGTCAGCCCGACCAGAGCGCCTTTGGACGTGACGTACGGCGCGAGCAGGTCCCAGCCGCCGAAGAAGGTGATGCTGGTGATGTTGATGATGCGGCCTGATCCGGCTTCCCGCATGCCGGGGACCACCGCCTGGGCACACACGAAGGCCGCGTCGGCGTTGATCCGCTGGACCTGTTGCCACTCCTGCGTCGTGTATTCCTCGAATGGCTTGCTGGGATAGATTGCCGCGTTGTTGACCAGGATGTCGATCTGGCCGTACTCGGCGGCGAGCCCGGTGACCTGGGCGCGGACCGCGTCGAGGTCGGCAAGGTCACCAGGTACGAACCGGGCAGCTCCGGAACCTGCCGTCGCGTCAATTCCGGCCACGACCCGGTCCCCAGGACTGTCCGGCAAGTCCAGGATCAGTACCCGCGCGCCGTTAAGTGCCAGTGCCCCAGCAGTCACAGAGCCCAGCCCGCCCGCCGCGCCGGTTACCAGCGCGGTCTTACCTTCCAGCGACATCACGCCTGTCCCGGTCCCCTCTCCGCTGATAGATAGTCCGGCTACGGCCGCCTCATCTCGGCCCTTCAGGACAGCGCTTGCTGAGCGGAGACTAGCCGGATTTCTGGTCCGGAAGCCACAGATGGTGTAGCCATGTCGCTGCGACCATCAGAACCAATGGCGATGCCGGGGACTCGGCCCAGTACTCGTGGCCGACATCGCTGCGGCTAGCTCAGTCCGCCAGTTCCGGGATTACCTTGTCGGCGAACAAGTCGATGCTGCCACGGTCGTAGGCCGCGTCGACGAAGTAGCCGATCATGTAGCCGAGTCCCAGGTCACGTGCCTGCGCCAGCCGGTCCACGATTTGCTCGGGGGTGCCGATCAGGGGGCCGGAGGAGATCAGCGCCATGGAGCGTTCCAGTGCCTCGGCGGGGATCAGCGGCTCATAGTGCGCCCGTACCCAGGCCAGCTTGTCGGCTACGTCCCTTTCGGTCTCGCCGATGACGACGTTGAAGTTGGCCGACCGGACGATCGCGCCGAAATCGGTGCCCACGTCCTTGCAGTGCTCGGCCAGGATCTCGGATTTGCGCTGGAACACGTCGGGATCCGCGTCGAAGTTCGTGTACTGGGCGTATTTCGCCGCGATCCGCAGCGTCTTCTTTTCGCCACCACCGGCGATCCACAGCGGGATGCCGCCGTCCTGGATCGGAAGCGGCCGGCCGATCGCGCCGTCGACCTGATAGTGCTTCCCGGACAAGGTTGCCGTGCCGGTAGCCCAGAGCTGCCGCATGATCTGCACGCCCTCATCGAGCATGCCGAGCCGGTCGCCCGCGCCGGGGAAGCCGTAGCCGTAGGCCCGCCATTCGTGCTCATACCAGCCGCCGCCTATGCCCATCTCGACCCGACCGCCGGAGATCACATCGATAGTGGCGGCGACCTTCGCGAGATAGGCCGGATTCCGGTAGCCCACACATGTGCACATCTGCCCGAGCCGCACCCGAGTGGTCGAGGCAGCGAAAGCTGCCATCAGCGACCACGCCTCATGAGTGGCCTCCTGCGTGGGCACCGGGACCGTGTGGAAGTGGTCGTAAACCCAGATCGACTCGAACGGCCCCGCATCGGCGCCCTGGGCAAGGTCGCGCATCGTGGCCCACTGGTCAGCGGTGGACACGCCAGCGAGATCGAGGCGCCATCCCTGAGGTACGAACATACCGAAACGCATGCACCCATCCTATTGGCCGACCTATGAGGGCCAGTCCTGGCCCGGCCGTCGTCCCTGGCCGACCGCGCCGTCGATTTAGCCGTCCCACCGGTCCGCCACCTCGATCCCGCCCAATCGATCAGGCCGACCGGATGAGCGGCGTGCCGACCGTGTAGGCGGTTGCCTAGGCTGAAGTATCGGCGTGAAAGACGCGCCAGTGGTGGCGCAAGACCGCGCGGCAGGTGCCATATGGGGGTATCAGGCGCAACCGGCCTGGAAGAATGTCGCAGGGGTGATCCGACATGCTGCGCGGACGAGTTGCAGTTTTCTTGTCTTGTTCCGAGAAGTTCAGGCAGGCGGTCGCGTGGCCCGTTCGCGATGCGCTTGCCGAGCATGGCATGCGTGGCATCATCGTGAGCGATGAGCCGCGGCTGCCCGGCACGGGGCAGGATCCTGGGGCCAAGGTCGAGTCCTACCTGAACGCATCATCGGCTTTCGTGGCTCTTTGCACGGCAGATCATGGGATCAGCGACGGCACGAGGTTCCCTCAGGCGAACATCATCGAAGAGATTCAGCGAGCCTTGGTCCGGCCGCACCTGCGGGACCGCTCTCAGATCCTGACGTCGCCAGGAGTGCTCCTGCCTAGCAGCATCAATCCGGCCTGGGACCGCCTGGACGTGGCCAGGCCGATCGGCGCGGCTGAGGTCATACTGAAGCAGCTAGAGGAATGGGGGATCGTTCCGAGTCCGCCGAGCCCACGAACATCGCCTGGTATCACCGACGCTTCAGTCGCAAGTGATCTGGATGTGCTATTCGCTGGCATGCGGCCCGGCGATCATGATGAGGCTCGGCTGCGGGTCTACAGACTGCTCCGTGACCGAGACGAGGGTCGGCGCCGGTCGATCGCCCATGCGCTGCACGGCGCGGTCATGGGAGCCGATGACCACACCCGTCAGCTCACCGCAGCGTCGCTGCTCGACGCGATGTCGGGACTGGATACCTCGCTGGTCACCATCAAGATGATCGAGATGCTCGCAACCCAGCCGGAATACCCGCCGCGCTCGTGCGCCGCGAATCTTCTCTGGCGCCGGGCCGTACTGGCGCCGCTCGACATCCCGGTCGGAGTCCTGGGACGACTCGCCATGCCGAGCGGGGAGGACTGGTACGTCTGGGCGCCCGCCATGGCCGCGGTGCGGGAACTGGTCCTGAGCCGCCGTGACGCTTATGTCATCCTTGAATCGCTGAGTCTCAGCGCTGAGCCGCAGAACAGGCACGCAGCGGCGCAGGCGCTCCTCGATGTAGCGGCGGTCAGGCCGGCCGCGGTCGCCAGGGACCTGGCTGAGCGACTGCTCGACGACCCCGACCCGCTGGTCGCGCAGAAGGCCCGGGAGGTCATGACGGCGATCGGGCACGTTACAGATCGCGAGCGTGCTGATTGCTACGGCCACTTTGGGCTCTGACTGCCGCGCCCGGCTCGACGCGCTGGACGACGCCTGCGATTCGCGAGGTGATCTCGGGCCACAGCGCACGGGGCAGGTCGTGGCCCATGCCGTCGAGCACCACGAGCTCGGCGCCCGGGATGGCCGCTGCGGTTGCCCGCCCACCACTGACGTCGCACATCGGATCGTCGGCACCATGGAGCACCAGCGTGGGCACGTCAAGCGACCGAAGCCGCGCCGTCCGGTCTCCCGAGGCGATGACCGCGACGGCCTGACGGGCGACCCGACCACCCGGAAGACCGCGACCGACCGGTGGATCGCGTCCTGGCGGCTCGCGACCGGCGTCCCTGCCAGCGCGCAGTACCTCGGGGCGAGGCGCCGCAGCTACAAACGGGCCCGGAGGGTTTGCGTTCCATCTCCCGACAGGTCCTTCAGCGGTGCCTCGCGTCCCGCCATGACGAGGATCAGCGACGCCAGCGGGCCTTCGACGGAGGGACCGTCCCCCGCCGACCAGTCGGAGTCCGTGGCCGACATCCGCAGACCGGCGATGCGCTTCTTGGTGCGGATTGGGAAGCCTATGCCCTTCATCGTGTCGGCCACGGTCAGCAACGTCATCTCGGGCACGCTCCGGGCCATGCCCGTCGGTCGCCGGATGTCCGCACTGTGGCACACGAGGTCGACGAGCATGATCTCGGGCTGCGCACCGTTCAGCGTGCGATGCAGCCCGATCGTCTTCCTGAACTGCCCCAGCAGCTCGTCGGGGGGCGCCGCTCCTATCGCCAGGCCTCCACGGGCCATGAAGCGACTGAAGTTCATGCCGCTCTTGAGCATCCCCGCGAGAACCGGGCCCGTCTTCATATCCGCACCGAAGATCAGGTGGCCGACGACGTGTCGAACCTTCCACCTGGCGCACAACGACTGGGCGTCCCACTGGCTGTCGTCGAGCGTAGCCAGGTCGTCAGCCAGCGCCGACCGCTCCTCGTCCACCGCCTGCCACGTGTCCATGAGAATCTCCATGTCAAGTATCCGCGAGGCGCTGCAGGCTGTCAGACCTGGAACGATGATATCGAGATCCTATGTCGAGCGTGAAGCTCATGAAGAGGTCGTTCACCTAGAGAAGGCGGCACCTCTGGCACGTGGACCAGGCATCCGGCTAACCGAGTGGTATTGGTGCGCCACGCGCGCAGAAAGGAGTCGTATGTAGGTAATCGACGCCGCGATCAACGTGCTCGGCCCGCTGCTCGCCAAGCAGTACATGGGCGGCGCGCCCGCATGGGCCGCCGTCCTGACCGCCACGGCCGTGGGGCTGGTAAGCGGCAGCCTGATCGCGATCCGGCTGCATCCCCGGTTCCCGCTGCGGATAGCCGCCGCCGCGACGTTCGGCTTCCTGCCGCCATTCTTCGTCCTCGCGTACCACGCGCCTGTCTGGCTGGTCGCCGCCGCGATGCTGATCAACGGCATCTGCGTCGACATCTTCGAAGTGCTCTGGGACACCTCATTGCAGACCCACATTCCCAACGAGTCACTGGCGCGGATCGGCGGTCACCCATACGTTTACGCCGCTGAGAACTGACCGAGAGGCGGCGATACCCGGCCAGACAAATCCGTCGAGCACCGCGGCTCAACGGGAGGCTGGCGAGATCACCGGCTGGCTGGCTCGATCATGGCGTTGACCGGGAGAGCCTGGCTTCGGGGAGGATTGGCTCGAAGAGCTCGATGGGGTTTCCTGACGGATCCTCGATGATGATCTGTTTGCCGCCAACTCCGGTGACGATGTCGTTGCGGAACCGGGCGCCGCTGGTTCGCAGTTCCTGGACAGCAGCAGCAAGGTCGGGGATCTCGATACTGAAGCGGTTCCAGCCGCCGGGCTCCTGCGCCCTGCCGTCGGGCATCGGGGCGCCGCCCCCAGCTGGCCCGTCCGGACCGACCGGCTTGACGAGCACGAGGCGGAGGTCACCACGTCCGAGCATCGCGAACAGGTCGTTCGGGCGCATCTGCAGCTCGAAGTGGAGGTGGGTGGTGTAGAAGTCGATCGCGGCGTCGATGTCATTGACGATGTAACGGATGCTGACGGTAGTCATCGGCAGTCCTCTCTGTTCTCCGGCCCTGAGGTTTGGAGCGGGCTACTCGTTGCCCGTCTGGGGTGCACGCTCGTGGTAGCCCGCGAGTGGCTCGAACAGCTCGACCAGGTTGCCGGACGGGTCCTCCAGGAGCGCCTGCCGCACGCCAATGGACGTGACTATCTCGTGGCGGAACCGGACGCCGCGGGCGCGAAGTGCCTCGACAGCCGCCCAGAGGTCCGGGACCTGGATCAGGATGCGGTTCCAGCCGCCGGGGTCGGGAAGCGTCCCGTCTGGCAGGGCATGCGCCCCTCCGGGCACGCTGAGCAGCAGGCGCAGGTCCCCCTGATAGAGCATGGCGAAGGATGGGGAAGGCCGCAGTTCTTCGCTGAAGCCGAGATCATCGCAGTAGAACGCGACGGCGGCGTCAAGGTCGGCTACGAAATAGCGGACGGTTGCGCCGCGGCCACTCACCAGCGGCCGCTCGCCACGGATGCGGCGGAACAGATTGGCGGCGAACTCCGGTCGTGGCTCGACCGGCATGATCGGCAGGCGCAGGGCCTCCAGAGGGTCAGGCGTCACGGCCTTCCCCCTCTTCATAGACGCGACGAAGCGCAGCCCGGGCCCTGACCAGGAGCGTCTCGGTGGCATGAAGGCTCCGACCGAGCTCCTGGGCGACCTCGGCAACTGGCAGCCCGTCCAGGTACCGCAGCGTCAGCGCGGCGCGCTGATGGGCGGAAAGACGGGAAAGGGCAGCGTGGGCAGCCGCGACGACGAGTTGCGCCTCCCATGGGTCGTCCACAGGTTCGGCGCCATTATCGATCACCGCAAGCCTGCGACGCTCGCGGTCCGTTCGCCGCCAGTGGTCGACCAGCTTGTGGCGGGCGACGCCTACCAGCCAGGCGACCGTGAACTCCGGCGGGTGGTCCTGCTTGCCCGCCGCGACAGCTGCCATAAACGTCTCGGCCGTCAGATCCTCGGCCAGCACAGCGCTGCCGCACCGCGGCAGCAGGTACCCATAGACCTGAGGCAGGGCACGGTGATACAAGGCAGCCAGTGGCGTGTCCCCGCCTGGCTCCTCCTGCTCGATGCCCACACCAGATCATCGTCTGACGGCCTCAAATTCCGAACATCGCTCAGCCAAAAATATGAGGCAGACAAGAGTTTCGCGAGGAAGGCTGCTCCCAGAAGGGGGCTGCTGCGGTATCGGCCGGAAGTCATCTGCCCGGGAACTACCGAATAATGGCTTAACGGGCCGCGTACGCCAGTGCCCACCCGATCCGAACTGTCGCGTGACCCGACAACGCCGTCATGGTCGTGGAGGGCTGGCCACGCAAAACGCGGCCGGCCCTCCACGATAGGTCCGCGGGGCGACCTGCTACCTCTGAGCTGCCGGCTCGTCTCAGAAGTAGTGCCTGCGACCGCGCACGGGGCGGCCGGTCGATCCGAGCAAAGCCAGGATCAGGCCGACGACCAGGACGATGATGCCGAGCGTCCAGACTATGGCGATCTTCGCCAGGAACCCGATGAGCAGCAGGATGATGCCGAGAACTATCACAGATCGCTCCTTGACATTGAAACGTAGTGTCACCATTCGCTTCGGCTGCGCCCCTGAGCTGCCGGCAACCTTGCCCATCAAAGGCCGTCCTTAACGAGATGCTGCGTCGCGTGATCTCCCAGCTACCCGCGTGGGCGTCCTTAAACATGCGATCCGTGCTGTGAATCGGCCCGTCGCCACGCAGCACATCCGGCCGGCGGATGCAGCTGACCAGCCCGCGGAGCTGAGGCGGCCTGCTGTTGTCATGGGTCTTTGCGATCTGTCGTCAGGGGAGGGTGCCGCGGGGCGCGATCCATGCATGCGCCTGGCCGGTCGTCGCTGCGACATGCTCGAAGTCCGCGTCGTAGTGGAGGATCACCGCGCCATGGTGCTCGGCTACCGCAGCGGTCAGCAGGCCGATCACTCCGGCGGCCCGGTGGTGACCACGGGCCGCCATCCGGACCTGGACATCCCGTGCCCGGTCAGCGATCACCTCGCTGATCGGCAGGACGACGTAGAGTTCCCTGCGGCGCTCGGCAATCGTGCGCACGTCGCGAAGATCGCGGCCGGAGTAGCCGGCCTCCAGATCAACCGCTACGCACGTGGCGGCTGCGCGATCGGCGATGAGCCCGGCGATGATGGCCCGGACCATCGCATGCTGGCTCCTGGCGTGCGCCGAGGTGTCGATCAGGTAAAGCTGGCCGGGTCCTGCACCCCGCGTCGCACCCGTCCGGCCAGGCTCGATATCGTCGTGCGGCGCATCACCGGGGACGTCCTTCAGCGCGCCCGGGGTCATCAGCTCATCGATCGCCCTGGCCCGCGCCCTCATCTGCTCGGTCTTGTCCCCGGAGGCCGGGACAGTCACCGCCGGGCAGTCCGCATGATATCCGGGTCGCTGATGTCCGGACCCACGCCCAAAGCGTACGGGTCATCGAGCAGCCGCTCGATCCGGCGCCGCCGGCCGGCCACGAACTGCAGCGCAGCGTTAACAGTGTCCTTCTTCGTGGTCGTGCCCAGCTCCTTGGCCGCGAGGTCGAGTGCCTCGTCGTTCAGGTCAATCATGGTCTTCATATGTCTGATATTACTGCCATGGATATATGGATGGCAATACTGCCTAGAAGGCCGCTGGAGTGGCGAGGCCAGCACCGGGGCGACTCGAGCCTTGCATGGTTCGCACAACGGTCCAATAGATGGTTTTGGTGGCAAGCTTGCGGGGTGCGTATGAAGCAGGGTTGGGAACGTGAGGCAGAGAACTGGGCCAGGTTTACTCGTGTACCGGGTCATGATCGTGCACATGAGGACATCAATCTGCCCGTGTTGCGCGAGCTTCTGCCGCCTCCGGGCTGTCGGACGCTCGACTTCGGATGCGGGGAAGGCCGGATAGGCCGACTGCTCCAGTCGCTAGGTCACCAGGTGGCGGGGATCGACGCTTCGCCCTCGATGGTCAAGCTAGCGCGCGGCCATCAGGTCCGGCCAGCGGCTGCAGTGGCCGACGGTGCCGCGCTGCCCTTCGGTGACGAGGTCTTCGACCTGGTCGTGGCTTACATGGCGCTTCACGACGTCGACAACCTGGTCGGAGCGGCGGCCGAGATCGCCAGGGTACTGGAGCCCAACGGCCGGTTGTGTGCGGCTATTGTCCACCCCCTTAATTCCGCTGGAGAGTTTGAGGGTTCTGACGGGGATGCCCCGTTCGTGATTTCCGGCTCGTATGCAGATGCTTTCCCGGTATCCGATGTGGTCGACCGTGACGGTGTTCGGCTTACTTTCCATAGCGAGCATCGCCCGCTGGAGGTCTATAGCCGGGCACTGGAGGCCGCGGGCATGCTCATTGAGGCGATCCGGGAGCCGAAGGCAGATGATCGGCTTGTCGCGAGTAACCCGTCGAACCGACGGTGGGCGCGCGTGCCGCTGTTCCTGCATCTTCGGGCTGTAAAACCGTAAGACGTGGCCGCACCGGCATGCGGCTTTCACCGCACCGGGCGCTCCACAGGTTCATGTCTCTGGTAGGCGGCGATCGCCCGCGCGCATTCCAGAGCCTCGGTGTGTGTCGTGTCCACCTGCAGGTCGTAGCTGACACCCTGGTGGACGACTTCTGCCTGGGACGCGACCATCCCGGTGACCCGATCACCTCGCGCGATCTCGCGGCCTGCGGTGACCGCGCTCTCACACCGGACGCCGATCCACAACCCCGATGACGATTTCACCGGCGTCATGGCGTGTGCCATTGGCATCATGTGCGGGGGCGTTGCTGTCACCATGGCGGTCAGGTCGGTTCGAGTCCGGTTGCGATGGGAGACGGATGCTGGGTGATGGTGAACCTGCGGCCGGGCCATGGCATGTGGAGCCGGTCGAGCGGTTCGCTCGGCAGCTCCTCGGTGCTGCTGGGCCGCATATCGGGCGTCCCGCCGTCGTAGCGGTCGACGGCCATAGCGGAAGCGGCAAGACGACGGTGTCCCAGCGGATCTGCGCGGCCGTTCCGGCATCAGCCGTCGTCCGGACTGATGATGTCGCGTGGAATCACTCAATCCTTGGCTGGACGGACCTGCTTGTCGATGGGGTCCTGAAACCAGTTCATCGCGGAGAGCGAGTCAGTTTCCGGCCGCCTGCATGGCGGGAGCGTTCTCGGGAGGGGGCAATCGAGGTTCCGGCGGGCCGCGAGCTGGTGATTGTCGAGGGGGTGGGGGCGGCTCGCCGTGAGCTGATGGCCCTGCTGGATGTTGTGGTGTGGGTCCAGTCCGACATGGTGGAAGCCGAGCGGCGTGGCATCGAGCGCGACGGCGGTGACGAGGCGGCCGTCTCGTTCTGGCACCTGTGGATGGCCGAGGAGCTCCCCTTCATGGTGCAGCAGCGCCCCTGGGAACGGGCAGCCTTTATCGTCGCTGGCACACCGCTGCTCCCGCACGACCCGGCTCGTCAGGTGGTCATCGCTGGCCCTATTCGCCGTCCTGGTCTGCCCCCGTCCTCCTTATAGCTGCCGGTCCCTGCTGAGCGGTTGCCGGGTCCAGGGTCGGCGAATGCCGATCGCGCCAGCGACGCGCGAAGCGCACCCTTGACGCGGCGGCCGCGACTGGGAAATCGGGCGGGGAGGAAGTTGGCTGCGCTGCGTACGGAGTGAACTGCTGATGCAACGATGATCAATGTCGCTCGTCGAGTCAGCAGGTGCTCCCGCGCCGGGCGGGTCGCGAAGCGGCAGCCCGGTGGCGGGGGGCGCGGTGCCGCGGAGCGGCGCTTGAGCTAGTAAGGCTTAACTCGGCACTCAGTGGTCTGGTTCGGAACATGCCGCGCCGTGCAGCGCGGTACGCGGTGATTGGGCGGGTGGGCGCTACGAGGTGCTTGCCGGGTCGATGAGGCGTTCGGCTTCGTTGAGGGCGACGTGCCAGGGGTAGCTGTCGATGAGGTCGGTGCCGGTGTGCGGTGGGTGGGGCTCGATAGCGGCGCGGCAGCGGTTTTCAGGACCGGGCTCAGCGCCTGGTCGCAGCGTTCGGCTAAGTCCCGGGATGGGGCGCGGCGAACCGTCTCAACCTGCCCGATCAGGGCACCTGTGTAGTTCACGACCGTTCCGAGCTGGTCTTGGGTCAGCCCGGCAGCGGTGCGCAGGCGCCGAAGCTCAGCTCCGAAGTACGCGGCACGGATGAAACCGGATCAAGGTCAGACGGTCGCGGGGTCAATCGCCGCGCTCCTCCCGGAATCCAACACTGGCCGTGTTGCTTTCCGCGCCGCCGCCAGATATCTGCGGTGATGCACTGTGAGAGAGAAGCATCATGGCGGTCACAGGAGAGCAGACGATGGGAAGCACTGGCTCCCCGCTGCTCGGAGCCATGATGCTTGTCCGTGGGGTACCGCTGGTGACCGCACTAACGATGTCGCCGCCGTCACCTGTCTACATCGGGTGCCCAGTCACACCGGGTGGACAGTCGATTCGCCGCGCCCTAGATTGACTACACTAACGACACTAGATACAATAGCTTCATGGAAGACACTAAAATCCGGCGACCGCAGGCCCTCCAGGCCGTTCTGTCCCGGAAGAACCTCGCGATCACTTGCACGCTTGTCTACGAGGACGAGAGCGTCAGCTACCCACAACCCGAGTCGATATCACTGCGCGGAGCGCAGCGTGAGGTCACGGGACTGCTCGTGTCAACTGGCTATATCCCTACGGGACGGTGGTCAGACGAGGGAGAGGACGAGGACGGGTACCGCGAATGGACGCGCGCGTTCAAGCCAGGAGCCAACGCGAATCTCATGCTCGCGAATATTCCGATCGACCTGTCGTAAGCCTCGCGCGCGAGGGAAGCGGTGCGCCGGGACCGGCCGGAACGGATCGCACGCCCGGCGTGGCCGGGCGGGCGTGCCGAACAGCTCGCGCACGCCTGGCGCGTCCACGCCGTCCGGGTCACCGCGACCCGGCCCGGCCGGGTCTGGCTGCTGGCCACCCGAACCGATCCGCTGACCGTCGTGCGGAGCGCGCCCGAGGCAGCCGAGCTTGCTGGCCGTCCGGCCCGGCATGCTGGAAACCGGGCAGCCGTGGGTGATCGACTTCCGGGTCGTGCCGCACTGGCTGAACGCCGGGGCCACCCAGTCCGGCAAGTCCAACCTCGCCAACGCCATCATCAAGGGGCCTTGCCCCGCAGCCGGTCGCGCTGATCGGCTTCGACCTCAAGGGCGGCGTGGAGTTCACCCCTACGCCCCGCGGCTGTATTCAAGATCGCTAGTTGTTTCGCGTGGACTGCGGCCGCGACCTGCGGTTTCTGCGGGTTGCACTTCAGGGCGCCGAAGATAATCCCACGTGTATCCCGGCAGACCGCGAGGTGGTGCTGCGTGTCTGCCAGTTCGTCCGCAGGACGAGTAATCCCGCGTGCGCCGGTTGTGCGTTGATGGAGTGTGGGAACCCAACGACTGGACTTCGCCGAGTTCTACCGCACATCCAGGGATGAGTGCCTGCGCACGGTCCTGGTCAGCGTCGGCGACCAGGACACCGCGCAGGAGCTTGTGGCCGAGGCCTTCGCGCGGGCGTGTGCGTCATGGCGGATCGTCGGCAGGCATCCGGCCCCGGCGGCCTGGGTGGTCCGCACTGCGCTGAACGCGAATATCTCCCGGTGGCGGCGGCGGCGCCGGGAGGTGTCGGTGCCCGACCCCGACATGGTCGCAGACCGGCCCTCGATCAGCGCGGCGTCTGCCAGTCCCGTCGATCCGCGGATCATGGCGGCCCTGATGCGGCTGACTGCCCGGCAGCGGCAGGTCGTCGCCTTGCGGCTGATCCTCGACCTCGACACCAGCCGCACTGCGGAAATGCTCGGTATCACGCCCAACACGGTCATGGTGCACATGGCCCGCGCTCTCGCCGCACTGCGCGGCGACCTCTTGCCCGAACGACAGAAGGAAAGCCCATCATGAACGACGACGAGCTGATCACAACGGTACGGGAGTCCGTCACCGGCGTGCACATGACCATCCCGGAAGAGCAGATCGTGAGCC
>OCZU010002195.1_pt1 | contig 12535 bp, 8 predicted proteins | sample 1539001 | NCBI WGS metagenome assembly OCZU01 (sample SAMEA3539306, study PRJEB22396) | soil metagenome | biome: tundra; feature: field; material: soil | place: USA | collected 2010-05 | depth 0.15 m
AGGCCGGGGCTGGCGACTCCGTCAGGTCGGTGTCGGTGCCGGACTGGTCGGTGCCTGACTCGCCGCGGGCCTGGCCATCGGGGTTCGCCAGTCTCGCGTGCCGCAATGCCGGGATGGCGGCGCCGAGCACCAGCGCCCCGACGATGCAGGCCAGGCCGCCGCTGACCACCGACACTGTCGTCGAGAAGAGCTGTGAGACCAGCCCGGCCTCGACATTGCCGATCGATGGCGCGGAATTGACCTGAGCCAGGTACAGGCTGGCGACCCGGCCGCGCAGCGCATCCGGCGTGTAGTACTGCAGCAGGGCGTTGCGCAGCACCTCCGAGATCAGGTCGCCCATCCCGGCCACCGCGAGGAATCCCAGCGCTACCGCAAGGTTGTGACTCAGCCCGAAGCCGACAATGGCCGCTCCCCAGACTATTCCGGCGCCGATCACTACCACGCCCGGTCGCCTGAGCTTGCCGGTCCAGCCGCTGGTCGCCGCGCCCACCATGGCGCCCAGCCCAGGCGCGGCCGCCAGCAGGCCGAAGGTCGCTGACCCGCCGTGGAAATGCTGGTGGGCGAGCGCCGGAAAGAGCGCGGACGGCATCCCGAAGATCATCGCGCTGGTGTCCACCGCGAGCATGCCGCCGACCACGCCGTTGTGCCGCACGTAACGCAGTCCCTCAGCCATCGAGCGCAGCCCGGGCCGCTGCGCCCGCACAGTCGGCGGCAGCGCCCGGATAAACCACAGCGTCAGGCCGAACACTACAAAGCAGCCCGTGTCGATTCCATAGCAGACCGCCAGCCCAGGACCGGCGATCAGCGCCCCGGCCAGGGCCGGCCCGCCCAGGCTGCCGAGCTGGCTGCCCATGGCGTTCAGCGCTGCCGCGGCCGCCAGCCTCTGCGGCCCGACCAGCGCCGGAATGGCAGCCGTCGCCGCGGGCCCGCCGAGTCCGGAGAGCAGGCCCATCGCGAGGGTGAGCACGTAGATGGCCCACAGCGCCGGATGGCTGAGCAAGCTGTTGACCATCAGCAGCGCGGCAAGTGCCGCCAGCGGCACCCGGCTGACCAGCATCAGCTTGCGCCGATCATGCCGGTCGGCAAGCATCCCGCCCGCTAGCAGTCCGGCCAGCATGCCAGTGCTGTTGGCCAGGGTCAGCAGGCCGACCGCGAGCGAGGAATGCGTCAGGCCATAGACCTGCCAGTTCGCGGCGGTGGTCGCGACCGCGTTGCCGGCCATCGAGACGAACCGGCCGGCGAACATCCGGCGGAAGTCGCGGCTCTCCCGCAGCGGAGCAATGTCGATCACGACCTGCCCGATGCGCATGCCGCTCCGATCAGCCTCGCCCCGCCCCGCTCACCTGCGGGTAGGCCCCAGACAAAGGTAGGTTACCGGGCTGATCCCGGCCAACCGGGCGAGGACCGGCGCTTCTCGCTCCGCTTGTTCACCTGCCGGTCACCGGCATGCATCGGCCGGTTGCGGAGCTGGCGACCGACCATTGCGCCGGGCACTCGCCCTGGCACTGAGTCGTTGTGTAGCGTCGAGCCAGGAGGTCACCATGCATCAGCCGCAGATCCGCGCCGTCGCCAGCACCGATCCCGAGATTGCCGAACTGATCGAGGCGGAGGCGAAGCGCCAGTTCGAGAAACTGCGCATGATCCCGTCGGAGAACTACGTCTCCGTCGCGGTGCTGGAAGCCAGCGGCACCGTCCTGACCAACAAGTACTCCGAGGGCTACGCCGGCCGCAGGTACTACGAGGGCCAGCAGTTCATCGACCCGATCGAGATGATCGCCGTGCAGCGGGCCAAGGACCTCTTCGGCGTGGATCACGCCAACGTCCAGCCGTACTCTGGCTCGCCCGCGAACCTGGCCGTCTACCTGGCATTCCTCAACCCCGGCGACACCGTGATGGGGATGGCCCTGCCGATGGGCGGGCACCTGACACACGGCTGGCCGGTGTCAGCCACCGGCAAGTGGTTCCGCGCGGTCCAGTACGGCGTGCGCGCTGACACTGGCCGGGTGGACCTGGACGAGGTCCGCACGCTGGCGCTGCGGGAACGGCCCAATGTGATCTTCTGCGGCGGCACCGCGATCCCGCGGCAGATCGACTTCCCCGCGTTCGCTGAGATCGCGGCCGAGGCAGGTGCCGTCCTGGTGGCTGACATCGCGCACATTGCCGGACTGATCGCGGGCGGCGCGCACCCGAGCCCGGTGGGTCACGCAGGCGTGATCACCACCACGACGCACAAGACGCTGCGCGGGCCGCGCGGAGCAATGATCATGTGCACGGCCGAGCACGCCAAGGCGATCGACAAGGCGGTCTTCCCCGGATTGCAGGGCGGTCCGCACAACCACACGACCGCGGCCATCGCCGTCGCGCTGAAGGAAGCGGCGACGCCGGAGTTCGCCAGCTACGCGCATCAGGTGGTCGCGAACGCACAGGCACTGGCTGCGGCGCTGCTTGACCGCGGCTTCAGCCTGGTCTCAGGCGGCACCGACAATCACCTGATCCTGATCGACCTGACGCCGCAGGGGATCGGCGGCAAGCCCGGTGCCAAGGCGCTCGACCGGGCCGGCATCGAGGTGAACTACAACACTGTGCCCTTCGACACCCGCAAGCCGTTCGATCCCTCCGGGATCAGGATTGGTACCCCTTCGATGACTACTCGCGGCCTGACGCCGGAGCACATGCCGCAGGTCGCCGCCTGGATGGACGAGGCGATCACGGCCGCGACCAAGGACGACGAGCCGGCCATCGAGCGGATCGCGGGCGAGGTCAGGGAGTTGCTGGCCGGGTTCGGCATGCCGGGGTGGGCACCGCAGCCCTGATCCGTTTCCCGTCAAGGGTCGAACATTGTTACCTACTGCGCCCTTGTCTTTGGTGGCATACGAATATATGTTCGATACAAAGAACGGCTGCCTGTCTTCCCCCGGGTAGCTGACCGAGCAAGCAGGACTGCAAGGCTCCGTCGGCACTGGGCCGGAACCGCGGCAGGGATGCCTGAGGTCTCGCGGCCAGCACCAGCGGCCGGCCGGGACCGGACGCCCGCGACGCATGCCCTGCCGGGGAAGATCGGACGAGGTGAGCACGGTGCGACCAGAGCCGGCCGATGTCTGGCTCAGCGACGGACGGCCAGGAAGGTTCGTGTGGCGCGGGCGGCTGTATACCGTGCTGTCGGTCATCGAGCGACCGGCGAGCGATCCGGGACGGGACATCCCGGGCCGGCCCGACCGTGATCAGGCTCAATGGCATTGCTGGCGGGTAACCGCTTCGCCGGGTAAGAACGTGCCAGCGACGACGTTCCAGTTGTGCCACGATCCAGCCGCCGACCGATGGCTGCTTTCACGGGATGGTAGTTAACGTTCTCGCGTTTACCGCAGGGGTGGCGGTCCGGCGAGTCGGATTGCCGCGGATCGGCTGAGCAACTAATCTCACTGTCACAGTGGTGCATAGGTAAAGCTGCTGCCAGTTCCGTGTCATGCATTTGTAATATCACTGCCTGACGACTGGCAATAGCGTGGTCACCGCTGATCGCTCGGGGGAGCGATGCGCATTACGGGGGAGGCTTTCGTTCGTCATGCTAATGGGATTCGCGGTCTGCGCGGATCGCGAGAATGGCTGTCCTGCGTCCGGGGCGCGGCCGTCGCAGCGGCCAGGTGCGGGATGCTGGCAGACCAGCCTGCGCTGAGCCCGAAGGTCCGCCCGGTGCGGGCAGCGGCATCCCTGGTTGTGCTGCTCGCGGCTGGGATACTGACGCTGCCGACAGAAATCCCCGTCAGCGCCAGCTTGACCGCGCACCGTGTCGTGGCGCGGTCGGCTGGTCACGCGGGTGCGGCGCTATCGGCCGGTTATATGGGTGTGGCGCGGTCGGCCGGGCCTGCTGCTTCGGGCCTGCGGCCGGTCAGCTATCGCGGCTACCGGTTCCTGGTGCCGCGTTCGTGGCCGGTGATCAGGGACGCCCGACACTCGCGCGGGTGCGTCAGGTTTGACCAGCACGCCGTCTACCTCGGCAGGGTGAGCAGCGACGAGCTCTGTCCGAGCTGGCTGCTCGGTACCACCGAAGCGCTGCTCGTCCAGCCCGGCCCGGCGACCGCGGTCAGCACATCGACGGAGAACCCGGTTGCGCGGCAGATCACGGTGGACGCCGCCCGGATCTCGATCGTCGCGACCTTCGATACGGACCCGGCCATGATCGACCGGATCCTCGCGAGCGCGTCGCTGCCCAGGCCAGCGCTCGTAGCTGGCCACCCGGCCCGACTCGCGGCGACCAGCGCGCGCGAGCTTGCCGCCGCGAGCAGACTGGCCGCAGCCAGGCTGGCTGGTTCGAGTCAGTCGGCCGGGACGCGTCGATCAGCGGGACGGTCACCGCGGCTGCGCACTCCGATGCCGGTCCCGGCCATGCCGGCGGTGGTCGCTAACTATCGCGGGCTCGGATTCGACGCCTGCGCCGCACCGAGCCCGGCGTATATGCGCGCCTGGCTGCACCACTCCCGGTACCGGGCGATTGGCATCTACATCGGCGGCGCGGACCGCGCTTGTGCTCAGACCAATCTGAGCCCGGGCTGGGTGCGGGCGCAGGCGCTGGCCGGATGGCGTTTCATTCCGCTTTATGCCGGGCCGCAGGTCGCCTTTGGCGAGCTGCGCGCGCCGGACCGCCAGGGCACCGCTGCCGCGATCGACGCGGTGGCGCAAGCGCAGCGGCTGGGCTTCGGGCCGCGCACGCCGATCTACTACGACATGGAGGCATACCGGCCAGGCGCGCGGGACGCGGCACTGCGATTCCTGTCCGCATGGACACGTGAGCTGCACCGGTTCGGCTATAGCTCCGGCGTCTACAGCAGCTCAGATTCCGGCATCGTGGACCTGGCCCGGCAGTACTCCAGCGGCAGGTACACCATGCCGGACATCATTGACGACGCGCTGTGGAATGGTGCTGCCACGACGTCAGACCGGAATCTCCGGGTCGGCGAATGGTCCGACCAGCATCGAATCCATCAGTACGGCGGGAATGTCACGCAGACGCATGGCGGCGACACCATCAACATTGACGAGGACTACCTGAACGTGCGGGTCGCGACGCCGGGCGGAACGTCCCAGTGGACCTCAGCGGTAGTGCTCCCCGGCGGTTCGGTGGACCTGTTCTACCGGGCGAACGGCCACCAGCTGTGGCTCGACCGCTACGCCACGGGGTCCGGGTGGGCCAGGCCGCGTCAGGTCGGCTCCGGAGCCTGGTCGGTGCCGTCCGTGGTCTGGACGGGCTCAGCTGTGGATGTCTTCTTCAAGGGCGCGCGCGGCGGGCTGCGGGTCGATTCCTACCGGCCGGGCGGCCGCCCGACCGGGCGCCGCCTGCTCTCGATGATGGGGACCCTCGGCCTGGGTCCGCATGCGGTCGCACAGCCAGGAGGGGTGGTCGACGTCTTCTGGCGCGGATCGCTGGATGACCACCTCTGGCATGGCCAGTTCACCCCGAGATCAGGCTGGCACGGTCCGCAATGCCTGGGCGGCGACCTGGCGTCCGCACCGTCACCAGTCGTATCCGCACTTGGTACGACAGCGGTGTTCTGGAAGGGCACCGACGGCAGCTTGTGGCACGTCATCCGCACGCTGCGGGGCCGGTGGAACACTCCGCGCAGTCTCGGGATGGCGCCGCTCGGCGGCCCGCCTCAGGCCACCGCTCAGCCAGGCGGCGCGGTCGAGGTCTACTGGGCCGGATCGGGGAACTCGGACTTGTGGGAGGCATTCTTTCGGCCGCGGGGTGGCTGGCGTGGCCCGAGGCACCTGGCCGACCCGGTCCGGTCGGCTCCCTGGCCGGTGACCGCCGGCCGCACGGTGCGCGTCATCTGGTCCGGGCGGCGTCAGCAGCTCACCGTCGTGCGACACCGGATGGGCGGCGTCTGGAACGCACCGGGCTGGGTCGGCCCGGTCCTGCTGCACATGGGCAGGCTGCGCTCCGCCCCGTTCGCAGCTGTCGGCGGGCCTGGTGCGGCGGTGCGCGTGTTCTGGCGGGGACCGCATGGCCGGCTGTGGACGGCAAGGCTCGCTCGCCGGCGCTGGACCGGTCCGTTCCGGCTGCCGTAGCGGCGGCCGGCACCTGGTCGTTCCGGGTTGCTGTTAAACCCGGCGCCGCGGCCATACCCGGCGCCGCGGCCATACCCGGCGCCGCGGCCAGGGCCGTCACTACAGGCCGATGGGGCTCGCAGACTTGCGCCAGTCCACGGTCGGGATCATGGCCTCGGGCCTGACCCGGTGCGCGAACCGCTTGGTGATCTCGAAGAGCGATTCGATCAGGGTGTCGGACAGCAGGTGCGGCTCAAGGCCCAGCTCGACCATGCCGGAGTGCACCACGTTGTAGTGATGGCCTTCTTCCTCAACCCGTGGGTTCGCCAGGTGCTCGACAGTCACCTGGTCCGGGCTGACTCTGGCGATGGTCTGGGCCATGGACGTGATGGACAGCGACTGCGTCATCTGGTTGAAGACCCGGAACTCACCTCGCTCCGCCGGGTTCTCGCAAGCCAGTTGCAGGCAGCGCACAGTGTCCCTGATCTCGATGATGCCGCGGGTCTGGCTGCCGTTGCCATAGACGGTCAGCGGCAAGCCGAGCACGGACTGGATGACGAACCTGTTCAGCACGGTCCCGAAGACGGCGTCGTAGTCGTACCTGGTGGCGAGCCGGTCGTCCCTGGCCGTCTCTGGTGTCTGCTGGCCATAGACGACGCCCTGGTTGAGATCGGTGGCCCGGATCCCCCAGATCCGGCAGGCGAATTCGATGTTGTGGCTGTCATGCACCTTGGACAGGTGGTAATACGAGCCCGGCCGCTTGGGGTAGAGCACACGGTCCTTGCGGCCCTTGTGCTCGATCTCGATCCAGCCTTCCTCGATATCGATGTTCGGCGTCCCGTACTCGCCCATGGTGCCGAGCTTGACCAGATGGATATCGGGGTTGATCTCGGCGATCGCGTACAGCACGTTCAGGGTGCCCACGACGTTGTTGACCTGGGTGTAGACGGCGTGCTTGCGGTCCACCATCGAGTACGGCGCGGCTCGCTGCTCGGCGAAGTGCACGATCGCGTCCGGGCCGAACTCGCGCACCACGTGGTAGGTGAAGTCGGCGTCGGTGAGATCTCCGACGTAGCAGCCGATACCCTGACCGGTCAGCTCGTGCCAGACCCGGATCCTGGTCTGCAAGGTCTCCAGCGGGACCAGGCTGTCTACGCCCATCTCGAAGTCGTAGCCACGCCGCGCGAAGTTGTCCACGACGGCAACCTCGTGCCCGACCTGGGAGAAATGCAGCGCGGTCGGCCATCCGAGGTAGCCGTCACCGCCCAATACCAAGATCTTCATGATCTTGCTCCTGCCCTATTTGTCCGACCGCCCGCGGTAGCGCGAGGGCGCCTGGCCGACCTACCGGACGGCGTCGACCACTACGCGCGAGGCGCTAGCCTGGGGCGCAGGAACCCCTGCTACAGCGGGCCGTCTGGAGTCCTGCTGCCGCTAATGGGGGCGTTCTCATTGTCGCCGCGCCCGGTTCCCGTACTGTATACGTGTCTGGATGACCAGCATGTCTCCGTTACCCAAGGACATCAATGCATCAGCTCCTGGACAAGATGCCGGCCGTCGTCACGGACTGGCTGCGGACCAAGTTCGGCAGGCAGTTCAGCAGGTTCGCCGTGGTGGCGGTCGCATCACTCGCGATCAGCGAGGTCACGCTGAGCATTGCGTACCTGGCCGGTGCCACTCCAGGTGTGTCTGGGTTTATCGGCTGGCTGGCTGGCGCCGCGGTCAGTTACGTGCTGAGCCGCTGGGCATGGCGGCGTAAGGGCATGCCGAGCCTGCTCAAGGAGACGCTGCCGTTCTGGGCCATCTCGATCGGCACCGCCGCGGTGCTCTCTACGACCACCCACTTCGCCGGTCACTTCGCTAAGACGCAGCACCTCTCGACCACGAAGTCGCTGCTGGTCGTGGCCGGCGCATACCTGGCCGCCAACTTCGTGACTTTCATGACCAGGTTCCTGATCTTCCACTACGTACTGTTCGCTGAGCGTGGCGAGAAGGACAGTGGTCACCTCGACACTGAATCACTGGAACTCGCCATCACCGCCGTCCCTGCGACCACGGAGCCGGACGAGGAGCAGTAGGCGTCCCTGACGGGCCAGCGCGGGCGCAGGTCGCCCATGATCACAGGGCTGCGTAAGCTGATCACAGGGCTGCGTCAGCTGCTGTCACTGACAAATTCATCTGATCAGGGAACGTGCCGTCTGGGTGCCGGTGCGGCGTCAGCGGCCGGAGCGCCGCCGGCGCTCGCGTAGCCAGGTGCCGCCGACGACCTTGGCGAACTGCAGCGCGTAGAAGGCGTTGTTGCCCTTCTTGCTCTTGCCGACCTGGCGCTTGTGGATGGTGGCGGGCCGCTCGACCACTCGGTATCCGTGCGTGATCACGCCGATCAGCAGCTCAGCCGCCTGATACTGCGGCTGCTCCAGCAGGACGGCGCCAGTGACCTCCGCACGCATCGCGCGCAGCCCGAATGTGGTGTCGCTGATCCGCTTGCCGGTGAGCACGCTGATCGCCAGCGCGAAAACCCGGACCCCGAGCTTGCGCACCGGATCCTTGGTCTCCTCACTGCCCAGCCGCCGTGAGCCGGTCACGAAATCGGCCTCGTCGGCCAGGATCGGTGCGAGCAGATCGGCGATCTCGGCCGGGTTGTACTGGCCGTCGGCGTCCGTCGTGACGATGTACTGCGCGCCGCCTTCACGGGCAAGCCGGTAGCCGAGCCTGAGCGCCGCGCCCTGGCCCCGGTTGACCGGCACGTCGCAGACCAGGGCGCCGCCGGCGTCAGCTTCCTTCACCGTCCCGTCGGCCGAGCCGTCCGACACCACGATCTTGGCGACTTCCATGCCGCAGACAACTGGCGGCAGCGCCTCGATGACGCCTCCGATCGCGCCCTGCTCGTTGTAGGCGGCGATCACGATGGCCAGCGGCGGCAGCGCCGTCGCTCGCGCGCCGTACTGGCTGGTGAACGCGCTGATCGCCGCGCTGTCGATCGCCTCGTTGTCGATGGCGTTGCTGTCGATCTGAACGGACGTCACTTGGCTGTCTCCGAAAACTCTGGCCACACGGTGGCGATGCCTGCCTTGAGGTCATGTCGTGGCTCGTAACCCAGCCCGCGGGCGACGGAGATGTTATTAGCTGCGACCGATCCGTCTGAGCCCAGGATGAGCTGCCCGTCGCGACCGGCCCAGCCAGCCAACAGCATACGGGTACGAGCCGCATCGGCCATGAACGCTCCGTTCGTGCACGTGCTAGTCACGCACTTTGTGTATGTTTCGTCTGGATTTGAATTCTTCCACAACCGGCACCTTTAGCGCCGTGGTTCGCCCGCAGTCGCGAGTCGGTACGCAGCAGGCCGACTGGCCGGACGCGGCCGACGGATCTCTGCGCAGTCAGCCACCCCAGCGCGCCCGCGCGCCGGTGCCAGGCGATCAGTGTATCGGTCTGCCGTGATCCGATTGTCAGGCCACCTCCGCCGCGGCCAGACGGGACTCGCCGGTTGGCGCTGTCCGTGGCCAGCCTCTGTGCCATGCTGGTGGCCGGCAATGAGTTACATGGGGGATACGGAGATGGTGACCTGGCCGGATCGGCCGGACTGGCCGGACGCCGGCCGGCTGGAGGAGGAAGCATACCGAATCGTGCGTTCGCGGATCGACCTCGCCAGGCTGCCTCGAATCAGTCGTGACGTGACTGAGCGGATCATCTACGCGAGCGCCGATTTTAGTTATGCATCCGATCTCATCTGCGCGGAGGAATCACTGACTGTGGCGGTCGCCGCACTGGCCGCAGGGGCACCCGTGATCGCTGACGTGCCGATGGTCGCCGCCGGGATCTCAGGCTGGCCGGTGATCTGCAAGGCAGGCGAGCCGCTCACGCGGCGGCTGGCCAGGACTACCGGGATCGCGATGGCCGCGGCTGCAGTCCGGCTCGCATACGGGGACGCCGGGCCGGGCGCGGTATGGGTGGTTGGCTGCGAGCCGGCCGCGATTGACGAGATCTTGGCACGTGGCACGGAGCCGGCCTTCGTGATCGGGCTGCCAGCGGGTTTCGTCGGCGCGGCGGAGGCCAAGAAGGCGCTGCGGTGCAGCGGCATTCCGGCGCTGACCAATGTGTCGTGTAATGGCGGCCCTGCTGCCGCGGTCGCTGCCTGCCTGGCCCTGCTGCGGCTGGCGCAGGCGACGACGGCGGGGGGACCGTCCGGCTGGGGGGAAGGCGAGCGCGTGGCGGTCGCGCCGGCGGATGAGAGGTCGCGGTGAAGGTCGAGAAGATGTGATTCGCAGCTCAGCGCGGGGCATGACTTGCGATAGCGGCGGTGCCGATCCGGAAGACCGGCGATCCCGACAATCCCTGCGGATTGCCTCGACTCCGTTTTGGTCATTGTCGGCGGTACTCTGCCTTCGCGGCGCACAATGACGCCATGGCCGCGTCGTGCGCGTCGTCCGCGGCAAGCTGCGAACACAGGCCGTGACCTGGTGTCAGCGGGGTACTGACCCTGATTGGGAGGCTACGCCGGCCGCCAGGTCGCTGAGAGAACGGAAGGCATGAAAGAGGGACAGGGAGTGGCCGCTACGTCAGCGCCGTGGGGTGGCGCCGGCGGTGCTGCGCCTGTTCCAGCACCGGTGCGGGCCGATCCGGCGGCTGGCGCCGCCGAGGTCGCCGAGCCGCATATCCGGGTTGATGCGCGCAAGCTCGAGACGGCGCTGCTTGACCTGCGCAGGCCGATCGTCCGGGTGCCGTTGCTGCTTGACTGCACGGGAATCGAGGAGATCAGGGCGGAACGGCTGCAGCTGATCAGCCAGATCGACGACTACTTGCTGCCGAGGCTGCGCCAGTCCGGTGCGCCGATCCTGATTGCCCTGGTCGGCTCGACCGGCGCGGGCAAGTCGACGCTGCTGAACAGCATCGTCGGAGCGCAGGTGAGCGCGACCGGCATCCGCCGACCGACCACGAACAGCCCTGTTCTGGCCTGCCACCCTGACGACGTCAGGTGGTTTGCGGAGAACGTCTTCCTGCCTACCCTGCCGCGGGTCCGGCAGGCCGGTCTGGCCATGCCAGGCCGCGACGGGCTGCTTGTGCTCGCGACCAGCGAGGGCATGCCCGAGGGCGTAGCGCTGCTCGACACACCGGACATCGACTCCGTGGTCGCGGCGCACCGGCAGTTCGCCCGCCAGTTCCTTGACGCCTCTGACCTCTGGCTGTTCGTGACCACGGCGCGCCGATACGCGGACGCGGTGGTCTGGGAACTGCTCAGGGACGCCCGTGACCGTGGCGCCGCACTGGGAATCGTGCTCTCCCGCGTCCCGCCAGCCGCCGAGAAGCAGCTCACGACGCACTTCGCCGCGATGCTCGACGCGAATGGACTCGGTGACGTGCAGCGGTTCGTGATCCCTGAGACGACGGTCACTGACGCGAGGCTGCCCGATGAGGTGTCCAGGCCGGTCAGGCTCTGGCTGCAGGACACGGCACGGCGCGACGAGCGGCGAGTCGCGATCTTGACACAGACGATGTCGGGGGTGCTGGACACCTTCAAGATCAGGGTTCCTGCGCTGGCCGCGCAGGTCGAGATGCAACTGGCGCTTCGGGCCGAGCTGCGCTCTGCCGCGGACTCGGCTTACCTCGCCGGACTGGCCGAGCTTGATGAGGCGACCAGGAGCGGTTCGCTGCTTCGCGGTGAGGTGCTCGCCCGCTGGCAGGACTTCGCAGGCACCGGGGAGCTGCTGCGCACGCTTCAGGTGCGCAAGGGCAGGAAGACTACTCAGCGGTCCAAGCGGCACGCCGTTCCGGCCAGGGCGCAGGCGCTGAAAACGGCGGTGCGATCCAGCCTGGAAGCGCTCGTGATCTCCGTGGCCGATCGCGCTGCCGAGGATTCCATCGAGCGCTGGCAGGCCAGTCCGGCCGGCACCGTGCTTCTGGCGCAGGCTCAGGCGGCGGAGGCCGCGCGCGTCGCGATCGAGGCGTCGTATCCGTCGCCCGAGCAGTGGGACGCTGACCCGCCGTGGGCGGGACCCGGCGGACAGGCTGAAACTGTCGCCGGCCCCGCTGGCAGCAGCGTCGACGGGCTCGCCCGGTCATCGGCGGACCTGCCAGCCAGGGTCGCCAGGGCGGTGGCAGGGTGGCAGGAACACCTGCTGCATCTAGTTCAGACCGAGAACGTCACGAAGCGGTCCATCGCGCGGGTCGCGTCCTTCGACGCTGAGTCGCTGGCCCTGGTGCTCACGATCGGGGTGCTTGGTTACGGCGCTGGTGACGTTATCGTCAGTGAGGGCACGAGCGCTGTGCCGCAGCGGTTGCTAACGTCGCTGTTCGGGGCCGGGCTGATGCGCGAGATCGGCGGACAAGCGCGCCAGGATCTGCACGCCAGGATCGGCCTGCTTTACTCGGAAGAGGCGATTCGGTTCACGGCTCTGATCGACGCCGTCGAAGCCCCCGACGAGACGGCACCTACTGACCTATACCAGGCCAGCTATTCCGTGGAGTCCGCGCGATGAGTGCACGACGGCAGGCC
>OCZU010002196.1_pt1 | contig 12534 bp, 11 predicted proteins | sample 1539001 | NCBI WGS metagenome assembly OCZU01 (sample SAMEA3539306, study PRJEB22396) | soil metagenome | biome: tundra; feature: field; material: soil | place: USA | collected 2010-05 | depth 0.15 m
GTGCGCCTGGTTCGCGATCTGCTCGAACGCCAGGAAAAGGAGCGCAGGTATCTGGAACTCGACGACGGGCCTGGACCCGGACATCGCCGCTCCGGTCGCGAAGCTGGTGAACCCCTGCTCCGAGATCGGCATGTCGATGATCCGCTCCGGCCCGAACCGCTTCAGCAGCCCGGCGGTGACGTTGCTGACCGCGACGCCGATATCCTCGCCGAACACGCACACCGCCGGATCACGTTCCAGCTCGGCGGCCAGCGCCAGGTTGATCGCCCGCTGGTACGACACGCTGGGCATCAGACCGCCCCCGCCCGCGCGCGCAGCCCATCCGCGTAGAGGTAGTCCAGCGCCCCCGCCGGGTCGGGAGTCGGGCTCGCGTCCACGAAGCGCTGTGCCTCGTCCAGCAGTTCCTCGATCTCCTCATCGATCCGCGAGCGCACCTCGTCGGGCACGCGCGCTGCCTGGATCTCCAGCGGATCGCGGACGCTGCCCGCGGCGACCTCCTCGGCCGTGCGGTAGCGCGGCCGGCCCCTGATCTCCCAGGTATGGTGGACGTCGAACCGGTAGGTCATGAACTCCAGGAACGTCGGGCCGTCCCCCGCCCTTGCGCGGGCGACTGCGCGGGATGCCGCCTCCAGCACTGTCTCGGCATCCTGGCCGTCGATGGTCTCGGCGGGGATGCCGAACGCTGCTGCGCGGCCAGTAATCGTCCCGGCCGTAATGTCCTCATTCCGCTTCGACGTCGCGAACTGGTTGTTCTCACAGACGAAGAGGACCGGCAGGCGATGCAGCGATGCCAGGTTCAGCGCTTCGAGCAGCACGCCCTGGTTGACCGCGCCGTCTCCGAAGAACGTGACGACAACGCGATCGTGCCCTGCGCGCCGGTGTGACCAGGCAGCCCCGGCCGCGATCGCGGCCGAGGCACCCACGAAGCCGTTGGCGCCGCAGATGCCCACGCTGACGTCCGCGGCGTGCTGCGTCCCGCCGCGCCCGCGGTTGAGGCCGGTTTCGCGACCAGCCAGCTCGGCCAGCATGCGGATCGGGTCAGAGCCCTTAGCCAGCACGTGCCCGTGGCCGCGGTGGGTGCTGGTGATGAGATCGTCCGTGCGCAGCGCCGCGCAGACGCCCGCTGCGATCGCCTCCTCACCGATATAAGGGTGGATGCCGCCGACGATGACGCCGCTGCTCACCATCTCCAGCGCCCGCTGCTCGAACCGGCGGATCAGGCGCACAGTCCGGTACAGGTCGGCGGAATCAGCCATGACTGCTTCTCCTTACGACGGGCACGGTCAGTGCGCCGATGCGGGCTGGATCCGCAGCAGGACGTCAGCGCAGAACTCGCCAACGGTCATGCCGGTGAGCATCTCGCTGTCGTCGTCGTCGAATTTCACCCCGAAATGGTCCTCCACCCGCACGACGAGCTCGGCGAGGGCGATCGACTCCACATCGGCACCGGCCGGACCGAGGGTGGTGTCGTCGTCCATGCCGTCAACGCTGTAGTTCATGTCCGTCAGCGAGTCGCGCACGAACTGGCGGATCTCATCGATCATTACTGGTGCTTCCTTTCGAACGGGGGTGGTCCGACCCGGCAGCCTGGCGGCCGGCGTCCATCACGGGCTGCGGGGGCGCGCGCCTCCCGTCACCCGACCTCACCCTCTTCGCCCGGTCGTGGCCAGTGTGCTGACCAGCTCCCGGAGACCGGCTACGTTTGTTGGGCCATACACAGACGTGGCAAATCGACCGGAACACCCAAAACGACGCTGTCGCCAATGTGGGTGGTGATTACGGGCGTTCTGCCTAGCAATGACCTTACTCGATCGGGCTCGTTTGACAAGAGTCCGCCAGCGGGCTGCTAGCGCTGCGCCGCGGCCGTGGTAGCGGAAAACCTGGTCGGCGCGGCCGGATCGAATGCCGCCTCGACGGCGACCTCCTCGACGCCGCGCAGCAGCGCCTCGACCTGCCCGTTGGTGAGGCACGCCAGGTCCCACATCATGTGCAGCGACACCACGTCAGGCCGGTTCTCGACGAGGATGTTGGCCTGCCCGTAGACGTGGTCCCTGGGGCCAAGCCAGGTCAGTGAGGTCTCTGCCAGCCTCTGCTCGACCTGATCCGGGGTCAGCTCGCCGAGGCTGGCCTCCGCATCGGCGCGCATGACCATCGCGCGCTGGTCGTTGACCCGGCAGGTGATCCTGGCCGGATAGCCGCGTTCTGCGTCCAGCCGCGCCATAACCTCCGTGAGGTCATCCGGGTCATAGTAGGCGCGCATGCCGGCGGTCAGGGCGGCGCTGCGGGTCTGCGCGACCACCTCGTCGATCGAGCTGTCCGCGACGTCGATGGTGACTACCGAACTCTGTGAGATCGGGGCGATGACGTCGGCCATGCCCGGCCTGAACCGGTTGCTCACCATGACCTTGAGCGTCAGTGGATGAACCCCCGTGGCGCGCGAGATGGCCGTCGCGATCACCGCGAGCGTCACCCCCGCAGCATCGGTCCCTGTGCGCTTAGAGATAGCCAGCATGGCGAGATGCGCCGCGGGTGAACTGAATCGGGCCTGCCAGTACTGCTGCCCCGCCTGACCCTGCGGGCGGGCCGGCTCGCCGAACGTCTCCGCCGGGATGTGGCTGAGCTGGGATTCCCAGTACCGCATCGTGCGGCCGCTGAGCTGCCGGAGTCTGGGCTCCTGCTCGCTTCTGGCAATGTCGAGAATCTGCGGGTGCCGTGGCTCGCTGGCCGCGCGGCCGGCGAGGTCGCGGCCTAGGTCGCCGGCCAGCAGTATGTGCGCCCCGCCGTCGGCAGCCAGGTGGGAGAGTACCCAGACCAGGTGCAGGCAGGCGCTGCGATGCCTGATTACCGCCATCCGCAGCGGCCAGTCGCGATGGAAGTCGTACCGCGTGAGCGGCCAGGTGTCGATCAGATCGGCTACGAATCGCGCGATGTCGGCCGGATCGGAGTCGTCGGGGATCGTCAGGATATCCAGGCCGGTCTGCCCCGACCCGGCTATCTCCTGGCACAGGCGGCCCGCGTCGTCGGTACCCAGCCGCATCCGCAGGGCGGCATGCCGGCCGATCAGGCCGCTCAGCAGCGCCGCCACGGCTTCAACGGTGCTGCCCTCGGGCAGATCGGCCATTCCGCCCATGCTGAACTGACTGCCGCTGTCGTGCATATCTTGCAAGATCGCCTTCTGGCCCCAGGTCAATGACTCGGTGCCAGCGCGTGCCCCAGCGAACTTGACGACCATCCGGTCCTTGACGATCCGCTCGACCATAGCTGATTCTGGCCAAGTGCCGATGGTATGTGTCAATCCCCTAACCAGGCACAATCTTCGCGACGCCGGTCAGCGGCGGATGCATCAGCCGATTCAGGCTGTCATGAGCCGATTCAGGCTGTCATGATAAGGAGTGTGAGCCCGGATGACGCAGCGCCGACGTACTGTCCGCCAGCGAGTGCAATCGATGGCCTGCAGCCGGGCGTGACCACCAATGTCGCCGGAAGGGACGCATGATGGCGCAACATGACTTCGATGTGTTCGGAACTGCGTTCGCCCCGGGCCAGCCCGAGCGTGACCCGCTGCCGCTGGTTGCCGAGTTCGCCCGGCGGGCGGAGCGCTACGGGATGGACGGACTGCTCGCCTTCTACAATCACCACGATCTCGAGCCGTGGACCACGGCCGCTACCATCCTGCAGCACACCAAGGCGCTCACTCCGCTGACCGCCGTGCAGCCCTACACGATGCCCCCAGCCACCGCCGCCAAGCTGATCTACTCGCTGGCCACGCTGCATCACCGGCGCATTGACCTCAATTTAATCACGGGCGCGACGCCGTACGAACTTGAGCAGGTCGACGATCAGCTCAGCCATGACGAGCGCTATGAGCGGGCGACGGAGTACATGACGGTGGTCCGCGCTCTGCTCTCATCGGACGAGCCGGTCGTGCACGAAGGGCGTTTCTACCGTTACCGGGCGCTGTGCATGTTCGCGCGGCTGGAACCGGAACTCCAGCCGCGAGTTTTCGTCGCCGGCTCCTCCGCCGCCGGGCGGCAGATGGCCGCTGCAGTGGCCGACGTTGCGATCACGCACCCCGAGCCGGTCGAGCAGTTCGCGGATACGTTCCTGGGTCCAGGACGGGAAGGCCTGCAGATCGGGATCCGGATCGGGCTGGTTGCCAGACCAACCGACGATGAGGCGTGGTCTGCCGCTCGGGCTCTTTATCCCGACGACCGCAGGGCGCGGCTGAAGACCGCAATGCGCAAGCAGTCGCCGTCCGACTGGAATAGGCGTCTCGCCCAGCTGGCTACCGATGACGGCCGCTATGACGAGGTGTACTGGACTGGCGCTTTTCGTTCGGACAAAGGAAACATGCCGCTGCTTGTGGGCTCTTACCGCAAGGTGGCTGACTACCTGGAGCGCTATCTGCTGCTAGGCGTGAGCACTGTGATCCTGGCCGGCATGTTCGCCGAGGAGGACTTCCAGCACGCCGCCGTCGTCCTAGCCGACCTGCGGAGCCGGGAATGACAGCGCCGGACTAATGACCCTGCTGGTACTGCCGCCGGCTGCGGGAGCGGGCGCGGGAGAACCTTCGTCGGCGCAGCCGGGTCGAATGCCGCCTCGACGGCAACTTCTTCTACACCGCGCAATAGCGCCTCGACCTGCTCAGTGGTGAGGCACTGCAGGTCCCACATCATGTGCAGCGATACGACATCGGGCCGGTTCTCGATCAGGATGTTGGCCTGCTCGTGCATGTTGTCACGGGGGCCAAGCCAGTCCAGTGACGTCTCTGCCAGCCTCCGCCTGACCTGCTCCGGGGTCACATCCGCGGCGTCGGCCTCCCGCCTGCGCATGACCATCGCGCGCTGGTCGTTGACCCGGCAGGTGACCCTGGCCGGATAACCCCGTTCGGCGTCCAGCCGCGCCACGACCGCCGTGAGGTCATCCGGATCATAGTAGGCGCGCATGCCGGCGGTCAGGGAGGCGCTGCGGGTCCGCGCGACCACATCATCGATCGAGGTGTCCGTGACGTCGATGGTGACCACCGAGTTCTGCGCGATCGGGGCGATGACGTCGGCCAGGCCCGGCCTGAACCGGTTGTTCGCCATAACCTTGAGTGTCAGCGGAGACACCCCGGTGGCGCGCCCGATGGCCGTAGCGATAACAGCGAGCGTCGCCCGCGAAACGTCGGCCCCGGTGCGCTTGACGATCGCCAGCATGGCCAGGTGTGCCGCCGGTGAGCTGAACCGGACCTGCCAGTACGGCTGCGGCGCCAGGCCGCGGGGGTGGGCAGGCTCGCCGAACGTCAGCGCCGGGATGTGGCTCAGCTGTGATTCCCAGTACTGCATCGCGCGACCGCTGAGCCGTCGAAGCTGCGGCGCCTGCTCGCTTCGGGCTACGTCGAGAATCTGCAGGCGCGGCGGATCGCCCGCCGCCCGGCTGACCAGCTCCCCCGGCCCTAGGTCGTCGAGGAGCAGCACGTGCGCCCCGCCGTCGGCAACCAGATGGGCGAGTACCCAGACCAGGTAAAGACAGTCGCCGCGATGCCTGAGCACCGCCATCCGCAGCGGCCAGTCGCGATGGAAGTCGAACCGCGTGAGCGGCCAGGTGGCCAGGAGATCGTGTACGTATCGCTCCGTGCCGGCCCGATCGGTGTCATCGGGGATCGTCAGGATGTCCAGGTCGATCTGCCCCGACCCGGCTACCTGCTGGTGCGGCCGGTCTGCCGGGCCGGTTGTCAGTCGCGTCCGCAGGGCGGCGTGCCGGCCCATCAGTCCGCTCAGCCGAGCCGCCGCGTCCTGGACGGTGCTGCCCTCAGGCAGCGCGATCGCTCCGCCCATGTTGAACTGGCTGCCGCTGTCCTGCATATCCTGCAAGATCGCCTTCTGGCCCCAGGTCAGCGGCGCGGTGCCGGTATCTGCTCCAGTGAACTGGACGACCATACGGTCCTGGCGGGTCTGATCAAACATAGCTGATTCTGGCCGACTACCGGCAGCGCGTGTCAAATCCCCCGGAGCGTACTCTGGACGCCGATGAGCCGCCACCCAGCCACCCTGATCGCCGGGGTCCGGTCGTGACCGATCTCGTCCGCGTCTGGCTCGTTCCAGTCGACGTGCCCCTGGATACCGCAGCCAGGTGCCGGGAAGTGCTCGATGACGGCGAGCGAACCCGCGCCGCGGAATTCGCCAGAGCGCGCGACCGGCAGCGGTTCACGGTCGCGCACGGCGCGCTGAGGATCCTGGTCGGCCGCGACCTGGCAGCACCGCCCGCGGCGCTCACCTGGATCCCCGGCCCGCACGGCAAACCCGAACTCGCGGCCCCGTGGTCCGGGCTGTACACCAATCTGTCGCACTCGGGAGACATGATCGCGGCGGCCATCAGCACTGACCGCCCGGTGGGCGTCGACATCCAGTACCTGGTGCCTGGCATGGACACGGTCGGGTTGTCCGCCCGGTTCTTTCCGCCCGATGAGGCCAGGTACGTCGCGGCGGGTCGCGACGCGAGCGCACGGGCGGACCGGTTCGCGCACCTGTGGGCCCGCAAGGAAGCGGTCGTCAAGGCGGCCGGCGGCCGCCTCTGGCCCAATCTGAAGATCGCGGTTCGCAGCCGCGAAGTCGTCAGCTGCGCCGAGCCAGCAAGCCCGCATCGGGTAGCGGACGTCACGGCGCCGACGAGCTTTCGCGCCGCGGTGGCGTTGACCGGCGCCGCGCCATTCGTCATGGAGACCGCCGGCTGGCCGAGCGCGGGACCGGCACCAGCGACAGTCAGCTAACGGCCGCGGCGGCCGGCTTGCGGGCGCGGCCGCTGAGCCATGGGGCGCCCGCGTTCCCCTGCTCAGCATTCATGATCGCGTCCGTGCCGCGCCGCCATCTCGCCACGGCACGTCGGCCGCGTCACGGGCGGAGTCTGCTAGTCAGACTGCTGGCGAGACTGCCTGGCGCGACGCGATGGCGCCTGAGGCCGGCTGACGCTGGCCGGCCAGGGTCGGCCAGCGCGAGGCGGCTATTGTGAGAGGCAGCAAGCCTGAACGGTAATGAGGCGCGGTTGGCGGCCAGCCATCCCTCATTCGCCCGTCTGACCGTCGATCGACTCCCGGATCAGGTCGGCGTGACCGTTGTGCCGGGCGTATTCCTCGATCATGTGCACGAGCACCCAGCGGAGCGAGACACGTCCCTTGCCGTCCCGCGCAGAATGGGCCAGGCCGAGCGCCTCAGCCTCACCCTGCGCCAGCTGCGAGCCCGCGACGGCCCTGGACCGCTCGACCTGCCCGGCCCACAGTGCCCGCAGCTCGTTACCGGGATCGCCGGCCGCGCTGCGCCAGGCCCAGTCAGGGTCGGCCTCCCAGTCCTCGCGATTCCACGGCTCCGCTGGCGGCTGCCCGGCGACGACCTGAGTGAACCAGTAGTCCTCGACGTACGCCAGATGCTTCAGCAGCCCGCCCAGCGTCATCGACGCCGATGGCAGCGCCACCCGTAGCTGGTCATCGCTCAGCCCCCGGCACTTCCATTCAAGTGTCGCCCGCTGGTAGTCCAGGAAGCCCAGCAGCGTGGCAGTCTCCCCTGCTTCCAGCGGCGGCTCTGGCCGCCCGGCCTCATCGATCTGCGCCTCATCCACGAGACCACGCTACTTCAATTCCCCAGGCGCGCTGGCAGGACCGCGACCCGGCTGCAGACCCGGATCGGCGTCTCCGCACTGACCCTGGGCGGCCTGCTCAAGCACCTCGCGCGCGCCGAAGATCAGATGTTCAGCACCAAGCTCAGCGGCCACTCGCGTCTCGCCAGCACCGGCCGGACGGCGTTCCGCGGGCCGCGTCCTTGATCGTGGTGAAAAGGTGTTGGCCGCACAACACCTCTTCACCACGATCATCATGAACGCCACTGCGCCGGGATCAGGAATGCCGTAGACAAGCTGATAAATCATGATAAAAAACTTTCGAGTGGGTCGAGCAATTCCGCAACAACCTGTCGGGGTGTGAGGGAAATGCTCGGGCGACAGGTGCGGACGCGAGCACGGCCACTGCGCTGGTCACCGACGATGTCGCCGCCCGCGCGCATCTGCTGCCCGACGTCAGTCGCTCCGCCGTAGCTGAGCTGGCCATGGCGCTCGGTCTAGCCCTTGACGACCCTGACCGAGGCACAGCCTCCGGTAGGAGCCTTAGGGGCGACGCCACCGCGACGACATCCCGATCCGGGCCGAGCGCGGGCCCCGCAAGTCTGGTCCAACCAGCGGGACGGCTGGGACGTCAATAGATCTAGGCACGGCGGGGGCTCACCTTGCGGCGCGAAGAAGGTTAAGGGGGTACTTGGCCATGAAGATGTCATTCAGCCGGGTGATGGCACTGGCTGGCCTGCCCATGTTGCTGCTCGCGCTCGGGGCGGGGAGTGCCTCAGCGCGGCCAGCGAGCGGGAATCCGCCGCCACCGAAGGGGTTCGAGGCTGACTCTGCCAGCTTCGTGTCGGCGCGAACCGGGTTCGTGCTGGGCACTCGCGGCTGCAGCAGACTGCCGTGCAAGGCGCGGCTGAAAGAGACTGTCAACGGCGGCAGGACCTGGACCTCGGTACCCGTGCCCGCGATCTCGCTCGTCCCGCCTTACACCTCTGCTCCGGCATCCGCGGCGAGCTCGGTCCGATTCGAGAACGCGCGCGACGGCTGGCTGTTCGCCCCAGCACTGTGGGCTACCACCGACGGCGGCAAGAAGTGGCACCGGATATCCCTGCCCGGCCAGGTTATCGCGCTGGCCGCGTCGGATGGGGTGGTGTTCGCCGTGTCAGAGCCGGTCACTGGCCTCAACCAGGCCAGGCTGTATGAAAGCCGGGTCGGCACCACCAGGTGGACACTCGTGCGCCGCATAGCACCGCAGAACGCACTGACTGTGTTCGGCCGTTCCGTCTGGGTCGGCATCGCGTCCGGGGTCGATGGGAATCTGTGGAGGTCCACCGACAGCGGCAGGCATTGGTCCGCGCTGTCCTTCCGCTGCCCGTCCGGCACCATTTCCGCCAGCGCGGTCGCGGCCGCATCGACAGCCAATGTCGCGATCGGGTGTTCCGACCAGGGAGCCCCGCAGCCCGGCCAGAGCATCAAAAAGGTCTTCACATCCTCCAACGGCGGGCGCACCTTCCACCTGGTGGGTTCGCCTCCGCTATCAGGCCAGATCGGCACTTTGGCCATGCCGCCGGGACGTCCGCGGTTGATCACGATGTCGGCTGCCAGCGGCGCTACCTACCTGTACCGGTCGGTCAACGGCGGCAGGACCTGGGGAGGGACTGTGTTCTTCGACGGCGGCTTGGACTCGCGTGACCTGGCCTATGTCTCCGGTACCACCGGTTACGTGATCCACTTCAGCGGCGACCCGGTCATCGCCTACGGCATGGGGCTGCTGAAGACCTCGAACGCAGGCGCAACCTGGAAGGCCGCGCCCATCCCCTAAGCGATCCGAGCCGATAGCGGCGGCCCGTCGTGAAAACGGGTCGCCGCAGCCCCCCGATCCGCTGGTAAGCCATGCGACAGGGTCCACTCCCGGCGAGGCCCTGTGATCCTTTCCGTCGACATCGGCTCCGCGCTGCCCCCCTTCGAGCAGATCCGGACCCAGATCACGGTCATGGCCGCTAGCGGGGTACTGCCTCCAGGGACGCGCCTGCCGACCATCCGCCAGCTCGCCGCCGACCTCGGACTGGAAGCCCTCCTGGCGCTGCAGGAAGTGACGGCGACCTCGCGTCCGGCAAGCTGACGGGACCTGGGCGAGATTCAGCACCTGGCGTCGTATCAGCTGGTCTCCGATGCCACGGGCAACATCCGCCTCAGCACCGGAGGTGATGAGATCGAGCTGGCGCAACTTCGCGCTCTACCTAGGCCGAGGTTCGACGTCTTCATCACCGGTGATGGGAGTGATCATGCAGATCCTGCGAGACTGGGGCTGACGTGCCGATGGGACTGCTCGCCTGGCGCGGCCGCGGGGTTTGCGAGCTGCGTCGCGGACTGACCGGGGAGCTGCCAGATGGAACCTGCCGTGACGATGCCCGTTGCACCGGTATCGGGGGTCGTGGGCGAGCCGATGGAATTGCGGGTGCGCCGCCTGGCCGCCGCGCGCCGACGGGCTACCGCTCTCCTGGCAGGGGTGACGGTTGTGTTCGTCGCCGTGACTGTGGCCGGCGTCCGCGGGACTGTGCCTGGCTACGTGCAGGCCGGCGCCGAGGCGGCCATGATCGGAGGCGTGGCGGACTGGTTCGCGGTGACGGCTCTCTTCCGGCGTCCTCTTGGCCTGCCGATACCGCACACTGCGCTGATCGTCGAGCGCAAGGACCAGTTCGCCGCCACTCTCGGCCAGTTCGTCCAGGAGAACTTCCTCAACGCCGATGTCCTGGCCGAGCGGATCCGCTCCGCCCGGCTCGTTCCCCGCCTGGCGGCCTGGCTAGCCGACGAGGCCAGCGCCGCCGGCTTCGCCGGCCGCGCCGCGGATCTGGCGGTCACGGTGGCCGGGGCTTTCCGCGACGAGGATGTCCAGCGCGTGCTCACGGCTGAACTGACCCGGGCGGCAGACGCCGCCGAGGTGGCGCCGCTGGCCGGGCGCGCCTTGCGGATCATCATCGCAGGAGGCCACCATGCCGGGCTGTTCAGCGCCATCGTGTCCGGCGCCGATCGCTATCTCGCCGGTCATGACACGGAACTTCGTGAGCTGTTCGAGGCCGAGTCACCCCGCTGGGTGCCCGACGCGGTCCGCCGGCGAGTATTCCACCGTCTGCACACCCGCCTGCGCGAAAGGCTGGCGGCGATGGCGGCCGACCCGGACGACGAAGCCCGGCATCAGTTCGAGGAATGGATCGCCGGGCTCCCCGACCGCCTCGAGACATCCCCCGGGCTGCGCGAGCGCGGGGAGCTCATCAAGCGCGATGTCCTGGGCAGCGCCGCCCTGCGGGACTGGTCCTCCTCGCTGTGGACCCAGGCCAAGGACACGCTCCGCACCCAGGCGGCCGACCCAGCCTCTGAGCTGCGCCGCCGGCTGGCCGGCGCGCTGGCAGCGGCCGGCGGGCGCCTGGGATCAGACCGCCTCCTCCAGGAGAGCCTCGAGCGCGTCGTCGAGTCAGGAGCCAGGGCACTCGCCGATCAGTTCCACGACGAGTTCGCTGGCCTTGTCACGGGAACCATCCACCGGTGGGACGCCGCACAGACGTCGAGCCAGCTAGAACTGCTACTAGGGCGCGATCTGCAGTTCATCCGCATCAACGGCACCGTCGTAGGCGCTGGCGTGGGCCTGGCCCTGCACGCCATCGTCCTGGCCCTGGCCTAATTCACGCTCCTCGTGAGGCGGGTTTTTCTTCCTGGCGCGGTAGCGGGTCTGATCGGGCCGCCGCAGCGTTGCTGGCTGCGGCGCCGAAATAGTCGCGGCCCTTGTGACGTGGGTTGTCGGTTCCCCAGTGCCGCACCCGGGACTGGGGAGTCATCTTGGGAATGTGCTTAGAGCAGTGGATGTAAGCCTCGGCGACATGCACAAGGACCCACTGCACCGGCTCGCGGCCCGGGTGCCCGGGTTCGGGGATGCCAGAATCAAGTTCCCGCATGCGCGCGGGCGTGATGATGTCCGCGTCGCCGTTGACGTGCAGGCCGATGAGGTCATCGGTAAAGTCTGCGAGGAAGATGCCGACGTGCGGGTTCTCCAGCATGTTGCCGAGGCTGGCCATCACGCCGTTGCCCCGGTACTCGGGGTAGGCGATCGTGCGGTCGTCCAGGACCCTGATGAAGCCGGCCGCGCCAGCGCGGAAGCTGCAGTCGCACTGCCCTGAGCCGTCGCTCGTGGCGATGAACGCCATGTCCATGCGCTGGATGAACTGCCGCATGATCGGGGTGAGCTGGGCGGTGACCTGGTCCTGATAGAACTGCTGGGCCCGCTGCGCAGTGCCGTATCTTTCCTGGAGGATACGCTCGGCCGCGGAGGCCGGCTGACGCCGACGGTCATTGCGCCTGGGCGCCGGCAGGAAAGCCCTGGCGGCCATCTGCAGCATGGTCATCGGGTCCCTCCTCGATCATGATTGTTTTCTGTACCGTTGGTGCGCGTCACCAGGACCCTGCGCTGACATCGGACAGGTTGTCCGCTTACCGAGTCCAGGTCGAACACCCGGCGCACCCTGATCCCGCATGACATGGCGCCCTCCGTCAGCTTCCCTGCCAGGAACCGCAGCACAAGCATGCGCAGTCAGACCGGACGTCCTGGTTGCACTCACCTTGACGCCTGCATTGCACACCAGGTCACCGAGCCGCCAGCGCGGCAACAGTTGATGAGCACTGCGGTTACTTCCGCCCCGGCTGAGTCCAGGCCGCCGATCACCGCCATGCCGGCCGGAGAAATCCACTAACGGTCCGTGACTGGTGGCGAATATGCGACGTAGCGCCTGATCCGCCTGATCGGCGCGGGTGGCACCTGACCTGCCGCGCGGGCGAAGCGGCACCAGCGGGCTCGTTCGGTACTCAGTGCCAGGGCGACGGTCTGGCTACCTGGGCGGCACTTGGCTGATCGATCTGAGCGGTGCCGCCGGGCGCGGCCGCAGCGCGCGGCGGGTGCCG
>OCZU010002199.1_pt1 | contig 12524 bp, 13 predicted proteins | sample 1539001 | NCBI WGS metagenome assembly OCZU01 (sample SAMEA3539306, study PRJEB22396) | soil metagenome | biome: tundra; feature: field; material: soil | place: USA | collected 2010-05 | depth 0.15 m
CAATTGGGCCCGCGACGCCGGCCTTCAGCGTAATGAGGATCTCGTTGTTGTACTGACCTCCCACCGTGGCCGTGCAGTTTGCGTCGGAAGCGTTGATCTGCGCCGCGACGTTGGTCGCGATCTGCGCGCTGTTCAGCGATCCTTCGTAGCAGGAGTATGTGACGCTGCCGATCTTCACCCAGTGCTGGTAGTTCGACAGCGTGGCACCTCCGGAACCGTCGGAGCTGGACACTGCCACGGGGCCGTACTTACCGGACCTCAGCGAAATGAATATCTCGTTGCCATAGGCGCCTCCCGTTGTGCAGGAGCAATTGGGGTCGGAGGCGTTGATCTGGCCGGCGATATTGTTGGCAACGCCCGCGCTGTTCAGCGAATCTTCGAGGCAGGAATAGGTGGCCGAACCGATCTTTACCCAGTGGTTATAAGCAGCGTTCCCCTGCCACCAAAGGGCCTGGTCGGTAGTCGCCACCGATCCCTGCCACCACAGTGCCTGGTCAGTGGTGGGATTACGGGCAATGATCGCCGGGCTGATGAACGACTGGTTCTGATACCAGAGCGTGACCTTGTCACCCGCCTGCGGGCTCGCCATGTTCAGCGTGAAGGTGGCCGACGCTCCCGCGCGGCTTGCCGTGTTGCACGTGACCGTGATGCCAGGTGTGCCGATCCATTTCACGTCATTGTGGCCGACGCCGTTGATGGAATAGTCGAGCGTGTTCCAGTCGGTCCACGCACTCTTGAGCGACTCCCACGCCTGAGTGCCCTGCCACGTGATGTCGAAGTCGAGCACGAGGCCGGTGAGATCTCCGTCCGGAAGATACGAGAACAGCGGGTGACCGAACGGATCGTCTTTCAGGAACAGGACCAGCACTGCGAAATCGGCCAGATCGCGGAATATACCGGAGACGGTGAACCCAGTATCGGAAGCACCCCACAGGGCCGCCGCCGCGCCGTAGTCGTCAAAGCCCTGCAGCGCCATCGTGCGATGAGGCTGCAGCTTGTAGATCTGGTCCATTTCACGAGTAGATGAAAACCGAGAGGTTCGAGCCGGGGAACGTAGTCCCCATCGCCGTGATGCCGATGGAGACTGCCGTATTCGCCGGAATTTCCGTAAGCGCACCGATCTCCGATGGCGTGGCAACTACCACCGTCTGGCCGGCGGGGATAGTCAACGTGAGCCAGGCCGCGCCTCCGACGTAGATCGTGAACGTGATCGCCGAGCTGGTGGGCGCGGCCTGGACGTAAGCTTTCACGTCGCCCACGGTGACCGGGCGATTCAAATAGAGAGGCTGTGCGGCGTTGGATTCGATGCTCAGCGTTCCCTGCATCTGGAACACCAGGCCGGCGACTTTCGAGAGTCCTTCCGCGCCGAACACCCAATCCTCCCGAATCGGGGCGTCGCCGTCCGGTGACTCATTCCCATTGATGTCCACGGTGAAGCCGGCGATGACGACGGTCTCGTCCACGAAGTTGCCGGTGGGCATGTTGATCGTCGCCGCCGCCAGCGGATTGGCGTTATTGAGAGAGGTCGTGTCGCATGAGTAGGGCCACGTCGGCTCCTCGACGATCCACACGTCGCCTGGGTTGATGACCATGGGCAGGTCCCACGTGATGGTGTTCGCTGTGTTGGAGACGATCTTCCGGGGCGGCGTGCCGCGCGAGACGCCCTGAATCACCCGGACCAGATTGCCGACCTCCGCTCCAGGCGTCATGCCGCCGGGATAGACGATGTTCCGGCAGCCGGAATCCGTGATGGAGGTGGGCCTGGCAGAGTTCGACGCATCCGCGTTGAACCGGATGACGAAGCAGTCGCCCTCCTGCACGATGCCGTTAGGGTCGGGAGTGACGCCACTGGTGCCGGTGCTCTGGTCCCACGAAGTGATCCTGCCGCTGAAGAACGGCGTGGCGCTCTCCGGTCTGCCAATGATCGAAACTATGCGGCCGACCGGCGTGAACGAAGGATTGCTGGCCGGCGGCGCACATTTCAGGTACCCGGACACCAACACCCCGGCCGAGACGCTGTCCACGGACGCGCCAATAATCCCGCCGTGAATCTCGTGCTTGGCCTTCAGCCGAACCTTGCTCACGTACGGCGATGGCAGCGCGAACGTGGACCGCTGCAACGGCCCGGCAAATGTGATCGTACCTGGCGTGTACACCGTGCCATCGCCGGTTGGAGTGGGTGCGCCGCTTGCGATCACGCCGCCGAACGTCCCGAGCTGCTGGCCACAGATCAGGTCGTCCTGCGCTGCCGCGAAGATCACGTAATTCTTCAGTCCGGCCACGGCAGGCCAGACGACGTTGTTCAGAGTGATCGAGTAAGTCGTGACGTCCGTGGGCGTCACGACCGGCAGCGGAACGATTGCGATGGCCATCGGCGCGGACGGCAGTCCGTTGCTGTCCAGAGCGCATAGGGTAAGCCGGATCGTGGTCCCACCCACGAGCGACCCGCCCGTGGTGTTCACGGCGATGCTCCAGGCGACGGGTGCGCCGACGCCGGGGCTGAATGTATTCGTCGGCAGTTTCCCGGTCACCAGCAGATTCGCGAGCATGCTGCCGTCGGCCATCTGCGCATAGGACTGGTTAGTGTCGAAGGTCCACTCGCCCGGAAACAACGCATCGTCCGTGCGCGCCTGGATTTGGTATGGCGCCCATGCCGGCCCGAACGGGATCGGGTAAAACAGCGCCGGCAGCGGGGCGGGCGCCACATCCAGCGGCTTGGGCCCGACCGTCAAGTCGTACATCGACGCCGTCACGGTTTTCGCCGTGATGTTGATCGACCAGTCTTTGTTGATCCGCCAGGACTGGATGCGGAAATCGCCCGTGATGAACTGGAAGGTGGCGTTGGCCGAGTTGGCCGGCGCTGGCGAAACGGCGAACCCGGTGACCGTCATATAATCCGCAGATGTGAAGAACTGCGTCACGGTGCATTGCACACCGTTGATCAGCACCTCCTTATTGACGATGAAAGTGTCGAGCGGATCGCCCGTCAGGTTGCCGCACTGGCCGCTTGTGACGGAGCACGCGCCCTTCATGCCGGGCACGTCGGGGTGGGTGATCGAGACTACCTGGCCGACCTCGGTGCCGAGAGCCAGGATCGTCGTCTTCCAGGACGCGTTGCGGGCATTGCGCCACTCGGCCGCGTTGACGCCGCCGATTTCTTCGCGCGTCCGCACGGCGGCGAGCCGCAGCGCCTGCGACAACGTCGCCCATCCCACCAGATGCTGCCGCGCGGTGAGCGGAGCGCCGGACCTTGAGTAGTAAGCCGCGTGAGTCTTGTCCTGGTACTCGGCTGTGTTGGCCTGGTACTGATACGCCTGGTCGGCGAAGTCGATGATGAGATGCTCGAACGTGGCGTCGACCGGCTCCAGTCGCAGGGTCTGGAACAGGAAGTTGCCGATGGTGAAGGCGTCCGTTGACGAAGCGTTGATCCGGCAGCCGAGCTTCAGCTTGCCGAACTCCCAGGTGAAATAGCCCAGGCCGCACGCCAGGATTTCCGTGAGCCAGTCGCGGAAGGGTTTCTGCTGCGCCAGCACGCCCTGAAATCGAAACTGCTTCTCCACGCCGAGACCGAGAACGGGCGTGACCAGATCGTCCGCGATCTCCGCGGTGCCGCTCCCGTCGCCCACGAACAGAGAGGGAAGCACAAACATGCCGACTTGAACTGTCGAGTTGGCTCCAAATGAACCGAGCGCGCGCAAAAGGCTGTTGACCGCGATCCAAAACGGGTTGGTCAGGCCAGTCACCGCCGTGCGGTTGCCATTCTGGTCCCAGGTCCAGCCGGTAAGGCCCTGCGCGATCGGCACCTGCATCTGGTGCTGGTCGGTGGTGGTGGGCTGAATACCAGATTGATCGGTACGCCGGATCTCGACGAATGCAGTGCCCGCCGCCGTTTCTGGTCCCCACACCTGCGGCGAGCCCTGGCCGAGTGAGAAGGAGTTGGATTGCGGATCGTTGCCGGCGACTTCGCGCAACCCCATCGTCGGATTGTCCGAAGTGACGTTGAGTCCGCCGTCGACCTTGAAGCCCTGCGGCGGCTGGCCGTCGAGCATCGGCGCGATGATGTAGCGGTAGCCGTCGGCGTTCTGGTAGACCAGCATGCCGGTGTACGCGCCGATGGGGCCCGCGCCCACGATGCCGAGTGCGTCGTAGAAATCGGATTCGTCGCGGCCCGCCGCGATCATGCAATTGACCCAGAACGCCTTGCCCGGGTCGCCATCGTCGTTGCACCAGATTTCCTGGAGCGCATTGCCCCAGATGGTGTCCGATATGATCGACGTTGCGGTGACCGTGCTGCGGCCGAATCCCCATAGCCCGGTCGAGTTGTCTTTGATGACCACGCCCTGCGGTTCGGCTGGATGGCCGCCGAAGTAGGGAGTCATGCCATGCGCCTGGCAGCCGTTAGCAGAATCGAAGTAGTAGTCGCAGGAAGCCGGGTCGCCTCCGCGACCGTGCGCCGCGTAGGGGCATTTCACGCCATCGTTGAAGGTCTTCCAGCACTGCCGCGAGATCGCCCGCGGCGGGTACATCTGCGTGATCTGGTACAGACCGTCGCTCGCGCGCACGGTGAACTGCGGCGATCCGTCGGAGACGAAACCGACGATGAACCCCGACCACAACTGGAGGAGGATACCGGTATTGACGTGGTAGAGCGAGAGGTCGATGCCGGCGAACTTCAGGTTCGTGTCGTTGGCGAGCGCGGTCATTACGCGATCCGCGTTGCCGAAAGTGAACTGGACGTTGTCGGCGGTCCCTTTGATGTCCTGGGAAATGATGACGTCCGACCCCGGTTCGCCCAAGCCGAGCACGCGCGGCAGGTAGAGTTGGCCGCCGACCGTGCAGCGCCGATCCGACAGATAGATGTCGGGAACCGCCTGCTCACGCACGCGAATGTGGACCAGGGGAATGATTTGCTGGACCTGGGAGAGCAGCGCAGTCTGGAGCGTGCTGGACGGGAATCGCAGGCAGGTGGAATTGACGGGGTATGCGGACGCGGCCGACGGGTTGGGGACCTCGATGAAGTTGAACCCGACCTGGCAGGCGTTCGCCAGATACTGGATCGCGAGCGGGGCGTACTCCTAGGTCACCTTGGTGGGGCTCGTAGTGTGGTCAGCGTTCGGGACGTTGTAGGTGAATGACTTCCACGCACCTTGCAGGCCCTCCCAGAAGGAAACCAGCGACGCGCGGTCGCGCATGCTGAGGTGCTGCCGGCGGAAGGCGAACTGGCGCGGGCCGATGCCGACGGCGAATCGCTGTTCGGCCTTGGCGTCGAGCTCGCCGAATTGATGCGCCACTACAGGGCGCTCTTGGCTGAAGCCGTGGCCAAAATCACTCGTGAACGGGAACGTCAAGCCCGAATCGATGAGCACGGGCACACTGATGCGGCCGATGGTGTCGGGCATGAGGTTGGCGAATTACGCGACTTCTGCGAGTTCGATCTGTGAAACATCCGTGCGGAGCATGCCAGTGGTTTGCGACCAGTTGCCGCGGAACACGACCGTGTACCGGCCCTGCGTCGAGTTGCCGGTGGCGTTGTAGGTGCCCTCAGCGACGTTGTAAAACAAAAACGGAATCACGCCTCCCTGCTGGCCGTCCCAGAAGGCCTTGAGGGAGATCGCGCGCGCGGCGGTCAACCGCTGCGCGACCTTGAACGTCTTCCGCGAGGTCTGCGCGAGTTGGGATCGGTCTGTGGTCCCGTCATGGTATTGCACCTGAAGTTGCGCGTACTCGCGGGATTCGGAGAACGCCGTACAGAGAGCAAACGGCATCAGGCCGCTGGGCACTGCGCTTTGAATGTTGCCTGGCATGGTCACGAGAGCCCATCTTTGGCGTGGGTCTCAAATGAGATACAATAACCGAAGAGAGTGGTATGCGAAAGCAAGCTGTCAAAACCAGGATGATTCACGCCCGCGTCGAACCCAAGTTGCAGGAGTCTGCCGCGCGCGTCTTTTCCAAAATCGGTATCTCAACAACCGAAGCAATCCGCCTCTTCTTGAAACAAGTCGAACTGCATAAGGGACTGCCTTTCCCCATTACGATTCCCAACGCGCAAACGGTCGCCGCGATGATGGAGGCAAACGATCCTGCGGCCTTGAAACGGTATCGTTCCTTCCGTGAGTTGCGCGAAAAGCTCTAATGGCACTCATCCTTCTCACCACGACCGCGTTTGAGAAGGACCTGCGGCGGGTTGAGAAGCAGGGCAAAGACCTGGACAAGCTGGAGGAGGTCGTGAATCTCCTTCAGACACAGCAACCTCTGCCGTCCCGCTGCCGGCCGCATACGTTGCGCGGAATCTGGGCAGGGCATTGGGACTGCCACATCAAGCCCGACTGGCTCCTGCTCTACAGAGTGACGGAGGCCGAGTTGATCCTGGTGCGCACCGGGAGCCACGCCGAGTTGTTTGAGTGACCGGTCGCGGCGATTATATTAGGCAATCACCAACCCTGGCTGCTGAATGATAGCCGAGTGCAGCCGTCCGTTGCTCGCCGACGCCGCGCTCGACCACTGCGACTGCACGAACTCCGGCGTCACGACTTGGCCCGCCACGAACTGCGCGGCACCCTGGCCGGAGACGTTCACCTGCAACGTCATCGGGCCGGGAGCGGGATACATGCCCGTCGAATAGCCGCCTGCCACCGGCAAATTGCTCTGGAAGGTGTACGGCGTACCGTTCACATAGGTCGCCTGCTGGTAGAGTTTGCCGCCCATCTCAGCCAAGCTCCCGGACTGAGGGGGCGTGGCCGACAGCGGCATCTTCTGGGCCGTGGACTCCGAATAGGGCATCAGCATCTTCCGGACGTCGGGATCGCGCACGGCGATGCTCACGTGGCCGGCGTACTTCTGCTGCGCGATGCCCGCAATCTGCTTCGCCATCGAGTTGTTCGATCCTGATGGAGTAGAGTTGCTTGACCAGGCGCTTGGCCTCGTTCTCGGGGGATTCGACGCCGAACACCTTTTCCCCAACACCAGCCAGGAAGCCCGCGCCCGCTCCAATAGTCGCTCCAAGAGGGCCGCCAATCTGCTCCCCGATGAGCGCGCCACCAGCGGTGCTTTCCGCGATACCACCCCACGTACCGCGCCGCGACCCGAACAGGCCGTTCATCGCGAGCATCATTCCGGCGGCACCGGCGGCAGGCGATTTCGCGACACCCTGGATTCCTCCCGAGAACCCGCCGCCCGCATCGTCAAAGACTTTCTGGTTCCACACAGTGCCCTTCAGATTCTGAAGAGTCTTTGAGAAGCCGTCTTTGGAGAACAGGCTGTAGACGCCCGACGTTCCGCCCTTCTGGCTCGCACCCAGGATCATGCCCAGGGGATTCATGTTGAGGCGGGAGTCCGTGGTGGGAAGGTTGAAGATGTCGGCGGGCGGCACACCCGACGCACCAGGACTGGCCGCGCCTCCATGCCGATCGGAATGGACGCTCCCGCTCCAGTGCCCCCTACGCCGTCCGAGACAGAGCCGCCGCCTGCCGCCGGAATCGAAATCGCCGGGAGCGAGATGCCGCCTGGGATGCCGGTCGGCGCGGCAATCGCGGGCGCACCCATTCCCATCGCAGCCGCGAAAACGGCGGTCAGCGATGCAATCGCGACCGAGTTCTGCGCCGTGACCGCCGTATTCAGATCGGTAGCCGCTTTGATGGGGTCCTGCTTGCCGCCGCCGAAGATCTTTTTGAAAACGCCCGCAATCCCGCCCTGCCCGTCGCTGCCATATATCAGAGGATGGATCGCGCCCGCGACCATGCCTCCCAGGCCCTCCGTGATCGGCTTGAGCACGGCCTCGCGGATCGTGCCGGCAAGCTGCTTCCCAAATTCCTGCAGCCTGGTGAACAGCGTATGGAACAGGCCGGAGGAGACCTTTTGAAGCCCGTCGATCTCCTGCTGCAACTCCTGCACCCGCTTCTGTTCGATTTGCGCCCGCTTTTCTTCGAACTGATCCTGCGCCTGCGCCAGATCCGTATACAGGTCCTTCTGCGCCTGCGCCGCCAGCACGGCCCGCTTCGCAGCATTTTCCTCTTTCGAGATCCGCACCGCTTCGATGCCCGCCAACTGGACAGCCAGATCGACTCTGACCTGGTAGGCTTGTTGGGCTGCGGTCTGTTCCTTGCGCGCCGACCGCTCCCGCTTTTCGGCCTCCGACATCGCCATCGGCGTTTCCTGGCCGGCAGTCAGTTCCGCCATGCGTCCGGATCGCGCCGCCCGCCGCCGCAACTCTTCGCGCCGGGCCTGCACGCCGATGTCTTCAATCCGCTCCTGTGCCGCGAACCCCTCTTCCCACTCCTTCATCTGCTGCTTGCCGGGCATCAGCATCATGGCCATCTTGTGCGCCCGATCCGCAGCCTGCTTCTGGTCGAACTTCTCGAACTCCTCCCACGCCTTCTTCGAAATCACCGACGCCTGCTCATCCGCCGACTTGCGGATGGCCGCAATTTCCGCTTCGGAAGCCTTCACCTGCGCGGCCTGCTTGAGCAACAGATCGCGCTGGTAGTAAATCTTCTCGATGGCCGAGAGGTCCGCTTCGTCGCCCTTCTTGGTGAACGCGGCGGCTTCAGTCGTGAACTTCTTGCGCTCCTGCTCGACGTCGAGCGCCGCTTTCATCCGCGCCTCCGTGTGCTGCGCGGCGGCGAGGCTCTTGCCGATGTCGGTTGCCTCCGATTTCGTCAACGGCTTTTCAGGGTCGCCCTCGAACAACTCCTTCCGGTACTTCTCCACGTCCTTCTTGGCCTGCTGGTACGCCTGCTCCAGCCCATCATGAGTGGCGAAGAACTGCCCGCGCAGACCGTCGATGTACTGCTTGCCCTGTTTCAGTTCGGTGCGCCGCGTCGCCTTGCCGGCCGCATCGAGCATCTGTTGGAGGCTGTCGATCTCCTTGTGGATCTGGTCAGCCTTCTTCATGCGGGCGATTTCATCGTCTGTCGGTGCGATAGCTTGCAGGACGCCGAAATCGCTTGGTGAGCTGCTGCTCCTGCGCCTGCAAACCTTCAATGCGCTTCAGCGTGGCGTCGCGGTTCCGCATGATCTCCGGCGCCTGCCGTTCCATCTGCGCCTGCTGTTTCCGGTGGGCGCTCAACGATTCCTTCGCCCCGATTCCGCCGGCAGCCGCGATCTGGCGCGCGTCCTCCTCTTCCTGGCGCTCCCGCTCGTCGTCCCCGGCGGTGCTGACATTGTCGAGGAACCACTTCACGCCCCCGCCGATCCACTTGATCGAAATCGAGAGCGTGGTTACCAGCCCTTCCTTAAACTTCCGCATCAAGCTACCCCACTTGGTTTCCAGTTCGGCCACGTCGCGCTGGTATTCAGTGAAGCGCCGAATGTCGTCCTCGGTGGGGCCAAAGCCCTGCTCCCTGGCGATGCGCAGGTTCTCGGTCAATTCGGTGATCATGGGCACGGCTTCGATGCCGGCCCGCTTGAAGATATCCATCGCCGCGCGGTTTCGGTCGATGGCGTCTGGAAGGCGATTCAGGCCCTCTCCGAGTTCCTGGAGGATCTCGGCGGTGGGGCGTAGGTTCCCGAGTTCGTCGCGCGTGGAGACGCCGAGGCTGCGCAGCGTGGTGCGCGCCTTCTCGCCCTCGCTGGTGTTCTCCGTGAGCGCGTTCGTCAGCCCGCGCATCATGCACTCGACGAGGGAGATATCCTGGCCGACGGCTTTCGCCGCGAAGCTGAACTGGCCGACCTCTTTCGCGGTGAGGCCGGTGCGGAGTTCGGCATCCTTCACCCTCACGCCGTATTCGCCCAGGCTTTTGGCCGCTTCCCACCCGGCGGTCGCGACGGCGGCAAGCGCACTCGCACCGATGGCCAGCGTGCCGCCCATCGGGCCGATCTTTTCGAGAAGGCCGGAGGCCGCTTCCTTGGATGCGTTCAGCGGATCTCTGATGAAACCTTCTATGTTCCGTCCGAGGGCTTGGAAACTCCCGCCCGACTTGCCGCTTTCGGCATCGATCATCTTGGCGTAAGAGGCGGTGACGCGGTCGATCATGCCCTGTTCGTCGCCAAGCTTCTTGATAAGCCGGTCGCGGTCGGCAATGAGACGATCCACACCGGTCTTGCCGTACGCAGCCGCCTGCTTCTCGATGGACTGCGTCAGCCGCTCCATCGAACTCCGCGATTTGTCGTTCAGCTTCAGAAGCATGTCGGCCATGCGCTCGAGCGACTTCTGCATCTTGTCGCCGGAGCCAATGGTCTGCTTCTCCCAACCCTCCACGGCCTGGTTGGCCTGCTTGATAGCAGCCAGCACGCTACGCGGATCGACGTCGAGAACGATGGATTCCTGGTCCATTTCGGTGTGAAGGGCTCGCCCTGTATACGGCTAATGCGCCCTGCGGGGTTATGCTTGACAGGGGAGGATACGTATTGGGTGTGGACAAGTACTATGACTACACTTGGGTTTGCCAATCCTGTGGATCTGAGCACACCAGCGAGCCCGAGTATTGTCAGGCGTGTCGTTTCGATGAATTCACGAGAGTGCGGCACGAGTACACGATGGCCGAGTGGTGCACGCACAAGGGCCACGACATGTGTTACACGGAGCGCAATTATCCAGAGTTCTATCCGCAGTCTGGCGAGAACCGCGATAAACGCTGCCGTCCCCTTCCAGGGGGCACGGTGACATGCACGGATAAACAGCCCATACATCGATCCCGCCACGACACCGTCGGGCCGAATGCGCCCAATTTCAACTTTTTCTATGCTGGCGATTTTGGGCAGATATGCAACAGGTGTGTGCACGTAGAACGAGTGGATGACACCTTTTGCTCACAACTGACTCCGGCAGAAGTCGGCCAGAAGCACCGATGTACAGTGCGGCTAGGACACCCCTACTTCGGAACGCCGTAGGACGTTCCTTCATCAAGATCGGCCGCTCGATAACGCGCACCCTGCACTAGGCCGCCCTTGCCACCCGCACCACTCTCACTTGTCTCAGAACCGCCAGCACCATGGCATTCAACGCGAACCGGTCCCTGGACGAAACGCCGAACTGCCGCTCGCGCAGATTATTCACGTTGCCGATCCGATCCGCATTTGGATCGACGAAGCCGACCACGACGCGGTTCTCGCTGGCGCTCTTCACCTTAAGCGAGCGCATCGTGCCCCCGGGTCCAGAACCAGTCGCGGAACGGTTGCAACCCACGCGCCGCCTTGTAATCCGGATAACCGCGATGGCCGTTCCTGCCCGGCTTGAGGGGTCTCGCCTCCGCGTCGTTCACGTTGACGGCTTTCCGGATGCGCGCGGAAATGCTGTCCACGAGAACGGTCCCGATGGTTGTCATGTCCTCGGCGGTGAAGGGCCCTAGGACCCACTGGGCGCGCGTGATCTTAGTTTGGAAAGGCATATCATTCCCGCTTTAAAATAGAGGCGTGAAGAACATTGCGGAAATCAAAGCGGCTTTCGATCTGACGGGCATTATGCAGCATTATGCGAAAGGCGAACACAAGGACAAGATCGGACTCCAATACGACGTCCTCGCGTGGATTTTGTGCGATGGAGAGAGCGCGGAGCCGTTCGAATCGTTCTTGGACATCGGCCGGAAGTTCATGGAGAAAAATAATGCGACAATTACCCGCGTGATGCCCGATGGCCGGACCGAGCAGGGCGCCGACTTCCGGCGAAAACCCAAAACGTAAATGGGACGATGGATCGCCGCCGTTACGCGATAGGCGGTTTCTGCGATTGCTCCCTCTGATAACGGTCGCGTTCTTCTTTCAGGATCTGAAGCCCACGGACCTCCTTCGCGGTGACGTCGCTCCAGGGAATGCTGAAATGAGCCGCGTCAAACTCCAGTTCAAGCAGCCGCTCAAAGAGGCGGCCGGCGTTGGAGTGGCTCCGAGCGTAGTCCAGATCGTCCAGTTTGCAATGTGCGCAGCGGTTGACGGTGAATTGCCAGCCGCCGCATTGCGGGCAGGCGCCAGGCGCGTTGGTGCCTTCCACCGTTCGAACCACGCGGCACTTTCCGCAGGCGACATCGTTGGCGTCGGGGCAGCCGCGCGGGCCGTCGGCACCGCCATCGCATAACTCCCCCGCGCGCACCGAGCGATGGATCAATAACCGGAGAGGGACCGGCGCGTTGCCACTCATCCGGTGCTAAGAGTTTGGGTCGAGCGCCGGGTCGAGGTCGTCGATGGCCTGCACCAACTCCACGGTGACCGCCGACTTGTGATGCGGCGGCACATCGGCAGGCTTGAACGATGCCGCGTATCCCTCGATTTTGGAGGCGACCGAATCATACAAATCCACAGCCGGTTCAATTCGATACCGCAGTTCTTCCTGCCCGTGGGGAAGATCGGTCGCGGACACCACCGTGCGCCGGTAGACGGTGATGTCCCGCTGGGTCGGGATTTTGACCGTGTGGACCGTCGTCCCGAACGGCGTTTTCAGCGAGACCTGGTACTCGTCGCCAGTCCGTTGGCAATCGGTCACCTCACAGTACGCCAGTTTTGAGACGGCATTTCCCGCCTCGAATTCATCGAACTCCGCGCCGCCCTTGTCCAGACGGATCTGGTTGAACAGGTCCAGGCCGGCCTTCGGATTGGGC
>OCZU010002200.1_pt1 | contig 12523 bp, 9 predicted proteins | sample 1539001 | NCBI WGS metagenome assembly OCZU01 (sample SAMEA3539306, study PRJEB22396) | soil metagenome | biome: tundra; feature: field; material: soil | place: USA | collected 2010-05 | depth 0.15 m
CTGCACCGCTGGGCTCAAAATGTGCCGGATTCAATTCTCCCGCGACGAACTTCGGTTAGTTTTCCACAGGGATCCAGTCTCTCAGAAAGACTCCTCGCACTCGCAAGTTCCTCAAAACAAAAGGGGATATTTGGTGCCGGGAGGGGGAGTCGAACCCCCAAGACCCGAAGGTCGGCGGATTTTGAGTCCGCTGCGTCTGCCAGTTCCGCCATCCCGGCGCTTTGAAGAATCAAACAGTTACGATGAGCACGCGGTGGACTTCTGGCATTTCGTGCATGATTTGTTCATATCCGCTCCGCCGCGTTGAGGAGGTCTTGGTCGGCGGTCACGTCGTATGCGTCGAAAACAGCGCGGGTCAAGTGCCCGGTTATTCTCATCGCGACCGTCGCAGCAACTCCCTTGCGAATGATATTGCGAGTTGCTGAACGGCGCAAGTCGTGAAAGCGTAATCCCACGACGCCAGCCTCTTTGCACGCCTTCACCCACGCGGCTCGGAAATCCAAAATTGGTTTTCCGTTCGGCCACGTGAAGACGTGCCCTTCCGGCTGTTTCCCGAGGCAGCAAGCTTCGACGGCTTCGCGCACATCGGGCGGCATCGGGACCTTCCGTGCCCGGCTGTTTTTCGTCGCGCCCGCGAAGAGCACTATCCACCCTCCAGCGACTTGCAGCGCGAGAAGGTTCTTCAGTTCGGACATGCGGAACCCAAGCCTGTACGCGGTCAGTACCATCGCGTGCAATCCCGGCTCCGTCAGTGCCGCCAGTAGCTTGTTGAAGGCGGCGTCCTCAATGAATCCTGTTCGAGGTGATTCGGGAAGCTTCGCGGGAAAGGTGGGAACGTCTGCCACGAGTCGAGGCCGGGTCTCGTAGCCCATCTTGAACGCCCGACGCAGGAATGCCATTTCTCGATTTATCGTTGCATTCTTGGCTCCGGCGTCATGGCGTCCGATGACGTACTCGTTCAAGTCCTCCGTCGCAATCAACGCGGCCTTTCGGTCGCCGAACGAGGCCTTCACGGACCACCGACGCTCGGCGTCAGCAATCAGTTTAGCCGATGCGCGCTCCCGCCATGCGCGGGTCGGTTCGGGCAATCCTTCTGGAATTTTCTGGAGCAGTGCCACGCGTCGCGCCCTTGAGGAGCGATTGCGCCAAGTCTTCTACCAGCGCTCGTGCAGCCTTCGAGCTGGGCAGCATTCCGGTTCGCACCTCTCCGATGCGCTGCGCCAATAGACCCGTGGCCTTTGCTTCGGCGCGCTTATCGCAGCATTCGCAGAAGTGGCTGTTCTCGCTTCGCTGCCGTCCGGCAGCGTCGCGGAATCGAAGCCAGTACTCGCCCTCCGGATGATTGCTTGGATTTTCGCAGCCACAGGTTTCCTGTTCCGTAGACCTCTCATGCGTGGTGTGGGAGCTTACCTCTGTTGATTAAAGTAGCCAAGTCCGATGCTGGACGAGGATCGGGAGCCGGGGAAAGTTACTTCGGAGTACAGTTTCGCGGATGACTCGTTGACCACGCGGCCCGTTGCGCGCGGCGCGGAGCCATTTTGGAAAGGTGCGAATATGGAGCTTTACATGGGACTCGCGATTACGACAGTCGTCGGGTCATGGGCCGCGTCTTTCCTTGGTGCCTATCTGAAGAAAAAGGGCGAAAACCTCGCCACGCATGAAGATATCAACAAGCTGGTTGACCAAGTTTCTGCCGTCACGACTGCGACAAAGGAGATTGAGTCGAAGATAACAAGCGACGTATGGGATAGGCAGAAGCGTTGGGAGCTCAAACGCGAAGTGCTGTTTGAGACGACTAAGAGAATCGCAATTGCAAGAAGCGCATTAACTCACCTTTGTGCCGTATATACGACGGAAAAGGCATCGAAAGAGAAAGGTCAACCCGAACGGCTTGAAAAGCGAATTGAAGTAGGTGCCGAATGGACTGAAGCGGCTAATGAATTGGACCAAGCAACGTCGCTTGTGGCTCTGGCATGTGGGCCAGAGGTGCAGAAAGCAGTGCACGCTTTTGCTATTTTTGCAGGGGACCTTGCGGAAGAAATAACTCAGGGGCGGCCCGAAGCGTTTACAACCTCAACAAAAGAGTTGGTCTCCAAGGCGGATGCTAATCAACACAGCGATGCGGAGAGAGATGGGAATTGCGAAGTCCACCTAGCGTCTTCGCGGCCTCGCCCTCCCTCCCGTTCACTTCCCGGCACTTGCGGACAGGGCTTTCAAAATGCATTGATCGTATTCGGCAGCGAAGCGTTCGCCGGGGTCCTCGTCAAAGTCACTTCCGCTTCCCAGTGACCCGCAGCACTTCCCATCAGCCGCATAGACGTCCGCTGTGAAGCGATTCCCGTAATCTAGACCGTGGTCGGTGATGACCAGCCGAATACCTTCGTTAAGGTCTACGAGTCGCTGCTTCTTTCTCCCCGCCATCACTGACCTCCTGCTTTCGCGGGCAAGTCGCTGGGTGTTAGCCCTTGGTCTGTTCTATCCTTTATCCACTGGTCAAGGTTTTGTAGGCATTCCTTCTCTGTCTTTCCAGTGACCAACGGTTCGTGGGGAACTCTGGGGTCTAAGTCACTGTTCAATGCGACCCATTTGTCGGGTTCAACTTTCATTACTTCAATGTTCATCAGCGTCCCCCTCCGCCTCCTTTTTACAGGGGCAAACGGAGGCTGGGAAAGTTACCGTGGTTATGGACAACCGCGCGGGGAAGAAGTTCCCCTCTCTATGGAGTCGCAGGAAGCGCGCTGATCCGCTTCATCTCCGCAAGGAATATCGGCGGAACTCTCTCGTAAGCGCACGCACCCACTCAACGCTCTTGTTCGTCGGAACGAAGAAGTCGGAGAGCTTGGGACTCAGCCACTGCTCCTTTTGGAAGTGAAACATCCCGTTGCGGTACCGGTTGAGCAAGGGGACATTCGGTGACGTGAGCAAGAGGTCGATCTCAGGATCTGAGAGCTTTGCCTCCTGGCACCCCTCGACTACGACGAAGAGCATCCCATACCAGAGGCACATGGTAAGTCCGCTCTTACTCACCATGAAGCGCATCGGGTCGTCTCCGATCCGACTCTGCTCCTGCGGATCGTTCAGGTACCGATTGAAGTCCTGACTCATGAGACTCGCCGCCATGAAGTAGCGAAACAAGATCGGGATTATCTGATCCTTCGTGCGGGTCATAGTTCAGAATCTTACCGCCCTTCTTATGCGCGTCGTGCTTCCTTACTTTTTCCTGCGCGGCGGCGGCTTAAGGTCGCTACTTATGGTCTGGCTGGGGCTCTTCCTTCTTCGTCAACCTTCACTTCCCAGCCTTCGGGGCGCGCATACACAGCGACGAGACCAGCCAGCAAATGAATCCGATTACGACGACGATGCCGACTGCGCGTCCGATGGCTTCCGGTGCGACGTTTAGAAGATCATTCATTTGTTTAGCGGATTCTCCTTTACTTCCTGTCGGGCAGCATCGAATACAGCAACGTATTTCCATCCAATCTTTTCCAGGTTTCCCTTAAGCTTAACCGCCTCTTCGTAGGTTTTTGTTTTGCCCAAGCATTCGCTTCCCCAAACAGAGAAGTTCTCTATTTCCTTTGTCTGTTCGTCCGCCATCACCGACCTCCTGCTTTCGCGGCCTTCCTACTTCTTGAATCTTTTCAGCATTTGCTCGGCAAAGTTTAAGAGAACAACATTGCCGACCGCTTCTTGCAGTTCCCGGTTAGCAAGCGCCTCCGCAGATGCAATGCTCTTTAGCTCAGAAAATTAAGTACGCCGTAGCCTCTTTGTCATTTAACTTTTAAAATTCTTCGCGGGTCATGATTCCCTCCCGCCTCCTTTTTACTGGAGCGGACGGGGACTGGGAAAGTTACCGTGGTGTCAGGGCTGCTGAGATAGCGTTTCGCGGATGATGCCCAGCGCAGCAGTGAAGCCGGGCTGCGTCAATCGGTAACCTTCCTTCTTGCTACCCTGCATTACGCGAAGCTACAATAACCCCACTGGCGATTTGGCAGAATTGTTCTTTTGCAAAGCGTTCGGATGGACTCGGACGGACAAATCAATCGCCCACATTGACGCCGTCGGGGATGGTTTGCGGTATCAGATTAAAGGTCGCCGAATTACGCGCATAAACAAGTCCCGCCAACAGGCGCACTGCGGGAACTTGATGGCGAACACTTTGATTTCCTAGCAGGCGTCCTGTTCGCAGAGGATTATGGAATCCGGCGCGCGGCGATTATTCCACACACTGTGGCGATATCTCTCGCAAAGTTTGTGAAGCGGACCAACAGCCACAGGTTTCTTCTGCGCGATAACGTGTGGGACGCACCCGGTGTGCGCGATGTGACGGAAGAACTGCGTGCAGTGGACCTCTAGCTGGCCCACTTTTGCGGGTCGGCACCATCTAAACAACGCTGGCTATTCTTCTTCGGAACGCCGAGGCAGACGGGCTATGGGTTTTCATGGGCCAGAACGGGTTCACGCGCACCCAACATGCCGAATGATCACGAGCTCGTCGCCCTCTCGGCTATCGCCGATTACACACATTTAGTCCTCCTTAAACTAAATCGAGCGAAGAGAGACGATTGGGTCCACAGAAGCAGCACGCGTTGCGGGAAGCGCCGATGCGAGAAGCGCCGTGATCATCATAATCAGTGCACCCGCGAGGTAGATTATCGGGTCAGTTGCGCTGACCTCGAAGAGCAACGACTGAATAATTCGCGACACTCCTAGCGAGATCAGCACACCGAGAGTGCACCCGATCAATGCTAGCTTAGCGCCCGAAACCAAAACGAGTGTTGCAATCCCGTTGCGCTGGGCACCAAGGGCCATCCGGATTGCGATCTCGTGCGTGCGCAGCGATGCAGAGAAGGCGATCACCGCATAGATCCCCGTGAGGGCAAGGAGGAGAGCGCCCAGCGCAAAGCCAGCGATGAGGCTGGTATTGAATCGCCGTGGCGCTTCCACATTCGAGATCGCCTCATTCATCGGCTGTACTTGTTGCAGTGCGAGGAGAGGATCAATTTCAGAAACGGTTGACCGTAGAGTATGAATCATCTGCTCGGGTGGAAGTGCGGAACGTACAGTTATGTATCCACCGACAGGGTCACTGAGCTTTCCGGTTTGACCAGAGCGGTACGTAGTTTCGGGCTGCTCCATAGGCGTATACCACTGGTCGTCGCTAGGTTCGTCGCGCGAACCCATTTTTGTATCAGCAACAACGCCAACCACAGTTGCCCACGGGAGTTTCATTTGCGGACCGCCGACGTGGAAACGCTTGCCGATGGCCCGCTGACCTGGCCAGTAACGTTTCGCCATAGATTCATTCACGATCACAACGGGGGTTGAACCGGAGCGGTCGCCTATGGTGAAGTAGCGACCATCAAGTAGCGGGATACCCATGGCGCGAAGGTAGTCACCGGAAATAACTGCAAATACAGCGAACTCCGGTTTCCAACTGTCTGCGGGCTGCCCCTCCACGGTATATGCAGTTTTTGGGTATGAGCCGGTTGCAGGAGCGGCGTTAGTCATGCCGACAGCCAGGACACCTGGTTTGTTCGAGAGCCGGGCCAGGACCTCACGACTAAAGGCGTCGGCAGAAGCGGTGGTGGGGTATTGCCCGAGAGGCAATTGATAGCCACCGATCAAGACATGATCTGGACGGAATCCCGGGTTGACAGCGCGCATCTTCTGAAAGCTGCGCAGGAAAGTACCGGACGTAATGAGCAGCATCAGAGCGACGGCGATTTCGGAGACGACGAGGCCTGAACGTAACCAAGTATGATGTGAGCTGCCCGTGCCGGTCCGAACCCCTTCCTTGAGGCTTTCTGTCAGGTCCGTTCTAAGGGCAGCGAACGCAGGAGCAAGGCTGCAGAGAACGCCCGTTGCTACGGCGAGGAGAAGGGCGAAGCCAGTGACGGTTGCATCTATGCTGATGGAGTCTATGCGCGGCATGGAGTCGGGCAGGACGCTTAGGGTGGTTCGGATGGCAGTTGCCGCGAATACCAGGCCCCATAGTCCACCGGTCACGGCGAGCAGCAAGCCCTCAAATACGGACTGACGGATGATTGCGCAAGCGCCAGCGCCCAGTGCCAGCCGAACTGCGTATTCGCTGCGCCGCCGGATGGCCCGGACCAGTAAAAGTCCGGCTACGTTCGCGCAGGCTATTAGCAGCACAACGGAAACCGCTAGAAAGAAAATCCTCAGCAACGGCCGAACCTCTGAAACCTCGTATTCGAGCAATGGCGTAACGTCACCCCGGATGTGGATGGCTGACTGGGCCACCGGAAGATTGCGCATGATCTGCCGGGCTTCACGATCGGCATCGTGTGCGGCTTGCGAGAGACTAACGCGCTCTTTAAGGCGAGCAACCATGTGGTATCCCCAAAATCCAGCATGCTCATCAGAAAGTTCTTCGGGTGTCAGGCTCATGGGCACCCAAAGCTGTGCCTGGTCGAGGTGTCCGGCCGTTGGGGGAAATTCAAAACTGCGAGGCATCACGCCGATGATCGAGTACGTCTTGCGATCGAGGCCGATCGAGGTTCCGATCACGTGCGGGTCGGCGTGATAACGGTCTAGCCACAGGCCATAACTGATGACTGCGACCGGTTCATGGCCGTTCTCCTCCTGTTGCGTAAAAGTGCGGCCAACGGTCGGGGAAACGCCGAGGGTAGAGAAGACGCCCGATGTGAACCGAGCAGCATTGACTTGTTCTGGAGTTGCGCCGCCGGAGAGTTCATAGCTTACGTCGATGTAGCCTCCAGTGTCGGAGAAAGCTTCAGTCGAAATCCCGTACGTTCCGATCTCACGAGCAGTGACGGAAGTGCTCGGGCTATCGCCCAGATGATCTCCCAACACGACGAGGCGATCAGGGCGGAAGAATGGCAGAGGACGCAGAAGTACGCCATGTACGAGGGAGAATATGGCAGTAGTGCTACCAATCCCTAGACCCAGGGTGAGAACGATGATGAGTGTGAACCCAGGTTTTTTCCGCAGCTGGCGATATGCAAAGCGGAGATCGTGTGCAAGTGCGTACATGGCTTCCCCTCATTGAGTCGTGAACAGCCTGTGCCACATTAAAGAACGTTACGCCTCGCTTTTCAACCTGCAGATTCCGTCGTTTTTTGTGCAAGACCGACGATCCAGGCTACCTGTAAGTCCGTCGAGGGGAGAAGAGACCTGCTGGCGAGGCAGCAACCGCGCATTAGCAAATCGCTCGCTCATAGATTATTTGGTGAATGACGGGCAAATCGGAGGTTAAGACGGCAAACAAACGATTGCGCAAGTGAACGCAAGAAATACTCAAAATCCCTCAAATGATCTGCTTAACAGTAGCGGCCTATCGATCGCCGTGCGGTTGATCAAGCCTCCGCTATCGCATATCATGCGAGTCCTATTCCTAGACTATGGCCTTGCTCCTCTTCGGAGGGCCGCACTCCTCGCAGGGAAACTGGTTCGGTCTTCGGTGCAGTCGGCTGCTGTTCCACCTCGGTCGCTGTGCGTTGAGAATTCTCGCGACTGAGAGGGCGGCAGGGCTTTTTCTCCAAAGACGCCTCACCCCTATCCTCCTGCCCACCGCCGGCTTGCCGGTAATGTCAAATGAGCGGGGTGCGCGGCGGAGGCCAATCCGCAAATTCGCGCGCGTTGCTTCAGGGCAGGTTCTTGTGGTGCCGGGAGGGGGAATCGAACCCCCACAGTCCTTTCGGACCTGCGGAGTGGATATCATCAGGAACGGTGACTTAATGGTCTCGGCCGCGCGCCAATTCGAGTTCCCACTAATCACGATCGGCCTCTCTGCTCTAGCAGATTCGACGCGCTTCGTCCGTGGTTAGCGCAGCGAGAAGAAGAAGCCGACCGGCAACGTGCGACTCGGCCGGCTGACATATCAAATGTGTCTGAACGTCTTAGTACCATGGGCTGGTTAACGGCTCATCTTACCGTGACCGGAGTTACAGCTTCCCCATGCCGACCTCCGGCTCGTACCCAACTTCTTCCTTGGCCGTCATCCATTGCAGAATCGCGAGGCAGAAGGCTTTTGCTTTACGGCTACCTAAGGGTTCAAGGATTTTGTCGCAAGAACCAAACCGCTTGCCGTTCTTCCCATCGAGTTTTGATATTCTCCAATAGGCCCTCTTGCTTCCCCCTTCGCGCATGAGAAAAGAGTCCGACCGGCGGGACAGACATATTGCCATTCTCGGCTGCTTTTTCTTGTCGGGGGCAGCGGGCCTTGTTTACCAAGTGGCTTGGGCGAAGGCCCTGGGGCTGATCTTTGGGCACACGGTCTATGCGGCCGCAGTGGTACTGGCTGTCTTCATGGCCGGGCTGGCTTCCGGCAGTGTTTATCTCGGTCGCTGGGTCAAAGGCCACACCAATCCTGTCGCGCTGTACGCGCGGATCGAATTTTTGATTGCTGCCACAGGCGCCCTCTCTCTGGCCGGCCTGGCTGCGGTACGTTCCCTGTAGGTAATGGTGTATCCGGTTGTGAGTGGGTCGCAGATTCCTCTGCTAGCGCTAAGGTTGTTTGGCGTAACTGCGGTGCTATTTATTCCGACCCTCCTGATGGGAGCGACGCTCCCTATCCTGGTTCACAACTTTGTGCGCAGTTCTGCCAACCTCGGTGCGGGCGTGAGTCAGCTGTATTGGGTGAATACTCTAGGGGCGGTTGCCGGAACTTTGATCGCCGGATTTGTGCTGCTTCCGACCTGGGGCCTCCGGGTCACGATTTGTTGCGCGGCCGCAGTGAATGCGCTCGCGGGGCTGATTGCGCTTTGGGTATCGAATGAGAACCGTACCGCTCCGGCGGTTAACGTCTTGCCCCGGAAGGTAAATCCCGACAGAAACACTCCGCAACCAACCACGTTCCGCTTTCTGCTCTTTCTGTTTGCAGTAGTTGGTAGTACCGCCTTTGCTTACGAGATCGCCTGGACACGGCTGTTGGCTGTCACGATTGGCAGTTCCACCTACGCGTTCACGCTCATGCTTGCGGCTTTTCTTTTGGGGACTGTAATGGGCAGCGCATTCTTTCATCGCTTCTTTGGGGGCTCCCGGAAGATTTCGATTGCTACCCTCTCCCGGACGCAGATCGGAATTGGAATGGCAGCACTTTCTTCTCTGGTGCTCTTTCCTTGGATGGCAGCTATGGTTCCGGAACTGCTACGGAAGGCCGATCAAGCTTTTGGCGGACTGGTTCTGACACAGTTTGTGGTAAGCGCATTGGCCATGCTGCCAACGGCCATGATTTTTGGCTTCAATTTTCCGATGGTCGTGGTTTTGCTTGACCGGGGCGACGCAAGCCAAACAGGAAGCTCCGTAACCGTAGGTAAAGCGTACGCTGCGAACACAATAGGCTGCATCGTTGGGGCGGTCGTAACCGGCTTCTGGCTGGTTCCGTGGTTGGGCGGTTTTCGAGTGATTGGCGTTGCCGCTGCGATTAATCTCCTGCTGGCCCTGGTGCTCGACTCACGCGCGCCGCAACGCCGCGTCCTGCATCTGGCGATTGACATCTGCTGCGTTATATTAGCCGTGGTAGTCGGGTTTTCGTCACTTTTCTACAATCAACCGTTGTTGATGTTGTCGGCAGTACTCTATGGAAACTCCCACCAGCGTCGCCTCACGTTCGGCGAAGTCGTCGCGACAACCGATCTAGTGTTTGCCGAGGACGGCGTGAACGATTCGATTGCGGTTGTCCGCACCGATGCCAATGTCTCCCTCCGCGTCAACGGCAAGGTCGACGCCTCGACGGGTGACGCCAGAACGCAACTTCTCTTGGGCCACTTGGGCGCCGTGCTTCACACTATGCCCCGGCGAGTTCTCATTGTCGGCTTCGGGAGCGGAATGACCGCGTCCGCAGTGGCGCGATACCCCGATGTCGAGGAGATTGATTGTGTTGAGATTGAGCCCGCTGTAATCCACGCGGCCCCATACCTTGGAAGTCTCAACCGAGGTGTGCTGAGTGACACGCGGGTTCAGGTCGTCTTCGATGACGCGCGAAACTTCCTGCTGACTTCTCGTCAGAAATACGACCTGATCATTTCCGAGCCTTCCAATCCCTGGATCGCGGGAGTTGCCACGCTGTTCACGGATGAGTTTTACGCGGCGGCCCGGCAACGACTGGCACCCGGCGGGATGTTTGTTCAGTGGGTGCAGTCCTATTCACTGGATCCGGCCGACCTGCGTATGATCATGGCGACCTTTGCCCCTCACTTTGCGGAGGTTACCCTCTGGCGCGGCGAGGAAACCGATCTTCTACTTCTGGGGCGTACGGACACGGCCCCCCTCCAGTTCAATCACCTGCGTGCTCTCTGGCAAAACCAAGCTCTTCGTACGGACCTTGAGTCCATCGATGTCCACGAACCCGAGGGAGTCGTCGCCTATTTCTTGCTGGATGACGCAGCCGTCCGAAAACTAGGAGAGGGAAGCGCCTTAAACACCGACGACCGCACCCTGCTCGAATACCATGCTCCGGAAACCATGCTCATGCGCGGCCTGTCTGACGCGAACGAAGAATTGATTACTCAGTTCCAGACGGGGCCGCTGCCGGCGAATTTGGAACTCGCGGAGGTGAAGCGCGCTGTGGATGCGGGCGCGGAGACGGCGCTTGATCTCAATGACATGCGTCACGCGCAAAGCCTTGTCGGAATACTCGAATCACAGCCAGCTTCCCCTCAGGGTTATGTTGCCCAGGGACGCTTTGCGTTGTTGCAAAACAATCTCCCGGATGCCAAGTCTTTCCTGACGAAAGCTCTCGCGGAAGATTTGGGCTCTCCGCAAGCGATGCACTGGTTAGCGGTCGCCGAACACCGGAGCGGAGACGATGCTTCTGCCCAATTACACGTCTCGCAGATTCTTCAGCGACATCCCGGCTTCCTGCCCGCGCTCGAAGATGAAATGCTGTTTGCGGCAGATCGAAGGGATTTTCAAGTTGCACTACGGGCCCAATTGCAACGGATGGCACTAATGTCAGATCCGCCTGCATCGGAATATTGTCGACTGGGAGCAATATGGATGAAAATGTCCAATCCAACGGCAGCTGAACCAGTCTTGCTGAAAGGAACGCTGAAAGACCCCTATAGCTATGCGTGTCACCTCGAGCTTGGTGAACTATACCGTGAAACCGGGCGATTCCCTCTTGCGCGCCAACATTTCGAGTGGGTGCTGCGTTTCTTCCCTGATGCTGATGCAACGATTTTCAGGTCCCTCGCGGGTGTGTATGTTGTCCTTGGAGATATGAAGTCTGCTCGATCGATTCTGCGTAAGGGTAGGCGCATTTTCCCGGACGATAGAGACTTGCAGAATGCCGAAACGCATTTCGATAGTGACGGTCGACCCTGAATCAGCAAGAGACTGCCCTCGGCCGATTCACGTGGCACGTCCCCGCCGCGTGGCACTCAGGCGAGCCCCATTCCCAAACTGTGGCCTTGTTCTTCTTCGGCGGGGCGCCCACTCCGCGCAGAAGCAGGTTCGATCTCCGGAACGGGCTGTTGCTCCGGCGTCTCTGTTGCTGTGCGTTGAGAATTATCACGACTGAGGTTGCGCGCGAGTTCGCTTCGGTCATTCGTGTATATCCGCGCATCGTATTGCGCGCGCGAGACAGATACGTATGCGAAACGGTTGTTAACCAACAGTTCGCTCTTATCTGTGTCTACGTGAATTAGCACCCGCTCCGCGGTCTGCTGCTGTGGCTGGTCACTGCGTATCCGTGGTCAAGGTGCGCGTGCTCGCGGATGTTAAATCCAACCTCGCGACCCGAGTCTAGGCGGACTCTAAGGTCACCTCCGAGCTAACTCTCTCGATAGTGCCCAGTTCTCGGTTAGCAACCGGTAGTTCCCTTGACGGCGCCGTGAACTGAATGCGGTCGCCGCTATGCCCGCCTTGGAAGTTTGTCAATAACTTTATCTATTTCAGCTAGATAGACTCTATATCGTGGTAATTTGTAGGATTTTGAGTCCGCTGCGTCTGCCAATTCCGCCATCCCGGCTCGCGAGAGTTAATTTTAGCTTACTGAAGTCCTGAAATCTACTGCATCGCGGTGACGTCGGCATGGCGGAAGCATTGTGCCATGTGGTCATTCACCATGCCCACGGCCTGCATGAAGGCGTAGCAGATGGTTGATCCCACGAAATTGAAGCCGCGCTTCTTCAGCGCTTTGCTCATGGCGTCGGACTCGGCGGTGCGGGCTGGAACCCGAGTGTGCGACTTCCACTGATTCACACGCTGCCTGCCGTTCACGAATTGCCAAACGTATTGATCGAAGCTGCCAAATTCTTCCTGCACGCGCAGCAATGCCTGAGCATTGCTCACCGCCGATGCGATCTTCAGGCGATTGCGCACGATGCCCGGATTCTTCAACAACTGCGAAATTTTCCGGCGGTCGTAGCGCGCTACCCGGTGCGCATCGAAATTGTCAAAGGCGGCGCGGTAGTTTTCGCGCTTGTTGAGGATCGTTTCCCAGCTCAGCCCGGCCTGCGCGCCTTCGAGAATGAGGAACTCGAAAAGCTTGCCGTCATCGTGCAGCGGCACTCCCCATTCTTCGTCGTGGTAACGGATC